>JAABUJ010002169.1_pt1 | contig 25212 bp, 26 predicted proteins | sample 5559131 | NCBI WGS metagenome assembly JAABUJ01 (sample SAMN10711875, study PRJNA513366) | rock metagenome | isolation source: Antarctica rocks | place: Antarctica: Victoria Land, Mt New Zealand nord | collected 2016-01-07
GGTTTGGTTGCTGAGGGGGTGGGGGTGGAGGCGTTGGTGGAGGAGAGGGAGGAGGAGGGAAGGGGGGTTTGGGGGGCGGGCTGGTGGTGATTGGGGGATGGCGGTTTGTGTTTGGGGGGTTGTTGGTGGGAGGGCTGTTGGTGATGGGCGGGTTGCGAGGTGGCGTATTGGTGATTGGTGGGTTGGTGATGGGAGGATTGGGAATGGGAGGGTTGTGTGGACGGTTGTTGGTGGTCGGAGGGTTGTTTCTGTTGTAGCGGGGATGAGGATCGACTAGATTGTAAGGCGGCGGAGCAAATTGAAGGTTGGGCGGCGACGGTTGGTTCTGTGCCTGGAGTTGTGCCTGTGGTTGGCCTTGAACATGGACCTGTACTTGGGCTCCTGTTCTGCCCAATGTAGTCGCATGTTCGATCCTCTCTTCGTTGCTCGAAAGTTCGTACTCGTCGTCCGAGAGCCAGTCGAGGAGAGAGTCCGAGGAGATGGATTCGATGCTCGGTTGTCGATGTAGGAAGCTCATCGTGGTGGATTCGGTGAGGTGGGCGTTTTGGGTTTGGAGGCAGGGATACTGCTGGTGGTGGCGGTGGTGGTGCGTTGTGAGCTCTTTCTGAATGCGTTAAGTGTGAGAAGGGATGTAGAAGAGTCGGTCTTTATGAGGGGGGGCTTTTGGTCTTGCTACGCCAGAGAGTTAATGAGTAGTGTTCACGGCGTCGAGCAGGAAGGTGTGAAGTAAAGCAGTAGATCTTGAAGTAACACTGAATGAAGTCCATAACCAGCGCTAGCGGCTGGATGCTCGATCTGAGCATGATACCTTAGGTATGAGGACAAGCGTACTGTGAATCTCTGTATTACGCAGTTCACTTCGCCAGATCTTGTCGGATACGTCGGCGAAGATTTTTGGGTACCTCTTGAGTCAGCTTTGCCCCGTTTAACAACCTGCAGTGACAGAGAAATACCCGTTGCGGGTTCCTACTCTCAGCCTTGTAAAGGGGTGGATGAGACCTCTATCGCTAGGGCTGTAGCCCCAGCAAGCGAATTTGCGACGGGTATGAAAACATTGCTTGCTGGGTATATATGTTTGCCACGGCGGCAGCATCGATGAGCGAACGACTTTTTGTTATGAGGCCACGCTTCGGATTCAGTAGAGTTCGAAGTCCTTCAGATCCGCGTTGATAGCGGCAAAGACTACCTAGGCATTGGCGAAGCAGCTCAATGTGAAGATTCTGGTCTAGTGAGACCAAGGGCTGAGAGCTATAGATGTTAGCTTAGAAGCGCGAAGATGTGTGCGCAGATTGTTTTGAGAATCGTCACAGAAGAAAACAGTCCAACGATTAGGTCATGGGCCGTGCACCAACACCACAAGCTAGGAGTTGATCTGTCTTTTTATCTAATCAAGTGTACCTCTGCGTGTCAGAGAGTCGTTACATGTGACGTGATTCTCTAAAAACGAAAAGCATGTCATACACCCATACTAATGATATGGACTGCCAGGCGTCTAAGTAAAGCCCAGTGGTCTGCATGGACATGGCATGAAATCTGGATGGCCGAAGATGAAGTCGTTTACTGGTTCTCAAAAATCCTCCACACCCGTATCTCTAGCCTTTACAACCGCAAGTAGCCTCGATTATACGCAATACAGCGCTCAAGAGACCAGCTCAGATGCATGAGCCAGCTCCATCGATCTCGGGGCGAAAGCCAGAACGTCGGGTCGCTCCATGGCTATCTTGTGATGGAGCTCCGGTTGAGAGCTTCCATCAGCTCGGGCCTCGTGGCAAGTGCTTGCTTCGCCTGCGTGTAAGACATCCACTGCCTCGCCCTTTTGCTCGCCTCGGGGTAATTGGCTTCTTCCTTGTCCACCCGGACCTCGTAAAACTGGTATAATGCCTTGGGCGCCTGGGGTGTCAGCTGCGTTGCCGGCCGCATTTCGGGTATGGTGCCCAGATCGCGTAGAACGGTGCAGTGGACGCCGGCTTCCTCCCAGGCCTCACGGCATGCGGCCTCTTGTGCCGTCTTTTCGTCCGTCTCCCAGCCTCCCTTGGGTAGGACCCAACCGCCGCGGCGTGTCGATTGGATCACGAGGACTTTGGCCTTGTCGTTGGAAAGCGGGACGACACCCGCCACCAGTCGTTCTCCTTGAGAACCATACCCTAGAATAGTCGGTCCTTTCAGTAACCTATCAACCAGATGATAATCCGAAAACAACTGCAGAGCTGCGTATACCACGCCACCAGGAACTGGCAACGAGAGAATTTCTTGGTGGTCTCTAACTTACGTTGGTTGTTCCGCCCAGTCCGAGCTTCCATCGACCGGCTACTCTGCGCCATTCCGCTTTGACTGCGGTTCCAAACTGTGCCAAGTGATACGAAACGGTTGTCACAAAGTCCGCGTGCGCATGGGGTTCTTGGAACTAAGACAGCGCAAATGACCGGTATAGATCCGTAGCGTAGGCTGTCTGGAATGATTGGAGCGGAGCTTGGCGGAGAAGCACTTCTGAATCAGTCCCGAGTATTGCGGGCGTAGGGCAGTGGGTCCAGCAATCGCTGGCCTAAAGCCAGTGTTCTTCGAATTGAAGAACTGACGAGGACTTCCTTCAGTCCCGTGGTGGACGGGGCTGAGGAAGGAGGATGTACCTATACAATAGAGAAGAGGGAAGGGAAGACATTTTTATGTTTGGAGCACTAGGCAAGTGTGACGGTGCATTCGGAGGGGACAGATTTCAGGGCCGCCTTGTACGGTGTGGGATGGTCTCGGACTTTAGTTTTTTTCTTTGTGTGTGGATACGTAAGGTCGGGACGGGGGGTTGTGTGAGTTTCTCGCCTGAGCCGACGAGATTTCAACTTCTACCAGTACATACACTTTTGTTGTAAATCTTGACTTGGACCAATTGACAAGTAAACCGTTGTTCAATGATAAATGTCATTGAAATCGTCGACTGAAGCCATAGAAAGGCATCCATCCACCTCCCCCTAAGGAAAGCCGGAGACACCCTACCGGCTGATGTCCTGGGCTGACAGCCACATATGACAGAGGCCATAGCGACATGGCCCGAAGAGCAAGCCTTCCCCGTTCCCTCTCCAGAAGATCTGTAAGCGCCAGCTTCCGTCATTGCGTGCATTGATGTGGCTGGCATGGAACATTCTATTTCTCCTTTCAAGCTCTGCTTTGCTCAGTGACACGAGACAGGTCAAGCAGCATGACATTAAGCTTGGAGGTCTGGGTAAGGTACAAATAGCTGGCGGACCGTATACCTACAAGTACAAGGACCTGCCTGGCGCGCTGTTACCTTAGACATCAATACAGAACAAGTTACAAGTGGTTAAGGTACCTAGGATGATCGCTATCATAACTCCACCTCAACACTAACACCGTCACCATCATCAACAATATCGCCAATATTATTTTACCAGTCAAAAACAAGGAACCCCACGCACGTGTCAGACGGCATTCGCTGAGCTTGCTGAATAGAGAGGTGCATGAGTTAGCGTTTGATATCCGACTGTCAGCCCTCTGAGGCCGTACATACACGCCTTTCCTTTCCTTTCCTTTCCTTTCCTTTCCTTTCACTTGGCTAGCAAATGATTTGCGACGTGTCTCCCTCCAAAGATCTGACATGCACTCTCGACCTGAGAGGGAAAGAAGCCGTTACCAGAAAGGATACCTGTGGATCTGCCGCTGAAAAGTCTCCACTTGACTTGCATGACCATTGACTGCTGTGCAGCTTCATGGATCCGCCCGACAAGGCTAAGAGGAAGAAGTACTGTAGCAACATATATTCAGCTTCTTCGTTGATATCATCTATCATCTATCATCTATCATCCATCATCCCGTCATGTCATGTCAACAACACCGAATATCAATTGCCAACCCCACTAAATCCCACTCTAGATACAAGTGTTTGTACCTTATTTGTACCTTATTCGTACCCACTCTCCTACATAATTTACCTACCAGGTACCTTACTGGACCCCCTCTAGAACGAGGACGAGACGAGGACGCGGACACGGACGCGGACACGGACGCGGACGCGAACTCTATCGCTAGCACCCTGTTGTAACTCCCATCTATCAGAGTTCTACCTTTACCTGAGCTCTACCTTACCTCTACCTTTACCTCTGGATCCACTGCCATCTGGTGATCATGCAGTCCCCTGCAGAGGACGAGGACGAGGACGACACACCCTCCTACTTCGCTCCACAGGGTAAGTCATCCAGTCGCAGCATAGACCTCGTCCCGTGCTGGTTTGGATGGTTCCCAAGAAACGTCTATAAAGGCTAACCTACCGCCTTTGCCTTTGCCTTTTGCACTTTACCTTACCTTCGGTACCTTAACATTGAGGGAACCGTCTAACCGTCTGACGTTGCTGCTGACTAATATGCAACGTTTTAGGGTACCAGTATAGCAGCTGTGGTTACTGCAAATCAAGATCGGGAAGTCAGACTTCCCGCAAAGGTCGTGTGTCACGGCTTTTCTTTGCCTTGTCGCACACTTTCTCCGACGGCCTGAGAACCTACCTCTCACGGTCGCGATGCTGAGTGTTCTGGACAACAGGGAGGGACTTTTGGGCCGAGTCCGATGCAGTCCAGGTCGAGCATTATCAACAGCTTGTAGACCGTGGCTGGCGCCGGTATCTTCTCGTCTCCTATTGCGTTGAGTGTTAAATAGACTGATGGATGAAATTCAGGTCAGGTACTCATTATTATAAGCCGGATCCTCGGTATTCTTGCTGTCCTCATTATACCATCAGGTATCTCACTACGGTCTTGGCTAGGGCTCCATTCCGTATCTGACCAACTCATACAGGTTGGACGCCCCTAATTTTAAATCTACAAAGGACCAGAGAAAGACTATCAACCGCTGGAATCGTTACGTTCTTGGAACGGAGTATATCCAGAAAGCCGCTCGGCTATGCCCTAAGACCAGAGAGTCTGTTGTCCTGTTGTCTCTTCCGCCACGTATCAGTTTCGGAGGGCCTGCACTCTTTGTTTATCATTCTGGCTGATTGTAAAATTATTTCAGGGCAAAGAAACTCCGGAGAGACCAGTTCGACCTTTCAGGAGCAGTGCATGAGGCAGAATACGCACTTTTGCAGAGACCAGTAGATCCCGCTACACAGAGGCCGTTAGAGCCAGAACATCGCTTTGTGGTTACCTTGGAGTCAGACGAACTTACCGAAGAGAAGTCGGTTTTCTCTACCCAGACTTCGGCCGGAACATGCTGAACTTCGAGTTACAGATACGCACTTTTCAATGACTATCAGAAGCATGTGCATCGTGAGCCGCCATGGAGGATTTCAAAGCACGGTTTCAAGTCATTCTTGTGCTCGGGTTTGACACGAAGTACACGTCAAATAGACGGTAAAGCTCAGGTCCTGGGCTCATACCACCAATGTTACCGAGTCGATGGCCGGCTTGTGGCTATGGCTGTCCTGGATCTGCTGCCACAGTGTGTCAGTGCGGTGTATTTCATGTAGGTGAACAAGTGAACAACGACCCTTTGGCATATCGTTACAGACACTGACTGAGTGGGCCAATGTAGCTACCATCATGACATGACCGACTGGAATCTCGGGAAGATCAGTGCCCTACGTGAGACTGCTCTAGCGAAGGAGGGCGGCTATACATACTATTACATGGGTTCGTAATCGAAACAGCACTCGTTTGAAGCGGCTCGAGATACTAACTCAAACAGGATACTATATCCATTCTTGCGTCAAGATGCGCTACAAAGGAGCGTATAACCCGCAGTATCTTCTGGGTAAGTCATACCCAGTGATCAAGCTTTTCTGCGCCCAGACGCCTGACGACCTAGATCCCGAAACCTATACCTGGGACCTCCTAGACGATGATCTTAGACAACGACTCGACGTCCGGAACTACGTCTCCCTTTCCCGCGACCGGCGTCTCGGCCTCACCGCCCCAGACTCTTCCTGGCTTCAATCGAACTCGAAGACGACGTCAGCCTTCGAGACGGAGCTCAACATGGGTCTCCGCAACTTCAAAGACGACTTTGACTACAGTGAGGGGACAATTTCACAGTCCGAAATTCAACCTTGGGAGTGCTCTCTTTTCGACCTTTACCCCCAAATGCCAGGTGTTATGACGAAGGAAGAAGTCGAGCGAGACCTCGACCTCGGGAATTGGAAACTTCAATTGAACGGAAATATTTATCCTCTGAACGTAAGCTTCTCTATAAGCTTTTAAAGCCCTCGTTGACTCGTGCTTCATATAGCGTCTTGTCGGATGGGATAAGATGGACATTACGGATCTTTCCCAGCCAAAGAGTCGTTTCGCGGAGTTTGCAGCTTGCATTGGGCCGGAGCTGGTTGCCAGGATCGTTATTGAAGGGGCCTAACAGTGCAATGGGGTACCTTAGGGAAGGGAAGAGAAAGCAAATGGTTTTGCGCTCGGGCAATGCCGAGTCTATACTCGTCAACTTCTGTTAATCCTCGACTCCTTTCTTTGTCAAGTTTCATCATCATTGGCAAATAGAGTCCAGTCTCAGTTCTCCCATAATCAGCCGGTCTCTCATCCTTCATGACGAAGTGCTCCTGTAGATACCTGGTTCGGACCCTCACACGTCTGACCAACCACTGCCCTTACAAACCATCCAAGCGAAACATCTAGACGCAAGGTGTTCGGCTAAGCCAGCGACCAGAAGAAGGAGAAGAGATGATTGATGATGTACAACAGCCACACGGCCATACCAACTGTCATTATGATAGACAAGTGGCCCTTCCTGAAGCAAGCGCCCTGACACAGAGTCCTGACACAGGGCGGCAATTCAGGCGGAGAAGGTGTCAACTCTGGAGTCCCCCAGATTGATTGAACCCATAACCAGCAAGCGATGATGAGTGAATCTGCTGGAGGAACAATGGAGGGTTCCCCTTCCTGAGATGTTTGACGGTGGTCGTCAAAAACCTCTTGATTAGGTTAGATTGGTGGAACCCATCACCGGCTGGTGATGATGAGTGAATCTGTTGTTGAGGATAGAGGAGCATGGGGGGGTTCCCCTTCCTGAGACGTTCAACAGTGATCGTCAAAAGCCTCTTGATTGGGCTAGATCAGTTGAACTCATCACCAGCTGGTGATGATGAGTGACTCAATGCTTTCTTCAAAGGACCGGAGGAGTACTTGAGGGGGACTCCTCTCCTGAGATGTTCGACGGTGATTGTCGAAAACCTCTGCATTCAGTTAGATCAGTTGAAGTCAGCACTGGCTGGTGATGATAAGTGAGTGGATGCCTCCATCAAAGGATCAGAGGAGCACTTGGAAGGGAGCACTCCACTCATGGTACGTTCGACGATAATACGCACCAGGCTCTTTATTGGGATTAGCTTGACCGAGTCCATCACTGCTGCGCGATGATGAGTGTGAATGGAGTGTGAGGACGCTTCCGCTTGGGGGGCACTCCCCTTCTGAGACGTTCGACAATGATCTTCGAAAACCTCCGGATCGAGTTAGAGCGCAGAGGGCAACGGAGATGTCGCTACAGGATTCAAGTATCCAAGCTCGGTTTGAAAAAGGAGAGGGCAAATAGGCGAGCAGCCTAAAGTACAACGACAGTCTGCGATTTAAGAGGATGCCCAACGATGGAAGAAGATGTCGCTACACAACTGCCAAAGCTTGTCGTAGGGAAGGAAACGGCCGATGCTGGGGGAAGCCGACGTAAAGAAGCCAGCACGCATTGACGCAGTAGTCCATAGCAGCAGACTCGTGTTATAGAACTCGATTGACAATCTGTAAACATAAGTTCCACCATCCTGCAAGGCACACCTTGCTGTGCCCTCACATCAGTCGGTAGGCGCATTTCACAATATTCTGCTCCTACACGACACCTCGCCCTTCGGCGGTCCCTCCAAGTAGTCATCGTAATACCGCCTAGGCCATCATTCGAATCATCCATACCCTGCGGCACCCCGTAGACTTGTGTTCCGCTCAGAGGATAATCTCCCCCGTATGCTCCACCTCGAACCCCAACTCCTGCAACTTCCTCTGCTTGACCCTATCCGAGTGCTTCCTGGTCTGCAGCTCTTTCTTATGCAGCGCATGCACCTCCTCCGCGGTCGCCTTGCGGTACGGTTCTGGGATGTAGTCGTCTTTGTCGAGATCCTGAGTGCGGCATGACCTGATTAGCATCTCGCAACCCATACCCACACGCATTCTGTAAAACTCCACCACATGAAACAAGCGGGAGAGAAGATCGCACAATCTCGCCGAGCAACAAAACATTCTCGCCCCGAACGAGGAAGATCCCCCTCGGAATATCGGCGTAAACGTCTTCGACGAACACGCGCTCGACCGTGTCCTGAAAGACGAGGTTCGCTGCGCGCGAGGACGATCAGCCACGGGCACCTCAGCCCCGACTCGGGGAAAGCTGCAATGTTCTCGAAACGGACCGAATTGATCCCAGCTCCGCAGCACCCCGACCAGCTTCCGCCCGTCCCGCAGCACGAGCATCAGTTTCTCTGCACGCAGCCCGACGCAGCTCTCATGGTCAGCCCGTAGCTCAAGCTCGAGATTCTCTCGGCCGAAGTGTATGTGAGGGTGGGCACGAGGTGGGCCTCACTGTCTGTTAGATCGAGCAGTTGAGCGGCGGTCGTGAACATCTGCGGTGGCAGCTGCGGCACCCCTTGCGGGACTGCTGCTGGTGGTTGTTGTGGTGGTGCAAGGGGCCCGTTTGGGGCGCCGGAGTCTTGGAGGGAGAGATGCTCCATGGCTTGAAGGAAGAAGATAGAAGTTTGTTAAGGCTGTAAGGACGTGACGATGTCCATTATAGAGACAGTCGAAGATCTGTGATAACTGTAGACTGGAAGGGAGGTGGAGTGTGAGTGATGATGATGCTGTAGGCCTCGCTTCTGGCGGGACGGGAGATTTTCCGCTCTTTCACTGCAGGGATGGCCAGGTCCAGTCTAGAGGGAGCCTCCCTATTGGTAACTGACGCTACACGCTGACCTGCACCACGATAGCTACCCATACTTTACCTGATTGTTGAAAGTGCTTGATAATCAATTACTCGCCAGAACTCTTCTCACCGGAGCAGGATTCTGGCACTAATTACACCGCAGTCGGTGGCCGGCACCGGGAACTCGATCCTCCCACGGCTTTGTTGGCTTCCATATCCGTCTACAAGGTTGGATGAGGGTATCTTTCATGAGTACAAGAAGCGCGTGCAAGTCCTCGACACACGAGATCTATTGTCCACCACATCAAGAGCTCAGGAAGATAGAAAAAATGTTACTGACTCGGGACTTCTGAACTACCGTCTGCTATATGAATATATGTACCTTGATTGAGTTTCTGTGACTATTACTGCTCTTATACATCCCAGTATCCCTTCTCCGAAACAGCGACAATAAAATACCCTACAAACTCCACCGGCACACTACGACATGGCATCGTTCCTCCGCCTTCTGAGGGGCAAATGGTACCCACCAGCAGACCCCACCATCTCCTTCGCCGCCAAAACCGTCCTCGTCACCGGCTCCAACGTCGGCTTAGGCTTCGAGGCCGCCAACAAATACGTCGCCCTCGGCGCCTCCCGGGTGATCCTAGCCGTGCGCAATGTCGACAAGGGCACCAAGGCCAAAGAAGAGATCTCCCGCCGCCACGGCAACGCCACCGCCACGCGCATCGACGTCTGGAATCTCGACATGGACAGCTTCGCCAGCGTGGCGGCGTTCGCGGGGCGCGTGGACCGCGAAGTGGAGCGCTTGGACGTCGCCCTGCTGAACGCGGGACTGGTGATGCGCGCGTTCCAGAAGTCGCCGGAGGGCTGGGAGGAAACGATGCAGGTCAATGTCCTGTCGACGGCGCTGCTGGCGCTGCTCCTTCTCCCGAAGCTGCGCGCTTCCAAGTCGAGAGAGGGGAAGCCGCCGCACCTGGCGATCGTTTCCTCGGGCCTTCACACGGCCGTCAAGCGGGACCAGCTCGGCGACGGAGGCGCCCTTCTCGCGTACGCCAATGACCCCGAAAACTTTGTCAGCCAGCGGCAGTACAGCATTTCGAAGCTGTTCGTCATGTACGTCACGCACGCGCTCGCCGCCCTCGCGACGTCGCCGAGCGGGGAGGTCGAGGTCGTCGTGGCGTCTTGCTGTCCCGGCTTCTGCACCTCGGATCTAGGACGGCAGTACGATAGCTGGATCGAACGGAACGGGTTGTGGCTTTTCCACGGTCTGTTTGCGCGGAGCACGGAGGCGGGGAGCCGGACGCTGGTGAGCGCGACGGCGTTGGGGCCCGAGGCGCATGGGAAGTGGTGGAAAGATGATGTATTCCCGGCGTGAGTACTTGGTCTGGAAGTGTACTTCTTATTGGATCTTTTGCTTACTGACGGCTGCATTAGGACCGGAGAACTGGTCAATAATGAGGAAGGGAAGCAGCTGCAGAAGTCGCTGTGGAGGGAGGTCATAGATGTACTGAAGTTGTCGAATCCAGAGGTGGAAAGATATGCCTGATATAATATGAGCGTTAGGTCCCGGTGCCTAGAGCCCCTTTTGCTGAGAGACTAAGTATCTGCTTAGGTCATAACTACTCGATGACCCCTAATGAACGTTCCTTCTTTCCCAGTCAATAGTCTTCTCGGCACTGCCAAAGAGCCTGCCAATCTACTATGAGGAAGTTGGGGATAGTATCATACTGTAGTCGACAAAGCCAACCGTTTCACACTTCGTTCCGGTTATGGTATGGCGGCATACGTGAGGAAGCATAATATTCCAAACTGGTAGACGACGAACGATAGGCTTCAGTCTCGAGATACACGAATCCATGAAATGGGGAAAATGAGACATACGATCTCGCCATACACCATCTCAACAACACGCGCATGACATTTCTAGTCTCAAGAAAGGCAGGGATATTCGCTCAAGGAGGTATCAAAGACATGCTGCGTCAAACCCATCGTGTATCCACCTCGAACAATTCAGCGATAAGTCGGTCCTCCATGCGGTTGCGAGTAATCGTATCCACTTCCTTGACCCCGTCCACCTCCACCACTTCTGTAATAATCTTCCTCATTCATGTAATTGCCGCGCGGTAAGCCTGCCAAGTCCCCAGCACGGCCGTACCTGAGTCTGTCTCTCGGACTTTCGTAACCCCTTGCGTCTTCCTCCGCTTGCCTTCTCGCCCAATCTGGACCCTTTATCTCCGGCTCACGTGCAAAGCGTCTACTCTCATCGTCGAGCCCATCCATCCCAAGCGCCGAAGGCATTTGATACGTGGACTGTTGATAGCCAAATATATCACCGTCTGAGCGTCGAAAGTCATTCGCCGGGCTTACAAAGGATGGACTCCGATGCCTTCGAGCGTTGCTTGATGCTCTCTGGTGTACATGGTAGTCTGGTAGCGGAAGATCCGCGGAGCGCCCGGCGCTGGTATTAACTGTAACAGGACGCGGTTTGCTGCTACTGAAAGAATCCGAGCGGGTGGACTGTGTGTTCGCTGCTTTCAATGTGTCTTCGTACGTCTTCCCGCCGCCAGGTTGCGCACTATAAGGTTTGCGTTCACGTTCAAGACTTGGAGGAGACTGTGTTGGGTTTGTATCGTCAATGGCAGATTCAACGGGAATGGTTGAGTAAGGTTTTCGCTCCCGCTCCAGGTTGGGCGGTGCAAATGATGAACCTTCATTGGCCGAGCTTTCAGGATGTTTGGCAGTTGTTGGTAGTGGCGGCACGGGAGGTGTTTTTCTGGGCAGGTCGATGTCCGCATGGTCTTTAACAGCATGCTCAAAACGCTCTCGGATCTTGCGATCATCCAAAGAGGGGAACAATCTCCTTGAGAGCTCTTTGGGAAATCGTTCCTTTTTATCGTCCGGATTGCTTATGGGCATGTCGAGAACGGCTTTTTGCAACCGTTCATACTCCTGATCAGGGTTTGCCTGTATCAAAAGTGTGACCCAACGCTCGAATCCAACGGGTGTCAAACCAGGGATTTCTGGCCTCTCGTCGTTGCGTTCTTGCACTAGGTGATGTTGGCATTCGAGCGCTCGGTACAGTCTCGATATGTTTGAGGTATCGTGGTCGAAGATGACTACGGAGATTAGCGTGCAATATACGGTCATATGTGAGCATGGATAACCTACGGTTCCAAGGATAGGGTTCGGATGGCAGCTTGACATCTTGGTAGTACTTCAACATCTTTGAGGGTGTCACCACGATACTGTGACACGGTTCATAGTCCTCGATCTGCATGTCTTGATTAGCCCCTACCAAGAAGAACAGTGCGCGAACCAGGCACAGCTGGATTGTTGAACCTACAAGGTGAATAGCAAGTCCTCGCAGAAATTGTCCAATCCGAACCGTGGGATGTCCTGCTTCATCGAATAGCTGACCCCAGATTTTCTCCAAAGTAGTCTCTTCCTTGCTTGTAGAGAGTCGTACGGGACCCTTAGGCCGTCTGTGGTCATGATCACTACTCTGGGTTGAGGGTGAAGAAGATTTGCGCTCAGTTTCGTGCACGAACTGGGACTCTCGAATGCTATGAGGATTTAGATTCGATGCTGAAGATTGCGGTGGTGAGCCGTACATGGGGTGTTCTGGCTTCAAACGTGGTGAAGGTGGACCGTAAGCGCTCCGATTGGTCATCACTGGAGAGGTGCCCGACCGATTTGAAGGAGGGGACTGTGCCGCTGGCGGAGGAGGGGCGGGTTGTTGCTGTTGCTGAGGGATTGGTGTCCCGCCCTCCAGGCCTGTGGTCTTCAATTGTTTGATCACATTCTCGGTGATCTGAGCCACCAAGTCGGGCGGGACGTAGCTGGACGGTTCGGCCTTGTGAAAGGCTGACGATACCGCCTCATTGATTTGGTGCTGCGACTGTGACGGCCGAGTTGCGTCTGGAGCAAAATCATCTGTCCGAGCACTGGAATGATCTCCTGGCCGAGCTCTGGGGATGTCGGAAGCGTATTGATGCGGGTATCCGCCGGGGTAGTGAACGCGTGGGTCCGAGTATTCGAAGAAGGCTGGCTGTTCCGCTGGTGGTGGACTACGATAACCGTCGTAAGCCATGCCTACTGCTATGGCAATCGCGTTGGTGGCACAATCAAGTGATTACCACAACGAGGAAGCTGTCTTGGTGATATACTATGTTTGCTAGTCGTTACAAACGGAGGAGCTGATTGAATGGTTTCAGATTCGCTAGATATCCGGCTGCATGTTAAGGTCGCATAAGTGACTATCGTGGCTCATGCAAGTCCTTGGTAGTGACATGACATGGAGCTTCCAGAGTTCAGTAGGCTGTCGATCCAAACGATAAATGTCCCGAGGTAGGGAAGTGGTGAAGTGAAGCTTCAGAGCCTTGTTGACAAGTACTGTAGTTGTTGATTATCTTGAGGTAGGGTGATTGGAGGAATGGGCCTGACCTTGTGATGTTGATGCTGAGAAATACCTACAATACCTGGAGGTACCTTAAGGTAAGGTAATCATCCGGGTACAGATACAAACACCAGCGGAGGGGATAGTACGATGTACGTCACCAGAATCGCGCTTAGCATCATGCCTACCTGGTAGGTATGATCATTCGTAACAAGTCTGAGATTTCCATATATCACGTGTAACATTATACCTGTCTGAAACATGATTTCGTGGCACAGCTAGGTAGGCGGCGCAGTCTTTCATGACTTCCCGTTGTGGATTTACTTGCGTCCAAAGCATTCAACGCTGAGCGAGCTGTATGGAAATACAGAAGCCCCACCTTGAATAAGGCCCTACAAGACCGCGCCAATACTGGCAGGGAGACTTTGATATCGCAATTATGAGACATGGCCGTTGGACTTTTGAGAGGGACATGGCAATTGAAGTGTTCGAAAGCTGATATGTCTTGCTAGCAGGCATCGTTCCATTTCCAAAAGACAGTGCATCTACACGATGGATAGCCTATTCCCGGAGAGGCTGAACCAAGATCGTAAGCGTAATCCTCTCAAGATCAACTCCACATTGTGCCTCCCAAGGTTTCAGCGAGAATCAGAGTCTTATGTTGAAAGGCGGGTCCTGAGGAGATGCAACGTATCGTGGTCCGTAGAAAATAGGTTTTGGTGCTCAACGATGGAGCAGGTACGCAGGATGATGGACGTGGAGCTGCTGAAAAGTGGTCTGTTTTGGTGCCGCTGCTCTAGGTACAATAGGGTAATCTAATGCAGTCAAAGCTCTTTCCCCAACGTGACATGACTACCTCAGTTTCCTGTATGACCAAGAGCTACGATTCCACTGCTATTCCTCCTAGAATGTAGATCAAGGCTGCCGAGGTAGGGATCTGCTCAAGGAAGACAAGAACAGCGCGGTACCATGGGAAAGAGCTGAAATAAAAGGAAAGGAAAGGCCATCACCTGAGGTTGTGATACTGAGTAGCTTTAGAGACCCCTCATCAGCCATTGATGTCCTCGGACATGATAAAGTGCCCCCGGGTCTACCATTCCATGATGACCCCATCCTCATCGTCATCCTCGTTATCTTCTTGATCAATGTCAGGTATGATCATCATCGTTCTATGCTTCCCTTTGCTGACAGGAGCCTCGTCGTCCAGAATGCTCGGCTTCCCTGCGGTCGAACGAGATTCCTTACGTCCCTGATCCCGACTTTAGCGGCGGACAGGACTTTACGCTGTAGGAGACTTACCCTGACCTTCGCAAACCCGGACTTGGTAAGTTCGACCGGAGAGGAGCGAAAGCTGCTTCCAGTGGAAGCGACAGCTCCCCAAGACTGTTCGCTCGCTGCGGTTGATGGGGCCCGGAATCTGGCGTGCGCCAACCCTTGAGAGTCATAGCCTGTAAAGGGAATGCCGACACCGCCGAAGTTGCTCCGACCTCTACGTGATTGCTCCAACCACACGCCTCCGTCACGGGTAGTGGCAGTTGCTCCGATGCTGTGAGAACGAACGTTTTCCTTGCCTCGCTCACTCGTATCGATCGCACCATCCTCCGAAGTTCCTGAGGCTGTGAAGCTACGTCTGACCCCTGGTTCATCGTGAGAGGTCTCAGTAAGACTAAGCTTGGAGAAGTTGTTGATGGTAAAGGCACTCTCCGAAGCGTAGTCGTCATCCTATGTATGTTCCATTAACAAGTGACAGAAGGAAGCAGTGGGTTGAAGCTCACATGGTCAGACTCGTACGGATTACTGTAATCGTCCGAGTCATCTTCCTCTTCTTCACCGACATTCACCCCAGGCTCGGTGTTCACATGAAGCGTGACGCAGAGAAGGCAACGCTGCGAGGTCTATCAACAGGGCAAGCTATACCTGCTCGGAGCTAATTCTCACTCACCGCATTGTCTGGGTTACGACGCTGCACCTTGCTGAACCCATTGAGCCCTTTAACCTCATCACAGATACAACAGGTGAGCTCTTCTACTTGTTGACCCACACACTGGCGGCATCGAATGTAGGCGCCTGTGGAAGAGTCGAGTTTGCCAAAACGCGCGACACGTTTCTGCAGCTCCGAAAGCTGTTTCTTCGAATAGCCGCCTTGAATCTTGTACTTTTTGCATTGCTTGCAGCGAATCCTAATGCGCCTTTTGTTCAGCGAAGTTTCCCCCAGCCACGAGCTTCAGTGTATTCTTACTTGTCGGGAAGTACAATGCTCCTAAGCCTGGAAGGGAAAGTTTTCAGCAGTTATCCTGGCAACCGAAGTGATAGATTGTAGTCCACTTCCGTGTTGGAAGAACCAAGTACAAGACATCTCCTCGTAAACGAAGAGTTGGGTCCGATAAAGGTCTTACTTCTTGACGGCATCCTCATCATAACCCCCCTGAGAGGAGATTGTCGGAGGCATTGGTGCTGTGCGTATGCATGCGTGTGCCTCTGCGTAGAGTAGCTGTAGTTCGACTATGTAGTCGTTGCGTGGTCGCAGCGCAACCTGCGTTTGAGACCGGTATGTGAGTTGTTGAGTGGAGTGTTGGGAATGAGAAGTTACTTACCAGAGCAATGCAGGTAAACAAGTGAATGAACGCGTGCGAAAAGTTCCTGAATTTTTGCGATAACTGGCCCAAAATTCCCTTGTGGTGCTGTATCCCCACTATTTGCGCGTTCTACTGCAGCATCCGGTAGAGCTACGCTGAGCGGAGAAGAAGGAATGAGCAGATGAGGTGGACTAAGCACGCCCATGCAAGGATGAGATGAACCAGTGAATTGAAAGTAGTGAGGCTGTGTGAACGAGCTCAAGACTGGAAAGGGCTAATCCGTAGTTAGGGCAATCAGAAGGTCAAGCGAGTGAGAGACATTGACAGGTACGAGTACGAAGTTTTAATTCTTCAATCAACAGATGCAGTGCCGTTGTTGAGATTGACATGGAGGATGATAACTTGTAGGTAGGATGATAACTTAGATTCCTTACTCTGTTTGCTTTGCAGCAAGAACAAACAGGTCTGTGATTGCCGTTTATCAGCAATGCTGCCATGGTTATGAACACCCATCTTTGAGTTCCTCGTAACATTTTACCCTTGTATGGATCTTCCGCAATTGAGAATCTGTACTCAATATCTTTCTGGTTCAAATTTTTTATGGTTGATCCAAAGGTGTTTCTCCGCTTCACGCCAGCTCTCTACCGTTAGTTGATCAATCCTCTTTGAGTCATCATGCCACCAGCGCCCCTTACCTGATGTCTCTTAAGGTTCACATGTTGTTATAGTCTTGGAGCATGGCTGCTCAGCTGAGAATCATATACACCTGTCCAATACCTAATGGGAGGACCAACCCATCCTGTGGCAATAGAGCCCAAGAGTCGAAGCCCACGAGTAGTGGAGGACATCTCGAACATGGCGCTGCACAGACATAAGTTAGTAGTCTACAGCTTCCGTCAATCTCTCTGGGAAAGATGGGTCGAGGTTGATGATCCAGAGCAAAAGGATAATGGTGGTTCATCTCATCTCCTCTCAGTAAAATCCTTGTCGCTGTAGCCGTTGCTGTTGCTGTTTGCTCGCTGTTTATTTCGGGAGTCGAACCATGGTACTCGATACTGCTTGTCTCATCGTTACCTAGGCAAGCAGATACTCTCATTCACGCATTTTTCCAGCGTACATATGCTCGAGGCCGGAGAATTTTCTGAGTCAAAGGCGCCGCAGCTGCACCTTGAGACTGCATGCTGCAATTGTCTGGTAACTTATGCGTTGACCAGATGTGGGATGAACAAAGTCCGCATCATCCCACCGTCCACTCTGATGGGTTTCCGTTGGTCCCGAGGCGGGACACCCCGGTGGAGGGAAGCAGTCCATGCCAATCAGAGTTCGAGCTTGCGACCCTACATGATCGATCCAATTGCGAGTCAGGAACGCCTCTCCTCTAGGGGAGGCCGCCATCCGGGAAGCGAAACATGGGCGTATGCCTTGTTTGGTGAAGGTTTATGAAAGGAAAGGAAAGGAGAGCGGAGCGAGCCATGGGACGAGAACCGGGGACCCGCAGGACCCGTCATGATCAGGCCATGGGCACCACACACTACTTGTACTGTGCGTGTGTGAGTACCATTACCATCACTACTGTACATAGGGTGAGTGAGAGCACATAGGAGGCCACTTTGGATCTTCGTTAGTACCTTGCCACCCACATGCGCATCGATCCTACATTATTACTTCGTACAATAATTTCAGGTCCTTTTCACCACGGACTCTGCAGGCTGCAGTAGGACGAGCCCAGTAGGTGGCGGGCACCTACACTGTAAGACGGAAATAATAGGTACTCAAGTCAAATTTATTCTGGGAAGATGCCAATCATCATTTACCACGACAAATAGCGTAACAATTTAATAATGCGCAGAGTAAGCTCGTGTGTCTACGAAGTAAGTACAGTAATATTGATGGGATATTATTATTGATAAGTTAGCATTAATCTCCCTTCCCCTAAATTACGGCCAGCACCTGGAACGATGCTCTTTGCCTCCGCCTAGACTCAGACTGGGCCCTTTTGCCATCGAAATATCGCCGCCATCAATAATGGTACTGTAATATAAGAAAATGATAAAATTTATTATTATCTAGATTTATTAATATCAACATCAATATTATCATACTGTATCAACTTATTGACCTGACACCGCTGCTGCCCCCTTTTGTGCTGACAACTTGGTACTAGTTAAGTTAAGTTACGGTACCTTAATTAAGTTAACGTTCAAGCCGTACATCCTTGTCAAAGCATTCATGTACGGAGGTACCTAAGGTACTAAAACAGCTTCGCTGACCAGGTATCGTTGTGTTGGCAGCTAAATTACCAGTACCTTCTCATCACACTTACGCACCTGGATTATTCCGCTCTGATTAATCTTCCTTGTGCATCAACTTCCAGAACCTCACAACGGCCCATCCACTCCCTTTCACCTTGTCCCACACACAAATGACAAGCTAATCAGAGCTGCCCCCATTGAGCGGAAAGTGATGCACTCCGCGACTAGTTATCGGCGGCACCCGACAGCACCCAGCGCCAGTCATCAGGACCTTGCCTGCGTGGACAAGCACTCATACGCTGTACCGTTAATGTTATTGTGAACACCCCAACTGCACCATTTCAAGACTCGTCGCTGCAGACCTCCTCGCGTTTTGACAGCTGCACTACTGTCGTGGACGAGAACCGTTCCTCTGTGCAACCTAGTTACTGTACAGTACACTCGACGTCAATCGAACCCGGTCAAAGCAGCCACACGCTACGTGGGACCTCACTCTCTCTCCTCGCACTTGGCACCTTGTGCCGGACTACACTAGCTTCCGCAGACCGTGACCCTGGCGCGCTGTTGAACGGTCGAAAGCTTTTCTCTCCTTGGCCAAAAACGTTCCAGTCAGGGAGCTCCTTTCGGGACTTGGACGATCCCACTCCTTTCGTTTCATCCCACGCAGTTGCCAACAACCCTTTACTGCTTTCCATCGTCAGCCACGGATGACCTATGGTGGAGAGCTATCATTCACATCAAGAACGGGCCATGAGCGAAAGCTATACCTTGTCGTCAATTGCCAGGCTCTGACCATTCTGTAGTCTTGTGTACGTTCTCTCCCACGCGTCTGCTCCCCATAGCAGATACACTTACTCACGCTGCCATCCAGTGTAAATACTCTACAGCTCCGGTTCGATCCGTATACACTACCGGTCTTGGAAAGGCTGCCCGGGCTATTGAAGCTATCATGACGGTTTCTTATGAGAGCTCTCATCGGAGTTTGACCCATGCTTCTCACAGCAACGCGTCGACGACATGCCTGGAAGATAGGTTCGAGGTCATCAAGGAGATTGGCGATGGAAGCTTTGGCAGCGTGGCTCTGGCGCGTGTACGCAGCGCTGGTGCTTCTGTGGCACGGAGAGGGACACTGGTGAGTATTTCACTGCTTGTGCCGTGGTTGTCCCATGGGTGCTGAACCACTCGCAGGTCGCCATCAAGACGATGAAAAAAACATTCGACTCCTTCGCACCGTGTCTGGAGCTTCGAGAGGTTATTTTCCTCCGGTCCCTGCCTGTCCACCCTCATCTCGTGCCCGCAATGGACATCTTCCTCGACCCCATGAGTAAGAAATTACACATCTGCATGGAGTATATGGACGGCAATCTCTATCAGCTCATGAAGGCTCGCGACCATAAGTGTCTCGACGGAGGCAGTGTCAAGAGCATATTGTTCCAGATTCTTGCTGGTCTTGAACACATACACGCCCACAGCTTCTTTCACCGAGACATCAAACCCGAAAACATCCTAGTGTCGACCTCAGCCCCCCAGGACTCCGGGAATACTTTCAAACGATATTCTGCCCTTGTGACACCGCCATCCACGCCTCCGCTGTACACCGTCAAGATCGCGGACTTTGGTCTTGCTCGAGAGACCCACTCCAAGCTACCTTATACTACGTATGTCTCTACACGATGGTACCGCGCTCCTGAAGTCCTCCTTCGAGCCGGAGAATACTCTGCACCGGTAGACATGTGGGCCATCGGAGCGATGGCTGTGGAAATTGCCACGCTCAAGCCGCTGTTTCCGGGTGGAAATGAGGTGGATCAAGTATGGAGAGTGTGTGAGATCATGGGAAGTCCTGGTAACTGGTATAGCAAGAGCGGTGCTCAAGTAGGAGGAGGAGATTGGAGGGAAGGCACCAGACTAGCCCAGAAGTTGGGCTTTTCTTTCCCTAAGGTATGTTTGACTCTCACCCCTAGGAAGGCCATATTAACTCGTTCAGATGGCCCCACACTCAATGGACACCATCCTACGGCCTCCGCAATGGCCGGCAGCCTTGAGTGCGTTTGTCACGTGGTGTCTCATGTGGGACCCCAAAAATCGTCCTACTTCCGCTGAGGCCATGAGCCACGAATATTTTGCAGATGCAGTGGACCCGATGCGACCGAAATCGTCAGCTTCGCGCCTTCTCAGCCGGAAGCACTCGGATCTCAGCTACAAGAGCTCCAAAGATCCTCACGATAACTCACCAGTGTTGTCCTCAAAACCGTCGTGGTTCAGGAGATCCCTGATCACCAGAGATAGTGCACCGGCCGTCCCATCGCAGACTCGTGCCAAGCAGACAAACTCGCCTCGACCGTCACCTGTACATTCTACCACCACACTGGTGGTTCCAGTCGCAGCGAAGGCTCGTCCTCTGGTAAACAAACGAGCCACATGGACAAATGGCACAACACCGTCTGTTGGGGCGCCCATGCCGATTCTCCCTTCTATCCGACCAATCTCGCCCTTATCGGATGCAGTGACCGCTCAAGCGACAGGCAGACTTACAAGCGAGGAGGGGAATAAGGGATCCTCGATATTGGACGAGAAGAGCGCGAAAAAACTTGGGCGGCAGCTGTCGGTTGCATCCACCGGGAATCACTATGGCGACATTCATCGCCAAGAAGCCGAGAGAGCTCTGAACGGCAATGGAGGTCTCGTCTCACCACCGAATGGTCAAAAGGAAAGCTTCTTCTCGCACCTTCGGAAAAGGGCTCGCAGGCTCTCGGGACGGCACGCTACTCCTCTCTCACCGAGCTCGGACGATATCGAAGCTAATGCTGGATGCGGCCCATGGTCAAGTAACCGATCTTCGATGGCTCTTGATGTACCTCCAATTGCTTCGGATCCAACATCGAACCCCGACTTTACGGAGTTAGATAGAGCTCTTCAGAATGTCAGGTGTAGTATCGAGACGCCGTCACAAGCAGGCCTCCCGCAGTCAAGCAATACACCCAAACGCACACCGATATTGCTTTCTCACCCGACACTGAAGCGCCATCATTCTCTGCCACAAGGCCAGCAATTGAGCTCCCACGAGAACGCTTCCGCTACTGCGGGTACTACAAGCAGTAACTATGGTCCAATCTCTAGCCGGACCAGACGGGCATTGCAGATGTCGAATCATCCTGTGCATCGCTATGAAACTCCTGATGAGGAGGACGAGCTCCTCGATGAGGTCCTCAATTCCGCCCACAAAGCGGTGAAGCGTTTGGACCGGAATATTAGAGCCGAGAATGAGAGCCGTCGCAATGCTCTAGCTCACAAAGACTCAAACCGGCCGCCCTTGCGACAGACTGCATCTACTGTTACTTTGAGCAGCAATCCTTATCCCACTCCATCGCCGTCAGCAAGGCGCAACGGTGTTTTATTCGGTCAAGATGTCTTTGATGAGCCGAGAAAACCGCTGAACATCGGGAAGGGCCCTACGGTAGATGAAAGAGCCCCGAAGTGGCCTACACCGCCATACGAAGAGAACGAGTGGAGTGCGTCCGCGACGGCAGACTTATACGCAGCTCGATCGGCTTATAAATGATATACTCTACCTAAATCATATTCCTCCTCGACTTTCCCTTTCAATTTTCTAGAAGAAAATGCGCGGGAATCTCCGGTATCTCGCTCACGCCGGAAGGGCGCCCATGACCTTACTTTTCATTGCGACGACGTGGATGGTACCAGGAAACCTCCGTTGTGGTCTTTGTTCAGGCCTTTCTATCACTAGGGCACATATGGAAGGGGGCAGAATGCACTTTCTTCAGCTTAGACAGGAGTTTGCCTCGGGGGCTGTGGGCTGTTATAGACCTTTGTCATATCTAATATCACCTTCCATGGTCTGTCGAGGGCGCCGGGACACCTTTCAACCTCAGCTTCATACGCGTCTCTTCCTTGGCTTCAACCGTCAGCTTCTTTCAGCTTCATACCCCTTGTGTTTTTCGAGCTTCATACCCAACCAACTTGCATAGATTTTCTTCCGTGTCTGGCCTTGCTAAATACTTCGCTACATTCCACACCATATTACTTACTATTTACTCTAGCATCTTGCTTCTAGCTCACTGGCTGATCTCAGCATCTCCTTCCAATATCTCAACCTGTCGCTACTGCACATGGCCGGTATGGCTGAGCAGACCATGTGTCCCCACTCGTTTACTGTACTCTAGTTTTTGTCAATCTTTATCGGGTACGAAGGAGCGGTCGATATCGACTTCTGGCGCGTCGTGCCATCTATTGGCCTGGGTCGTTGCTTCTTCCATATCGAATGTATTGTACGGCAGCAAATTCCATCGTGAATGCAGCTCTGTGACCAATCCTGAATATTACCCCTCGTAGCCGCAGTGATTGTACTCCCGTCAAGCCAGTCACTTGACACCATTCCCGGATATATACAATTGAGTTCCATCCCTGATGACCTATTCGTACCTGTCCACAGGAGTTCATTGCAGACTTAGTCAGCACTTTTTGATAAACCACCTCATACGGTTCTTGAGGCGGATAGATATACCGGAGCATTAAGCTTCGCAAAGAGGTGTTCTGCCCTGCTAACAGCGCAAGAATAAAGCCTTGCAGGGCTAGAAAGTATCAGTGAGCGGCGAATGGCTCCTCTTACCTCGGCGCAAACACTCCTCTCCCCCGCCGAGCTCTCCTACCTGCACTCATCTCTATCGCTCACCCCGCCCATCCGACCGGACTTGCGCACGCCCACACGATTCCGGCCCCTGGTCGCCGAGACCGACATCCTAGCTAGCACGAACGGCAGCGCGCGTATCTGTTTCGCGGACGGCACCGAAGCAATCGCGGGCGTCAAAGCCGAGGTCGAGAAAACACCTGCACGGTTTAGCAGCGGGGAACAGGGAGATGGCGTGCACCTCGGTACGGGCGGGCAGGACGAGGAGATGGGAGATGTCGAGGAAGAGGAAGGGGCTGAAAGAGAAGGCGCGAGGCCGACGGGCCGGAGAGGCGTCGGCGATAATAGCTGGGTGGAGATGACGATTGAAATCCCCGGGTTCAGAGACGACGACGCAATGCCTGTGTTCCTGGCTGCGATGCTGAACGAAGCCCTGCTCGCGTCAGGGGACTTGCCGGATAGACTGTGGATCAATGGGCGGTTCCATTGGAAGCTGTATATAGATGTAAGCTCTTGGACATCAATGTTCATCAATTCTCTCGATCGGGGGACCCCACCCACTCCCCTTACTAGCCCACCTCTCCACGTCCAGATACGTCTATTCTACATGTATCTGACCGCAGTCTCTAGATCCTCCTAATCTCACCACCCCTCTCCTACCCGCTCCCCCTCCTCTCCCTTACGACCCACCTCGCCCTCCTCTCTACCCGCCTCCCAAGCCTCAAGTCCGAACAAGACGAAGACCCCCTCTTCGACGACGACTGGGACGCTTCGACATACCTCTACCCTCGCTCCAAATCAACAACCCATCGCGCATCCACTCCCACAACCGACCACACCAACAAACGCAAAACCGCCGGGCCCCCACGACAAAGCGAGGACCGCCAGGACCGACCACCCATAACGCTCCTCGTCATGGCCGTGGGCCAAAACATCATCTTCGATCCCACCAAAGAGGAACTTACCGTCGCCGACTCGATCCTCGCTATTTCCGTCGGCGAGGACCTTCTTCCCTCCCCTTCCCATCCTTCCGCCACGATACATGAACGTGGCAAGAGGAGGGACCGGAACATCCGCCTCCTCGCCATTCGTACCATCGATCCTCCCGCTCGGATCACGCCGCCTGGGGTGCCGGATTCGTTGAATACGGCTGCGGGTGGGAGTGCGCCGAAGAGTGAGGAGGAGGTGATTCGAAGGAGGGAGGGTGGTGGTACTGATTTAGGGAAGGGAAAGGAGGTCGTGTGGGCGCCACCGAGAGGGGGCATGAAGAGGGGTTTAGTGAGGCGGATGATCGAGATGGTCGTCGGGGAGGATGGGGTTGCGGCCGAGGTGTTGGATGGGTTGGAGGGGGTGGACATCGGTGAAGTGTAGATAGCCCTCATAATCATGAAACCGACGACGTGCATCACTCAGCGAGTCACCATAAGAGGACCATCTCACTAGGGACGTGTGCTCCGAGCCTGCAGGATACGACGTTTCTCGCATTTCCTGACAGCCCTATACTACACCTCCCCCCCCTTAACCGCAGCTACCAAATCCCAAGCCACTTCCTAACCGGCTTCTTCCTCCCCTCCCAATCCGCATACACCGCCTCCTGCCCCTGCCCCGTCTCCAGCTCACCTCGCCTCTCCCCACCCTCCACCAGCCCTTCCAACCCTGCAGCGCCATCCACCGCCCCACCGCCATCCCCACCGGAACCCACACCCACACCCAACACCTTCAACCCCGTCCCCAACTCCTCGCCCTCCCCCCTCGCCGTCCACCCCCCAAACCCCTCGCCCTGATCCAACCCATGCGCCTTCCTATACTCGCCCCTCTTACGCACATCTTCGACCTTCCTTTTCCGCCGCTCGGCCGTCTCGGCGCTGATGCGCGCCGTATGCAGCTTATATACCTCGAGGTACGTCGCCGCGAACTGCAGGGGGTGTGCGGGCAGGGTCGATAGCGGCGGGAGCAGGTGCGCGAAGGGCGAGTTGTGTCGGAAGTTGGTTAGGAAGGTGTAGAGGGCGAGGGTGAAGAGCGTGCCCTGGTCGGTTTAGTCCCAGGGGGGGGAAGTCAGTAATGGCGCTTGCGGCTTGGGGTGATCTTGCTGCTGCGTATTGAGGACGAGGGGTGGAGGGGAAGGGGGCGGGAAAAGGGAACGGGGACAGGGACAGGGAAGGGAACAGGAGGGACAGGAGAGACTCACGAGCGTCAGCCAGACGTGGATCAAGCGGTTAGTCAGGAACCAATGCAGGAAGGTGCCGTCGGCGGGCATCATGTGCGGGTACTGTTTCGTCTTCTGCGCGGCTTTGTCGCTGGCCGACAGCGGTGGGCCGGGGTACTGGCGCGGTGGCGGCCGGTTGAGGCGGGCTGGGTGCGAGGGCGGGTTGAATTTGGCGGGCTTTTCGAGCGCGCGCGGTTTGGGGTGGGAGGTGGCTTTGTTGGATGCGGCTCGCGAGA
>JAABUJ010002170.1_pt1 | contig 25206 bp, 20 predicted proteins | sample 5559131 | NCBI WGS metagenome assembly JAABUJ01 (sample SAMN10711875, study PRJNA513366) | rock metagenome | isolation source: Antarctica rocks | place: Antarctica: Victoria Land, Mt New Zealand nord | collected 2016-01-07
TGGCCCAGTCCGTGGCTCTGCTGCCGTTTGGGATTGGGATGTTCTGGGCGCTGCTCGATGACGACCGGCTGGGCTGGCACGACCGCATCTCCCAGATGTATCAGCGCGCTTACTAGCGCCGTAGAGACAGCAGCAAAGGCGAACGCAGATTCCCTTCGGGAATGACACCTAAGAAGCTAGACAGTATCCGCGTTCCAGGCTGAGCGAAGGCGCTCCCAGGTGATCTCAAGGCTCTCCGGCAGCACCCGCGTCTCTGCGGTGACGGACATAAAGTTGGTATCGCCATACCAGCGCGGGACAGCATGCAGATGCAGGTGGTCGGCGACGCCCGCACCCGCAGCTTCGCCCAGGTTTAAGCCCAGGTTGATGCCTTCGGGGCGATACGTCTTTCGCAGAACACATTCAACGCGCTGTGTCACGGCCATCAGTTCGTTCGCCTCGACCCGCGACAGATCGGCGAGTGAGTCGGTGTGCCGGCGCGGCACGGCCATGACATGCCCGCTCGAGTAAGGAAAGGCATTCAGGCAGAGAAAGCATGTGTCCAGCCGCGCGACGATCAGGCCTGCGCGCTCGGCCTGCTCTGTAGGCATTCCGCTCGCGATGGCCCATTCGACTGATTGCAGCAGATTGCAGAAGACGCAGTGCGTATCTTCTCCGGGCCACGCAGCGAGTGCCTCAGCAACGCCTTTCCGGCCCGACGCCTCCCGCTCGGTAGCGCCGCCACTGATGTAGGTATAGCGCCAGGGAGTCCAGAGCCGGTCCATGAGGAAAGTATAGGTCCGGCTCTGGAACATTGGGCGTCATAATGCTCGAAACTACTGCGGCTGAACGACTAGATCGTCAGCCAGGCGGAAATTGACGACCGACTCAGCCGGAATCTCGATGTCTCGATTGCCGGTGAGGCCGCTGACGGCGGTACCTGCACCTCCGCCGGCAAGGCCGCCGACCAGCAGACCTACGCCGCCGGACGTCAAACCGCCCACCAGCATGCCCAGGCCTGCGCCACCGCCGATCAGGGCTGCCGTGCGTTTTCCTTTGCCTTTTTTGCTGCGTACGTCGTCACTGGTGTCGAGCGCGTAGCGCCGGCCATTCAATTCCATCGAGGTCAGGCGCAGCTCAAGAATTGAGCGTCCTTTGAAGCGTCCGCGACGATGCGCAGCGTCGATGACCCCGTAGACCGGGGTGCGCTCGGGGATTGCAATCTGGTTGCTCTGGTCGGCATAGACCGGACGCACAACCTCACCGGTAAAGCCTTCCCCGGCGCGGCTGTTCTTGACGCTGATGTGCTGGTTGATGCGGATGGCCAGCGTGGTGCCGCGGCGAACATGTACCGAGACGGGTGTGATCACGGCGCGCGAGGCTCCCTGCGCTGTGCCATTCTGGATTCCGTTCTGGGCATAGGATCCGTTCGCAGGTCCAGCGTTATTCGATCCGTATGCAGGCTGGGGCCGAGGGTAGTTGCCGTTCCCATCAGGTCTGCTGGCGGGTGCCAATGCTGCCGAGTCGGCGGGCACTGGCGCGGTGGCAAGCGCGGGTGCGTGAGCCAGCGGAACCATCCTCGTCTTCGTTACGGTGGACTGCGTGGTGCTTCCGCCGGACGTGTCCGTGCTCACGGTGGTGGACGTGATCTGCTGTTGATTCTGGCCCGGCAGGGGCGGCTGCACGATGCTCGTCACCGTGTTGCCGTGCGGGTCGGTCCAGGTGACTCGTTGCGGCGTGCCTGTGGATGCAGCAATCTGTTCGGCCTGCGCGAGCGCGGCGTCATTGGCTTTGTCCTGCGCGCTGCGGCAGCCCGTAAAGGTCAGCGTTGTGGCCAAGGCAAGCGTTACGGCCAGGTTAGGCAGAGAAAAACGTGTGTACTGCAAAGCGTTCATGGCGTCCTCTTTCCAATGCACCTGTCCAACCTAAATGCGTGGAGGCCCAACCAGCGCGTGCCGGTTCGTCCCACGATGAATGTAAACAGGCTTAAGGTCTAAAATTATGACATGCCGACCTTAACCGCACGTCCGCAACTTGCCCACTTGACCGCGCAGCTCGATGATCTGAAACGTGCTGGAACCTACTTCAAGCTGCGTGAACTGGACGATGCCCAGGCCCCGGTCTGCACCTATGACGGGCGCGAGGTCATCAATCTTGCGAGCAATAACTACCTGGGGCTTTGCAACGATAAGCGGCTCGAAGAAGCCGCAATTCGTGCGGTCCGAGAGCACGGCGTAGGGTCAGGCGCTGTGCGGACCATCGCCGGAACCATGCGCATTCACATGGAGCTTGAAGAAAAAATTGCGCGCTTCAAGAACGTAGAAGCCTGCGTCGTCTTTCAGTCCGGGTTCACGGCCAATGCCGGAACCGTCGGATCGATTCTCGGCAAGGAAGACTTCATCCTGTCCGACGAGCTGAATCACGCGTCGATCATCGACGGCGCACGGCTTTCGCGCGCCAAAATCAAGGTCTTCCGCCACAAGGATGTGGCCCATTGCGAAGAGTTGCTGAAGGAAATCCAAAACGAGCCGGGCCGCAAGCTGGTAATCACCGACGGCGTGTTCTCGATGGACGGCGACATCGGGCCGGTTGGTGAACTCTCCGCCCTTGCCGAGAAGTATGGGGCGATCATGATGGTCGATGACGCGCATGCCAGTGGTGTGCTGGGACGCAACGGGCGCGGCTCCGTCGATCACTTCAACGTTCATGGCAAGGTAGACGTGCAGGTTGGCACGTTGTCGAAGGCGATCGGCGCGCTGGGCGGCTATGTGTGCGGCTCTCGCGATCTGATCGAATTTCTTTACCACCGCGCGCGTCCGTTTCTGTTCAGCACCTCGCATCCGCCATCGGTCGCGGCTACCTGCATTGCAGCGTTCGACATTCTGGAAAACGAGCCGGAGCGGATTGACCGGTTGTGGGCCAACACAGCTTGGTTCAAGCAGCAGTTGCAGACAGCGGGCTTTGACATTGGCGGGCAGACCACGCCGGCGAGTGAAACTCCGATTATTCCGCTCATTCTGGGCGATGGACGCAAGACGATGGAGTTCTCGCGCGAGTTGTTCGCGCAGGGGTTGATGGCAACCGGAATCGCGTTTCCAACCGTGCCGGAAGGCAAGGCTCGCGTTCGTCTGATCATGACCAGTGAACACACGCGTCCGCAATTGGAACGTGCATTGGAGATTCTGACTTCGACAGCTAAGCGAATGCAGCTGCTTTAGAAAGCGGATTTACAGATGGTGTAGAAGACCCGAACAGCAAGAACAAACGCAGATCCCCTTCGGGAGTGACAACCAGAAGACGGAAGAGCCTTGCTACATCCACTTACTCACTTGCTGTAAACCCCATTTCCTATTACTGGAGAGTCGTCATCGTGAACGCAGTGAAGGATCCCTGTATTCTCCGAACTCGTAACGCTGTACATCATTACAGAATCAGCTATAGCTTGGGAACAGCAGATTGGCTGCGAATGACAGCTGCTGACCAGCCCTACATCTCGGGCTGGCCGGCAGTGGGTTTGCTGTCGTCTGTACCGGCGAGGCGCGAGGACGCGTCGCCACCGACGATCACCTGGCCGTATTCAAGAAGCGTCACCATGCCGATTCCTCCGCAGATGTTGCCCATGACAGCGGGTGGAAACCAGTGCAGGTAGAGCGTCCACGGACCGTGGTGCGAGAGGATGGTCACGAAGACCTCGCCTGATGTGGCGATGCAGTGGGCAAAGTTTCCCAGGCCGACCACCAGCGTCAGCATATAAATAATTGCGACGGAGCCGGTGATGGAGTGCGAACCGGAGACCAGCCACGCCGCTAGCGCGATGATCCATCCACCCATCACACCCGACCAGAAGATGGTAGCCACGGGTTTAGATGCCGCATCCAGACCCAGGCCGACGAGAGCATGCACTATGCCCGGTGCTAACGCGGGCGTGAGTGCAGCCAGTGCGGCGAACGCCAGCGCGCCGAACACGTTCGACGGCAGCACGATCGACCACAGGCGCAGCGTATTCCAGAAGTGGCGGCGTTCAGCCAGCACCAGTGCCACCGGATACAAGGTGTTCTCCGTAAATAACTGCGAGCGGCCGATGATAACGACGACGAAACCCAGGGGATAAAACAGACGCGAAATCATCTGTGACGTGGGCGAATCACCCAGGAACGACAAAGCGATTGCCGTGCCGAGCGCCGACAGACCCATGAAGGTACCCCCGGCGAAGCCCGAAATGGCAAGCGAACTGTTGGAGCGTTGCAACTCCTGCCGGGCGTTGGTCGCGACCTGCTTGTAGATTTCTTCGGCGGAAGGCTTGGAAAGATTCTTCTGTGCGTCATTGCCTTCTTCCGTCCGGGGTGAGCGGTGCTTGCGGCTAAGGCGCCACGACATATTGTTTCCTTTCAGCAAAAAGATGCGACCCCGCAACTGACTCGACACGGCGATGCTCCCGTAAGATGCAGGTTTGCTTCTACCCTGTACGCGAATCGGCGTTTGTTCTGCTGCATCGTACTGAAGGTGAACAGCGTACGAGTTTTCCTGAATGAGAGATCTGGCGTTGGCGGGGCAAATCAGCAGCGGCTGGACAACTTGTTTGCAGCGCGCGGAGTGGCTGCAACCTTCACGCAACTGACGCGCGCTTTGAACGTGAAGCGTCTGGCGGAAAAAGATCCGCCAGAAACGGCGTTCATCGCAGCCGGCGGAGATGGAACGGTCAACTGCGTTGCCTCCGCAGTGGCCGGAAGCAGACGACCCATGGGCGTACTGGCGGTCGGAACGTTGAATCACTTTGCACGCGACCTGGGTGTGCCGCTCGATCTGGAGGATGCGGTCCAGGTGATCGCCGCAGGACAGATTCGCCATGTAGATGCGGGAGAGGTGAACGGGCATGTGTTCGTCAACAACTCCAGCCTGGGCGCGTACCCGCGCATGGTCGTGGAGCGGGAACGGCTGAAGCAGAATGGAGACAACAAGTGGGCCGCTCTGGTGGCTGCGTCGCTGCGTGCGTTTGTACGCTTCAAGTGCATTCAGGTAGAGATGGAAGTTGCCGGCCAGCAACGGACCTGCACCACACCATTCCTGTTCATCGGCAACAATCCATATTGCCTGGACGGGCTGAGCGTGGGCGAACGCAAGCGTCTCGATCAGGGTACGCTTGCGTTGTACCTGGCTCCGGGTGCGACGCGAAGAGACATTCTGCGTCTGGGGGTGAAGGCGCTGCTGGGAAAGATTCAAAGCGATCCGGTGTACGAAGAACTCAGCGTGCAAACCTTCTCGGCAAGCACAAGCAGGAGACGGCCGCTGCGCGTTGCGCTGGATGGCGAAGTGCTGCGCCTGCGCGCTCCGCTGGTCTACCGAAGCCTGCCGGGAGCTTTGCATGTGCTTTGTCCGGCCACTCCGGAGAGCCCTGTATGACGCGCATCGCGCACATCTCGGACATCCACTTTGGACGTGAAGATCCTGTCGTCGTCGAAGGTTTGCTGGCCGACCTGTTCAACGCCATGCCTGACGTAATCGTCGTGTCGGGCGATTTGACGCAACGCGCGAAGAAGAGCCAGTTCCGTGCCGCGCGTGAGTTTCTGGATCGGCTGCCCGCTGTGCCGCGTATGGTCGTTCCCGGGAATCACGATGTATCCGCCACCAACCTGGTGGAGCGCGCGCTGCGCCCTCTGGCGAGATTCCGGCGCTACATCTCTCCGGACCTTGCGCCCTTCCTCATAGTAGAGGATGTGGCGATTGTTGGCATCAACACAGTGCGGACACTGAAGCGCAAGGACGGACGCATCAGCGCCCGTCAGGTCCGCGAGGCCTGTGCTCAACTGGCGTCGGCACCCAAAGCCGCCGTACGCGTCGTCGTGACGCACCATCCTATGGATCTGCCCGCAGCCGATCTGACCAACGCTGTGGTGCGGCGCGCGGCCATGGCGATGGAGACCTTCGCCGAAGCGGGTGTCGATCTGTTTCTTTCGGGCCATCTACACGCGGGCCTGACGCTCGCAACCACGGCTCGCTACCGATTGCCGGGATACAGCGCAATCGTGGTGCATGCGGGTACAGCCGTATCAACCCGCACGCGCAGAGTGCCGAACAGTTGGAATCTCTTGCGTGTGAATGCGGCGAACATCGCGATCGAACAGCGGGTTTGGCGCGAGACAGCTTTCAACGCAGGAGCAGCGGAAAGCTATCGACGCGGCAACGATGGCTGGGTGCGTTCGTCCAGTTGACGCGCAGCCGCAAGACGGGCCTTGCGGCTGTGGATTGGCCGCTCTGCGGCAGTGCGCGCGCGCCACACATGATCCGCCGTAATCAGGCCCGCGAGCCAGGCCAGACCGGCGAGATAGCCGCCCAGAACATCCGTCGGGAAGTGCATTCCCAGATAGATTCTGCTCAAGCCGATGCTGAGCGGAAGCAGGAGAGCCGGGCCCAGCACCTCCACGCGGCGGCGGAAAGACATCGCTGGATGGAAGGAAAGCCAGGCCAGGGTTCCGTACAGAATCGTCGCAAACAGCGCGTGGCCACTGGGGAAGGAGAAGGTGTGCACGGACCCGATTCTCCACGGTACGGTGGGACGGACACGGTGAAAGTGCAGCTTCAGCACTTCATTCAGCACAAAGGCCACCGTCAGTGATACGCCAAGCACGATGGCCATGTGGTGCCGACGCCGATAGATTAAAAGCAGCGTGACCACGCCCGCAGCCGTGGCGAACGTAGTGATGCCGCCGATTCCGGTGAGCGCGAGCATCAGCGCAGTCAACGAAGGGGAGGTCCAGCCATGCACTCGGGCCTGCACCTGCGTGTCGAAGAAGGCAAGGTGCGGAAGCGCGGCATGCAAGGCACTGAGCAGCCCAAAAGCGAGCACGGCTCCCAGGAGCAGGATCCCGCAGAGCGCAAGAAAGAGCAGCAGGTGTCGTCGGGGCATGGAGATGATTTTCTCACCTGCGCCTCGGGACGGCTGCGAGTTACGCGGAGTTGGCGGCCAGCGCAGGGGTGTTCGAGATTTGCCTCATGCGGCAAATCGGCTCATGCTGTCTGGATGGTAAAGCTGCGTTCTCTACCCGCCATTCTTTTCTGCGTGTTCGTTCTCTGCGCACCTCTCTCGGCTGTGTGCGCTGGCCAGGCTGCTCCGAATGCGAATCCACAGCAACGCGCCACCAGCACACCGTACAGCGGCGATCTGTCGATCTTCGAGTCGCCGGACCGGGAGAAGCAGATTCAGCCCAACCGGGTCATGGACCAGATGCACATCACTCCGGGCTCAACTGTGGCGGACATCGGGGCGGGTTCGGGCTGGTTTACAGTACGCTTCGCACGGCGTGTTGGCCCGGCGGGCAAGGTTTTTGCAGAAGACATCAACCCGCAAGCCATCACGTACATCCAGCAGCGCGCCGCGCGGGAGAGCCTAAGCAACGTCGTCGTAGTTCAGGGCACGCCCGATAACCCACGGCTTCCGGCAAAGACAATCGACGCCGTGATGTTGATGAAGGTGTACCACGAGATCGCCCGTCCTGTGCCCTTTATGCGCGTGCTGCGCGCTTCGCTTGTGCCGGGCGCGCGCGTCGGCATTATCGACCGCAACGGAAACGGCAGTGGAACCGATCACGGGGTTCCAGAGTCGACTCTCGTGCACGAGATGAACGAGGCTGGGTTCCACAAGGTGCAACGGTACGACTTCAAAGCCGATGGGCAGGATTACTTCCTCATCTTTCAGGCCCGCCGCTAAGCACACCTGCCGCTTTCAACGAAGCACTGCGTGCGCTTTTGAAGCGACATCCGGCCATCGACGTTTTGATATGGACGGTGCGCAGACACCCTGCCCGGCTCCCGCCAGAGGTAAAATGAAGTGTTGGCCAAACCGTCCGGCGCGTGCGTCCAGGATGATACTGGCCCTCTCACGATTGGAGAACACCTTTGGCAGAGCAGATTTTCGACCTGGTCCTTATCGGCGGTGGACCCGCCGGCTACTCCTGCGCCATCCGCGCCGCACAGTACGGCCTCAAGGTCGCCCTGATTGAAAAGACCGACAAGCTGGGTGGCACGTGCCTTCACTGGGGCTGCATCCCGACCAAGGCCATGCTGTTTTCCGCCGAAATCTGGGACCACCTGAAGCACGCCCAGCAGTATGGCATTGAGAATGTCGATGCGCCCAGGCTCAACTGGGACAACGTTCTCAAGCGCAAGAACGACATCACGGCCAAGCACACCAAGGGCCTTGAGTTCCTGATGAAGAAGAACAAAATTACAGTCTTCAACGGCCACGGCCGCCTTACCGGACCCGCCAAAGACGGCGTCCACACCGTCACCGTCACCAACGAGGACAAAGCCTCGAACCGCGGCAAGGACGCGCAGGCAGAGGGCTACACCAAGCAGACGGTGAGCGAAGTGCGGGGCAAGAACATCGTGCTTGCCACCGGGTCTGACGCCCGCATGCTGCCGGGTTATCAGCCCGACGACACCATCATGACCAACATGGAGATCCTCACCATTCCAGCGATGCCTAAGTCACTCGTCGTGATTGGGTCAGGCGCCGTCGGAGTTGAATTCGCCTCGGTGTTCAAGAGCTTTGGCGCGGAAGTCACCATCGTCGAGGCCCTCCCGCGGCTGGTCAACGCTGAGGACGAAGACGTCTCGAAGGAACTCCTTCGTCTCTACAAGAAGCGCGGCATCGAGTGCTTCGTGGGTGCGAAGGTCGAGAAGATCGAGAAGACCAAAGACGGTGCCGAGGTTTCCTTTACCGACTCCTCCGGCAAGGCGCAGAAGAAGTCGGCTGACAAAGTGCTGGTCGCCGTGGGCCGTGCGCCGCGCACCTACGATTGCGGGCTGGATAAGCTAAACATTCCGCTGGAGCGTGGGTTCATTATGCCCAACCAGTGGATGGAAACCTCAGAGCCCGGCGTCTATGCGATCGGGGATATCGTCGGCGGTCTGCCGCAACTGGCCCACGTCGGCGCAATGTGCGGCATGGTGGTTGCGGCGAAGGTTGCCGGCAAGTACGCTCGTCCAGTCAACCGCAAGCGCATTCCGGGCTGCACCTATTGCGACCCGCAGATCGGCTCCGCTGGCATGACCGAGGCGCAGGCCAAGGAAGCTGGATACCAGGTGAAGGTGGGCAAGTTCCCGTTTGTCGGCAACTCAAAGGCGACCATCGTCGACTCGCACGACGGCTTTGTGAAGATTGTGTCGGACGCAAAGTATGGAGAGATTCTGGGCGTACACATCATCGGCCCGCAGGCCACCGAGCTGATCGCCGAGTGCGTTACCGCGATGGAGCTTGAGGCGACCGTGGAAGAGATGATGTTTACCATCCACGCTCATCCGACGTTGGCCGAAAGCCTGCTCGACGGGTTCGGCGCGGTGGAGAACATGGCCGTCAACGTTTAGTGGCTCTGACGTTCTGTAACCCTGGAGGCGCTTCGAGGTGCTTTCAGGGTGCCCCCCTGTACCTTGAGCGTAAAGTCTTCAAAACATTCGGCTTAGGTATGGGGCTCAGAGCGCGGAAGTCTGTTCGGGTAGGGTAAAGTCTCTGGATTCAGCAGATGCGCTAAGACCCGTAGCCGACTTTTCGAGTCGTTGGGGCGCTGCTGTGGACGGAACAGTTGCAGCCTTTGGCGAAATACAGGGGTCCTTCGCTGCGCTCAGGATGACGATCACGAGAGCGTGACAGTCAAGGATTCCGGCCTAACTGAGCAGGTTGGCGACTACCGTTGGCACTTCTGCGAGGGTGGGGTCGAGGGCTAGGGTGTTTGAGCCGCCAGCTTCGGCGAGGTCGGGGCGTCCGCCGCCTTTGCCGCCCACCATGGGGGCGAGGGCGCTGACGAGTTTGCCGGCCTGGATGCGTACCGTCAGGTCTTTGGTGACTCCTGCGATGAGCGTGACCCTGCCCTCGTGAGCGGCTCCGAGAACCACGATACCGCTGCCCAGTTTTGTTCGGAGTTGATCGACCAGATCGCGCATCTGCGCCTTGTCCACGCCATCGACGCGGCGGGCGAGCACCTTGATGCCGTGGACTTCGACGGCTCCGGCGGCGGCATCGGCCATGTTGGCCTGTGCGGACTTCAGCTTGAGCTGGTCGAGCTCGCGGCGGAGGCGCTTGATCTCGTCGTCGTTGTGGGCGAGGCGTTCGCGCAGAGCTTCGGCAGGGCTGGATAAGTTTCCCGGGGCTCCACCTCCTGCTACGCGGGCGACTTCAAAGCCACGGCGGAACTCTTCTAGCGCGCCGGTGCCGCTGACGGCTTCGACGCGTCGAACGCCCGACGCGACGGAGCTTTCTCCGACCAGCTTGATGAGGCCCAGCTCTCCGGTGGCAGCGGTGTGGGTGCCGCCGCAGAGCTCGGTTGAGAAGTCGCCGATCTTAACCACGCGGACGCGGTCTCCGTACTTCTCGCCGAACAGCGCCATCGCGCCAAGCTCGTTCACGGCTACGTCGATGGGGACATCGACGAGGGTCTGGACGGGGGTGTTGCTGAGGACCTGGCGGTTGACGATGGATTCGATTTCCCGGAGCTCCGGCTCCGCGATTCCGGTAAAGTGCGAGAAGTCGAAACGCAGACGGGTCTGGTTGACGAGCGAACCGGCCTGCTTGACGTGCGTGCCGAGAACCTGACGCAGCGCGGCGTGGAGCAGATGGGTGCCGGTGTGGTTGCGCATCGTGGCGTTACGGATTTCGGCGTTCACCACAGTGTCGATTTCTTCGCCCACAGCTAGCGGCTGTCGGACGATGATCCTGTGGGCGAAGACACCTTGAACGGGGCGGGTCGCGCCTTTCACCTCGGCGACGATGGTCTGGTGGTCTTGGGCGTAGAGCCAGCCGACATCGCCGACCTGACCGCCCGAGTCGGCATAGAAGCTGGTGGCGTCGAGGACGGCTTCGCCCTCTTCGCCTGCCTGCAGAGATTGAACGCCGACTCCTTCTTTGACCAGGGCGAGGACACGGGCTCCGTCAATGCGGGTGGCGGTGTAGCCTTCGAATTCGGTTTTACGGAGCTCGCGGAAGACGGGGGCTGCGGATTTTTGCGAGCCGCCCTTCCAGGAGGCTCGGGCGCGCGATTGTTCTTCGATTTTGGCGGCTTCAAAGCCTTCATGGTCGAAGTTGATGCCAGCATCGCGTGCTGCGTCCACCATGAAATCAATCGGGAGACCATATGTCTCGTAAAGGCGGAACGCTTCCTTACCTGAGAACTTGGTCTTTGAAAGAGCGGAAAGTAACCTTTCGAGCTTCGGAACTTGTTGCACGTTATCTTTCGTCAACAGGCCGCTTATCTTTTCTGATGAATCGCGGACTTCCTGGAGAGCTCCGCTGACAGAGAACAGTGCCTCTTGAGAAGGCTGTTGACCATGAACAAGGCGGTTGCGCGCTTGAAAAAGTGTGCCCAGTTCAAAACCCGATTTGTTTTCCGCTGCGAGCGCTTCGAAGAACGGACGGTATGGCTCTAGAACGTTAGCAATGTGAAAAACGGCACCTTTCCAGGCATCTATGTAGGGCACTGCGTGCTTGGCCACTTCCTGCATGCCAGAGGCGAGAGCTTCCACCTGTGGGCGTATAGCTTGCACGAGTTCGTCGACGGCTGTAGCTGCTTGTACGACCTGCTCGACGGCGCTCTCCACATATTCGTCGAACCCAACCTCAAGCGTGCGTTCGAACTGTTCTTCTTCGGCTAAAACGATTTTGCTGACGCGTTCGGCGGTTTCGATGAGTTCGGGGTAAGCGGACTTCATCTCTTCGCGGACGGCTTTGACCATCTCGAACATGAAGGGCTGTTCTTGGCCGAGTAGGCGGCCGTGGCGGATTCCACGGCGCAGGATTTTGCGCAGGACGTAGCCGCGGCCTTCGTTGGCGGGCTGGACGCCGTCTGCGATGAGGAAGGTGGCGGCTCGGGCATGGTCGGCGATGATGCGGAGCGAGGCTGCGGATTTCTGATCGGAGATCGGGGCTTCCGTGGAAACCCAGGTCTCAGAAGCGAGACCTGGGGCACCCGCTGCGGCTGCGCTGGATTCTGTGGCGCGTCCGGCGAAATACAGGGATCCTTCGCTGCGCTCAGGATGACGTTCGGTTTGGGTGGGGCTGGGCAGGCAGAGCTCGGCAGCGCGCTGGATGAGCGGGATGAAGAGGTCGGTCTGGTAGTTCGAGAGGACGGCTTGCAGGACGCAGGCGATGCGCTCGAGGCCCATGCCGGTGTCGATGCTGGGCTTGGGGAGAGGCGTGAGGGTGCCATCCTGGACGCGGTCGAACTGCATGAAGACTAGGTTCCAGATTTCTACGTAGCGCTGGTCGTCGTGGGGAAAGGGCTTGTCTTCACCCGACTCAGAGGCTTCAATGCCGAGGTCGAAGAAGATTTCGGAGCAGGGACCGCAGGGGCCGGTGTCGCCCATCTGCCAGAAGTTGTCCTTGGCGCTCATGCCGAAGATGCGGTCTTTGGGGACGCCGGTTTCGATCCAGAACTGCTCGGCTTCGTCGTCGCGCGGGACGGCCGCGTTGCCTTCAAAGATGGTGACGTAAAGGCGCGCGGGGTCGATGGCGAACCAGTCGGGCGAGGTGAGCAGTTCCCACGCGTAGGCGATGGCTTCGCGCTTGAAGTAGTCGCCGAAGGAGAAGTTGCCGAGCATCTCGAAGAATGTGTGGTGGCGGCGGGTGAAGCCGACGTTCTCCAGGTCGTTGTGCTTGCCGCCGGCGCGGACGCATTTCTGCGAGCTCACCGCGCGGGTGTAGGGGCGGCGCTCGGCTCCGAGGAAGACATCCTTGAACTGATTCATGCCGGCGTTGGTGAAGAGCAGCGTGGGGTCGTTGACCGGAACGAGCGACGAGGAGTGCACGCGGCGGTGCTCCTTCTCTTCGAAAAAGCGCAGGAAATCTTCACGAATCTGGGAGCCGGAACGAGCTTGCATAGAGCTTGAGTTTAGCAGCGGCGGCGTACAATTCTGCTCAGGAGAACGTGATGCGCCAGGTGCAGATAGAAGAAGCGGGAGAACACTTTGCCGAGCTGCTGTCTCAGGCGGAAGCCGGCGAAAGCCTAACGATTCTGCGTGGAAACCGCGCAGTGGCGCAAATCGTTCCATTCCGCGCGCAGGTTGATATTGCCAGCCACGACGCCGCGCGGCAAAGATTACGGGCGGCGATGGATCGGGGCCTGGATCTTGGAGGCGTGTGGAATGGACGCGATGAGCTCTACGAACGTGACTGAAATCTCCTTCGACACGAATATTCTCTTCTATGGGTTCGACCGTCGTGACGTGACGAAACACCGGATCGCGAATGTTGTGCTCGACCGCTGTTTCGCTCCTGACAATCCAATTGCGATGCAAGTGCTGGCCGAATTCTACCGGTCGGCTGCAAGAAAACTTGTCAGGCCCGAAGCGGCAAAGGCGATCGTCGAAGATTATCTACAGGGAATGCGAGTTATCAGCGCGGAAACATCGGATCTGCGTTCAGCCATGCAGCTTCATCAGGCTGGCGAGTTGCAGTTCTTCGATGCGCTGGTGCTCGTGACGCTAGGCCGATCAGGTTGTACGCGGTTTTTCTCCGAAGACATGCAACACCGCCGGGCGTACATGGGGTTGAGGTTATCAATCCTTTTCTATTGGAAGCTGCGGAACTGGAATCGCTGCTTCCGTCACTCCCGGGCGCCAGGTGATGCCTTCGAGTTGCAGGGTGGGGTCGAGGGTGCGGCGCAGGGGTGGGAACTGATTCCGCCAGCGGGTCATTTCGAGGCAGCAGACCAGCGCGTCGAAGGCGTCTTCCGACGATTCTGCTTTTACTAGCACTGGGCGTGTGAGGCCGGCATAGAGCGGGTCTTTGCCGGGTCCGGTGCGGCGCTGTTTCAGGTAGGCGTGGCGGGCGTCGGGGTTGGATTTTTTTACCGGGCCGGTCAACAGGCGGGTGTACATCTCTACTAATAAGGGTTGTTTGTCCAGGGCGGCGTCCTCAAACGGCCATATGCGGAAGCCGTGGTCGCGCAGATGCAGCAGCCAGGGCATGGCGCGGAGGCTGCCGGTCCCGACGGCTCCGCTGCCGCCGATCTGGAAAGGAGACTTGGGGGTGACGCCGCGCATCAGGGCCGCGCGTTCGGCGTCACCGCCGGGCAGCGACTGCTCGATCTTGTTTTCCATGTCGGTGCGGCGCATCATGCGGTGCCGATACGGGCCGGAAAACTCGTCCGGACGTTTGTGAGGTCGGCCCCAGAAACGCGGGTCGCGTTCGGGTTCGGTGCAGGTGGTTCCGAGCCAGCGTTCGCCCTGGCCTGCGGCGACGTGCTGCCAGAGGTCGAAGACCGTGGTGCAGCCGTGCTCGGCGAGGAACCAAGAGGGGTAGCTGAAGCAGCAGTCGATGCCGACGACCATGCGCGGTGTCTCGCGCGCGAGTTCAATCAGCCAGGCGATGAGTTCTTTTCGGGTGCGGCCGGCTTCGAGCAGGACAGAGCCGCCATCGACTTTGCCGGGTTTCACGCCCGGTTTTCCGAACTTCAGGTCCGGGCAGGTCCAGACGCCGGCCCAGATCTTCTTCTTCTGGCCGGGACCCTTGTCCCCGGACCAGTCGACGGCAATGATGCGCTGCAAGGGTTGGGTCACTCACTAAAGAATAGACATTTTTAGTACTTAAAACTGCCAGGTGTCGGGTAAGGTAGTCGGTGGCGGGACCCATGACCAAATTTTTGCTCTTCTTTATTCTTTTGATTCTCTGCTGGCCGGCGGCACTGGTTGCCCTTCTGCTTTATCCGTTCGTGTGGCTTCTGCTGCTTCCCTTCCGGCTGGTCGGGTTGGTGGTGGGTGGAACCTTCGATATCGTCAAGGCAATCTTTCTGGTTCCGATCCGCATCCTGCGCCTCGCTTAGGCAGGCCTTTTCCACGCCTGGCGAAAAGCAGCTACAATACAGGCAGCATTGCGCCGCTGAATGTCGCGGACATGGTGCAGAACGATTGTGTTCAGAACGACAGAGTGCAGAACGTTGTTGGGCTGGGCGGCCAGATGCCGTGTCCAGCGTTCTACCCCGCTCCAAGCTGGCGCATGGCGCCGAGCGGCAAAGACTTTAGCTGTACGAATTGAATCCAGAAAGAAAATGCCGGCCAGGCTTGAGTTCAACTCCGTTGGCCGGACAGGTCCCTGGGATATGAAGGTAAGCGAAAGGCAAACGGCCCCGCCTCACGAAGAGGTTGTCCTGGCCACCTTTCGCCTCTGCGTTCGCCTGATGGAAGCAATATACCGTGGTTCCGAAATTCTCTCGTCCGCCGCACTTCTCGCAGTCCAATGCTTTGGATTGTTGAAAATAAAGGCCAACGTGTACCTACACCTGCCGACAGAGCTTGTCTACCCCGCTTCCAACTCCCGAGGCTCGTCCTCGCTGATGGTGGCTCCCGCGTAGCGATTCCGCTTTGCGTTGAGCTGCTGAACTTTCGCCTCGCCTGCCGCCCGCAATGCCGACCAGTACGGTCAGCCGGGCAGAAAGAGCAGACGCATGTCGAAAGAAATTTATATCTCCTCTACGCCGCACGAGACGCGGCTTGCCATTGTTGAAAACGACGCCCTCGCCGAGATTTATTACGAGCGTGAAAACGAATACACCTTGGCCGGATCCATTTACAACGGCAGGGTGACGCGCGTGCTTCCGGGCATGCAGTCCTCATTTGTGGACATTGGGCTGGAACGCGACGCCTTCCTTTACATCACGGACTTTATGGAGGAGGCCGGAGACTCGGCCGACTTTGAAGCCAATGCGAATGCGGGCGATCACCAGCGCGCGCCTCGGCGTGAGGCCGGCGGTGGGGGTCAGCGTGACGGACAGCGTGGGCGTAGCGATAGCCGCAGCGATGGGCGTGGACGCGGCGACCGTGAGGGTCAGCGGGAGCCCCAGGCCGCAGCCGAACCGAGCGATGCGGAGTTGTTCACCCAGGCAGTGGCCGGAATGGAGCCGAACCGTCAGGGTGGCGGCGAAGGCGAACGCAGCGGAGGACGCCGCCGTCGGGGACGGAGTCGGGGTGAAGCCCGCCAAGGCGGGGAGCAGGGCGCGCAGGTGCGTCCGGAGACGAGCCGGCCGGATGAATCTGCACCTGTTGAGGGCGAAATGGGTGGAGTCACGGGAATCCCGGGCTCGGTGGATGAAATTGGCGAGGGCGCTCCGGGAGCGGACGGCAGCCGTCGCTGGCGTGGACGCCGGGGGCGGCGTGGCAATGCTTCGGGTGAGCGCGAGAATGGCGCGGGTCTGGGTGCGGGTCTGGGTGCGGGTCTGGGTGGTGCGGCTCCGCAGGAGAATGAGGAGATAAGCAGCAGCGAAGACATTGCTGAGCAGGCCGATCAGCCAAAGGCGGCAACCGGACCGGTAGAGAATGCGTATGGGACGGAGCCGTGGGGCGAGGCTGATTTTCAGCAGGAGACTGCCGGCCAGGAGTTTACTGAACACAGTTTGGATCTGAACGCGTCGTCTGATGACGAGGCGCACAAGTCCTTGGGGAGCCGGAGCAGTGAGCGCTCCGAAGGTCGTTCCAATGAGAGGCGCAGCGAACGCGGGCGCTCGGGACGCGAACGTTCAGAACGCGGTGACATGGAGCAGGGGCCGCGCTACGGTGAGACTGAGTATGCCGCCGCGCCGAGTGAGCCGATTATCCTGCCGGGCGAGTCGCTGGGCAAGTATCGCAAGGGTGCAGCGAATGAGATTACCGGAGAAACTTCCTCGGTGACAGCACCGGCTGCCGTAGCGAGCACGTTTGTGCTGCCCGCCGGGTGGGATGGTGGCGCAGTGCTGCCGGGCGAAACCATTCGACCGCGGAGTGGCTCGGCTGGAAGCGCAGCGCAGGATTCCGGTGAGCGTGGCTTTGCACGGCGCGAGGACCGCGGAGGAAACGACCGGGGCCAGAGCGAGCGGGGCCGAAATGATCGCGGACGAGGGGATCGCGGGCGCAATGACCGGGGCCGGGATGATCGCGGCCGCGGTGAGCAGCTCAAGGCCGGTTCAAGGTCTGACTCGCAGCGCATGGGCGAAACCCGCGCAGACACACCTGCTGGAGACCGCCGCCAGCCGGAGGTGTTTCAAGGCAACCACGAACACAATGCAGCTATGCGCGGCATGGATGCACCTCCCGAGGGTCAGACGCTGAGTGGCGAGCACGAGCACCAGGAGCGAGGGTTCAACTCGTCCGAACTTCGCGAAGACGCTGGTCAGCCCGCCGATTTCCAGCAGCGCGAGCGGGAGGCTCCTGCGGAGGCTCTGAACGCACGGACGGAGGCTTCGGACGCGGTCGCCACCTATCTCACCAATCCCGATCAGGTTCCCGCAAGCCACCTGATTACGCCGATCGACAGCACGTTCGTGGCTCCGCCGCCGGTGCCGGAGGAAGCTCCGGTTTCTGCCGCATCGCACGAGTATGAGCCAACCGAGGCTTCAGCCTCCTACCGGGTCGATCCGGCTCCGCCCAGCGAATTTCGTCAACCAGCGGCCCCGGTGCTCGAGCCCGAGCCTGCACAGGCTGCTATGGAAGAAACCCGCCAGCATGAAGCGGCTGAAATTTTGCCGCAGAACGAGTTCGAAGGGTGGGGCCAGAGCGGAGAGGTGCAGCCGCACGACGGGCATACGTTGACCTCGATCTTTGCTACGGGGGAGATGCATTCCGAAGATTCGGAATCTCTAGGGGCTGAGACCGACGGTCCTCCCACGCAGGAGCCTGCTGGGCCTGCGGCTCCCATTCTGCACGAGACAGCGGTGGTCGAACGGCAGGCCGAAGCGCAAAGTTTGCCGCACTTCCAGCCCGGTTCAGGTCTGCTGGAAGAAGAGGTGATGGAAGAAGACGAGGATGGGGAGACGCTGCCTTCCCTGACGGCGGCCCACCATTCTTCCGCAAAGGTTGAGCACGGAGATGACGGGGAGCACGAGACGCTTGAAGGTGCGGCGGATCTGGCTTCCATGCTGCGGGAGTTGTCCATCGATCAGATCACGCGGCCTGACTCTGCGCACGACGCTGAAGAGCACGACGGCGAGGATGAGGACGAAGCCGAGTTCGACGAGGACTTCGAGGAAGAGGATCAGGACTACGATCCCAGCGAACTCGACGACGAAGAGGACGCGGCCGAAGAAGGCGAGGCGCACGGATTCGATGAAGCCGTAGACGGTGAGGAGTCCGAAGGCGATCACGCTGCTGGCTTTGGCCAGCCGGAACGTGCGACCACGGGTGCTGAACAAGGTTCCAACCAGCAGAGTCCAATTCGCGAAGGCCGCCGCGAGGGCCGCAGGGACGGACGGCGGGGAGATCGCAACCGGCGATCCGGGTCAGGCGAGCGCAATCAAGGTGCGCCCGGCGAACGGGACCGCGCGGCGAGTTCCGGCGGCGAACGCAACGGTGGAGAACGTTCGAGCGAACGCGACCGCAGCCATGATCGTGTACAGGATCGCAGTCAGGACCGGGGACGTAACGGTGAGCGCCAGCATGGGCGCGGGCGGACGATGCAATCGACCAATCTTCCCGCTATCTCGGATTTGCTGAAGCCGGGCCAGGAACTGCTCTGCCAGATTGCGAAGGAGCCAATTGCTAAGAAGGGCGCGCGCATTACATCGCACATCGCGCTTCCAGGACGGTTCCTGGTGTTCATGCCGACGGTTTCGCATACGGGCGTTTCGCGCAAAATCGAGTCCGACGGTGAACGCCGGCGCTTGAAGGAAATTCTGCTGAGTGAAAAGGGTGAGGCGGCTGGCGGGTTCATCGTGCGCACGGCGGCGGCGGGAGCGAGTGAAGAAGAACTGCGCTCGGACCTGCGCTTCCTGCTCAACCTCTGGAACGACATCAAGGCGCGGTCTGAGTCGTCCAAATCGCCGGCGCTGATTTATCACGACCTCAATCTCGTCGAGCGGGTGCTGCGCGACCAGGTCACGGATACTTTTTCAGCGATCTGGGTGGACTCTGAGACCGAATACGAGCGGGTGCTCCGCTTCCTGCAACGATTCCAGCCGTCACTGATTCGGCGCGTAAAGCTTTATACCAAAGAGACGCCGCTGTTTGAGCAGTTCGGGATCACCGAGGAGATCAACACGGCTCTGCGCTCGAAGGTCTGGCTCAAGTCCGGCGGGTCGATTGTCATCAACCAGACAGAGGCTCTGGTCGCAATCGACATCAATACGGGCAAGTTCGTCGGCAAGACGGCGCGCCTCGAAGACACGATCGTGAAGACGAATCTGGACGCCATCCCCGAGATTGTGCGGCAGATTCGGCTGCGCGATCTGGGTGGCATCATCATCATCGACTTCATCGATATGGATGAGCGCAAGAATCGCAACAAGGTGATGGCCGCGCTCGAAGAAGAACTGAAGCTGGACCGGGCGCCGTCAAAGGTGCTGCAGTTCAACGATTTCGGGTTGGTGGCAATCACGCGCAAGCGGGTGAAGCAGTCGCTCGAGCGCACGCTGTCGACCACCTGCGGGGTGTGCGCGGGAACCGGCATGGTCAAGTCGCCGGTGACTGTGTGCAACGACATTTACGTCGAGATGAAGAAGATGCAGAAGCACCTGGATCGCGGCGACGTGATGCTGCGGGTCAATCCGGAGGTGGTGAAGCAGTTGAAATCCGGTTCCGGCCGCTGGTTGCAGGAGATGGAAGAGATGGTGGGCAAGACGATCCTGGTCAAGTCCGATCCGGCGCTGCACCCGGAGCAGTTCGACATCCACTAAAAGCGCAGGCGCGGTGGCCGGATGGTCTCGCGCCTCGCTTCTGCTTGTCGGCTCGGGCAGGTGTGCGAAGTTCGCACACTTGCCCTTAAAAGATAGCCTAAACGAATCGATTTTGCGTCCAACCACAACTAGAGTCCGGAAGCCGGGTTGCGGCGTATACAGATCGCGTGCCGTGCGCCTGGGTGCAAGTGGTTGAGATCTGGAGTGAGTCAGAATTTGGAGCCTTCAATGAATGAAATCGGTAGCAAGCTTTCTTTTCGCAGTGCTGTTTTTGCAGCAGCCGTTCTCTCCTGTGCGACACCGTTGACCTTAATGGCGGCGCAGCCCCTGGCCTCTGGCCCTGGACCGATCCAGCCAGTGAGTGTAGCCGCGATAGCCTCGCAGCCGCTCGATTTAGATCTGCGAGCACTGCCGGGCGTGGACTATAACACGTCCTCCTCTTCCTCAAGCCTTGCTCCTGCTGCTGAAAGCTCGGATTTTGGCGCTACGGGCGATGGGCTACAGCCTCCGCCGCGGCGCAGGCCCTATGGACGGCCGCGCTATACCGACCGCGGGCACAATGCGGACGGATCGAATCGGCTGGCGATAATGCTGGGTGGCGGGCTGACGGTTCCAACCGGAAGCACGCGCGATCTACTCTCCACCGGCTATAAGCTGCAGGGCGGCGTAGGCGTGAACTTCAGCAAATACACCGCGCTGCTGTTACAGGTGGACTATGACCACTTTGGTGTGCCGAAGAGCCTGATCAATGCACAGGCGGGTGTGTACAACTCGCTCGGCTTCTTTTCTCAGAACCCGGGCACTGGGGCTACGGCACCGGTTGACTTCAGCGGCCTGGACGCCAACGCCCATATCTGGTCGATTACCTTGAATCCGACGTTCAACTTCTACCAGGGCGACAGCTTCGGAGCCTACGCCGTGGTGGGCGGCGGACTTTATCACAAGGTGACGAATTTCACGTTGCCGCAGCAGCAGCAGGGGTTCAACTACTACTACGGTTCGTATAGCTACACCACCAACTCAACCTTCGACAAGTACACCAGCAACTCGGCAGGGTTGAATGGCGGCATCGGATTCACGTGGAAGCCGTCGCGTTTTGCAAGCGAACGCCTGTATGCCGAAGCGCGCTTCGTCCATACTTTCGACAGTGCGGCCACCAAAGGTCCGAGGGATTACGACTTCTTTCCGGCCGGACATAATGTGAGCAACTACATTCCAGTCACCTTCGGAATCCGCTTCTAAGGCAGCCTAAACGTTGTGCAAAACACCCACGTCTTAAGTTCAGGACGTGGGTGTTTTGCGTTCAGAAGCAACGCTGGAGATTACTGGTGGTAATGCAATTGAATTACAATCAACTCCGAGGACAACGTAAATGGCTACGAATGCGCTGGTACAAACTCGGATCGACGCGGACGTGAAGCAACGCGCGACGGTCGTTCTGGAAACAATGGGATTGACTGTTTCGGATGCTGTCCGCATGTTGCTGACACGCACCGCGAATGAAGGTGCGTTACCGTTCGGTACAGACATCAGCAGTAAAGAACACGATGCATGGTTTCGGTCCAAGGTGCAGGAAGCTTTGGAGAGTCGAGCTCCTACCGTTGTGCATGCGAACGTCAAAACGCACTTCGTAAAACGAAAATCCACCGGCCGTGAATTGTCTCGTTGAGTATGCAAATGGTATGGTCTGCGGTGGCCATTAAGGACCGAGAGATGATTTTTGATTACATTGAAGCGGATAGTTTCTCGGCGGCGGTTCTGGTGGACGGCCGGATCGAAGCCGCTGTTGAATTACTGGCTGACACGCCCGAGATAGGGCGACCAGGACGAGTTGAGGGAACGCGCGAGTTGATGATCAGCAGAACGCAGTACATCGCGGCTTACACTCTGGCCGGAAACCAGGTTACGATCCTTCGTGTCCTCCATGGCGCGTTGGTCTGGCCCGACGTGCTTGGCTGACGCACTTTGACTACGACGTGCATAGCGATGCAATAATGCGTGCATGCCTGAAGAGAGTGGAGTTGCGCAGAGTGTTTTGGGTGGTTTGAATCGGCGACGGTTTTTATCTGTTTGTTCACTGGCTGGTTTTGGCGGTACGTTGCTGCCGGGTGCTTTGCTGGGCCTGACTTCGGCGTCTTCGCAGGCACAGGACGCGGAGGTTGCTGCGACGCCAGCTGCGCCCAAGATTACGGCGGCGATGATTGATGCGGCGGCGGCAATCGCGGGTATCCACGTTGAGGACGCGCAGAAGCAGATGATGCTGGATGGACTAAACAGCCAGCGTGACGACCTTGAGGCGATCCGCAAGCTGCCGCTACCTAACAGCGTTCCGCCAGCATTCAATTTCGATCCGGTGCCACCGGGCGTCGTGCTCGAGACGGAGCGCAAGCCGCTGCGGATGAGCGCCGCGCCTGACCTCTCCCGTCTAAACGAGCAGCTTGGGCGTGGAGAGGAAGCAGCGACTGAGGCGCTGGCGTTCGCCACCGTCCGGGAATTGGCGGAGTTGGTCAGGACCAAGCGCGTGAGTTCGACGACGCTGACGAAGATGTACCTGGCGCGGTTGAAGCGCTTTGATCCGGCTCTTCACTTTGTGATCAACCTGACTGAGGAGCGCGCGCTCAAGCAGGCTGCGGCAGCGGATGCGGAGATTGCGGCTGGTAAGTATCGCGGGCCGCTGCACGGAATTCCGTGGGGCGCGAAGGATCTGATCGCGGTCAAGGGCTACCCGACCACATGGGGCGCGGCGGGGTTCGAGAATCAGACGTTCGACCGCGACGCAACCGTGGTGGAGCGATTGGATGCGGCGGGTGCGGTGCTGCTTGCCAAGATGACGTTGGGAGCGCTGGCGCAGGGCGACCTTTGGGGCTATCCGGCGGAGTCAGGCAAAGCCGGAGCGCGCACGCGCAATCCATGGAACCCACGCCAGGGATCCAGCGGATCTTCGGCGGGGAGCGCGAGTGCGACCTGCGCAGGTTGCCTGGGCTTCGCGCTCGGAACTGAGACGCTCGGGTCGATTTCCAGCCCGAGCACACGTTGCGGCGTGACCGGATTAAGGCCGACCTTCGGCCGAGTTCCGCGCACCGGCGCCATGGCGCTGAGTTGGACGATGGACAAGATCGGACCGATTGCGCGGTCGGTCGAGGACTGCGCTCTGGTGCTGAGTGCGATCTACGGGCCGGATGGGCAGGACCGCTCGGTGCAGGACGCGGCGATGAACTGGAATGCCGACTTTGACTGGCGCACGTTGCGCGTCGGATACATCAAAACGGCATTCGCGGCGGAAGAGATGTCTGCGCTCAAAGAGCCTGCAGGCGCAGATGCCAAGGCAATGGAGACGTTCCGCAAACGGGTGGCGCGGCGCAAGGCCTATGCGGCCCAGGCGGCGTACGACCTGAAGTTCGCACAGGCAACGCTCGACGTTTTGCGCGGAATGGGTGTGCAGCTGATTCCGGTGGAGATGCCGAAGCTGCCGTTCGGGGCGATGGTGCCTCCGCTTGAGGCTGAAGGCGCGGCGGCGTTCGACGAACTGACGCGCAGCGGGCGGGACAAGCTGCTGGCTGGACAGGAACCCTATGACTGGCCGAATAACTTCCGCGTGGCAAGGTTCTATCCGGCGGTGGATTACATCCAGGCCATGCGCGGGCGAATGCTGGCCATTGCGGCCATGCAGGAGCTTTTCTCCAGGGTGGATGTGATCGTTACGCCTTCGCACGGAGCGCAACTGCTGGCGACCAATCTGACCGGGCAGCCGGCCATCATTATTCCGAATGGGCTTCGTGGAACGGACGCGCCGCCCTCGACGCATGACGAGGATGGCGCAGTCGACAACGAAGGCGGGCCGGGAACTCCGGTCTCGATTACCTTTCTTGGTGATATTTATCAGGAGGCGAAGGTGGCGGCACTGGCGCGGGCTTACCAGGAGAAGACGGGGTTTAACCGGTTGCATCCGAAGCTGGGCTGAGCGGAGCATTGGCTGAGAATCAGGAGCGAGAACAAAAGCCAGAGCAAACGCGGATTGCTTTCGGGAATGACAGAAAAGGCAAATAGGCTTGGCTTTCAACTCCTAATTGACGAAGCGGCGCATGCGCACGTTCATGACGATGCCCAGCGCCATGAACGTAAACAGAACTGACGAGCCGCCGTAGCTGAGCAGCGGCAGCGGAATGCCGGTAACGGGCATAAAGCCAACCACCATGCCTACATTCACGGCAATTTGAAAGATGAGAACGGCCACCACGCCCATGATGATGTAGGTTCCGGGTACGTCGGAGGCGGTCTGGGCGTTTTGTATCAGCCGTATCAGGATGAAGAAGTAGAGCAGCAGGACGCCGACAGCACCGACAAAGCCGTGTTCTTCACTGAGTGCGGCGAAGATGAAATCGGTGTAGGGGATGGGGAGAAAGTCGCCCTGGGTCTGCGTGCCCTGGTTGGTGCCTTTGCCCCAGATCCCGCCGGAACCGACCGCGATCAAAGACTGGCGAATCTGGTAGCCCGAACCCTTCGGGTCTGAATCCGGATTGATGAACGCGTTAATCCGGGCCTGCTGGTACGGCTTCAGGCGCTTGCCGCGCAGGGCTGCGCCGCTAATCGCCATGGCCAGCAGCAGGAGCAGAAATCCTATCTGGCGCATGCGGATGCCGCCCAGGAACAGACCGACGAGCAGGATGGGCAGGTAAGTGAGTGCGGTCCCCAGATCCGGCTGAGCCAGCACCAGCAGCATGGGCAGGCCCACCAGCAAGAATCCCTTGGCGAGATCGAGCGTGGTGAGTTCCCTGCCGGCGCGGGACCAAAAGAACCGCGCAATGATGAGAATCAGCACGAGCTTGACCCACTCGGACGGCTGGAAATGGATTCCGGCGCCGAGATTGATCCAGCGCCGGCCTCCGAGCACCTTCGTTCCTACCAGGCGGACCGCAACCAGCAGCGCGATCGAGACCGCCCAGGCCCAGGGAGCGATATCCAGCAGAAAGTGATAGTCAATCAGTGAGATGGCAAACATCAGGCAAACGCCGACGAGCAGGAAGATAATTTGCTTGTGCTCGAAGCCGTGAAATTTGGTGTGGAGCGTAGCGGATTTTATTTCGAAGACACTGATGAAGGAGAGCAGGCCGGTCATCGCCAGCAGAGGCCAGTCAAAATCGCGATAGGAAGAGAGCCGCTGCATTGGGGTAGTTTATGGGAGGCTGGAGGGTGGCGGTGTTGAGTGCCGCGAAGCGGATTCCATTGCTTCGCTGCGGAATGACAAGATTAGGGGCCGTTCCGGTTGTCATTCCCGCAGGGAATCTGCGTTGGCTTGCATTGCCAAGCACGTTTTACCCAACGGCAATGCAAGAGCGAGGGCAAACGCAGATTCCCTGCGGGAATGACAACCAGGGAATGACAACCAGGAGGCAAAGGCAAGTGCAGCTGTTAGGTAAGGGCGCTGGAGGCGAACTTTCGGACCATGGCTAGAAGGAGGCGGCGGTCGCTGTCGTTCAGGTGGGCGGAGTAGCGCTGGACCTGGGTGAGGAAGCGAATCTCATCTTCGCTCAGGTTCAGGGCTGAGACTTCACGGCCCACGGAGCTGTCGGCGAAGAATTCGGATAGTTGCAGGTCGAGCGCGCCG
>JAABUJ010002171.1_pt1 | contig 25204 bp, 21 predicted proteins | sample 5559131 | NCBI WGS metagenome assembly JAABUJ01 (sample SAMN10711875, study PRJNA513366) | rock metagenome | isolation source: Antarctica rocks | place: Antarctica: Victoria Land, Mt New Zealand nord | collected 2016-01-07
GCCCCCTCCAGGCTGGGTGTAGCGAGCCGCAGGCAGGCGGGCAAGAGTTACAGCTGCGCTGCCAAGCCGCTCTGCCGGCGCGCCCCGCCGCCTCTGCGGCTCAGGCCGGTGGCGCGCGGCGGCGCGCAGGCGAGGTGGATGCGGACGCGGCCGTGGTGCCGGCGGACACGCTGTCGCGGCAGGCGCTGGAGGCGCAGGCGGGCGACCTGGCGATCGAGGACGCGCTGTACGCGGTCGAGAAGGCGCTGCAGGCCGGCGCCATCACGCCCGACGTCTACATCAAGCAGGCGTGCCCGTAGCTGGGTCAGGGTAGGGTCTCTGTCCCGCTGGCCTGCCCTAGACCTGTCATTATCCTGCCCACCTTATGCCTGCCGCCTGCTTTGGCTGGCGCCGCGCTTGCTCGTGCCGCGCGACAGGGCTGGGTGCCACCGCCTGCGGGCGCTCCTGACGCGTGCGTCCAGCGGGTGCACACAGCCTGGTCCGCGTGCGGCGCATTGTTCAGCTCGAGCGGCCAAGTCAGCGATGGGCCGCCAAAGCAGGGCAGCTCTGTAGGCGTGCGCAGGCAGCAGCCGCTCTCGTGCTTCTCCACAGACTTGCGTTCATGCTCTGGGTGCATCTGGATTCTGCCTGTGCCACCAGCAGCTGTCCCTGCGCATATTGCCCAAGGCCCACCATGGCGTTCCTGGCACCAGGAATCCGCACCATCCCTGCCCACGCGCGCGCGCGGCGCGCGCGCAGGTGCGCGGCCTGTGCGGGCGGCAGCTGCTGGTGCGCGCGCTGGGCGCCAAGGTCGCCGCGCGGCAGCACCAGCTGCGGCGCGCGTTCGCGGCCGGCGGCGCGCCCGGCGCGGGCGGCGGCGGCGGCGGCGGCGGCCTGCACTCGCACGCGGTGCAGCTGCCGCAGGGCGACAGCTGGGCCAACACCGGCATCCTCGCCAATCCGCTGGCCGCCCAGCGGTGACTGTCTGGCTCCTGTGCGGCGCATGGGTCTCTGTGCGCAGGCCCAGCCGCTGGTCGCCTGACAGTGCAGGCCAGCTGGCCGCCCAGCGGTAGTGTCTGGGTCTGGGGCGGCGCTTGGGTGCCCTGCAAACGCGGATCTGCTGGCCGTTCTGCGATGACGAGCCCACTGGCCGCCCAGCGCTGGTGTTTTTGGGTTCTGGGGTTGTTTGCTTGGCTGTGCTGTGCGCGGAAAAAAGCCTCTGTGGCTCATCAGTGCCTCAGTGTCTGTGCGCATGTTGACCGGGCAGGAGCCTTGGTACAGACATAACTTTTTTGTATTCTTCATGCAAAACCCCCTCCATGTGTCGGACTGTGTGCTCAGAGTCCGAGCCCTTGAATGACACATCTTCTCTCAAGATTGCCTGATGCAAGAAGCGTCAGAGCAGAGGGAGCGACGGACCAGAGCGCATGGTAGGCAGGCGCAGTGCTCTATTGACATCATCTGCATGTCCTCGGCGGCGTGCAATGAACCGTGCAGCCTTCGCCGCAGACCCAGCACAGCAAGTGGCACCCCCCTGAAAAGCGTCAGTGCGCACAACAGTCCAACTGGGCGAGCGCCGCGCCCTGCTGCAACCCTACATGCCCCAGGTCGGCACGCTGAGGCCCTTGGGCACATGGAAAGCAGCGTCGAGAGGCGCTAGTACGCCAGCGGGCTCTGCTTCGCCGCCAGGAAGGCGTCCAGCGCGGCGTAGATGTCGCGCACGACCGGCCGGTCGCGGTGGCGGTTGTCGCGCGGCAGCTCGAAGCGGCGCACGTTCCACTTGCGCACGTTCTCCGGCAGCACCTCGCCCTGCAGGCCCAGGTGCACGCCCAGCAGCCGCGACAGCGTGTCCACCGTGTTGCCCTCGTCCGCGCCCTGGGCCACGCGCTCCGCAGTGTTAGGGTTGGGGTAGGTTGTTGCCAGTCCAAGTGAACATCAGCGAGCCCCGCGCATGCTCGGTGTGCGACGACAGTGCCAGGGCACCCCCAGAGATACCGCCCGCCTCGCGCGCGCGCGCGCGCACGGCGGCCATGCCCTGCCCTTGTCCTTGGCACGCCGTGGCCGGCGCCCGCGGGGCGCGCCTTGAACGGCCAGCCCTTGAACTGCCAGGCGGCGCCGGTGACGAACACGGCCACCACGCGCGCCCAGTCGCGGCTGCCGCGCTCGGGCGCGCGGTCGGTGACGTGGTAGGCCACTGGCGCGCCGCGCCCGATGCTGCGCGCCACCACCTCCAGCGCCTGCTTGCGCGCGCCGGCCGCGCGCGCCGCGTCCGGCGCCTGGTACGCGCCCTCCTCCAGCAGCCTCTGCCGCGGGCCCAACAGCGTAGGGTGGGTAAGCCATTCAGGGTAGGGTAGACCCATCGTATCCCTCCTCCAGTAGCCTCTGCCGCTGACGCAGAAGCTGCTGGAGCGTGTGCGGCTGACATTGCCGCCCCAAGACCCCAGCGGCAGCCTGCCACAGCGCGCCGCGCATCGCGCCAGCCACTGCATGCGTGCGTCGCCCGCACGCGCTGCCGCGCCGCGGCCGGCGGCGCCTGGCGCGCCTCGTCTGACGCCAGCACAGCGCGCAGGTCCCGTGACCTGTCAGCATGTGGCTCTGGTGCTCGCAGTGCCTCGCGTCCCAGACGGCACCTGTACACTGCAAGAAGCTCACCGCTACCTGCTGCCATGGCTCGCCTCACGATTGTGGTCACTCATTTGATCACAGCGGATTTTCGAAGAGAGCGCAGACACGCGCACCTTCGCATTGTACATGTTGACGGCGGCCGTGGCCGCCGCGGGCACGATGATGATGGGTATGCCGCCCTTGCCCTTGTCAGGCTTTGTTGGCGTCCTGCGTGCGCACATAGCGGGTGTAAGTCACAATGTTGCCACCGTGCGCCATGCGCGCAGCAGCCTGTTTGAGCGCAGGGCAAAGGAGTCACATCCTGATTGACATCCATAGAAGACCAAGCCTTTCCAATGAAGCACAGAAAGGCATCAGAAAGTATCGAGCTGGAGGACAGGACAGGACGCCCTGCAATGCACCGCAGGGTCCAGCCAAAGGTGTCTCGACAGCAACCAGGCCTGGGAAGACTAGACTCCAGGAGGCAGCACGCCTGCCCCCCCGGCTGCTGCCTGGCGGCGGCGGCCGCTTCTGCGCGCTCCGCGCCGCCGCCGCCGCCGCCGCCGCTGCCGCCTTCTCCTTTTCCTTTGCGCGCTGCCGCTCGCGCTCCCGCCCCGCCGCCGCGTCCCGCTCCGCGCCCCCGGCCTGCCCGTTTGCGGGCGCGACGGGGCGCCCCGGCGCGCCCGGCGGCGGCGGCGGCGGCGGCGGCGCGTCGGCGTCGGCCGCCGGCCGCTGCTGCAGGCCGTATGCCTGGATGCCCAGGCCCTGGAACTCGTCCATGCCGACGGCCTTCAGGTCCTTGCCGGCCGTGCGCTCGAAGCGCCCGCTGGGCAGCACCGGCAGCGCGGGCCGCGCCTGCGCCGCAACCGGTCCTTAGTAAGACAGAAAATAACAAGCAAGTTCTATGTCATAGGTGCTGTCGGAAGATCGGCCCGATTGGGACTGCACTTGGCTCCCCGGTGCCATGGAAGGGCCAAGTCCTGTGTCGGCCTTGTCTAAGGTAAGGCACTCTTCCGCACCACGCGACGCACATCATCATGCAGCGTAACCACGCAGCAAGCTCATCGCGACCGTGCCGGCCGCATGCGGACCCCGCCGGCCCATGGCCTGCCAGCAGCGGCGCGGGCGCACCCGCTTGGAGGGGCGCGGCGCGGGCGCGGCCGCCTCCGCCGGGCGCGGCTTGGCGCCGGCGGCGGCCTTCTGCTGCGCCGCCTGCGCAGCAGGTGGAAACCCAAAGTGAGGCGAGCAGCGAGCCCTGCCTTCATGCTCCTAGCGATGCACACCAGAGCTCATGGCACTGTGTACATCTCCCGTTCTATGCCACTTGAGCCACAAACACATCCCGCCAGCAGGTCGGGCACACTCAGCATGGCCAGCAGCTGCACTGGCACCCCAGGGTCTCCCTGGCGCCGGGCACAAGCAGTTCTGACGGGCAGTGTCTCTGGTTTCTGTTGATGTGCAGGGTACGGCTGAAGCCAGGACCAAAGCGCAACAGCGGCAGCACCGTCCCTGCGGCCAGCGAGGGCGGGGCCAGGGGCGCCTGCACGGCGGCCAGCACGCCCAGCGCGCGTCAGACGCCCTGCCGGGCGGCGCCCACCCTACCCCTAACCCCACATTCCTGCCCTGGGGCACCTACACAGCGGCCAGCACGTCCAGCGCGCGCCGGAAGCTCTTGCCGGGTGGCCCCAACCCTTAAACCAGTTTAAGGTCCCTGGCGGGGGGCACCTGCACGGCGGCTAGCACGTCCAGCACGCGCCGAAAGCTCTTCCCGGGCGCGAGCAGCTGGCTGTTGCGGTCGCGCAGGCAGCGCTCGCGCGCCATCAGCGCCGCCAGCGCGGCCGCCTCGCCGCCCTCGCCGCCTGCGTCCGCCTCGCCTTCGGCGCCTGTGAAGTGTTGGCACAGGTTTTGAGTCAGGGTGTTGACTCGCCATCCTGGGAAGCACGGCCTCCGGGTAGAGACAGTGATCACTTGGTGATGGCCACCGAGCGGCAGTGCGGCTCTCATCAGCGCCGCCAACCTTCAGCCTGGCTGCCCTTCCTACCCGCAACTGCCTCGCGCACACTTGTTGGAACCACCTACCTGTGAAAGTCTTGCAGCACTGTCTGATGCAGTGCGCATCTACAGCCATGGGCGTAGGAACACTCCTCTCAGCGGCGCTCCTGTCGTACTGGCATGACAGCTTGCTTTGAACACGGACCAGATAAGCTGCACCACCACCGACTCCCACAGCACACGCACGCGCCAAGCCGCAGGGCTGCCGCACGCCGGGCGCGGCGGCTCGCAGGGCGGCCCGCACCTGGCGCGGAGGCCGCATCCGTGCGCGCGCGCTTCGCCGCCGGCGCGCCCTCCCCGGCGCGCTCGCCGTCCTCCTGCGCGGGGCGCCCGCCGCCCTCGCAGCCGCTGTGTCAAACAAACTTACGCTGGATGCGGCCTGGAGCTTGCAGATCGTGCTGTCACGGGCTGCCACAGCACGCTCTGCGGGTGTGCTGTCGCGGGCCGCCACACGCAATTCGCGGTCGTGCTGTCGCGGGCCGCCGCATGCGAGCTGGGAGGCGCGCGGCGAGGCTGCAGCCGCCCTTAGCACGCTCGCCCTTGCAGCACTGGGCATGCGCCGTCAGCACGGTCGCGCGCCGTTGAGCCAAACCCCAGAGCCGCACCGCTCCCAGGTGACACAGTGCGTCTGAGAGCACAAAGCGCCAGCTCTGTCACAGCAGGCGCTTCCGGGGCGCGTTGACCACTTTGGCACGCGCGCCATTATGGTCACGGTCTGGGTAGAACTAGGGGCCCGGGCCCGCACCGGCTGCGAGGGCAGCCCTGGCAGCACCAGCTCCGGCAGCGCGAGCTGGATGTATTCCGAGCCATCGCTCGCGCCGGTCAGGTACGCCTCCAAGTCCTGCGCGGCGCTGCTGTGACCACTGCAGCACTAGGACTAGGGCAGTGTATGATCAGTTGGTTTTTATGTAGTATACTGCAGCAGGAGCTCCGGCCATGCAAACACAACTAGCTATACCTCCCGCCCTGCAGGCTCAGGCTCAAACGCGGTCGCGCGCGCACGGCGCCTGTGTGATGGTCCCGCCATGTCCCAGGCGGCGTGCTCAAAGGGCAGGACACCACCATGCGAGGCTGCTTGCCAAGGGGTGCTGGAGCCTGGTCGCCCGGGCGCACTCACCTCCGATGCTCTGCCCTTGCACGCTCCCTGCACATGGCTGGCAGCAGGCGCCGCACCTGTGCAAGTTATCGGCGGCACTGCCAGGCGCAGGGTGTTGAGGCACATCGACAGGCACACTCACTATAGGCTCCAGAAGAGAATCCTGCGCCAACGCCCGCGCCGCGGCATACCCGGCCAGCCGGGGCGCCGCACCTTGCGGTCGATGAACGAGACGGCGGGCAGACCGGCATCGCGGCACGCCTTGAGCAGCGGGCCGACGCCCAGGTGCCGGTTGCGCGCGAAGAAGACGAGCGAGTCCAGGCGGTAGAAGCCGCCGCGGCCCTGCTGCGACTTGTACGCGGTCGGCACGGCCTGCGCGCGCGCACGCGCTGATTAGGGTACAAAACCCTACCTGTCATTGCCCGGCCTCTGCGGCGGTAAGATGCTGCGGCCCTGCTGCGATTTGGTCGGCATGGCCTGCGCACTCGCGCGCGCCGGTTAGGGTGGGGCAACCTATCCATCAGGGCCTGGCCTCTGCGCAAGGGGCTGAGTCGCAAGGCGCGCGCGCGTGCGGCGCGAACGGTGCTGACCGGGGCGCGGCGCGGCGCAGCGCCCCTGCTGCGCCGTGCACGTCTGCGGCGTGGTCCGCACGGACGAGCAGCAGGCTCGGCTGCTGCCTGAACAGAGGCGCTTCCAAGCAGCGGCGCCTGCAGGCGCGGTGCAGGGCTTGAAGCAGCAGCCCTCCGGCAACGAACGTGCCCACTGGCAAGGTTCTATGCAGGACGGCAGCGACCTCCGGCCGCTCCCTCTACCGGGCGTGGCGCAATCTGCAGGCCCCTGACCATGCTCTGTTGAGGAGGTATGCGGCGCGAAAAACTACTTCCCTGCTGCGGCATTCAGCGCCGGCAGCTCTGGTTGCTGCTTGGAGCAGCACGTGAAAAACGTGAACCAGCTTTAGCGCACTGGCCATAAGTACAGGTGCTGAGGTAACCTGAAGTGCCTTAGAAATACGCCAGCCTTGGAAGCCCCGTCCGTGCAGACCACCTCCAATCCATTCGTGATGTGGTCGCAGAGCGCAGTCTGCACCTTGGGGAAGGAGTAGCGGTCGCCAAAGTTGAAGCGGTCGCCGACCTCCGCCACGCTGCCCAGGTCGTTGCCGAGCACAAACTCGCGCAGCACCGTGAGCGGGTCCATGCCGCGCTAGGGCGCGCGCTGTGCCCCGCGGCCTGGTGGCAGGCCTACACCGCCAGTATCAGCAAAGCCTGCATAGTTGCCCCAAAGGACTGCAGAACGGCTTCCAAGGTATCAGCTGCACTACCTCACTGCGCTGCATTGTCCACAAGACTCAGCTGCTCTGGTTCCTGCCAAGTCGGAAGGAGGAGCCAGAAGAGGCTTCATTGCTTGCATGGCCTGGGGGTGCACTACAAGGCACACCCGTCCGCTTCCTCCACGATTGGCTCCAAGGCAAGCTGGCAGCTGTCAGGCACAGGAGAAGGAGACCTGCAAGAGTGCACCTTGCAGTACAGCTTGCAGCAAACGAGCACTATGATTGCCTCCGGGGCGTAAGTACTGCGGCCAGGACGGCTGATGTCTCCAGGTCTGCGGCGGTGCTAAGATCGCGCGCGGCCGTGCAGCAACCTGCCGCACTTGAGCCACGCGGCCGCGCCAGCTTGTGCGCACGCTATTTTAGTGACACTGGCTGCTGCGTACCTTTTGTACTCTCAGGCTTTGTTTACGCCTCCCTGCCTGTTGCGATGCTGACCCCACCTGGCCACGCAGGATTCGCTGCGCGCTCTGCGCCACGCAGCGCCAGCGCGCCTGAAGCCGCAGCGGCTGCGTATAGCTCTCCTTGTATCGGCACTGTTGTGTGCAGCTCTAGGCACGGCCGGCCTGCTTCTTGTGCACACGTCCCTACGCAGCGCGCACGCCCCTGCTCGGAGCCGCTGCGGCAAGGCCACGCTATCTGTGCGGCCGGGCGCGGAGCAGCGGTGATCTGCGCACCGGCGCGGCACTCACACGACAACTTGCTGCCCAGGCCCGAGCGCCGCAGCCAGCCACGGGCAGGTGACGGGGTGGCTGTAGGTCCTCGCCAGGTGGGAGCTGGGGCTGGTCGCGGCGCGAGCTGAGCGGAGCGTGCTGCAAGGCCGGCCACCCCGCAGCTGAGCGCCAGCTGGCGTGGGGCGCCACGGGCGCCGCGTGCCGTGCGCGCACTGGCAGGCTTGCAAGCAGCAGGGGACGCCGGAAGAGGGATCAGCCAACGGCGTAGAGAGGTCGGGCAGTAGGCAGCGAGCAGCGGCGGAAAGCTGGCGGGCAGGGGCGGCGTCGTGGCTGGCGCGCCTAACGGCGGCGGCGAGGCGATGCCGCCGCGCAGCCGCCACTGGCAGCAGTGGGCTGGGCCCCATGAGTTCCTGATACAGCGGTGCGAAGTGCAGCACGGCCCGCGCCTCGCCTCCCCAGCCGCCCTTGACCTTACTCTGCACTCTGCGCTTCTTGCGCGAGTGTCAAGCACACACACTGCGCCCTTTGCGTGCGCGCGCCAGACGTGCACGGCCGCACTTGCCCAGCCTGCAGCCGCGCGCAGTCCCTCCTCGGCGCCTGGCCGGCCGCTGCTTATAGAGCTGACAGTGACGGAGCGCCGTGCGGTGCACCCTGGCCCGCCAGCGCAAACAGGCCCAAGGCCTGCGGTTAGGCGCCTGCACTTTAGTTGGTTCTCGCAGTGCACAGGGTGATGCGTCTTGCCACGCGTCAGGGGAAGCGCGACCGGAAAGAATCGTTGGGCAGCCGGCGAGCGGCGCAGCTGGCGGGCGGCGGTCCTGCTGGTCGTCGGGGTGCTGTCTTTCGCGGGGTGCGCCCCGGGCCCGCGCTTCTGCCGGGCCGCCTGCTTAGGAGGAGCGCGGCCGCATGGGGCGAGCGCAGCCGTCATGCTGTCGCTGCATAGCACGCCAGATTGCAAGCTGACACGGCCCGCCTCTGCGGCAAACATGCAGACCTGGGCATGGCATGCTCGGTCACTGCGCTGTCCTGTATGATGCATGTGCCTGTCCTGTATGATGCACGTGCCAGACAGTACTTGCGCTATTTACATCATCATGGTCTTTATGTCGTTGCACGCTGCACAATCCAGGTGATGAGGGCGGCGGAGCATCGCTTGTAGTTGTCTCTTTCATCCGTCGTTGAGCCACACCGTGCTCGATGGGTGAGCATGCTCGCGTAGGTTCTTCTATGGAGCGCGCTCGTACGCGCGGTGCTCCGCGGGCAAACTGGCGTCAGCGGTGTTGTCAGCGCCGGGGCGCCTGGCGGATGGCGCGGCCGCGTCCAACGCGCCGTGCCCCATGGAATACAAACGCCTCACCGTGAAGGCGCGCCTGGCGCTGAGCCGGAGCGTAGGGTATACAAGTAACCTACCCTGCCGTACAGTAACTAAGGACAGCTATTGCGCTAGGGTGCATGTGACCGCGCGCAGTGCGCCGCGGGGTGCGAGGGCGTGTGACACTGTTCTGGATGACACTCTGTCAGTAGATTGTAGGTGAACCTGGGGCATCTCGGGTGGCAAACATACCGGCCACCCTGAGGGACGCGCCCCCGTTGCACGGCGCAGGAGGTTGAGGCGGGCGCGCAGCCGTACCTGTACGGCGGCCGCCCGGAGACGTGCGCGCAGTGCGACTCGGAGGAGCCGGTGGCGCAGCAATGCCAGTTCGGCATCGCGGGCTTTGGCACCTGCGGCTGGATGCGCGGCAAGCTGGTGCAGACGTACCTGGAGCGCGGCTTCACGGACATTCTGACGTTCACGCCGTGCGACATGTGGCCGCTGGTCGCCGGGCGCACCGTGTTCTTCACGGGCGACTCACAGACGCAGGCGCGCGGATGGGCCTTGTGCGCAATACCCTAACCTCACCCTCACCCCATGTCATCATGTCGTTCACGCCGTGCAAAAAGTGGCCGCTGGTCGCTGGCCGCACCGTGTTCTTCACGGGCGACTCGCAGATGCAGGCGCGTGCGTGGGCGGCGTGCGGACTACCTCAACCCTATCCCTATGGGCTTGCACTCTGTGGCGAGCGCACGCGCGCGCTTGCGGACGCTGCCGCTTCTGGAGGTCCCGCATCGCTGCCCGCAGAATCTCAGGCCGCGCCGGAGCATGGGCTCTGAGCAGCGCGCGCAGAGCGCCGGTCAGGGTAGGGCACGCCGTAACCCCAAACCGACACACGGCGGCCGCGCGCGCAGGACTTCATGCGCGGCGCGCACTGCTTCTTCTACCCGTTCACCGACCTGGGCTGGCATTCGCTCTACCCCAACGGCTCCAGCGCGGGCCCGCGCAAGGAGGGCTTCATCTGGCACAGCGAGCCCGGCTGCGTGCACCTGCCGGCCAACACTCGCTTCTGCTTCCACCGCTGCGACACCGCGTCGTGCATGCTGCAGGAGGCGCGCCCTGCCCTTCTGCCGTGCGTTTGGGGTTCGAGCCTTGGGCGCGGCCGCCGCGGGCGCCATGGCCGCCACGTCAGCATGCGGGGGCCAGCACCTTGGCGCCCGCCCGCCGCGCCGCGCACGGCCGTGCGGTGTCGCACAGCCTCTGCATGCCGTGCATTGATTTGAGCATGCGGCCGGAGTGCATGTGCGCTGGCCATGCCGCTGCTTGCAAGCGCTGCCGCCAGCGTGGCTCCCCAGCCAGCCCTGCAGGTGGTAGGCCGCCGGGTGCGCAGCGCGCTTGCATGAACCCCGGGTGCCGCGCGCGCGCAGGTCATCCCGATGCTCATCCGCGGCGGCCACCGCCAGGACTACCTGATCGTGAACTTTGGCCTGCACTTCACGGAGGACTACAAGGGCGAGCTGCAGACGATCATCGAGCAGGCGCGCTCAGCACGCTGCCGGCTGGGGCGTCCTGAAGCGCAGCGCCTGTGTCCGTCTGTCAGCTGCCCTGCATGGTCCTGGGTGGCCGCCAGCGCTGTGGGAGTTCAAGGCCTGCTGGCATATGTTTGGGCGACGCAATAGTCCACGCCCTGGGAGGGAGGAGCGCTGTGGACATACCCAGGGCGTACAGCATGGGCGCGGCCGTCTTTTCTTGCCATGCAACCCGCGCTGCACTGATACGGCCCGTTGCGCGGCAGCCGAAACGGCCGTCGTCTCTCGGGAACGGCGGGATGCGGTGGGGAGTGCGCGCAGACACGCGCGCCGCGCGTGGCGGGCCACTTCCGATGCTGTGGAAAGACATCCCGCTGTGTTTGCAGGGAAGGTACTAACCCTAACCCTAATATGCTAGTATGCGCGCGCAGACGCGCGCGCTGCGCGCCACGGGCGACTTTCCCATGATGCTCTGGAAGGACATCCCGCCGCAGCACTTTGAGACCATCTTCGGCGAGTACCCCGCGCACAAGCCCAAGCCGCCCTTCACATGCTACGACGTGGGCCTCGCGCACGAGCCGGCGCCCGGCAAGGAGAAGTGGCGCCTGCGGCCGGACCACACGCTCGAGGCGCGCCCCGCGCGCAGCGCCCCGCGCGCGCCCCGTCCTGCCGCTGGGGCGCGGCTGGTGCGGTGCATGCCGCGCCCTGCTCGCAGCAAGTGCGCCGTTCGAGGCGGCGTGCGCGGCGCCTGACCCTAGCCGCCGCAAGCAGAAACTTGACAGAAAGGCAGTTCAAGTAGCAGGACAGCTGCCCCGTGCAGGCTCCAGGGCAGGGTCTCCCGGTGCAGCGAGCGCCTGTGGAGCGCGCCGCCCGCGCCTAGGGTATGCGCCAGGGTATGTGCAGCTGTGCAGGAGTGAGGGAGCACTGCGCGGCGGCGCAGGTCCTGTACCCCGAGTTCCAGGAGGTCGGCGAGGGCGGCTGGCGCAACAGGGCGCGCGCCCCCCCCGGACGCCAGGATGCGGGGGTCCTAGTTCACCCTCGTGCCCTGGGGCAGCCCCCGCGTCATGTTGATGGCCCGCATGCACGCCTGCCGAGCGTGGGCCAGCTTGCATGCCAGCGCACGGCCCCACTTTGAGATAACTCCTCATCAGCGCTCTCGCGCTGCGCGCACCGCCGGCAGCGCGGCGCGCGAGGCGGCCACCTTGCTGCCCACCGGCCGCGGCCTGGGCCGCCCCGTGTGAGAGGCGCGGCGCTGTCGGGAGGCGCTCCAGACAGCGCGGGCCTCCGCGGCGTGTGAGATGCCTTAAAATTGTCACATCGTTCAGCAGGCAAGGGCGGCAAGGCTGTGCAGGTACCTCCAGCCCCAGGGCATGGCGCGCGCAGATCGCGAGGAGCGTGACGCGGGTGGCGGGCATTTCGCTGGCTGGGCCGCCCTGGACCGCCCTGCATGAGAGGCGCGCCGCGCGCAGCTGACAGCGCGGGCCTGCGCGCGCGCGCAGATCGCGTGGAGCGTGATGCGCGAGGCGGGCGTGCCGCTGGTGGAGACCTGGAACGAGACGCTGCCGCTGTGGGAGTTCCACCGCGACAACGGCGCCGGCCTGGAGTGCACGCACTACTGCTTCCCCTCCGCGCCGCAGCTCTGGACCTACATCCTGTACGACACGCTGCGCCGCCTGGCCGCCGCCGCCGCGCCGCCCGCGGCCGCCGCGGCGCAGCAGTGAGGGCTCTAGGGCTCCACGACGCGCTGCGGTGGCTCGCCGCGGCGCCGCCCGCGGCCGCCGCCGCGCAGCAGCGAGCGCTCCACGACGCGCTGCGGCGGCTCGCCGCGGCGCCGCCCGCGGCCGCCGCCGCGCAGCAGTGAGCGCCGGGGCGCCGGGGCGGCGGCCGGGGCGAGCGGCGGGCTGTGGCGACGGCCCCGGCGCCGCGGCCTTTGGCGCGTGCGCCACTGGGCATGCGGCGCGCGCGCCGCTGGGCGTGCGGCGCCTGGCCGCCCGCGCCGCTGCGGTCGTCCCTGGCGCTGCAGGGAGAGCTGGGGTGGTGCAGTCCTGCGGGCCTGTTGTGCAGCTCAGCTTGTAGGGCTGTCTGTCCTGTATTTGCAAGCCAGCGTAGTCCACGCTTTGCGCGCCTTGCAGCGCAGTGCCCTGCTGTGAGCATTGCGCGCGCGCCAGCGCAAGGGCGCAGTTGACCGATAACCTGCGGAGCTGACTTAGCTGACCTCGCCATCGCGTCTGTGCGCCGCGTCAGCGGCGGGCCAACCTGTTGCGGGCTGCAGCCGCACCTGCAGCGCGTGCCTGGTCAGAAAGCCTGTGTGTGGGAACGCTTTGGCGCTGCGGTGCCAGTTGTTGTGGCCTCACTACCCGTGCGGTCCTCGGATGGGGTGCCGGAGCTTTGAGCGCCTCTCACACGGCGACGCGGACAATAGCATTCCGTGAAAGCCCAGGTGGCAGGATGCCTTTCATGGGTTCTTGTGCATGGCTGGCCTGGCCGGCTCTGCGCGACTTGCCAGATGCGCCGCCGCGCACCCTGGCAGGCAGCATGTCCGCGGTGGGCCATGGGGACTGCATGTGGGCCATTGCCCGCCATGTGGATGCCACCGTGGGCGGCATTGCGATGGGAGCAAGCGCGCACGGCAGTGGACATTGAGCGTGTGGGTGCATGGTCCCCCGCACCAGCTGCCTGGTGGTCAACTCAATGCATGCGCTGCGGCGCAACATGGGTGTCGTGCATGCCCATCACCAGCGCTCACGGGCCAGCACAGCGACCGTGTTCGGAGATGCCAGCTGCCGCGGGGCTGGCCAGTCTTATGTGAGCTATCAGCGGGGAATGGGATGCACGCATCAGCCGCAAGAGGAAGGCCGCTCGGGGCGCGCTCTACTGGGCGCATGGTAGCTGTTGCTCCAGACCGCCTGCCACATGTTGCACACACTCGGCCCCGCTTCTCGTCTCAGTGTTACAGGAGCCTGTGGATGTGTGCGCGTAGCGCGCACAGGCTCCCGGTTGGCACAGTGAGGCAGTGCTTGCAGCCGCGGGGTGACATCCTGTTTTAGATGCAAGTTTTTTGCACTGCAGCGTCTGTTGCGTGTGTGTCGCATGGCGCGTAGGAGCATTCAGGAGTATGTCGAGCTAGTGGCCTGGGTGTTCTTGTAAGCGCTCGGGTACATGGAAGGCAGGCCAGGTAGATGGCAGCCTCCACGGGGCATTAGCTCATGCATGACTCAGATGCAGGGCGCGCCCTAGCTTCTGGGCTCGAGCTGTGGTCGCGTGCGCTTGCTTCGCGGCATAGGGACGCCAGCGCCAGCAGCAAGTTGTCCGAGCCTGCTTTTAACCTGAGTATAAGCGTGCAACGCAACTGACTCAGTGACACGGTAGTGATGGATGCGCGCCGTGGAGCGCCTTTGCTTGGCATCTGAGCGCACCAAGAGTAGCTTGCCTGCTCGCAACACTGCGCCTGTTCTGCCGCGAACGCGAGCACACCCGGTGAGTCACAGGCGCGTCTGCTTGCCGCCGCGGGTCAACCCCGGACGAACCCCCGCGGCCGGCTTTGAGAACATACGTGATATCTGTATAGAAATGGTCTGCAAAGCAGTGCGGGCTTGGTAACTCGCACCACTGCCAACTTGCACCACTGCAGCGTTCCACACTGCTTATGTCATGATTGGCGAGTGCAGCCATGGCAGTCGCTCCCCTTTCCTCCCTCCCCCAAAGCCTGCTCTTGCTGGCCTCGCAGGTGCGGTGCGCATGCGCCTGGCAGCGGCGCTCGTGCTCTGGGCGGCCGTGGGTACAGCCGGGGCGGGCGCCACGCCCGGCTTCGCGCCCGCCCTAGCGAGCGCAGCAGCCTCTCACGCGAACGTCAGCCTGCCCAGCGCTGACGCGCGGGCTCCCGCTGGCTCCGACGGCAGCGGCGCGGGCTCGGCCCGCGCGCCCGCGCCCCCCGGCGCTGCCGCGCCGGCCCCCGCCGCCGCCGCGGGCGCCGCGCCAATTCCCGCCGCCGCCGCCGCCGCCGCGCCCGCCGCGCCGACTGGCGCTGTTCTGGACCCTGACGCGCCCGGCGGCGCCCTGCTCCCGGTCAGCGCGAGCCCCGGCCGCGTGCCCAGCCCGTCGAGCGCTGCCCCTGCGGCGCTCGACGCCTTCAGCGACGCCGCGGCCGCGCCGGCGCCCGCCGCGGCGGCGCCCGGCCGCCGGCAGTACTCGCCGAGCCACGCCACGCAGCTCCCGGACAGCGCATTGCTGGTCGCCGCGGCGGGCAGCCCGCTGCCGCCGCCGGCGGTTGTGGCGCCTGGCGACGCGCTGCTGACGGCCGCATCGCCGCAGTCGGCCACCAACACCGCGCTCATCACATGGCTGACCATCGTGGGTCCGTGCCCCGCACGCTGCCTCCTAGCCGTCTCACGCCGCCTGCCGTAGCGCACTGTAGAAGGTCGCGCGCAGGCATGCCAGCTGAACCCAGCCGGGCGTCGTGCGCTCGGATCACAAGAGGTTCTTGTATAGCCCTTGCAGCCGGCTGGCAGCGCCGCGCTCATTGTGTGGCTGATCTTTGTGGGATTTTGGCCTGCGCGCCGCCCACCCCCTCCCTGTGATCATCGCCGCGCTCCGCCCAATCCATGCGGCAGGAGCCGCAGGCATTGGGCGGGAGCGTCGTGCATGCCCAAGCACGCAGCCTGTCCCAGACACGGCAGCCGCATGGCGCTGGGACACCGGGGCGCAGATCAGCGGGACTGTTCGCGCCCACCAGCCGGCTCAGATGCCCGAGCGCGCGCGAGCTGAGGCGGCCGGCGCGGCGCCCGGCAGGCGGCGTGGTGGGCGCGGCGCTGGTGGCGAGCAGCGTGCTGCTGCTGACGGACCTCTGGGCCGGCCGCGCGCCCTGCCAGTGCTGCTGGCCGCGCGCGCCGCCGCCGCCGGAAGGCGCGCCAACTGCCCGCACGAGTATGCTGCGGGCATGGAGCTCTGCTGCTCGCATGCGGCTGATGTACGGGTGACCCGCAGCTGAGCGTGGGCTGTGTTGCTGGGGTGCCGCCGCCCGCGCTGCCGCGCCCGGCCCGGCGCCTGCCGCAGCAGGCGCGCCGAGGCGGGGCGCACGCCCTGCATGTCAACAAACCCCAAGCCAGGCGCCCCCGACCCCGCAGCGTCTCAGCGCGCGGCCGCGCGCGCGACTTGGCGCACCCTCCGCACGCCTGCAGGTCTCGTCGAGCAGCCGCGCTACCAGCCCGACCCGCCGTAGGTATGCGCCTAACCCTGAACCTGGCGCGCAGACCCGCCCGGGCGCGCGGGCAGCGGCGCGCGCGAGCTGCGGCTGCCGGTGCTGGTGGGGATGCCGGCAAGGAGGTGGCGGTCGTGATCGGCACGATTCGTCGGGGTGCCATAGGGTTTAGGCCTAACCCTAACCCTGCGCGCAGACCCGCCCGGGCGCGCGGGCAGCGGCGCGCGCGAGCTGCGGCTGCCGGTGCTGGTGGTGATGCCGGGCAAGGAGGTGGCGGTCGCGCACCGGCTGTCCATGGACCGCAGCGCCACCGCCGGCGCGCCGCTGCCGCCCGCCGACGACAGCGTGTTCCCGAAGGCGGGCGCCGCCGCCGACCGTGCGCGGCCCCGTCGCCCCCTCCGCGCCTGCCGGCGAACGTGTCCGGGGGGCATGCGCATGCGGCTGTGTGCGCCCTGTTGTGCATCGCGCGCGCCCGGTCGTGAGGGCGGTCAGCAGAGGCAGAGGAGCGGCCACGGGAGCTGCTGAGGAAGCGCCGCGCGATGCTGTGGTAGGTCTGAGCATGTGGTATGACAGGTCCTGGCCGAGCATATGAGAGGCCTGGGCCGGCGGCAGAGGCGTACATGTCGGCGATGGTGGAGGCGCATCTGCAGCACTGGCGCTCGGAGGCGAGCGCGTGCGCGCCGCCGTCCGCCGCGCCCAGCCGCGAGCTGCCGCCCGTCGCGGCAGCGCACTCGGCGGGCCTGGACGCGGCGGGCGCTGCCACGGCCGCGCCGCTTGCGGCCGCGCCCGGCCGCGAGCCGCCCTGCCTCGGCCCTGATTTGTCCAGGGGCTGCACGGCGGCGGTCCCGCCCGTAGCCCTTGATCGCGCCAGGGTGCTGATGGGGGCGCCGGAGGTGTTGGGGCCCCGAAGTGATACCCTGGCGGACCCTTTGGGTGCGGGCAGCCTAGAAGAGGTTGTGGACCGGGGCGAGGGGTGCCATGAAGGCAGGGGGAGGGGCACATCGATCGTGGAGCGCGGTGCGTTTGCCCGGAGCACATACGCGCAGCGCGGCCGCCCAGCAGCAGTGCAGCCACAAGGGGGCGGCGCCGGGCCTGGGGCCGGGCGCCCAGCCAGCGGCGGGCCGCCGGGCGGCAACCCGCTTGACGGCTGCATGACACGCGGCACAGGGTGTGCTGCCGGGGAAGCAGCAGGCGGTGGGGTCATGGGCGGCAGGCCTGGTGCGTCAGGAGGCGCCGGTGCTCAGCCGGGGCCTGCCCCTGCGACGTCGCATGCGGGGCTGAGCGCGGGGGGCTGCGGCGCCGGCGCGGCGCCGCCGGCCTGGCCCGCGCGCCTGCCCGTGTCGCCCTTCGCGCTGCAGGCCGCGCAGCTGCAACGCAGCTCGTCGGACTGATGCGCCTGGGCGGCGCAGCCCGCGCTCGCCCTTGCGCGTGGGCCACACGTGCGCTGACATGTCCCGCACGCCTGGTGTGCCCGTCCGGCGGGCGTGCCAGGTCGAGCCCGGGACGGCGACCCTGGCCTAATCCCGCCTTGCCTGACCCGTCACGCTATGCGGCAGGAGCCTGCGCCTCGCCGTGTCTGGGGTGTGGCGCGTGTGGCTGCCTCGACTCCTTGCCCCACAAGGAGACCAGGGCGTGAGCAGGTTTGGCTGCGAGTGGCGTGTCGAAAGGACTGCTGTCTGATGCAATATGTGCTGCTGTGGTCAGCACTGGTCCTGGTCAAGCTGATTTGTCAAGCACTGACACCGTGTTTAGTCGTGTTAATGGCTCCGGCCAGTGTGCATTGTCCAGGGGCCCAAAGCTGGTGACCGCTCGTCGGTCTTCTTCGGGCTTGGTCGAGGCTGAGAGTTTGTGAACATGCCTGCATGCCTGTGGCGTCAGCATTTGCCGATACTTTCTGTGTGACCAGGTGGGAGGCAGCTGAGATGCTGAGCATGCTTGTGTTCAAAGAATGAGAGACCATTACGAACTGTCTGGTCGTGTGGGCATTCCCACACCTGGTTCCACAAGGTGTGTATTTGGCTGAGCTGTAGCCTGGAAGGTTTGCCAGAATTGCCTTCCCTCACACTGCCTGTATGTGTGTACGTGATTGAAAGCGGTGAACCTGATTGCCGTATACCTCAATGTAAGTCATTACTGCGGTGAGCTCTCATGCCATCCCAGTGCTGAAACATGCAAGTATTTTTTTGCCAGTTTGCGTGCATGTATTTTTTGCAGTTTGCATGCAAGTGTCTGGTGTAAAGCTCAACCTGACTGCGTGTTCAGCGCGATGCCCCAGCGAGTGGTGCAGAGCGCACGCATCACATGCGTTGCCTCTTTGCCGTAACTGGCAGTGTTGTAACCCAGACCACAACACTGGCAATGCATCCTGCCGCGCTAATGAGGCCCTCATGAGGCAGATGATGACAATTTTTCTTTCATATTGCTTTTCTATTGACATAATTTGGCCAAGCTTGCCAGTGCAGGCTGTGTAGCCAAGCCCAACCTCGCCGTCCCGCGTTTGCTAAGGCGTGTGCCGTGCGCGCTGGCAGCTTGCTGCTTTTCTCGCACTGGGACGCCACTGCTGGGCCACGTTGGGCGGATGTGCTAGCTCCACTCTCAAGCACGTCACCCGCATGCGCAACCTCAGCCGCCTCCTGCACTCTGCGCGGCCCTTTGCTCGCGTCTCAGCGATGAGCGCCCCGGCGACGGCAATGCCGCGTGTGGCTGTCGTGGGAGGCGGCCTGGCCGGCCTGGCGTGTGCGAGCGAGCTGCAGGGCGCCGGCATCGCGGCGCACGTCTTCGACATGGGGTCGCGGGGGCCGGGTCAGTTCCTGCGCTTGACGCACTGCAAGTGCATGCCCCGTCTGCTGCATCCTGTAGCATGCTTGACGTGCGTCCTGCGCTCTGCGCTAGCTGTCGTGTGTCGCTCATCCCTCGCTTCTATACAATTCAAGCACACCGTGGGCCTGCGCGTGCGAAGGAGGGCGGGCCTCGACGCGGCGCACAAGCGGCTTCCAGTTTGACCACGGCCTGCAGTTCATGCAAGCCTCGACGCCAGAGTTCGCCGCTGTGCTCGACGGCTGGCGGGAGCTGGGTGCGTCCGCCTGTACTGATGGCATGTTGCTAAGTGCTGAAGTTCGCTTCGCAACTCGTCTGTGAGAACCATGCCAAGCACCCGGTAGGCGCCCTGCGGCCTGCTTCTCCTCGCTCCCACCGCCTCCCTCTCCCCGCCAGTGTAGGCGCCGCGGCCGAGTGGCGGGGGCGCTTTGGCGAGCTGCGCGCCGCGGACGGCGGCCTGAGCGCGGCGCCCGCCGCGGCTGCCGCGGACGGCGAGGGCGCCGGCCCGGGCTTCTGCGGCTTCCTGACCGCCAGCCCGGCCTACGTCGGCGTGCCCGGCATGGACGCCGTGTGCCGGCACCTGGCGCGCGCGCCGGGCCTCCAGGTGTCCTGGGACACGCGGGTGCGGCCCCCGCTTGCACCTGCGCCTTGACACAGTCCCCACTTGTCCGGTCCTCCTATGTGGTGTGCAGGCGCAAGCTGTGCCTCACATGGCCTAGCGAGTCCGCGCCTTGCCTTTCTGGCAGCTGTAACATGACACCCACACTGTGCGGTCCTCCATCATGGAAGAGCGCAAGCTGTGTAATACCACATGCACAACGTGAAGCTGCATTTAAGTCTGGTTAATTTTATGTTGTCTCTCAGGTGTGCGTGTGCTTCTGGCACGGCACCAGAATCACTCTGATGTTGTTCATGTGGCCTGCTCGAAACAGGGCGTGTGCAACACGTATGGTTTTAGTAGGAAGCGCTTCTGCAGCACAGGCTGGTGTGCAACAGGCAGTCAAGACGGGCGCTTATAGCCTGACCATGAGAGCTGCCTGCAGGTGCACGCTGCGGAGAGGTGTGACGCGGACGGCTTGTGGCAGCTGACGGCACGCCATGGCGGCCACGACGCCGTGCACTCGGGCTTCCACGGGCTGGTACTCGCAGACATCATGGCCGTGCGCGACAGTGCGGGCCTGCGCCGCGGCCTCCTGTGGCGCAACTCGTCAGAGGTGGGCGTGCCAATGCTGCATGCGCAGCCTCGCACCAGCTGCAGCACCCAGCTCCAAGAAGATGCCGCATTTTCAGCTGCTTTTTAATTGCCGCCAGCAACATGCGGGTCGCACCCAGCTGCCTATTCTTTTCTTTGTGAGTTGAGTTGTGTCTCCTGCTTCTTGCCAGCAGTGCTGCTAAAAGGTGCAACCTGCGTTTGCCGTACAGGCAACAAAGCGTCTGTTGAGCACCTTGGAGACTGACAGCCCTGGCGCAGGCGCGCCTGGCACAGTCGACCTGGGCGCGGCGGGCGGCTGCGAGCTCGTGGCGCGGCTGCGCGCCGTGCGCGCCGCGCCGGCCTTCTCCCTGATGGTTGCGCTGCCGCGCGCGGTGCCGTGCAAACCTTGCGTCGACCCCGTCGAGCAGCCCCGCCTCGCCGACAGCTCCGACGGGGCGAGCGCTGCCGTCGGCGCCTCCGCGTTTGACGCAGCGACGGTGGCCGGCTCGCGCGAGCTGGCGTGGGTGGCCTGCGACAGCAGCAAGCCCGGTGCGCCGCTGCTGACTCGCCAGACCTCACCGCGCCAGCATCCGTCAGTGTGTGTTCACAGTCCACTGTGCCGTGCCGCTGGCCTCTGTCAGCTGTCAGAGCATGCTGGCGCGTCTCCCCCTGCTTGCGCGGCGCGCAGCGCCTGGCGAGCAGTGCGGTGCTGGTGATGCGCCGTGTTTTTGCACACAATATTGACAATATTTTGCACACAATTTTGACACGAACTTAGGTACATGACGGGCATATGTGCTAGGGAGGCATGTGTGAGCGCCTCTTGGCCTGCGCAGGCCGCAGCCGAACAGACGGCATGCAGTGCTGGGTGGCGGTGTCTACCGAGGCATTTGCTCGCGAGCTCATTGCCGCTGGCGCCGGGCAGCTGCCTGCGGAGCTGGATGCGGGGAGCAGCGGGACAGCGGAGGCGCGCAGCAGCAGCGGCGCGCTGCCGGACGCTGAAACGCGCAGCGCTGGACCCGGGAAGCCAGCGGGGCCGCCGGGGCGCCCCGCGGCGGGCGCCCGCCTGCCGCCCGCGTCGCCCGCGCTGCTCGGCGCGGCCGCGGACGCGCTGTGGCCACCGCTGCGCGCGCTGCTGGCGCGCGCACACGGGTGCGCGCCGCCCCGCGTCAGCCTGATGGTGACGTTGTATGAGTCCAGAATTGCTTTTCTGTGCAAGATTAGCGTGCGTGCAGTCCTGCGATGCGGGCTCCGGCGGCTGCCCATGTTTCTCAGCGCACAGGTGTGTGCCAGGTGAGCCTGCACTTGGCGCCGGTAACCCAAATGAATGTGCCTAGGCAGGGCAACCACCGCTGCCTGCTGACTGCGCAGGTGCAGCGAGGGCGAGGTGCCGCAGCCGGTGCACCTGACCGCGCAGCGCTGGGGCGGCGGCTTCAAGGTCGGCGGCCTGCCCGAGGCGCGTTCCGCCCCGTCGCTTGTTGCTGCACACGCTGGGAGATAGCATGGTCCATGCCCCCAACTATGTGACTCGCGCCTTGTGGCAGGTGGTGGAAATGTCACGTCAAATACTCTTAGTTTAGCTGGTGCACCACATGGGCATCACTTTGTGTTTGCCGTAAGCAGCTCAATAGCCTGGGCGCGGCTGCACGTGACCCCGCACCGCTGGCGGCAGGCGTGCGGCTTCGAACGGGGAGCTCGCGCTGGCCGCGTGCGGCGACTTCTGCGGGCCGCCCAACGCGGAGGGCGCCATGCTCAGCGGGCGGGCGGCGGCGCGGGCGATGGCTGGGGCCTTGCAGGGGAGGGGGTCCAGCTAGGGCTGCTGTCTGGGGCTTTGCAAAAGGGAGCTAGTAATCTGCAGAGCAGAATCTGCACTGAAGCAGCTCTGGATGCATCGTGAGGCTGTAGCAACCTAGTCTGGTGCAAAACTGAGGAACCTGACAGCATCAAGCGCGCATACAGACTGTCGCGCTCTGTGCAGTGCGACCACTTTAAAAACAAGTTGCACAGCGAGCCACGTGTGTACGCAGGCTCTGGAGACAGCCGGGCGCTGTTGCTGGTCAGTGCTGGAGTGCAGCGCTTCCTGAGCAGACTCTGTTGCTGGGGCACCGGGACTTCCGGCAGCGCACAGTGTGACGTTGGGCAGCTCTATGAGACTGCCGCAAGGCGCCACAACGGGCAGCAGACGACATCACGTATCATGCAGCTGACGCAATGACATGCACAGCCGGGGGAGCCCCCGCCCATGCAGCGGCGGACGCGGCACGCTGCGCCAGCAGTCGCCAATGTGGCGCCTAGGCCGTGTATTGCCACTGCACAGCCCCGCGAGCAGCGGCGCAGCCTGGTCTGGCCTCTGGAATGCTTTGGCGGCCGCATCAGCAAGCAGCGCGTTGCCGCTGTCGCAGCGCCCCCGCGCCAGGAGCCGGCTTCCAGTGCAGGGGCCGCCCGCACTGGGACTGTGCTGCTCGTGGAATCCCCCGCGAAGGCCAAGAAGATCCAGCAGTACCTCGGCGACCAATACACGGCGCGGCCTTGCCCGCGGGCTCTACGCAGCTGTTTTTGAGCGGCCTGCGAACCTGCCAGCAGGGCGCAGCAGTGTGGCTGGTCACGCGCATGGTCACGCGCACGCGCTTAAGCGCCGCGGCAGCGGTGTCCCGTGTTTCCGGGTTGCCAGCAGCCAGGCGACATAGGAGACCTGCTGTTTGGCTGTGGCCAGGGCGGGGCGCGGCTGCTGCAGCCCTGCCTGCGCCGCGCTGTGCTGCTGTGCAGCCTCGCCGGCTGCGACCCTCCCTGCCCGGGCGCGACCGCGTGCCGGCCGTCGCGGTAGGTGCTGGCCAGCTACGGGCACGTGCGCGACCTGCCGGCGCGCGGCGCGGCGGTGCGCCCCGACGAGGGCTTTGCGCTGCGCTGGGCGCTGCTGCCGGGCGCGGCCGAGCGGCTGGCTGCGCTGGCGGCCGCGGCGCGGCGCGCGGCGCGCCTGGTGCTAGCCACCGACCCCGACCGCGAGGGCGAGGCCATCGCGTGGCACGTCACGCAGGAGCTGCAGGCGCGCGCGGCACTGTGCGCCGCTCTCGAGCTTCATACAGTGGGCAGGCTGCTATGCATGCCGAATGAGAGTTGGCGACCGGCAGCCGCATGTGGCCGGCCCGTGCCGCGTGCGCTGGGCGCAAGCAGCGCTGTGCTCAGCCGGCCGGGCCTGGCCGCGCTCACCTGCGCGCGCGCGCGTACTGTAGGACAATTACGGCAAAAGCAGCGCTGTGCTCAGCCGGCCGGGCCTGGCCGCGCTCACCAGCGCGCGCGCGTGCGGCAGGGACAATTATAGGAAAAGCAGCGCTGTGCTCAGCCGGCCAGGCCAGGTCGCGCTCACCAGCGCGCGCGCGTGCAGCAGGAGGACAGCCACGGCGCGCTGGCGGGCGTGGACGTGGCGCGCATCGCGTTCACGGAGGTGACGCAGCGCGCGGTGCTGGCCGCGCTGGCGCAGCCGCGGCCGGTGCGGCCGCGCCCGCGCTGCGCAGCGCGCGTGTGTGCGGTCCATTTGCGCAAGCCCATGCAGGCGTGAGTAGAACAATGCAATATCAAAAGGGGCAAAAAAAACTCCATGATGGCCTGTGCTGCCGCTGCTGCAGCGGCCAGCTCGTCGCCCTGCGCGCGCGCGCGAGCGAGCATGAATACCCGCACGGCCTTCTCGCACAGCCCCATCCCCCCGACGCCCCGAGCCTGCCAAGGGACGCACACAGCGCGTCCCTCTGCTTTTTTTTTTGGGTCAGGGTTAGGGTTCAAGCTTGGGGTACGTATCGCTGGCGCGCGCGCAGGTGAGCCAGGCGCTCGTGGACGCGTACCTGGCGCGCCGCGTGCTGGACCACCTGCTGGGCATCGAGCTGTCGCAGCTGCTCTGGCGCAAGCTGCCGGGCGCCACGTCGGCAGGCGCGCCGCGCGCCGCGCGGCAGTGCGGGCTGGCGCCGCGGCGCACTGTGTTGGGGGGGCGCAAGGCTCGCACGCGCGCAAAGGACGTCTGAGCTTTTCCTCTGTGCTTGAATGGAACGAGTACGCGCGGTACTGGCCCCTCCATGGCAAAGGGTTGTGTTAGAGCAGCGGTGCGCAACGGCGCTTTGAGCGGGCGCCTCTGTCACAAGGTGAGCAGGGGCATGGCGCGTCACGACCGATCCCGCGTCGCGCCTGGGCGCCCGCTCCGCGGCCGCAATCCGGCGCAGCAACGGGGCGTGCAGGGCGCGTGCAGTCCGTGGCGCTGCGGCTGGTTGCGGAGCGCGAGGCCGAGATTGAGGCGCATGTGCCTCGCGAGTACTGGAGCGTGGCCGCGCGCCTGCGCGCCCCGGGCGGCGCCGCGTTCGACGCGCGCCTCGTGCAGGCGCGCGCGCGCCGGCTCTGGGTGCATGGGGTCACGCTGAGCGCATGCGCACTCGTTAGGGTTTGTGCCGAGCGCCGCACGCTCGTTGGGTTGATGCAGAGCGCCTGCGCACCATGGAGGCTTCCCGCGAAGCGCTGCATGTCGTGCAGGGTTTGCGCCTTGCTCAGAGCTGGTTCCTCGGTCTGCACCTCCGGGTCGTCTGCTGAGCATGTCGTAGGTCTAATACAGGCTGCTGCTGGCGCGCGCCTGGTGCCCATGCGCATGCTTCAAGCTTTGCGACAGCCGCTTCAAGAAGCTGTGCGTGTGCAGGTCGATGGGGCGCCTGTCGGCAAGGACGGCCTGGATGAGGCGGCGGCGCGCACGGCAGTCGAGAGCTTGACCGCGGCGCCAGCGCTTCAGGCAAGCCGTCCCCAGCGCAGCTGTTCATAGTGGTTGTCACACCTTTGCATGTGCAGACTCTGCAACACTGCTGTGTGCGCATTAGTGTGGGGCGCCTGCGCTGCTCCACATGCTCTAGGGTATCGGCCAACTCAGGGTTGGCAGCCGCTCGTGAACGTTAGGCAGGCATGCATCTCATGAGCTGCAGAAAATTGTTTCTTGGCTGAGTGCATGTCAAGACTTCCGGTATAGGCTCTCGCACTTTCCTCCGCCACCTGGCTCCCGCTCTCACGACTGTGACAGCTATCGCGGCAGGTGCGCAACAGCAGCCCAAGACCTTGAAACGTGCTGCGCTGGGGCCAGGTGACGGCAGTGGCGCAGCGCGAGCAGGCGCGGCGGCCGGCGCCGCCGTTCACGACGTCCACGCTGCAGCAGGAGGCGTCCGCCAAGCTGGGCCTGAGCCCCGCGCGCACCATGGCGCTCGCGCAGCAGCTGTACGAGGGCGTCGAGGAGGCCGGCGGTGCGCACGCGCGCCCGGGGGATCCGAGGGAGGGGAAGGAGGGGACCATGGCGCTCGCGCAGCAGCTGCACGAGGGCGTCGAGGAGGCCGGCGGTGCGCACGCGCGCCCGGGGGATCCGAGGGAGGGGAAGGAGGGGACCATGGCGCTCGCGCAGCAGCTGCACGAGGGC
>JAABUJ010002173.1_pt1 | contig 25160 bp, 26 predicted proteins | sample 5559131 | NCBI WGS metagenome assembly JAABUJ01 (sample SAMN10711875, study PRJNA513366) | rock metagenome | isolation source: Antarctica rocks | place: Antarctica: Victoria Land, Mt New Zealand nord | collected 2016-01-07
AACCCAAGCGCGGCCTGGAACAGAAGAAGATCTTGCGCCTGCATCACCGGCTCCCATCATCGAGGATCAGAAGCCGGTCAGGCAATCAGCCACGCCGGACGCTACCCACCCTCAACGTGGAGGAGCCGGACAGTCTCTATCAGGTGAGTGTGCATGTCTGCCACCTGGGTTGGAGACGACTCCGAAGGGGTCGTACCTCCCCAGGATCGATCGAGGTCACCAGCGCTCCCGGCGTCCGCAGCGCGTTCAGTTGTGAGGCGGTCGGCGCGCCTCGGTGATCACCTTGCCCTGCGCAACCACCCGCCGCGAGACCGGCCGAGCCCCGTAGCGCCCGAGCACCTCCAGCGCTCACCAATGGCTCGTCGCCTCGAGTCCATCCAGGATGCCGGCCGCCGCGAGCAGCAACGAGCCCGTGCACACCGACGTCGTCCAGACGATGTCTGATGCACCTGGCGTAGCCAGTCGAGCATCACAGAGTCCTGCATCAGGGGACGAGTGCACGGGCCGCCGGGAACCACGACCACCTCGGGATCTGGCAGGTCCTCCAGCGCGCGATCGGCATGCAGCGCCAGCATCCGGCTATCGGTCCGCTGGGGCCCCGGTCGGCCGCGAAAAACTGCACGTTTGCCCTAATAGCCCGCGGCCTTGAGCAGCCCGCAGATCCCCCTCACACCACCCTCGAGCTCGTCGACGGACCGAAAGTCCTCATCCCGGAGGCGTCTTCCTCGAGCTGCTCGACCACCGGACCCCCCGCCCGCTCCCGAACCCTGCCCGCGAAATACGTCGGTCACCGCCATCGTCGACCCAGACGCCAAAAAGGCTTCACCGACCAAATTCCATCCCAGACGCCAGCAGCCAGCTGGACCTCCTACGCACCGCTAACAAGCCCGAGCCTAATCGCACTCCGAATAGGCCGACGCACTTCCGAGGCAAAGCACATGTCAGTCGACGCACAGATGCTCGTTGCCGATCAGCAGCTGGTCGCCTGGTAGCAGCTGCAGCGGACCCGGGAGCATCGTTGACCGTCGTCCCGTTGGTGAAGCCGAGGTCCTGCAGGATCCAGTTGCCGTCACGGAATCGCAGACGGGCATGCCGGCGAGAAACGGTGGCGTGAGTGAGCACGATGTCGCACTCGGGGTGACGGCCGATCGAGCCAGTCCAGAGCGAGGAGGATTGGCGGGGCCGATCGTTCGAGGCTCTGGCGGCGCCAGAGCCAACGGGATGATCTGGTCGCTCGCGCGAGCACGAGCGACAGGGCGCGTCTGCGCGAGCGCACGCTGAGATCGCCGATCAAGCTTGCGGGGTCGATCAGCCGGCTGCCGAACAGGAGGTCAAGCCGGTGCGCGAGCGTGCTCTCGCTGAGCAGGCCGTCCCTGTAGGCGACGTTCAGGGCTCTGGCCAGGCGCTGCCGTGAGGCTCCCGGATTCAGCATCACCCAAGTCTCACGTCCCGGGGCACCCGTGTCCACAGCCGGCCACTCGGAGGCGCCGAGCCTGTCCAGCTTCATTGCTTCATTATTCGGAGAGCATCAGCATTTAGTGACCTGCCGGCGGGTGGCGGCAATACGCCCCTGCGCGCTGTCCACGACGACCACGGGCGCCGCGTGGTACCCCGCCCCGAGCTACCGGGCCGCGGTGAGGCTGAACAGGGTGGCGGTGCGCGCACAGAGGGGTGGCGGTGCGCGCACACAGGGTGGTCTTTCGCGCAGGATCTAACCCGATCGGGGGGTGGCCCTTCGCGCACGATGACCGGCGAGACGGCCCACTGAGACCGACGAGCAGCGAGGGGTGGCGCTTAGCGCACGATGCCGACGATCAGCCGCGGCGCGACGCGTCTCCAGAGCCAGCAGAGACAAACTGGTGAGGCTCGCCTACGCGGGGTGGCCCTTCGCGCACGATGACCAGCGAGACGGCCCACTGAGACCGACGAGCAGCGAGGGGTGGCGCTTAGCGCACGTGCGATGCTTCGCCGGGGGTGGCTCTTTGCGCACGACTGCGCCGGGGGTGGCTCTTTGCGCACGCAAGGGTGGCTCTTTGCGCACGATGACCCCTAGAGCGCCGATTCCGTCCGCGTAGCTCACAAGACTCTCGGCATGTCCGATGTGGTCGTTCGTCAGCGATCGCTTCTCGCGCTTGGCGAGGGCGGACCGATCGAAGGCTGGATGGACAACGATGTCGCGTCGGCCGCAACTCAGCTTTTCGGGACTGGCCCGCGCGGTCTGCTCGTCGTCGATGCCCGCGAGCTGCTGACGTCGACCGCCAGGGTCGTAGGGGCGCAGCTGGGCGAGATCCACTTCAAGGCCTGGATGGCGCTGATTACGCTGCACGTAGCCCAGGGCATGCCCGCGAATGGCCGCGGCGGCACCACGGTCGGTGAGCTCTGCCGGATGATCTGGGGAGAGGACCGCGCCCGCGGTGGAGCCAACACGAAGCGGCTCCTGCGGGCCCTGTTTGACCTGCGCGAGGCCCGATTCACGGTGCCGGGCTACGACATCGTCAACCAGCGTCCGGCTCCCGGCGTGTCGGACACGAGCTTGCTGATCAACCTGTTCGTCGATGAGACGATCCTCAAGGCCTACGCCGAGGCGGGACAGCACGGGCTGGCGCGCGCTGACTTTGGCCGGGCCTTAGGCACCAAGCACCGCGGCACCATCGCGTGGCGCCTGCATCCCGACTACACCCAGCGCCTCGCGGAGTCAGACCTGCGCCGCTTTGACTGGGCCAAGGCCCAGCAGCTGCGCGGCGTGGCGCTGGCGCTGTGGATGGTTTTCACCTCCCCACGGATCCCCTACCGCCAGGTGTTCGAGGCACCCGATGGGCTCGAAAGGATCGAGGTGCCGCTGACGCTAGAGCACTGCCACGCGCTCAGCGTGCGCAATGCCGCGGACGCGGGACGGCGGCGAACACTCAATGACGCCGGCCAGCGTGTCTGCGCGGCCGACAAGTCGTTTGTGGCCTTCGAAGCCCATGGAGGCCGCGGGCGCGACAGCTTTCTCCGAGTGGTGCGCCGGCGCTCAGACGCGTCTCCGCTCGAATCGCCGCTGACTGTTCCCGCCGAGCAGCTCACCCTGGCGGCGTAAGGCGACGCGCCGATCATACTCAGCACGACCCAACAGCTCTGCCAGCTTTTTTGTTAGCACATCAACCCGCAAACGAGCCTGTTTGCCAGCTTCTAAGTCAGCCGGTTTGCTGACAAACCCGCTGAGGAGCTGGCCGGCAGGAAGATCAGCCGCCGCATCGAAGCTCCCTGATCGATGAGGACGATCGCGATCTGCACCCAGAAGGGCGGCGTCGGCAAGACCACGACCACGGCCAACCTGGCGGCCGCCTGGGGAAGTCAGGGACACGCCGTGCTGGCGATCGACTTCGACCCGCAGTTCGCGCTCACGCGGCGGTTCGGGATCGACCCGTCGCGCACCCACACGATCTACGACGTGCTTGAGGCGGCGGTGCTGCGCGACGCCGCGCCGATCAAGATCGACGACGCGATCATCAAGAGCGGTCTGCCGGGGGTCGACGTGGTCGCCTCCCGACGCGAGCTGGCCAACATCGAGCTGACGCTCGCCGGGCTGCCCCGGCGCGAGCTGGTGCTGCGCCGCGCGCTGGGGGCGATGCAGGCTCGCTATGACTTCGTGCTGCTCGACTGCCCGCCGAACCTCGGCCTATTGACGATCAACGCGCTGTGCGCGGCCGACGAGGCGGTGATCCCGATCGACATGAAGTCAGTCGACGCCCTCTCGGGTGCGGAAGAGCTGATCGCCACCGCCCAGTCGCTCGAGGAGGACGCTCCCAAGATCACGGCGCTGATCAGGAACCGAGTCGAGGGCAGCCGCCTACTGCGCCGCCGGGTCTTTCGGGCGATCGAGGCGGAGCTCGGGGGCATGGGCTTGCCGGTCGCCGCGACCTTGATCCCGGCCCGCGACGCGTTTGAGCACGCCGCGATCCGCCACGTCCCGCTGGTGGCGCTCGAGCCCGACCACACCGGCTCCGAGGCCTTCCGGCAGCTTGCCCGTGAGCTGGAGGCCGCAGCGTGAGCGCCGAGCTGAAGGTGACGCGGATCGACAGCCCGCTGGCGCGAGGAGGACCGCCGTCATCGGTGCCCGACGCGAACTCGCAAACTGAGCCACGGCCAACTTCAGGCCCCGCCCAGACGCCCCCGACCCGCTTGCACGAGCGACGTCCCTCGTCGCCGACTCCCGCAGCACACCCGGCCGCTCCGCCGCTGCTCGAGGAGCGCCTCGCCCTCGTCTCACACCGGGTCCCCGAGTCGCTCAAGGTCAACCTCGGCCGCTTCACCCGCGCACTGCGCGATCGCCGCCGGGCCGGGGGCCCGGTCAGCCAAAAGACGCTCCCCGAGCAGGAGGTCCTGGCCCTGGCGTTGTGGCTGCTCGGCGATCCGCGTAATGACCAGGACCTGGAGCGGATCGTGGCAGCGCACGACGACTACCGCGCCAGCCAGCTGACAGCCGCGGCCGAAGCGCTTAGGCGCTCGCTGTAGACAACTCCGGGAAGCTCGCGAGCGGTCGTGTCAAACGGTGGCGGTACCGTCTGGGGCGTGATCGAGGAGACGGTGATCGAGGAGGCTTGCCGGCGGATCACCAAGGCAGCACCACAGGCGCGCGTGATCCTGTTCGGCTCCCACGCCCGAGGAGAAGCCGGCCTGGACAGCGACCTGGACCTACTGGTGGTGGAGCCGGAGATCGAGGACGGTGGGGGAGAGGCGGTCCGCTTGATGCGAGAGCTGCGTGATCTGCGTGTGCCCGCGGAGGTGATCGTGGTCAGCGATCGCTACCTCGAGGATTGGCGTGGGGTTCGCGACAGCCTCGTGCACGCGGCTCTGTCGGAGGGTCGCGTGCTCACCGGCTGATGGCCGAGTGAAGACGGCAGCCTGACCGATCTACCGTCCGAGACCGGCGCGGCGCCGATGTGGCTATCGCGTCCCCGCGCGCTTGATGAGGCGCCCGAGGCCGTTGAAGGTGTCCTCGAGCAGCGCTCGCCAGCGCGATGCAGGAGGCAGCGCGAGCAAGACGCGCTCGTCACCATCGGGGTAGACGAGCACCACGGGGCGGTGCTCGCGTGCGTAGTCGGCCATCCATGTACCGAGCTCGGGCTGGTCAGCCGCGACGAACGCAGCCCCGTTGGGGTAGGGGCTGCGGCCCTCGATCGCGAGATCGATCGCGAGCCTGAAGCGCTCAGCGGCGAGCTCCTGGGCCACGGAACGGGGGTGATCTAGCGTCGCCATCCTTCGATCATCTTGTCGTATCCGGCCAGGATCTCGCCGATTGCGGCGCGCATCGCCTCGCCGTGGCTGGTTTCGAGGTGGCGCTCGGCGGCCTGCTTGCCGCCGGTGCGCGTGTGGCGATGCAGCTCGTTTTGGCCGTGCGCGTTGTCGTACACGCGGACCGAAGCCAGATGATCCTGGTCGCGCACGAGCAGCACGACCGCGTAGCTGGTCACCTCGTCACGCTCGGTCAGATACCAGACCACCAGCTCGGCTTCATGCGAAAGCGGATACCGGTAGCTGGTGGTCGTCATCCCCGGCCTCACTCGCTGGGATCGAGCAGCGAGCCTTGCGCGGGTGTCTGGCGGGAGGTGGGAGCGTCGATGCGGACGCGTCCGTCGAAGACTTCTTCGTCGAGGAAGGCGCGCATCAGTTTCTCGTGGGCGCGGTAGCGCAGGGCTTGGGCTTCGTGGTGGGCGGCGGCGGCGTATTGGAGCGGGTCGGCGGGGCGTTCTTCGCCGTGGCGGCGGGCGAGGATCTCGTTGGCGGCCCAGCTGTAGACGGCGTTGGCGGCGACTTCGACTTCGAGCATCCGGTAGGGGAGGTACTCCCGGACGCGGCGCTTCGAGAGCCCGGAGCGGCGGGCGGCGCGCTCGAGGGCTTTGAACTCGCGCCGGCCTTCGTACACGGTGACCACGCCGGACTCGGGGTCAAAGGTCGCCTCGGTCTCTGAGTCCTCGTCCTTGCGGGCGATCTCCCTGACCCACCCCGAGGCGTGGTGGCGGACGACGAGCACCACGAGCTCGGCGAGCTGACCGGAGGCCTCGGCGAGCACGGTCAGCCGCGCGCCCGGGTCACAGCTGACCCGGCAGCGGACGTTTGAGTCGATCCGCGAGAACCCCGAGCGGACCGGGTCGGGGATCGTCTCTGATGAGAGGTTGACCGACAGGCCGGGGTCGAGCGCGACGTTCACCGGGGTGCCGGGTGCGATCTGCTCGGGGTCGGCGAGCAGGGTGATCCCGCGCCGCTCTCCGGGGTGAAGGCGCACCAGCGCCTGCTTGAAGCGAAGCGCGGCCGGCGCCGCGGGCCCGGGCTCGGGGTCGCCGTCGGCGGGCTGGTCTGCCTGATCGCGCTGCGGCTCGTCTGCCTGATCGCTCGGCAGCTCGTCGGGCTCGCTGGACTCGGGCTGGTCGGGTTCTGGCGCGGCGGTGGGCGGCTGGCCCGCGGCCGTCTCGCCGGGGGCGAACGCGGCCTTGCCGGGCGTGTCAAAGGCTCCCTTGAGCGCGTCGTTGAGCGCGCGGAGGCCGACCTGGTCGCGGGCTTTGAGCGCCTGGCCGGGGCGGACCAGGTGCGCGCCGGCGCGCTTCTCCTCGGCTAAGACGATCGGGCGGAGCACCCGATCGATCGCCTCATACAACGCCCTGACCACCGGGTGGTGCTCGTTTAGCCCGGAGCGGTCGACCTTGACCACCAGCTGCGGGCGGGGACGATCGAGCGCCTGGCGCTGCAGCGCCTCGAGTGAGTCGCAGCGAACCTCGCCGTACAGGTGCCGGGCGCCGGGGTGCCCCTCGTGGGAGGCGTAGGTGGACTCGTGCGCGGCACGGCCCGAACGCACGACCAGGCCGCCGAGCCGGGTCGCGCGCGAGGTCCCGGACCCCAGCGGCCTCTCGGACCGCCGCACCGTCACCCGCGCGGTGATCTCGCCCGACACCTTGACCTCGCCGTCAAACAGGACCGGGCGCTCGGGGTCGGGCTCCGGGGCGGGAAAGCGGACCAGCTCGAGCTGACCGGAGGGCAGCGAGAGCCACAGCTCGCGGGCAGGGTCCTCGAGCACCGAGCGCAGCTGCACCAGCTGAGAGACCAGCGTCCTGAGGCGCCCGTCGGCGGGCAGGCGCTCCTGGGCCAACGGCACTGTTACCGTGCTCCCCGCCGGCGCGCCCGGCGCGGGCTCGTCGGTGACGTGCAAGAACGCGTAGGGGTCATCACCCGCGGCCGGGAAGAACCACGACTGCACCCGGCGCCCGTCGCGGACGCCTTCGATCCGCCCGGCGCCCTGGGCCAGCCACACGTCCCTGAGGCCACGGCCGAACAGGCCGCGCTGCTGGGCCCCGTCGTGCTCAGGCAGCTCCCCCAGCGCGCCCAGGCGCCGGTCGACCGCGGCGGCGTCCACGCCGACCCCGTCATCTGTGCAGCGCACCTCAAACCGCCACGAGCGCAGCGCCGGCACCCGCAACGCGCGCATCTGCGCCCCCCAAAGCTCCAGGAACCCCGGATCCGGGGCGGCGAAAGAGACCTCGATCCGCCCGCGCTCCCGACCCGCGGCGGCGATCGCCGCGTCGGCGTTGGTCACCAGCTCCGGGACGATCTGGGCCAGGTCGATCCCGCCCTGGGCGAAGTTCTCACGAAAGTAACGCCCCCGGACCGCGCCGACGTGCACCTCTGAGCGCGACAAGACCGACACCGCTACGCCGCCCGTCGCCCTGGCTGGGTGCGGCCGCGCTTTGACATCAGCCCGCCGGGGCTACTCCTGTCGGCCAGCCCGTCCTCGGCCCGCTGCTCGACGGCGCGCAGCTCAGCGGCGAGCCCGCGGTCATAACGGCCGGTCGGGGTGGGCGCAAACCCAGCCGCGGCGATCGCAATATTCCAGCGGCCAAACAGTCTGAGCACCTGAGCCTGCCACGGCCAGCAACCATCGGCATGAAAGCGCTCAGCGCGCCTGGTGTGGCCCAGCCGCCGCGCCTGGGCGGGATCCCAATCGGCCGCCGCCGGCGGACGGCCGTAACGACGCTCAAACTCGCACACCGCCTCGATCACGCTGACGCGCGTCCACCGCGCCCCATCAGAGCGCCGCCGCACCATGCACGCCCGGCAGCGCTGCGGCGCGCCCGCCCGCCCGTTAGAACCGCTCGTCGCCGCCCCGCAATCCACGCACGATCCCCGATAGCGGCGCTTTCGCTCGGCCAGCTTCGAACCGTCGGGATCATCCAGCCACGCCGACACGGTCGCCACCGCCACCCCCAGCGCCGCCGCGATCTCGCGCAACAACAGCCCCCGCTCGCGCAGCTCGCGCGCCCGAGCGATCCGCTGCGCCCGGGCGCCTGTCCCGACCCGCTGCTCAACCAATCCCATCCCTCCAAGGCTCGCACCCACACCGGACGGAACATAGGCGCGCGACCTGCAGCGCAAATCGGCAACCTGACCTTCGACCGCGTCCACTACGACCTCGATGCCGACGTGCTCTACCTGCACCGCGCCGACCCCAGCCAGGGCGGTCGACTTCGACGCCTCCCCAGAAGGCCACGCGCTGCGCTTCGATGACTCAGGCAAGCTGATCGGCGTCACGATCGTCAACGCCCGCTGGCTGCTGGAGCACGAGGGCGAGATCAAGATCACGATCCTCGACCAGATCCACCTCGGGCCCGCCCAGCTCCAGGACGCGCTCGCTCCAGCCTGACGCTCGACCTAAAGCCCGGACGACCTACTTTCCATTCAAACGGCCTGGCGGTGCGCGGCGCCGTCGTTATCCGGCGCCTGATCTGAATCGGCTTTGGAAGGGGTCAGGCGGTGGCGGGGTGTGAGACGTAGTCATCGCGCGCGGAGAGCAGGCCTCGCGTCCGGGCTCGGCGGGGAGAACGCGCGCGCCGGACACTGACCCAGACGTGCCGGTGCTGATGAACGAACGGCCGAGTCACCCGCGCGCGGAGAGCGACGCGATGCCCTCGCGTCCCTGCTCGGGAAAGGTTCCGCGCGCGAAGAAGGGGGGTGGCCAGGCGCGGAGCGCGCCCGCTGGAGGTCCTCGGCGCCGATCATCGACGCGACCGCCCGTGCGGCTTGGTTTGCGTCGGCTGCAGAGCCCCCGGCTACTCGTCGTCGAGGTCCTGATCCAGGATCGCGCGGGGGCCGGCGAGGTGCAGGATGTGCTCCTCGAGCCGGGCGGCGGTGACGTGCACGTAGATCATCGTGGTCTTGGGGCTTGAGTGCCCGAGCAGGCGCTGCAGCGCGGCGATGCCTTCGGCGTCGGGGTGGCGGCGAATGAACCTCGTGGCGAACGTGTGCCTGAGCACGTGGGGGTGGGCGAGCTGCTCGTCGATGCCGGCGGTCTTGGCGTGGCGCTTGACGACGTCGGCGATCAGGGCCGAGCGGCAGCGCTGCCCGGGTAGGGGCTGGTGGGCCCAGGGCTTTACGTGGGGGCGCCCGACGGTGGTGAACAGCGGATCGGTGGCCTGTGGGGTACCGAGGTGCTGGCGGCGGGCTTTCTCCCAGGCGATGATCGCGCGGGCGGCACGGGGGGTGACCGGCACGTTGCGCTGGCGGTTGCCTTTGCCCGTCACGTGCAGGGCGCGGAGCAGCGAGCCTTTGCGGCGCGCCAGGAAGTCTGAGCGGTCTAGCCCGCAGAGCTCTTCGCGGCGCAGGCCGGCGTCGCCGAGCGCGAGCACGATCGCCAGGTCGCGCAGGGCGACCAGCTGACCGGGTTTCGCGCGGGCGGCGGTGACGGCGAGGATCAGCCGCTCGTACTGCTCATCGGCCAGGAACAGGGGGATGTCTGGCGCGGAGGGCGTATGGGCGGGCAGGGCGACCGACAGCGCCAGGTTGGCCTGCTGAGCGCCGATCAGCTCGTGGGACTTGGCCCAGCGCAAAAGGCTGTTGAGCGCGGCGCGTTCCTTGCGCACCGTGGCCGGCGAGCGCTCACCGGCGGCGAGGTGGCGCTGATAGGCGGCGATCGAGGCGAGCGTCAGATCAGCCGGCTCAGCGGGACGACAGAGCTGCTGCTGAAGCCAGCGCAGGTACCGGTCACAGGCGCCAGCGTAGGTGCGCTGGGTCTGGGGCTTGGCGGACAGCGAGTCAAGGTAGCCGGCGGTGAGCAGCTGCGCGCCGCCGACCAGCTCCCCGACGACTCCCTCGCCGCTGGTCGCCGGGGTGCGCTGCAGTCCTCGCGCCGGGAGCGCGCTCATCCGCGGCGCTCGACGTCGAGCTCGAGCTCGGCCTGCAGCGCGAGCTTTCGCCGCCGCAGGACGTCGATCCGCTGCAGCGCCTCGACCGGGAGGTGATCACCCCACCCGAGCGCGTAGAGGCGGAGCTCCTGGGCGTCGAGATCCTCGAGCGCCGCCCAGATCCCCAACCCGTCGGCGGCTACAGGAGTCGACACCGCCGGTGCCGCTATGTGTGGTGCTCCGAGGAGTGAGACCTCTTCCATCTCCAGCACATGGTCTCAGGCGGGTCGGACGGAATGGCTGGGAGAACTGCCTTTCTCTCCGGTATCAGCTCCCCCTGTCCTCAGCAAGCCCGAGGCCGCAGCCAGGGAAAACCGGCACGTAAACGCCGGTATCAGGTGCTCCAGTCGCGTTCTCGCGCCCCGGAGCCCTTCCCGGCTTTCTGTCCGCCGTCAGGTTTATCCTGACGTTTATGGATTACACATCTGCCCGGCTGGCCCGGCTCACTCATGCCCACGCCGCCCACGAGCTCAGCCAGCGACTCGTCGCAGTCGCCTCCACCCATGCCGATGGCTACGGCCGCGGCGCGTTTCACACCGAGGAGGCCGCGCAGGTCCTCTCAGACGCCCAGGCGCTGCTCGGCGCCGCGGTCGTCGCCGACCGGCTGCACGGCTGCTCGTGGTCAGAGGTGGGGGAGGCGCTGGAGGTCTCGAAGCAGTCCGCGCACGAGCGCTTCGCCGGCTCAGAGCGCGAGTTTCGCGAGGCGCTCCTGTTCCCCGACCGCCAGCCGACGCCGGACATGCCCCGCTACACGGTGGCGCCATATGCCGTGCAGGCGCCCGACCAGGTCCGAGAGCAGCTCGACCGCTGGGTGGTCAAGCGCCGGTCAAGCAGCGGCCCCGAGCGCGACGAGCCCGAGCCGGTCACCCGTGGACTGGCCGCGATGCGCGACAGCTGGGTGACCGATCGGATGGGGGAGGTGCTCGCCCTCAGCCAGGCGCTGATCGACCGCACACTCCCCGACGGCATCACCTACGAGCAGGCCCGCCGCCGTCACGCCGAGCTCAAGGTGCAGCTGTATGAGCGGATGATCAGCCAGAACCCCGACGACACCAAGATCGCGCTGGCGCTGATGCAGGCCCGCGAGGACCTGACCACGCTCCACGTCGACGCACCGGCGGCGCAATGAACGCCGGCGCCGAGCCCGACCGACGTCCTGAACAGCATCCACGTGAACAACGCCGGACCGACGTCTTGATCATCCACAGCAGGATTCTCTGGTCACCGTTTGAGCTTGGCTGGCCTTCGGCCCGTAGGCCCACGCTCGAGCTCTTGTCGCGCGCACTGTCTCCTTCCCCAGCCTGATCCGGTCGGCGCAATCGAGGCAATCGCGCGGGCATCTCCTCCAGCGGCTCGTGTCTGAGGTCGACCATCCCTACGCCTCCTGCTCGCCGGCGCCGGCGAGCTGGTGGACGTTCGCGTCGCGGGCGTCCGGTTCTGACCGTCCTGCGACGATGAGCGCGTCGACGAGCCGGGCGATCAGCTCACCGACGTCGGCGCCGGCGGCCGCCGCCCGGGCGAGAGGAGCCCACGTGGACCCGCTGCTCAGCGGTCATCTCGGCCCTTCAGATCGGCCGGCTCGACGATCGTCGGCGTGCTATCGCAGGGAATCCGCTCGATCGGCGGGTCCGCGGCGGCCCGTACCGCGATGCTCTAAGGGCCCTCGGACGGATCTATCGCAGGGAATTGACCATTCCCCGCGACACGCTCGACCGTCTGATGCGGACCCGTGGGCCAGCCGGGCGTGGGGTGCTCGAGACCTATACGTCCGAGAACGCCTTTTCTCGGACGTGGAGGACATCAGGGTCAGACGCAGGCCGGAGGTGACCTCTCAGGCTGAGCGCCGCCCGCTGGCATTCCCGACGGGCCACGCCACCCAGGCCCCAGTTATGCGGAGACTAGCTGCACCGCGACGAATCCGAGGTAGAGGCAGATGAGGACCGCGGCGCCGCCGCGGCGCATGCCTGCGGGTCGGGCCAGCAGCACGAGCGTGAGCGCCGTCATCGCGGTTAGCCAGCCGATGTCGATCTTCACGGTTAAGGATGGGCTGGCGAGAGTGACGAACAACGCGGGGACAGCTACGCCGGCGGTGAGGTTGATCGTGTTGCTGTTGAGCGTTTCACCGACCAGCGCTGAGCCGCGGTGCGCGAGACCCAGCCGGACCGCGGTGACCGCGTTGGGGAGGCTGGTCAGCGGGGCGAGGATCAGCACGCCGAGGACCGGTCGGGCGATCTGCCAGTGGCTGCTCAGCGTCAGCGCCGTTTCGACCATCCCGATACTGCCCGCCACGATCAGCGTCACGTCGAGCGCGATCAGCGCCAGTAGGTGGTGCGTTGGGCGCGACGATGTGTCGGGCGGCCGGTCCGGCGGGTCTCGTTGCGCAGGGGCGAGCTCGAGGCCGGCCGGGAGTCTGCCGACCTGCGGCAGACGTTCAAGCAACCGCGGCCCGCAGATCAACAGCAGCGCGTAGGGGACGAGGATGCAGGCGAGCAACAGCGTCGCGACGACTGGCGCCAGCCAACGCAGCAGAACGGCGGCAGTCACAAGCGTGACCGCCGCGCCGATCAAGCCCTCGAGCAGCAACGCCTCGCGCGGTAGGCGCACACTGCCAGCGAGGATCGCGCTGACGCCAAGCATCGCCGCGAGGTTGAACACGTTTGAGCCAACGAGCACCCCGACACTCACGTCGTGAGCGCCCTTGACCAACGCGACCAGCGCGCTCGATACTTCCGGGCCGTCGGCGGCCAGCGCCGTTAGCAGCCCCACCACCGCCTCCGGAAGGCCAAACCGTACCCCCAAACGATCCAGCCGGCGCGCGAACAGGCCAGCCGCGACGAGCGTCACCACAAGTGAGACAGCGAACAACGCCGCCGCGGACACCGGCGACATCACCTCTCAGCCCCAGGCTGAAGCGCCGCCCGCCCAACCGGCTTGCTGGTCTGCGGAGAAGCCATCCCAACCCCCCGGGTTTAGTCGACGACAAACCACGCCGACCAGGCTTCCCGGCACACCGCAGACCACAATACCCACACTCAGAGCGCGAGCAAGATGCCAACCTTGTGAGGAGGAACAGCAGCCCAATGGATCATCTCGCGCACCAGGTGCTCTCGGCCTGTTGGGTCACGTTTGTGCTCAAGCCCCCTCCGAGACCCGTCATAGGGTCACGTTTGTGACGCAAAACGTGACTCAAGGCCCCAGATGACGGTCGCTGAGCGTTCGCCGGCAAGCAGCTCGCCGAACGAGTCTCGCCCCAAAGACGGCGCGCGCGGGTCCGTCGCGGCAGCCGTTCAGGCTGCCCTCGGGACCGTCAGCGGATCGGCGCCGCGACCTCGGCGTGCAGCCGAGCAGCCGTTCGAGCGATGGGCGCCCGGCGCCGCGCTTTGAGATCCGGGCCATGCCGCACTCGGTGGCGACCGCGAACGGCATGCCGCCGCTGCCAGCGGTTAGCCGTCTCGTTCGAGGCAACTGACGACGCGAGCTACGTCACGGGTCTAACGTGGCTCGGTGTCGCTTTCGGAGGCCAGGCCGGGTCCGGCCCCTCGTCGCATCCCATGATCGAAGTGAAGGGAATACGCTGTGCGTAAAGCATTCTTCTCGGGTTTCGCCCTACCGGCGGTCATGTTGGCGCTGGCCGGCTGCGGTGGCTCTAGCTCAAGCTCGAGCAGCTCGGCTACGAGCAGCGCGGCCGCGCCGGCGAGTTCGACGTCGGCCGCCACATCAAGCGCCGGCGCCTCGTCGACGGCGGCGGTGAAGATCTCCGCCAAGACGATCTCCGGCCTGGGCCCGGTGCTCGTCAACGCTCAGGGCCACACGCTGTACACGTTCGCCCCGGACAAGGACAAGAAGGTCACCTGCGTCAGCAGCTGCGCGGCGGTCTGGCCGCCGGTGAAGCTCCCGGCCGGAGCCAAGGCGGCGCCCTCGGGTGCGGTGAAGGCCTCGCTGCTGGGCAGCGATCCCGACCCCAGCGGCGGCAACGTGGTCACCTACGCCGGGTGGCCGTTGTACACGTATGTCACCGATACGAGCGCCGGCGCTCACACGGGGCAGGCGATCAACCTCAACGGCGGCCTGTGGTACGTCATCTCCCCGGCGGGCAGGGTGATCACGAAGAAGGGCGCCTCGTCAAATTCGGGCGGGTATTAGCCATATCGACCGGTAGGACACCAGGCTCCGTCGCGGGCCGGTGGTCGACGTTCCCATGTTCTCCGGCCGGCATCTCCGAGAGCGTCGCACGATCGGGCCGAGGCTACGCCGCCCGGCGCAGCCTCGGCTGCCGGGGGCGACCGTCTGACTGACACAGCACGTACGGTCCCGTTTTTGGCCCAAAACGTGACTCAAGCCGCGGATGGCGGTCGCTAAGGCCCCGCCGGCACGAGCTCGTCTTCGAGGTTCCCGGCCGGCCACTCGACGTGCTCACAGAGTCCGATGTGATCCCTTCTGATCAAGGCCGCTGGCGTCGCCACTCGAGGCGCAGGCAGCGAGGCGCATCGCTTCGCGTTCGCTTTCGGGGAAGCGCCACGTGACTGGATCGATCACTGGCTGACTTTTCCAGTCCTGGAGCTGCGGTGGGACGCCGAAGTCCCAGAGTTCGGTCGTGGGCCATTGCACCTTCTGGTGCTTGGGGCGGTCGGCGCCGAGCCGGCAGTAGCTGAACCGGACGAGCCGACCGAGTTCGTCTATCCACACCTCCGCTAGCAGAACACCTCTGGGAGTGGGGTCGTTTCTCGGTGGAGAGCTGCGGTCCAGTGCCGGCCATTGGATGCGGTCAACGTCAAGCTTTAGTGCGTAACGCTCGACAACGGCTCCGCGCACCGCGGCAAACGCTCGATCGATCGCCTCCAAGGCAACTGGCCACCTGATCGTCGTCCACCCCGACGCAAGCGTCCATCTCAGTTTGTCGTGGGTGCCGCGCCGTGGCTGCGTCGGCGGAGCCTGGGCAGCGCCAGCGCGAGCGCCCCGCCGATCAGCAGCGCGGCGAGCACCGCGGTGGCGATGATCGCGCCGGTCGGCCAACCGCCGCTGGAGGTTGCGCTGCGTGTGTAGCCGGAGCCCATCATCCCCGAGCCGAGCCCGGCGCCGCTTGCCGTCTGGCCTTGTCCGCTGAGGTAGCGGCTCATCATGCCGCCCAGCGGCGAGCCGTGGTAGCCGCTCATCATCACGCCCATTAGGCCGTACAGCGGCGCGTACCGGCTTGCTGGGGCGGTGCTCACGCCCAGGTAGCGCTCGCCGAGATACATGTGCATCTGGTCGGCGGCGGCTGGCCCCATCATCTCGTCCATCAGCGAGTTCATCCGCTGGTGAAGCTGGGTTGAGCCGAGCGCCTGACCCATCAGGTACTCGCCGAGGTGCTCGTACTGGGCGCTCGTGAGGCTCTTGGCGGTGAGCTTGCCCTCCTTGACCTGCGTGAGGACCTGCGCGCCCTGCTGCTGCTCTGAAGCGACCGACGCCAGCGCTGGCGCGGCGAGCGCCAAGCTGAGCGCCAACGCAAGAAAAAGCGGGAGGACCCCGCGTGCATGCCTGTAACTGCGGACCATGGTCGTGTTTCTCCTTCGGGCTCTATGTTTGCCGTCTTGGCGGTTGGATTGAGTCAGGCTGGATCCTGGCGCGTATGCGGGCGCTCGCCAACTGCGGTTGGCCGGTCAGTGAGGCCGGCAGCCCATCGCGCGATACGTAGTGAGCGCCTCACGAGGCGGCGAGGAGGATGGGTTCAGTCGAGGTCGCGGCCAAGTACGCGACGCGCCGGCGATCTCCCTGCAACGTCTGAGTAGCGGCAGGTCTGCGAGCGAGTACGCTTGGCGGTACAGCGAGTCGCGCGAGAGAAGAGCGTCGCAAATGAAGGCACTTGTGTTTGGTGGAGCGGGCGAGCGATCGTGGGACGCAGTCGACGATCCCGGTATCCAAGAGCCGACGGACGTGATCGTGAAGGTGGACATGACGACCATCTGCGGCACGGATCTGCACATCCTTAAGGGGGATGTCCCAGCGGTGACCGAGGGGCGCGTCCTCGGGCATGAGGCCATTGGGACGGTGGTCGAGACCGGCTCGGCGGTGAGCAGCCTGAACGAGGGTGACAGGGTGCTCGTTCCCGCCGTCACCTCGTGTGGGAGCTGCTTGCCCTGCAAACGAGGTATGGCCGCGCATTGCGAGGCCGTCGGGGGGATCGGGTGGATCTTCGGTCACCTGATCGATGGGGTGCAGGCCGAGTTCGCTCGCGTGCCCTACGCGGAGACCTCCGTTCACGTCGTGCCGGAAAGCGTATCGAACGAGCAAGTGATCTTCCTCGCGGATATTCTGCCGACCGGCTACGAGATCGGCGTGCAGAACGGCAGGGTCAAGCCCGGCGATTCCGTTGCCGTGGTGGGGGCCGGTCCGGTGGGACTCGCGGCGATGATGACGGCCACTATTGCTGGCGCGAGCCGGATCATCGCCGTCGACCTCGCGACCTCTCGCCTCAAGCGCGCCGAGGTCTTCGGCGCGACGCACACAGTCGTGAGCGGCGAGGATGCTGAGCAGCAGATCCTCGAACTCACCGACGGCCACGGCGTCGACGTCGCGATGGAGGCGGTGGGCATTCCCGCCACCTTTGACCTCTGCACGCGTATCGTCCGGCCCGGAGGCACGGTCGCGAACATCGGCGTGCATGGCGCGCCGACGACACTGCATCTAGAGGAGCTCTGGATCAAGAACATCACGATCACGACCGGCCTAGTCAGCGGGTCGACGATCCCGACGCTCATGCAACTGGTGCGCCACGGTCGGATCGAACCGGAAAAGCTCGGGACCCACCACTTCAAGCTCGACGAGATCATGCATGCCTACGACGTCTTCGCCGCCGCCGGCGAAAATGATGCACTGAAGGTGGTCTTGACGAACTGATCAAGCGACTGATGGCTGTCGCTGAGCACCCGCCAGCGAGCAGCGTCCGAGGCCTCGCCGGCGTCCACCCGAGGTGCTCACCGAGCCCGAGGCAATCGCCCTGATCTGCGTCTGCTCGGGCCGGGCGTCGACCGGGATCCGTAACCGGGCGCTGATCGCGGTGCTGTGGCGATAGGGCCTCCGGATCTCAGAAGCCCTGGCATTGGAGCTGCGCGACGTCGACCTTGCAGCCGGCACCGTTCGGGGGTTCCGACCACAAGTCTGCGGAATCCAACGCTAAGCGTTAGTCGCCGCGCCGAGTCTCGTGCGGACAGAGCCGTGAGACCAAATAGCTCTGCGTCGGGGCACAGTGGCCGGCCGTCGCCGGTTGCGTCAAGCGTTGGCGGGTTTCTACGTATGCTGACCGTGGCGAAGACCGATGTAGCAAGCCGTCGCCGGTGGATGCTGTGGCTCAATGTTGAAGGGGGGCCGGCCGGCCGAGCTAGAGGCGAGCTAGAGGTGAGCTAGAGGAGGCCGAGATGCCGAAGCACAGCAGTGCTGCTGGGGGTTCGAAGGCGATGCTCAACCAACTGGCGGAGCGGATCGGCTCAGCAAACCCCGGGCGCGCGTCGTGAGTACCGCGCCCGGAGGGTCTGCCGATGCTCACGCGTCGCTGCCGCCCGCGAGAACGGACGATGTCGACGGGCGGACGGTCGCTGACGTCATGCATGCAGACGTCGCGAGCATGCCCGCGACGGTGACGGTCGGCGAGCTTCGTGAATGGTTTGCGATCAGCACGAGCCGTCGCCTGGCGGTGGTCACCGCCGACGGACGCTACGCCGGCTCGCTCACGCCGACCGACGTCGGCCGTGGCGCACCCGCCGGTCGCCCGGCGCTCGAGGTCGCTCGAGACCGCCCTACGCTCTCGCCCGGCATGCCGGCCGTGACCGGCCGCGATCTCGTGATCGCAGCCGACGGCCGTCGCCTGCCGGTTGTCGACGGCGACGGGCGCCTGCACGGCGTGCTCGCCGTGACGAACGACCTGCAGTTCTTCGCATGTCGATCCGCCCCGACGGCTAATAGCTGCCATTAGCCGCCCTAGTCGAGACGGCGACTAACGCTGTCGGGGGACGCGGGGGCTTGATCGGGTTCCGTCCGCGACCACTAATAGGTTCGCGCTGCGATGGAGGGTTTGGCGTGATCCGCTGCAGACCCCCCCACGGTCTTCTCAAAACGTGACCCAGGCTGCTACCGGTCGGGTGGTCCGCCGGGGGCGAGGAGTCGTTCGCCTAGATCGACGATCCGGTCGAGCCATTGTTCGTCGGTCTCGTTTGCGCGGAGTTCTTGCGGGGTCAGGAAGTAGCGGTACAGGAGCAAGCCAGCGAGCATGTCTACGAGTAGGTCGGCGTCGCTGGCGTCGGTGACCTGTCCGCGTGCGGCCGCGGCGCGTAGGCTAGTGATGGCTCGCTCGCGGCGTGGTTGGACGCGGCGCTCCCAGTAGCGACGGTGTAGCTTGGGTTGGTGGGTCAGCCGGCCCAGCCAGAGCTGGATGGCGTCGTGTTCGATCGGATTGGCGAGCCCGGCGACGGCGACGCGCAAGCCTTCGCGTACCTCAGTCCAGAAGGCTTCCCCGGCCACGGACGGGTCGGGGCCGGGCAGCTGCCCCAGGGCGTCGTCGATCGCGTCTAGAGCGAGGTCGTCGCTGGACGCCCAGCGGCGATAGATCGCGCTGCGTGAGACACCCGCGAGGTCGGCTACCGCGTCCAGGCTCATCGCCCGCAGACCGCGCGCGGCGAGCAGCTGGCGCGCGGCGTTCAGCACACGCTGGTCAATGCGAGCGTCCCGGGGTCGCCCGCTGCCGGACCGAGGATCCGGGCTCATCTGCCTATTGTCACCGTGCCGCCCTTCCGATACGCTTGTATCGATACAGGTAGCTCGTAAACGGGAAGCAGGAGCCGACGGTGCGTCGCAAGGTGTTCGATCTTCTCGCCAGCTTCGGCGGAATTGTGGTCGTGGTGGCGCTGCTGGTGGCTGGCGGGCTGCTGGTTTGGGGCCACAGTTTCACCGACTCAAATGTTCATAGCCAGCTGGCCCGCCAGGAGATTGTCTTTCCGCCCCAAGGCGGCGTTCGCCCACGCCAAACCGGGCGCAGAGATCACCCCGGCGATGATCCCGTCGGTCTCGCAGTACGCCGGACAGCAGTTGACCACCGGCGCGCAGGCCGAGGCCTACGCCGACCACTTCATCGCGATTCATCTCTCAGAGCTGGCCTACGGCGGCGTCTACTCAAAGATCAGCGCTGCCGCGGCGGCGGCCCCTACTAATACCAGCCTGAAGACCCTCAAGCAGACCTCCTTCCTGGGCACGACACTGCGCGGTCTGCTGCTCGAGGCCTACGCGTTCTCGACGATCGGTGAGATCATGTTGTGGGGGGCGATCGCCTCCTTCATCCTGGCCGCCATCATGGCCATCCTCGTCGGCCTGGGCTTCTGGCACGCTCGGCGTACTCTGCCCGAGGCAGAAATGCTGAGACCAGGAACGAGCCAAGCTGCCTGAGCACGTTCGTATTCGGACGCGGATATCAGAAGCATCTGCAGGTCGGGCCAGGCCGGACATCCGACCTCGTCTATATACGGTCACGAAAATGGACATCTTCGTGACTATGGCTGCATTGGGAGCTGGTCAAGCAGCGCGCGTGGGGTGAGCACCGCCGGCCGTGGATCGATGAGCTGGGTGAGGTACTGATCGCCGGAGATGAGGTAGTCGGCGCCGGTGGCGCGCGCGAGCGCGACGAGGTAGTCGTCCTTGGGGTCGGGCGTCAGTCCGGGCTCGGCCGGCGGGTCGTCGTGGTGCTCGGCGAGCTGGGCGATCTGAGCGACAGCGCGTCGGGCCTCAGCTTCAGTCAGCCAGCGGCGGAACCTTGAGCGCAGCAGCACGCGCTCGAGCTCGGCGAGCAGGCTCGGGGAGACGACGATCTCAAAGCGCTGCGCGATCGCGCCGTCAAGCAGGCGACCGCAGACGCCCTGGGGTGCGATCGAGGCGGCGACCAGCACCCCGGCGTCGAGCACGATCCGCACCGGTCAGTGGCCGGCGCGCATCGCGTGAAGCTCGTCGTAGGCGAGCTTCAGCGCCTCATCATCGGTCAGCTCTGAACGCTCGGCTACGCGGTCCAGCAGCTCCCGGAGCTCTCGCCGGGCCTGGACGGCCTCATCAGAGCGCATGTAGGCACGCAACGCGTCCTCGACGACCTCGTACTCGCGTCGTCCCGAGCTGGCCGCCAGCGCCTTGGTCGCGTTGAGCAGATCGGGTTCAAGGTAGATCGTGGTCTTCTTGCGCGCCACGCTCCGATCATGCCCTTTTGCCGTCAAAACGTCAACTGGCTACGAACCGCCGGACTGGTGCTCAGGACTGCACCGCGACTATTTTGGGGAGCCCCTGGTCGACCTTGCGGCAAGGGAGCTGGACCGGTCCCGAGAGGGAGAAGGCGAGGAAGTAGACCCGGCCGGCTCCACCAGGGTTGTGGTACTCAGCCGGCGTGATACATAGGGCAGCCTCAGCTGTCCCGTCGCGAGCATAGGATCACGTTTTTGACCCAAAACGTGACTCTAGGCGCAGATGCGGCCACTCATGACCTCGCCGCCGTCGAGCTCGTCTTCTCGAGGCGCTCAGGCTGGGCAGAGCCAGTGGTCGTCGCGCGAGACGTCGGCTTGTCCGGCCGGGAAGTGCTCCCTGAAGGTAAAGGGGGCGCCGAGAAGTTTCGTACGGAAAGCCGGGTTTACGCGGCGGCGGCGTTCTCTGGCGGGGAGTGCTAGGACCCCGGTGAGCGAGCGATCGTCGTAGTGGCACGGGCGAGGGAGCGCGACTGCCAACCGCCGGCCGCGCTCTTGCTTGCCGACCGAGGCAGCAGCGATGCGAGCAGCGCTGACTGAGACGGCTGAGTTTCGTCCGTTGCGCTCGTCTCGGCTGGACGTTTCGACGCGCGCGCTCCGGCACGAAAGGAGGTGTCGTACGTTTTCGCCCGGCGCTCGACTCGGAGTCGGTCTGGGTAACGCGTGCCGCGCTCGACCGTGCCGGCAAGCTCGGTCAGACAGAGCCAAGTCCGGGTGGAAGTGGTCGGTGCTCATGACCGCTGGCGCATCCTGTGGGTGCCGGAAACACGGTTCGGCGTGTGACCTGGTTCTTCGCGGCGTGTTGTCGCCTGGCAGGCTGGCGGGATGGGTGTGATCTACGAGGTGTTACTAGGGCTGTTGGTGCTCCGGAGCCGGCGGGACCGGCTGCCGTTCGGCGAAGCGGAACAGCAGGCTCGCGCGACCGACAGCAGCGACGGATGACACGCGTCCACCTGGTCCGCCACGGCCGCACGGCCTCGAACCGCGAGCGCCGGACGATGGGTTGGCTCGACGAGGGCATCGAGCCGGGATGGGTGCGGGCCGCTGCGGCGGTCGCCGACGTCCTTGCTCAGGAGCCGGTCGACTGGCTTGTGTCGAGCCCGCTCGCTCGTGCCGTGCAGACGGCGGCACCCCTCGCGGCGCTGCTCAGCCGTCAGCCGATCGTCGACGACCGCTTCGGGGAGCTGCGGGTCGGGCACTGGGAGGGCTATACGGAGGACGAGATCGCCGAGCGGTGGCCGGAGCATTGGCAGCGATGGCGGTCGGAGCCCCATGCCCTCGAGGTGGAAGGGCGAGAGACCCTGGCCGAACTGAACGCCCGCGTCGCAGGCGCGCTCGACGAGCTGTTCGCCGACCTAGTCGACGGCCGCGTGGCCGTCGTGTTCACCCACGACGCCGTCGTGCGCGCCGCCGTCGCCTGGGCGCTCGGCACCGGCCCGGAGATCTATCGGCACGTCGAGGTCGCCAACTGCTCGATCACCACCGTCGGGGTAGTCGCCGGGGTGCGCCGGCTGGTGCGGACGAACGAGAACGCCCACCTCGAGGGCCTCGCCCTCAAACCCTGACAGCCTGGGCTCGACCGGGGGGGCCAGCCCCGGATCCCACTCGTGCGCCTCCCGCGTCAGCGGGGAGCGGACGGCTTGGACGAGGTCGGCGGTCAGCTCGGACAACGAGCCCACGACCTTGGCGCCGCTGCCGGCGAGGGCGTCGGGGTGTCCTGCACGGGCCAGGCCGACGAACCGCGTGCCTGCGGCCCGGGCCACGTCGGCGTCGCGCCGGGTGTCGCCGACGAAGACGACCTCGTGACCGGCGAAGCCGGCGGCGGCGACCCCCGACACAAGCTGCACGGACTTCCTGTGCCCCGGGCCCCAACCGTCGACCGACGCGAACCTCTGGAGCACCCCGTACCGCTCGCAGAACTCGCGGACGAGCAGCACCCGCGTGCTGCTGCACAGCAGGACCGGGACGCCAGCCGCGGCGAGGCGCTCGACCGCGGGGACGACGTCGGTGAAGATCTCGCAGCACCCCATCCATCGCGTCTTCTCCGCCTCGAAGCGGCGCGCCACCTCCGCCAGCCGCGGGTGGCCCGGAGCGAGCTCATCCAGCTGGGTCGCGAACTCGGACCCGGCCGTGGCGAGGTACTGCCGGGCCGCCTCGGCCCGCTCGAAGCCCAACTCGTCGACGAGCAGCCCGACGGCCAAGTCGGTGAGGAAGCCCATCGAGTCGGCGACCGTGCCGTCGAAGTCGAGAGCGACGGCGCGCACGCCCGCGTACTGGGAGCCCGGCCCGGCGGCCCACCACGACCGGTGGAGCCGCACCACGACGATCCAGGCGGAGAGCAGCCCCACCGCCGCTAGGGCCACCAGCAGCGCCAGTGGCTCGACCGCCGCAGCCAGGGCACCCAAGGTGACCAGGAGAAGCCGCAGGTCACGGCCCCGGCCGCCGCCGAGCAAGGTGCCGCGGTAGCGGTGGCCGAGGTCGATCGCCGCTTTCGCCGTCGTGTAGCTCACGAGCAGGTGGCCGACCAGGGCGGCCCCGCTCACCCAGAGGGCGAGAGGCACCTGTGCGCCGCCGAGCTCGGCGCCCAGGTGGGTGTCAGTAGCGAGGTAGATCGCCGCGCCGGTGAACAAAATGCCGTCGGCCGCCCGGTCGAGCACTGCGTCGAGGAACGCGCCGTACGGGGACGACCGATACGTGAGCCGGGCGACCTCGCCATCGCTGCCGTCGAGCACGCTGGCCAGCGCGACGAGCAGGGCCGCGGCGACCGGAGCCCCCACCGAAAAGCCGGCGGCCGCCGCCACGACGACGGCAAAGGCGATGAGCGTGACCTGGTTCGGTGTGATGCGCGGGAACAGGGCCAGCAGCGCGGGTGTGACCACCCGCTGCGAAAGGGTGCGGTTGAACCGGGCGGCGATTGCGCCGTCGAGCGGCTTCCCCGTGACTCGCAAGACGTGGCGGCTGCCGTTGCGGTGGTCGCGCGGCGTGTCGACATCGAACCACCACTCCTCGTCGCCTATCGTCAGCGCAACGGCGACACCCGCGTCGGCCAGCACCTGGATGGCACCGGCGAGGCTGGAGTCGCCGGCGGCGACCGCCACCTCGACCGCGTCGAACAGGGCCGGGCCGCAGACGAAGGCGCCGACGTCGAAGGCGTCGTACACCGCGAGCTGCTTGCCGATCGCTCGGATACCGCCGTCGGCGATGCGAACCTTCATCGCGTCGCCAGGATCGACCCCCGCCGCCCGACCGAGCCGTGTGTCGACCGCCACCAGGACCTCGCCCGGCTCCACCGACGCCTGCTTGAGCCGCTGCAACAGCGAGGGCGAGAACACGTGGTCGGCCATCACCAGGACGAAAGGCTCATAGCCGACCCGGTCACGCGCCGCCAGCGCCGAGAGCCCGTTGCCCTCCCGGTACCGCTCGTTGCGCACGACCGTCACGGCGATACCCCGGCGCCGGCTCACCTCGAGCACATGCCGGTCGATCTGGTCGGCACGATCGCCAGTGACGACCACCACCTCGTCGAATCCCGCCTGCCGGGCGCCGGCGAGGGCACGCTCGACGAGGCTGATACCCCCTAGCTCAACAAGCGGCTTCGGGCTCGCCTTGGAGCGCAGCCGCGAGCCCATACCGCTGGCGAGCACCACCAGCCGAGTCGGTTGCATGGCGGGGTCGACCTCCTTGATCCCTGATCGGGCTGTCCAGGGGGCCCCTGTCTAGCCGGGCGAACGCGAATCTCCTGCCCGGCCCGTTCTTCACAATACAGCGCCCAGCGAAAGCCCAGGTCACGACCGAACCGAGTTTCCGGCAGCCCACAGGGTCGGGGGCTCCGTACGAAACTTCTCGGGATCCCATTACGTGACCGGAGCCGCAGATGGCCCGAACGCAGGTGCTCACCAACGACCAGCATTCATCAGCGGCGCCGCTGGTAGACCTCCCGGCGGTGTCCGACCTGGAGCACGAGGACGAGCAATTCGTCATCTTTGATCTCGTAGATGATGCGGTAGTCGCCGGTGCGGACCCGCCACTCGCCCGCGCCGCCGACGAGCCGGGTCGCGGCTGGTGGTCGCGGCTGGTCGGCGAGCAGATCCAGCGCGGCCTGGAGGCGTCGGCGGACCTGTGGGTCGTGCTTGCGCAGCTGGCGGGCGGCTGCCGGGGCCAGCGTGACGCGGTAGCTCACGTCAGGCCGAGATCGGCCTTGACCTGCTCCCACGGGATCGGCGCCTCGCCGGTCGCGCGCATCTCCTCGCGTGCCTCCTCAGCGGCGCGGATGTCGGCCATGTCCTCGGCGAGCGCGACGATCCGATCCAGGTCGTCGGCGTCGATGACCGCCGCGACGCGGCGGCCACGGCGCGCGAGGTAGACCGGCGCATGCTCGACGCCGACGCGGTCGATGATCGACGCAAGCTGACGCCGAGCTTCGGAGACGCTGAGCGGTCCAGACGACACGCCCCTGAGTGTACGAGCGATGCCTGTCCTGTACAAGCGATGCCTGAGTAGTACATGTCTGCGTCCCACAAGCGATCGATCCAGATGGCGAGAGCGGACCGTCCACAACGGCACATATGAGTCACGAATATGACCCTATTCGTGACTTAGGGCTCGCCGGTCATCAACTGTGAGTTTGCGGTGCGTTATGTAAAGGGGCTTGGCCGTGAGTGGCGAATGACTTTGCGTGCCGGGATCGGAGAGACTGGGGGTGGTG
>JAABUJ010002175.1_pt1 | contig 25148 bp, 22 predicted proteins | sample 5559131 | NCBI WGS metagenome assembly JAABUJ01 (sample SAMN10711875, study PRJNA513366) | rock metagenome | isolation source: Antarctica rocks | place: Antarctica: Victoria Land, Mt New Zealand nord | collected 2016-01-07
GGCGAGCCCGGCGGCGCCGCCACGCCTCCCCCGCGCGTGCTCGGCGCCGACGCTCTTCGACGCGCATGCCGTGCGGCTGGACGCTACGTGGCCGGGCTGCGCTGCCTCCGAGGCTGGTAGCCATGCGCCGGGCAGCGCGTCCCCCTCGCCCAGCTGCAGCAGCGAGGAGGGGGCCCCCGCAGACCCTGCGCGGACGCCCCACCCTGCGCGGCCGAGCGCGGGGCCAAGCGCGGGGCTGCGCCTGGCGGCCGCGCTGGCGGCGCCGCTGCGCCTGCTGCAGGGGGGGCGGTCCCCGCGTCAGGGCGTGCGCAGGGTCTGCCCGGGCACGCCGCCGGCGCCGGGCCGCGCGCCCAGCGCTGGCGCGGCCGCGGGCGACGGGGCGGGCGCGGACGCCTGGGCGGGCGGCGGGGACACCCGCCCGCGGCGCAGCGACAGCCTGCCGGCCGACGGGGCCGAAGACGTGGGCGGGGATGCGCCGGGCGCGGACGCAGGGGCCGCAGAGCTGCACCGCGCGGTCGCTGCCCTGTGGTGCGGCGCCCAGGGCCAGATGCAGGTCCTGCACCATACATAAATGGCATAAAGGGTCTTGGAACACGAGTGAACAGCGCTCAAGGCCATGCAGGAGAGCGCACATTGTAGGGGGCTTTGCATGCGCCTCAACGCCATGCGCAACCCTCACAAGCCGCGCAAGGGCGCCGGATGTAGCTGGGCTGCCAGATTTGCACCCTGCAGGGTCGGGGTTGGGGCAGCCGCTTCACTCACATGCAAGGCCGCCTGCCTGGGCATGACGCGCTTGTGCTGGCCCTGCGCAGGCGCGAGCTGGACTGCCTGCAGGCGCAGGACGCCCAGCCCCACCCGCCGCCGCAGGCGAGTGCGCAGGCGGCCAGCGGTGCCGGCGCCGCCGGCCCGGCGCACAGGCCGCCGCGACGGCTGCCGCCGCTGTCGCCGCGCGGCGCGTCGCACCCGGCTCTGCCGCCCCAGCTCGGTTGCGCAGACCCGACGAGCGATGCGAGCCCCGCCTGCGCGAGCGGCGCCGCGGCCGGCTTCGGCGGGCTGCCGCCCCGGCCGCGAGCGGCCGCCGCCTGGGGCTTTGGCGCGCTCCGCCCGCGGCGCGCGGCCTCGGACGGCGCGGAGGCTGCGACGCGTTCGGCGCCTGGCGGGCTGGCAGCGGGGGCGGTCGCGGCGCCGCTCCTGGCAGGCGGGCGGGGCCTGCGCCGCGTCGCCAGCGAGGACTTTTCTTTCTGTGTGCCGGGCCCGGATCGCCTGGGGGCCGCCGGGGCCCTCCTGGACGCGCGCGCGCGCCGCGCGCCGACGCGCCCCGGCAGCGGCCCGGCCGGCGACCCGGGGCTCCCTGCAGCGCGGCGGCCGTCGCAGCGCCCCGCACCATATGCGGCGGCCGGCGAGCACGCGGGGCCGCCCTGGCTCGCAGCCGGGCTCGGCGCGGGCGCGGACGCCGCGGCGCGCCTCACCGCGCTGCTGGCGTCAGGTGAGGGTGCGGCGGGGTCGTGCGCAGGGTCGGGGGTAGGGTGCAGCCAACGCGGCGGCGAGGCCACCGAGGCAGCTGCGGCTGGGGCTGCGCCCGGCCACATCACTGCGCGAGAGAGCCTAGCGCGCTTCAGCGAGATCATCGCGCGCTCCGCCGGCGGCGCCGCGGGCGCCGACGCAGCACCGAGCCCAGACTGCGCCCCGGGACGGGACTCCGCTGGCGCGCCAGGCGGCAGCGCCGCGCGCGGCGACGAGCCGGCTGTGCTTGCTGTCTTGCCGGCCGCGCCAGGGGCCGCTGCGCCGGGCGGGGCTGTGGCCCGGCAGGCGCTGCCTTCCCTTGGCGCGCCGCCGTGCGGTGTCATGGGGTCAGGCGCTGCTCAACAGGGCGATGCGAGCGAGGAGGCTGCGGGCGAGGGAGCGCCAGAGGGGGCGGACGCAGGCGGGCATGGCCGCGCCGCGCCCGTGGCAAGCCTCACGTGCCTGTTCGAGATGGAGCCTGGTGGCGGTATTGCCGGGCAGGCCAAGCCTGCGCGCGCGGGCGCGCCGAGCGGGCAGGCGCCCAGTGCTGCGGGATCTTCGCCGCAGTCCAGCGCCGACAGCTGCACGGCGGTGGCCGCAACGCTGGCGGACACAGCCGCCACGGCAGGACCCTACCCTAGCCCTGCGCCCGGGCCGGCGCCCGGCGCGCGTGCGCGCGCCAGCGCCGCGCTCGCAAGCGCGCGCCCCGCTCCCGGGCCGTTGCCGCCCGGGCTCCACGTGCAGCTCAGCGCGTCGGCGCAGGCGCGCGCGCGGTGGCTCGCGCGCGTGTCGCCCGGCGCGCCCTTCGGGTCGAGCATCAGCCTGGGTTCCGCGCTCGGGTCGCCGGCGGGCTCCACAGCCGGCTCCAAGCACAGCGGCAGCCCTGCTTCGGAGCAGAGCACGGCGACGCAGTCCACGCGCGCGCGGCACAGCAGCGAGGGCGGGGACTCGGACCCGGGCGACGTCTGGAGCACCGCGCTCAGCGGCGCGGGGTCGGCCGGGCCGCCCGCGCAGGCCCACATCGACGAGTCGTGCCTCGGCGCGCACATCTCGCTGGCGGCCTCCGATGCAGGCAGCAGCAAAGAGCCCAACGCCGGCGGCGGCGGCGCCGCCGAGCAGAGCGGCGGCGACGCGGCCGCCGCGCCCGCGCCTGCCGGCAGGGCGCGCAGCGGCGGCGGCGGCGGCGGCGGCGCCGACGGCGACGGCAGCGACTGCGACTCGGTCGCGCTGGGCTGGGAGGCGGAGAGCGCGTGCTCGCGCATCAGCGGCGACGGTTGGGGGCCCGGCGCCAGCCCTGCGAGCCTGGCGCGCGTGAGCGCGCTGCCGCGCTGGCGCGCCGATGCGGTGGAGGCTGCGGTCGACCGCCTGGTCACCGGACCCGCCCGCCGCGCCCTGCTGCGACGCGCGCACTCGCTGGGCGATGAGGCGCCGCTCCGCGGCAGCGGCGCCATGCAGCCACGGCCCACTGTTGCTGCAGGTGCGGGCCGCTTTGGCCCGGGCAGGCACACTGGTTGGTGCGGCGGGAGGTGGCGCTGCAAGCCCATGCTGCCTGCGGCATGACCTGCATGCCGTCGATTCACCAGTTCCAGTCGCCGCGTGCGGCAGCGCACCAGCAGCGAGGCATGCATGCAAGAGTGGCCATGGGCGCAAGCGTGCAGGCCACACTGCAGCATGTAGGGGGTCACAAACGCTTGCCTTGGCCGCAGGGGATGACCTGAACGACTTCATGATGGCCAGTCCGGAGGGCGGGGCGCTCCGCGGCGCGCGGCCTGATGGAGCGCTGCTGCCGCCACAGCTGGCCCCAGCTGTGGAGGTGGCGCCATCGGACTTGGGCGTCAATATGCAGTGCTCCGGCCCCAGGCCTTCCAGCCCTGATCGCAGCCCCAGCCGGCCGCCGCTCTGGCCGCGGGGCGCATGGCTGCGCCGCGCGCAGCCGCCGCCGCGCGGCCAAGGCCCCCCTACCCTCATCGGGTGTGCTGCTGAGGCGACCGAGGAGGAGGACGGGAGCCGCGCGGCGGCGGCAGGCCTGGGGCCCTTTGCCGGTGGCCCCAAGGCCACGGGCGTGCACGGCTTGCTCGGCCGGCTGCGGCCGTCGCCGCACCCCGCGCGCCGGACCCGTGCCGCGGCGCCCGGGTGGGAGGCCAGCGGGGCGAGCATGCAGGGGGGACCCGCCGCCAGGGCGTCCGCCCACGGACCGGCTCCGCCGAAGCGCAGGGGTGCGAGCAGCTGGCTGCGGCCCTCGCCGCACGCGCTGCGGCCATCGCGCATAGCGCCCGTCGACGCGCCGAGTTCGCCCGTCCTGGCGCGGCGCTCGCACTCCTGGGGCGAGGCCGCCGCCAGGGGTCCCAGCTCTGGGCCGCGCCCGGCGCCGGAGCAGGCTCTGCCCAACGCGTGGGCCGCTCCTGCGCGGGAGGGGGCGGCTGCTCCGGGGCGCGGGCGGGGCGCGGACCCTGCCGAGCAGGGGCGGGGGAGGGACAGGCGCGGGGGCAGCGCAGGAGGGGGCAAACCTAGCCCTAAGCGCGGCACCCTGGACGTGCTGCACATCGCGCGCCTGGCCGGCGCCATGGCGGGCCCGCCCTAACTGGGCATCAGGGTTGGGTTGATAAGTGGGTAATGTCGGCACGGGTAGCTTGGCGCCGGATGATGCACATGGACTCCTGGCCGCATGGACCGCCGCAGCACGACGCGGGCCATGCAGGCAGGCACTGTACCAGGTCTGTGCATTTCATTTGCTGGGAGCTTCCAGAATGGCACATGCCTGCATACGGGCCTGCGAGTAGTTTAAAAGGGAGTATCTGGGGCAGCTCAAGCTTGGCTCCGGTGGCCGCCGGCAGGCGAGCTTGCGCTGCCCCCCTCTGCACCCGCCATGTGCTGTGCTGCATGGAGTGGTGATCAGGCCGTTCTGTGTGCGCTGCGCGTGCAGGAGCCATCTCCTGCGCGCCGCTGCCGTGCCACCCGCGCATTTGAACCCTTTTTCATTCGTTCATTGTCACATTATCGTCACATTGTCGGCTGTAGATTGGGGCTGTTCTGGCTGCTGCGGCAGGGATGTGCATTTGATGCGTACATAATGCGCTTCAGGCAGCTCGAGAATGTTGCGCCAAGAGTGTGCCGGGTGTCAAGATGGGCAGCGGACTGGCGGCAGTGACATGCTGACAGACATGCCCAGCTTGACATGCGCGCATGTGTTCGTGGGTGGTGTAGGAGTAAACAAACGGCTGCTGGCCATACTGGCGCGCGTCTAATGAGTCGCATGCGGCAGGCGGTGTAAGCAGGGTCTGACACGGTGCTGTTGACCCTTTCACAGCCACCCTGGGCCCTCAGCTCTGCGGTGGCACTGCATTCATGCCTGCACTCACACTAGTGTTACAGAGAGAGTGTACTAGCACTCTGATACGACCCAAATAAAGCGCAGTAAACTCCCCTCCAAGACCATTGCAAAACAGGTCACAAGCGTATCACTAGGTGGCTTTGGTCCCATCCCAAACGCTGGCCTGCATTTATGCAACATGAGCACCGCAGTGACGCTATACACGAACAATTTTGCGAAGATGACCGTCGGCGCGTCGAGAGCACAGGACAGCACTGGGACTGCGTCGCCTGCAGCAGATGCGCGGCGGCTCTCAGATGTACGCGCCGCCAGTGACCTCCAGGGACTGCGCGCCACATGCCGCGCGCCTGGTGGTCAGCACAAGATGGCATGCGGCCGTTGCGCACCGGAGTCGAAGGTTCAGACAAGGGTGGCACTTTTAGAATGGCGGGCCGCTCGCATGATGCGGTCAGGGGCGGCACCCTCCAGGCCTGCCAAGAACCAAGCAAGCCACAGCCTGCCTGCGGTCGCTCGAGGCAGCAATGGCCTACAGGACACATACATGCACGTGCAGCGCAGGCACGCCCCCGTCTAAGAAACGATCACTGCCTGCGTAAAAAAAAGTGTACTGGAGCAGCACGGGCAGCAGCATGAGCACGCACGGGCGGGCATGGCCCGCCCAGTAAGCACGCAGCGCCTGCCTGTGTCCTGCGCGGCGCAGGGCTGCAGGACCGCGCACCACTGGGACCATACCAGGCGGCACGTGTGCACCGCGCGCCTGCCAGCGTCACCACTGGGCCGATACCAGCCGACACGAATGCGGCGCGCGCCTGGCCAGTGATGAACGTGGCGAAGGGCGAGGCCAGCATGAGCATCGCGCCGGCGGCCTCCTCCGGCGTGCCGATGCGCTTGAGCGGGATCATCATCTCGGCGGCCGCGGCGGCCACGGCCTCCCCGCCCGGGATGCCCAGCTTCACCTGCGCTCCCAGGCGGCGCGCGCCCGTCACTGGCAGGCAACTGTTTCAAAATGTACGTACACCTGGGCGACCGCGAGCGCATGCGCGCGCTGCGCGCCCTCCGAATGCTGCACGCAGAGAGGCTCACCACAAGCAGCTCAGAGCGGCCGCCGTTCCATTGGGCCAGCTCCATCCAGTGCGCCGCGAGCGTCGCAAGCACCGCAAGCGCTTTAGGCGCTGCAGGGCCCGCAAGCGCACTGGATGCAGCTGGCCCAAGTGAACGGCGGCCGCGATGAACTGCCTCGCTATGCAGGTCGAGATCAGCCCTGAAGACCTGCCGCTGCAGTCCTGTGCGACACAGGCAGCAACGAACTCGTGTCTGGCGAGGCACATGGCAATGCGCAAGTGCGGGCTGTTGGGCCGCCCCACAGGAAGCCCACACCCGCGCCGCTTGACGCATTGCAACACGCGCAGTGCCGGGCGACCCCCGAGCCAGACCGCGCGCGCCTTCTGGCCGTCCACGGAGATGGACGCGCCGGCGTCCTTGTCGGACGTCAGCCGCGTGGCGATGTAGCCGTACGTGACAGCGTTGCACCGGATGTTGAAGCCGCCCCACTCGCGCGCCACCGTCTTGGTCAGCCCGACCACGCCCGCCTTGGCCTGGCGGCCGCCCGCTGCTGCGGTCAGCACCCCGGCCGCCCGCTACGGAGGCGCTCGTGCACAGGCGCCGCTGGCCTGCTTGCTTACACTGCGTGCACAGGAACCCTGTTGTGCTGTGACACACACTCACGGATGCAAACTGGACGCACGTGCGCGCCATCCCAGGAGCTGCCACAGATGATAACACTTTCAGCGGTGACCAGCAGTGCCTGCTGAACGTCATGCAGGCTGCGGGCCAGTGGCTTGCCCTGTCTGTTGCTCCGCCCATCCCGCACTGCCAACCACCCTGCAGTGACATAAAAAAGAACCCCCCCACTGCACATCAGGCCACCAGCAGGCCTGCAGCGCGCACCGTGCTGTAGTTGGCCTGGCCCGCGTTGCCGTGCGTGCCCGACGTGGACGACACGTTGATAATGCACCGCGAGCGCGCCGCCCCGCCGGCGTCCAGCTCGCGCTTGGCGGCCTCGCGCATCACCGGAGCGGCCGCCTGCGCCCGCCCTGGCATCAGAGCAGGAATGGCCATGGCCCTAAACCTGCCAGAAAAGCCCGCAGCCCTGACCCTGCCCTGCCAGACTGCACGTGTCTGCCACGCGCTCCGGCTGCCGTGCAGCTGCATGAGCGCTGCCGTGCCGCCTGCCGCGTCCTTGCAGTCACACCCCTTCACGACGCCAAGCGTTGCCACGTACAGACATGCGCTGCTGCTTGCCGGGCGGCGCCTTGCCAGGCAGTCCACGCTGCGCGCTCTACCTGAGTCTGCTGGGGGTACAGGGAGCCATCGGGGGCTCGCCTGGATGAGGCGGAACGGCGCCGTGCAGTGCACGGCCAGCATCGCATCCCACTGCTTGGGCGTGATCTTGTGGATCATGCCGTCCCAGGTGAAGCCTGCATACGCGTATGACGCGCTGTTTACAGACTCTGTCATAGCCATGCACCTCCCGTACAGGAGTGCTCGGGAATGAATTGCGCATGAGCGGGATGAGCGGGAAGCTGTGGTCACAGCGCGCGCTGGCACAAGATCGACCGGAGCGTGGGAGGCAGCAGCGGCGTGCGTGCCTGCATTGTTCACCAGGATGTCCACAGTGCCCCACTTGTCCATCGCCGCGCCGATGCAGCGCTTTGGGAAGTCATCCGCCGTCACGTCGCCGGCCAGCGCGGCCGCGTCGCCGCCGTCGCGCTTGATGGCTTCCGCCACCTGCAGCGCGGCGGGGAAGGCTTCGTGTGCCAGCCAGGAGCACATCCCTGGACAACAGAGCGACATGGGCTGTACACAGCAGGGTGTGTCCGTTGAGGCGTGTTGGGCTGGTTGACAAGCGGGGCAGACGTGCTCGTGCCAACCTTCAGCGAGTCCCCTACAACCAAGACTTGGCAGGTGACAGGGCAGCATCCAGAGACAGTCGGCACCCTGCTGCGAGACCGGCCAGCACCTGCTCAGCCTTGCCGCCGTCCAGGTCAGTCACCAGCACGCGCGCGCCGTGCTGGGCGAACAGCTTGGCCGCAGCAGCGCCCAGGCCCTGCCCGGAGCCTGTGATGATGGCCACCTGCGCACCATGGCAAGCCAATCTTTGCCAACACGGTCTTGTGTTGGCGTGAAAATGCACCATGGGGTACTCGGGTGTTAGCTATATGCAGGACGCTTTGCAGGTCATACCTGGCCTTCAAGCAGGGGGTGCGCCGGCGCAGCGCAGCCCTGGCCTTGTATGTGCGGGCCTTGCTGCGGGGCGCTAATGATGTGCCTTGTGAGCACGTCGATGCGCCGCTGCTGAGGGGTCATGCTTGCTGCAAACCAACCACACCGCTATATAACAAATCCAATGAGAATGAAACAGTCCTGTGAGAACATCTGGGCCTGCTGCTGCAGAAGTGGGGGACCTCAGCGGGGCTGGCCAAGGCTGTACCCTCCAAGACAGGTTGGTATCAGGTGTCTCATAAAGAGCTTTTTACAAGCTAGCAACCAGCTCTGCATTGTTACATGCGCAGCGCAGCGCTTTGGCACCCTGCACCCCATCGCTAGCCGACCGGGGCGCCTGGAGGGGCGTCTAGCAGTGCCGCGCACCCGCAGCGGCCGCCACAGGCTGCTAACAAAACCGTTTTCACACCCATCCGACCAACAGGACACCCCAGCGCATGCCACACTTTCCATGCAGGACGCTCACGGGGATGTAGGCCTGCTGACTGCCGCTGCCAGGTTTGTCCCCACTCCCCCGAAATCCAACGCATGCACTCCTGCCGCGAAAGGGCGCAGCGTCTCTAGTGCTAGGTCCAGCCTGTCCCGCAGGGACGGCAGCACCACAAAGCAGCCACACAGCCTGCGCTGTGCCGCCTCCACGCAAGTGCCACGCCGCAGCGCTATGCCGCACACGGCTCTGCGCATGCCAAGCTGCGCCCACGCTCGCTCACTCGCGCGCTGACGGACGCAGGCCCCCACGGGAGCCTGACGAGCAAACACAAGCAAGGCAACCGCTGTGCAAGCGCAGCCGCGCCAGCGCAGTCCTAGCGGCGCTCAGTTCATGACGCGGATGAGGTTGTCGATGTACTTCTCCCGGTTGCCGTGCTGCCCGCCCTCGATGTAGTGCAGGCGCTTCTTGGCCATGCCGCCGCGCGCCGCGCTCAGCTTGAACGGCCACAGAAAGTTGGACGCCTGCGCGGATGCGTGGCGTCACCCAAGGTAGCAGCGGACCAGCTTGCTCGCGGTCTATAACCAGCTCAACTGAGCACGACATGCACACACACATACATTCACCGGGCCGCACCGACGAGCCCATGCCACACAGGTGATCTCATCAGGACTCACAGTCATCAAGTCAGGACTTCAACACACACGACAACTGCTGGCGAGGAAGCAGCGCTCTGCCTATCTTGCAGTACATTACTCTCGGGTTGCAGTAACCAGCCTAGCAAAGCTGTTCCTGGTGCACCGTACGCCACGCATAAGTGAGCCCTCAGCCTCATATGGCCCGCCTTTTCTTCCTTTTGGTGTCCACAAACGGTAGTGGACTGCACGTGCTGCCCACCTGCTTGAAGGCCGGCCCGCAGGTGTGGATCTCGTGCACGAGGTCCTCAATGCAGATGATGCCGTGCTTCCCCAGGACCTGCAGGGCATGCGCGCGTCATTCAGCCCTGACACAACTCCCTGCTAGGGCATGCCAGAGCAGGTTCTGCAGCAGGATCACATGCATCCAGTCTGCAGCGCTCACCTCCTCGATGACGGCGTTGTCGGTCAGCGGGATGCGGTTCTTGTTCACCTGCGCCACGCGCACAGCACGCTCAGCTTTCTTGTAGCGCCCTGACGAAAGAGCTGCTGCATTGCTCGACCCAGGTGTGCATGGGAGCAAGCTGGCGCGCGACGCACCTTGCCATAGCCGCGCTTGTAAATGAGCTCCTTCACCGACTTCAGGTTGGGCGTGCCCCACGTGATGTACGGCTCCACCCGCCGCAGCATGTTCATCGTAGCCTTGTTGACCTGCGCGGCGTGGGCATCTCAGCACACCGCGCTCATCGCGGCGCGGAGTCCTGCTGCTAAGCCGTCCGGCGGCGTCCGGCGGCACACATGGAGCGTACGCTTGAGCTGCTTCGCCCGGTGAGCCTAGTCGCTGCCAACGCTGCCGGCCTTTGCCCCAAAGCAAATCTGCCAGCGAGCAGCATGCTATACGTGCGCTGCAGGCTAGCGCCAGGCGCTCGCAGCGCTCCACCAAGCGGCCGCAGCGCTATGGGACTGCTGCAGCGCTCCTGGGCCGCCAGGCCCGCGCACCCGCACGAACACGCCGTTGTGGATCTGCCGCAGCCGCAGCAGCTGCAAGATCTTTCGCGTCTTCGGGTGCATGTCGTTGATTCCTCGGATGCGGACCGCAAACACGACCTTGCCCTCCGGCTCGACATAGAAGCCGTTCTTGGCTTTCGCCTCCCGCTTCAGGCGGATAGTGTCGGCCTCCTGAGCGGGCACAGAGCCCATCAGCACAAGGAGCAGCCAGTCCAGGTGCAGCCCAGGACTCCACTCGCTGCTAAAAGCTGCAAAGAGCCAGGCTTCAGCGCAAGTGCACTGCACTTTAGAACAGACACTGCAGCGCTTCGCAGCGCGCTGCAGGCTCTGCGCGCAGAGCGCGTGCCGCCGCAGCGCCGCAGTGAGCGTCGCGTGTGCACACCTTCGCGCGGTACTCCTTCACATATTGCTCAGCGCGCTTGAAAATCTCCTTGCGCGACTCCTTGGCCTTCTTTTTGGCGTCCGCCTGCTGCGCCGCCTTCTTAGTGGCCCACTCCTCGTCGCGCTTGCGCTTCTTGAGCACGGTCTCTGGCACAGTGCCCGCCATCTCGGCCCCTGCACCTATCTGACAGGAGGGTGCAGACTGGCACAGGCTCGCCCCTCTCTGTGGGCGCCTTGGCGGCTGCTCCCTAGATTAGGGTACCTGCTTCTGATTCCCGCCAGGTTCCCACCGGAAGGGGGACTGCAGCGCAGACAGCGTACGTGTGGGCAAAACGAACAAGCCTTCACTTGCGCACATGGCACAGTAATAGTGCCGCAGCCGCGTGCGCGCATCTGCCAGTGCAAGCACCAGCCGGGCCGGCAGGAGGCCGGGAGCTGCTGCGGCGGCGATGTTTTGCTCCAGTGCGTGCAGCGCTGGCGTGCATGCACTTCATGCTGATCTCGCGCTTTGTTGCAGAGTGCTCGTGCAACCTGTTCCTAGCCCGTACATGACCCGACCTTTGGCGTCGTTGACTCAACGCGCACGTGCCGCAGTCTCTGGTACCGTGCCGGAGGAGCCGGTGATCAACAAGCAGAGCGGGCTGCTGTTTGAGAAGCGGCTCATAGAGAAACATGTGCAGGTAAGCGCGTGACCAGGCTATGCACCCAGTTTTGTTTGCTTTGGAGCCAAGCTGCAGGCTTTGAAGCTTGTCACTGGCGCCTAAAGTCGCGGCGATGACGGCGGCAGGAGACCGGGACAGACCCCATCACGGGCGAGGCGCTGTCGCTGGACGACCTGGTTGCTGTGAAGAGCAATAAGGTGCGCTGGCGTGCCGGCAGGAGCGGGCACGGTAGTGCTGAGCTCCTGGTCGCACATTTACCTGCGTGCTTGCCTGAGCTGGCTGCCGCGTGCCCGAGAGTGCTGTGGCTGGCGCAGGCAGTGAAACCGCGCACGTCGCCGGCCACCAGCATACCCGGCCTGCTCGGCCTGTTCCACAACGTGCGCCCACGCTCTGTGCCGCGCCAGAGCCCAGGCCATAATGCCCTTGCGTACGCGCGAGCGCTGCTGCGACCCGTGAGCCTGGAGGACAATTACAGCCTGCCCTCCAGCTTGTGATGATCAGGCAACCTGTGGGGGTAGTTTTGCAGACCTGCTGCTCGCCAGCTGCGCACTGCCCGCTGCACAGAGCACGCGGACCAGGGCATGCAGGCCTGCAGTCGGCGCTCGCTTGCAGATCTTGCCGTGCCGCAGCTACACTTGACATCGGTCTCACAAGGGGCGTGCCGGTGCAGGAGTGGGATGCGCTGATGCTGGAGACGCACCAGCTGCGCACCAGCTTGGGCACCGTGCGCCAGGAGCTGTCGCATGCGCTGTACCAGCATGACGCCTGCTGCCGCGTCATCGCGCGGTGTGCCCTGCACGCATATCGTGCCGACGCACCATGCACACGTGGGCAGAGCTCATAAACAAGTGTTGGCCCTGGTAGTGATGGGGTCACGCGCAAGCAGCTGTGATGCGTGCGCGGCGAGCGCCTTTCATTTCCCAGCCACGTGTGCACTTGCGGATGCCATTCCCCTACCCGAGGGAGGGCATGCAGAGCGCTTGGGCGTGGCGTTGCGCCGGGTGACTGCGGATGAGAGCGCGCAAGTGTCTGGCACCGGCAGCCCAGTCGCGCGCATCCTGCCTCGTGTGACTGTGGATGAGAGCGCATAAGCATCCAGCACCGTCAGCCCAGTCGCGCGCGCCCTGCCCCAGGGTAACGCGCGAACGGGATGCGGCGCGCGCGGAGGTGGAGCGCGTGCGCGCGGCCGCGCCCGCGCCGGCGGAGCATGCCAATGGCGACGCCGCGGAGGCCGCGGACGAGCAGCCGGCCAAGCGGGTGCGAACGGGCGTCCTGCTGCGGGACGGTGGCTTGCCGGGGAGAACACCCGGGCGCCCTCATTAGCAGGGGAGGCGATGCGCGGGCGTGACGGGGAAAGGAGTATCGCGCCGGGTGTCGTGTCATACGAGCGCAGGCTGCGCGGCGCGCCGCAGGACCGAGGCGGCAAGCTCGCACGCAGGCTGCATTGCGTCGTTAAGCGTGCAGTCAGCTGCGTTGCAGCACAGCGCGGGTCCTGCTGGGGTTGCCGCCCGCCCGTGCGCGTGCTCAGAAGCGCGCGCGCGCGCCGGTGCAGGCCAAGGCGGGCATTACGGAGGACATCGTCGCGCGCATGACCGAGCACAGCACGGTGCTGTCCAAGGGGCGCAAGAAGCGCGCGATGCCGGCCACGCTCGCGACGCCCGAGGACGTGGGCGGCTTCGCGCTGCTGGGCTGCCACCCGCTGCACAAGACGGCCAAGGCGCGCATTGGCTTGCGGCGCCCCGCGCACTCGCTGCGCGCCGCTGCCTGCGCCTGGCGCGTGCCAGGCCGCGCTGGCCGGCCGTGAGGGTGTGCAGCATTGAGCTCACGGGCTCTGTGCTGGCGTCGGGCAGGCGGCACCGCGCCTGTGACGAGCGAGCGCTCCAATGCGCACCCGGTCCTAAGGGCTGGGGTGGGGTGGAGCCACGCTGCGCCTGGGCCGCCGAGCAATCATGGTCCACAGCCGCCGCTCCTGCTCCCAAGCAGCCAGGCACCTCTTGCAAGGAGCGCACGAGGAGCGCACGAGCAAGCCGCCGTCGCCAGCGCGCGCCCTCAGACCGTCGTGCCGAGCGCATGTTGCGGCGCGGCAGGGCAACATCAACGCGATAGACACGCGCGCGGACGTGGTCGCGACGGCGGGCGCGGACGGCAGCGTGGTGCTGTTCGACCGCGCCGCCGGCCGCGTGCGCGCGCAGCTGGCCGCGCACGCCAAGCGCGTCACCGGTGCGGCGGCCACGCCACATCTGTGCAAAGGAGTGACTCAGCTCCTGGCTACTGTGGCGAGTCTGCGGTCTGCAGATGGCGCGTAGTTGTAGCAGGCATCACTTTATGAGGGCCTTCGGTTGAAGGCGCTCTCCTGTCCTGCTGCACAGCACAGACTGTCCCCTCGCCCCCCCTACCCACAGTGCCTAACTTAGGCAGCCTGTCCTCTGTCTGCTGACGCTCAGGGTGCATCGCCGCGCGCAACGCAGGCGTGCGGTTCCTGGGCGACCAGGGCGCGCTGGTGTCCTGCTCCGCGGACAAGACCGTCAAGCTCTGGTCCGCGGATGCCGAAGGCGCTTACTCCACTAGTGCGGTCTTCCAGGTGCGCCCTGCCCCGCTTGCGCAGCTGCCTGTGCAGCTGCCCGCGCAGCTGGCCATTGAGGGGCTCGGCCCCTGTACCAATGGGGCTCGCCTGCCGGTACTTTTGCCCCACGCGGCTAGCAGCCAGAAAAATGGGTTACACCCCAGGCATGGTCGTGTGCAATATGTTGTCATACTATAGTGCTTCTCAGGTCCTAGGCATGGCGGGGGGAGGAGGCCTGCCGTTATGTTGCAGCTGCCAGTGCGTAGCCCGGCCACTGCACACCGCTTGCCTGCGTACGGCACTGCTCTGAGACTGCACAGTAAGGGGGCCGCTGCTATGGCGGTCGCTCACCCATGTCAAGGCTCCCACGCTCCGCATGGCCGCCCGGCTCCAAATTTACTGAGCCGAGGCTGGTGCGCCTATACAGGACCACACCGAGGAGGTGACGGCGGTGACCGTGCATGCGTCGGGCGACTACCTGGTCACCGCGTCGCTGGACCGCACGTGGGCGTTCTACGACCTGGCCGCGCAGCTCTGCCTGGCGCAGGCGCGGCCCTCAGCCAGGGCTGCCGCAGCGGATCAGCGGGTGCTGTGTTTTCATGTGCAATGGACAGTGCCGCTGCATCGATGAGGTGTCAGGCATCCCGACGTGTTGCAAAAATCTGGCGTCCTGGTGGAGTGCCCTGCTGCACGCGCAGGCGCTGCTGACGCGTGCAGCTGAGCAGGAGCGGCAACGACTGCGCTCAAAGCGCTGAGCATGTCTGCGCACCCGGTGGCAGAGAGGCAATGCAGCATGGCTGGTAATCCCACCCCTGGGCTCTGCAGGTGAATGACCCTGCGGTGGAGGGCGGCCTGACGTGCGCGGAGTTCCACCCGGACGGCCTGATCCTGGGCACGGGCACCGCGGACGCGCTGGTGCGCATCTGGGAGGTCCGCCAGCAGAAGGCGCGCCCCGGCCTCGTGACCGGCGCCCGCAAGTGCTCCTTGCTCCCTGCGCGCGACGCCCCATGACACGCTGCACTCTTGTGGGACGTGCGTGCTGGTCATACTTAGGCCGGGCAGTTTGCGCGTTGACTGGTACAATGCGTTATGGTCCAGCACTTGCAAACATGCATCTGCCCTGTTGCTGTACGTTGTTGCAAAGGGGCATTGTCACGCTAGCCCCTGCTGCTACACTACAGCAGCGCGTCTATACGCGAGCGGTGCCCGCGCCCAGCGGCCCGACTGGCCGCCGCGCGCGCGCAGAACGTGGCCAAGTTCGAGGGCCACAAGGGCCCGGTGACGGCGCTGTCGTTCTCGGAGAACGGCTACTTCCTGGCCACTGCCGCCGCCAACGGCATCAAGCTCTGGGTGCGCGCCCCGCCGCAGCCTGCAGCGAAGTGCGCGGCGCGCGCCCTCGCTGCGCCGGGTCACTCTGCGCACGCACCTGGGGTCCCGCACTGCTCGCGTGCGGGGCCCGAGCAGGCCGAACAGCTAATGCGCGCCGGACCTGGCGGCGCCGCCTCAACGCCTATCAACCCTCGCTCACCCTAAACCTACCCCCTCCGCGCGGCGCGCAGGACCTGCGCAAGCTGAAGAATTTCCGCACGCTGGACCTGGCGGCCGGCGCGGCGGGTGCGGCGGTCGCCTTCGACCGCAGCGGCCTCTTCCTGGCCGCGGGCGGCGCCGACGTGACCGTCGCGGGCGTCAAGCAGGACTGGGCCACGCTCGCGCAGTTTGCCGACCTGCCGAAGAAGGCGCGCGCGCGCGCTGGCCTGCACCGGCGCCTGTCGGCTGGCGCGCTCGCGGAAGGCACAAGGCAGCCCTGGGCCTTGCCTTCTGCAAACACGCTCAAGATGGGGCTCTGTGTGTGCCGCCCCAGCCTGTCCTGCATGCACCTGGCAGGCCGGGCCGACCATGCTGCGACGGCGTAAGGCGCGGACGAAGAACGGACGCTCCAAGGGAGGCGCGCTGAGCCCGCAGCGAGCGCGGCCTTGGTGGACATGCTGAGGGGCGCTGCGGGCGCTGGCGCTGCGGCCTGACGCCGGCGGTGCCGCCGCAGGGCGTGTCGGCCGTGACGTGGGGCGAGGACGCGCGGACGCTCTTCGTCGGCGCCTCGGACCACAACCTGCGCGTCTACGGCATACCCCCCGCCGACGCCATGGACGCCGAGTGAGGGTGTGGGCGGGCGCAGGAGCTGGTGTGGGGTGTCAGGCTGCAGAGGGGCTGCCCTGCCTCTGGGAGGGACCAGCCAGTGCGTTTTATCTGCCGGGGCTTGCATGCGCCCTATCCAGACTCTGCCATTCAGAGCATTTAGCCACCGCTTCACTGTGCACGCCTCCCTGAGGTCACTTCACTGATTTGTGGGGGGGTGCTCATGCGTGGCAGACGCGGGTTGAGGGTTACAGTGAAACAGTACAGTGCATATGACTGCTTACACAGGTGACTGTTTTTACTGAGGGCAAGGCACGCCACAGCTGCTCTCGCAGAGCATGGTGCTGTGCCCTGCAAAAGCTGCTGAGCACTTATGGTGGTATTGAGTCAAGTGGTGACGTCTGCAACAGAGGCACCGAGTTCACGATAGCTCTTACTTGCAACAGCATTCCATCCAAAGCTCAAGAGGCCTCACAGGGTTGCCTGCAGGGTTTTTGCGCAGCACGCACATCATGCACTATAGTTTCCCCATCAACAGATCGTTTATTCCTAGCCTGAAGCCTTGCGTGTCTCCTGCTGCACTGCAGAGCGTGCACACGCAGAGCATAAGTGTAGCTCTCTGCCAAAGAAGGTGCGGTGACACTGCTGTAGCGTAGACGCTCCACCGCAAGGCGATGCGATGCGCCATAGAGGCCTTGCACTCAGCTGGTTGCCAGCAGACCCAACAGCCTGTCCTGCGCTGCGCCCGGACGTGACCGGCAAATCAAACTCGAGCGCCGCGTCGGCTCTGTGTCGGGCACGGCGCGCTGACTGGTCGTCCCTGCAGGCGAGTAATGGCTGTGGAGGCGCAAGCTGTGCTGTTGCTCGTAAGCGGCGGAACGGACTCGAGGCCGCTCCGGCCCACGGTGCGCTGCGTGCAGGCCTGCATCAGGCCCCAACGCAATACAGCTGCGCTCCCGCAACCTGTGGCGCGGAGAGCAGTCACCGCTACAGCGATGTGAGTTGCCGTGTCGCGCAGGCACACGGGCTTCGCCCGGCTAGCGCGCCGCACCTGTGCCAGGCATGAGCACCAGCGACGGCGGCGCGATGCGCGCGCCAAAGGCACGAGCGGGCGCGTCCAGCGTTGGGAGCCCCCTCCCGCCGCCAGACGCGGCGCCCGCCAGCCCCCCGGGCAAGCCTACGGGCAGCTGCGAGGCTGGCTGCGGCAGCGACCGCGCGCCGCTGCGAGCGCTGGGCGCCGCGGCGACGACGAGCGACACAGCGGCCGCGCGCGGCGGCGCCGAGCCGACCACGCTGTCGCTGCTCGCCTGCCCGGGCGTGCTGACGATGCAGGAGCTGCTCAGCCTGACGCCGCGGCGCGCGCGCGCGTCCAGCGACCGCTGCGGCCCCGCGGGCGCGCCGCCGGGACGCGCGCCGGATGCCGAACCCAAACCCGGTGCAACTGGAGCCGATGCCGCCGACGCACCAAGCAGCTCGCGCTCCGGCCGCCCGGGCGCGGCCACGCACGTCAGCTCGCAGCCGACCCCGGGCTCGGGCAAGGGCAGCACGCGGTCGCCGCGCGGCGGCGCGCGCAGCCCAGCGCGCGGCAGCAACCAGTGCAGCCCAGCGCGCGGCAGCGGCGGCGGCGACAATGTGTGCACGTCACGCGCGGCCCAGCTCAAGCCCAGCGCAGCCGGCCGCCGGGACGCCGCAGGCGGCAGCGGCGGCAGCGAGGGCGCCCCGCGCTCGGCCCTGGCGCGCTGTGATGAGCGGCCGGCAGCGCAGCCATCGCCCGCGCCTCCGAGCCCTCCGGAGTGCCCCGACATGCCCGCGCACGGCGCGCACGGCGACGCCGCAGTGGCGGCAGACCGCATGCCGCCGCCGCTGCCACCGCCTGCGCCGCAGGCGCCGCTGCCGCAGGCGGCAGCTCTGGCGCCGCACGGCTACGAGTCCACGCAGGCTGACGAGCCCGCTTCCCCGCCCGCGTTGGGCGGGCCTGGGCGCGCCCGCGCGCCGGCGGCAGGACCCGCCTCTGCCCTTGGCGGCTCCCCTGGCAACTCGGGGCAGGCGCGCTCGCCGGTCGCGGCGCGGCCTGCGAGCGGGCACGGCGGGGGAGGGGGGTCGCCAGACCCGGGTGAGGCGGCTGCCGCGCCGGGCGAGGGCGCGCCATGGTCGAGCGGTGCGTCCCCGACGCGCTCCGGCGCGGACGGCGGCATCGACCCGCGGCGGCGTGCGGCGACGGCCGCGCTCGCCATCTTCCTGGCGGTGCCGCCGACGCAGCTGGACGAGGCAGCGGCCGCCGCGTGCCCGCCGGCCGGCCGCGCGCCCGCCGGCCCGCCGCTGCAGGGCGGGGCCGCGGGCAGCGGGGCAGGGCGCGCGCCCGGCTGCGAGGGCCTGTTGCCGTCGAGCGGCGCTGCAGCGGGTCATGTGGCCGCGGCGCGGCCGCGTGATGCAGGCGCGCCGCCCAGCCCGCCGCCCACGGAGTCCGAGGCCGAGGCCCCACCAGCCCCTGGCCAGCAGCCGCCGGGGCCGCGCGCAAGCGGCCCGCTGACGGGCTGGGCACATGGCTGCATGGCAGGGCCGACAGGGGGTGTTGTCCCAGAGGCGCCGGCTGCGCTGCGGGCGCCCAGCAACCATGCGGCGCGGCCGCCAAGCGCGACGCAGGCCGGGGTGCCCATGTCGCCCTGCGGCAACGGCAGAGGCGGCAACGTCGGCAGCCCCAGCGCTGCAGCGCCGACGGTGCCCGGCAACGTGCAAGCGCCGCTGCTGGACGCGCCGCCAGCCGCCGCGGCTGCAGCGCATGACTGTCCGCAGGGTTCCGATGCGCCAAGCTGCCCGAGCGCCCGAGCGCAAGCCGCCGCGACGCCCGCCCCATCCGTGCGGGACGCACAGCAGGCGCAGCCCAGCGGGCCCTGCTGTGGCGACGGCGGCGGGGGCGCCAGCGGCCCGCCTGCTCATGGGCAGAGCGCACAGGCGGCGCAGCCTAGCTGCGCCGCCGGCGACGGCAGCGGTGCGGGCCTCGGCGGCGCCGCGCCGGGCCCTGCATCATCGCAGCCGGGGGCGCTGTCACACAATGCACCTGCGCCGCCTGAGCCCGGCACCGCCCCCCGCTCTGGCTCCCCAGCGCAAGCGCCGGGGGCGCCGGCCGCATGCGCGGCGGCACCCGCGCCTGCAGCGGTCGCGGCCCACGCCGCGCACGAGCACGCACAGCTGGGCAGCCCGGTTGCAGCTGCTGCCGCTGCAGCCGGCGGGGGCAACGCGCGCCCAGTCGCTGCCGCGGGTACGCCGGCGACGGCTAGCGGCGCCGCCGGCGGCAAGCGCCCGCAGCCGGCCACGCCCGACGCAAGCGGCGGCGGCGCGCGCGTGGGCACGCCGGCGGCCGCAAGCCCGGGCGCGGGCGTGCTGCTCAGCGCATGGCAGCAGACCGCCGCGGACGGCGGCGGCAGCGCGGCGCTGCCGGACTCGGAGGGCACGCAGGACGCGAGCGCCGCCGCGACCCTGGTGAAGGCGCGCGCCCGCCCGCCCTCCCGCCCGCCCGCCCGCCCGCCCGCTCGCCTTGCAGCCGCCGTGGTAGGAGTGGCCTGAATATTGTTGGGCCACCATACGTGGCATGAGTCTTTTGGGCCCACCATACGCTGGCCGTGATGAGCACACCTGCGCCGGCTCCCGCGAGGGCGCCGAGCGGCGTGCGGGCGTGCTAGGAGCTGTGCATCCGCGCCACGACGCGCGGCGACTGGGCGGCCTGCACATACGTCGTGGCCGCCGACCGGGACCTGAAGCTGGCCGCCGACGCCGCCGGCGTGAAGCCAGTCGATGCGCGGGAACAGTCGGTGCGCTGCCGGGCCGCCCCTGCCGTGCCCCGCAGCGTGCCCTGCAGCCGCGCGGACCGTCGCCCGCGCGCCCTGCGCCCGGCCGGGGCGGCGCCCTGCGCGCGCAGCCCGCCGCAGCTTGCCCCTGCCCCTGGCTGCGCTGAGTGCACCGACATTCTGGGCCTGTGCCGCGCGCACGTTAATGCCATAGACAGGGGAGCGTGCTTCTCAGCTGCGCGCACGCGTCGGCGCGCGCCCGCCCATGCAGGCAGGCGGGCGCGCGCGCGCGCCCGCTGCGGCCGGCCTGACGCTGGGCGCGGCGCGGCGTGCAGGGCATATGGGAGCGCCAGATCATACGCGCGCGCGACGAGCTCGGCCTGGTGGCCTTTGACGACGCGGGCGCCGAGCTCGAGCAGGCGATGCTGGACACCCTGCCGCCTGACCTGGAGGTGCGCCGTGACTTTCAGGGCAGGCGTGCTCGCGGTTGCCGGCTGTGTGACGCGCGGCTGCGCCAGACCCGGGCCTCCAGCCCGGCCGGGCGCTCCTTGACCGCCTGACAGCCGGGCTGCCAGTGCCGCCGGCACGCACAGGGCGGCCTGCACAGCGAAGGCAGGCCTTGTGCGTGCACGGGCGTGCAATTGAGTTCCGTTTTGTTACAGCACGTCGGAAAGCCGCCGCGGGCGCCGTGCCAGGCAAGGCAGCTGCTGCCCAAAGCGCGGCTGGAGCGCGAGCGCGGGCATGCATTGCCAGGTGTTCAGGTTAGGGTGAGCTGGCCGCCCGTGCCAGGCGGACCTGGACGTTGCCGACGTGCTGGCGGCGCGCGAGCGCCGGCTGCGCGACATCGGCGAGGTGCTCGCCTGGACGCAGCATCTGCGGAAATTCCCGCAGGACGCGCCCGGCGCGCCCCGCTCCGCCGCGACGCCCGCCTCGGCCTGCGGCACGCCCGCCGCCCCAGGTTCGAGCGGCCGGCCAGCGCCAGGGGCCGCCCCGGCCGGCGCTCCGCCCGCGGCCGCGAGCGAGGGACAGGCGGCCGTCGCGCTGGACCAGGCGCGGGGGGCCGCCGCGGGCGGCCCCGTCGGCGCGCCAGCGCAGTGCGGCAACGACGCCGCAGCCGCCCCGACCGGCCCAGCAGCCGCCGTGGGCCCGTCAGGGAGCCCAGGTCGCACGGCCGCAGACGCTGCGGCGCCGGCGGAGGCGGCAGCCCCGGCAGAGCGGGCCTGCGCTGCGCCGGAGCCCCGGGGCGGCCGCGCGGGAGGGGCGCGGCCGGCGCCCGCCTCGGCTGCCGTTGGGGAGCCCGATGCCGTGGCGCAACCAGGCCCACAGCCGCAGCCAGAGGCGCGCGCGCCGGACGGCCGGGCGCCTGCCGGCGCTGCCGCAGGGGGCCGCATGGCGGAGGCGCGTCCTGCCGAGCGGCCGGGGCTCACGGGCGGCGCGGCAGGGCGTCCGGCGCCTGTTAGCATTCCAGCGGTGCCCCCGGCGGACACCGCGATTGTGGCCGGGTCAGACAGCGCGGCAGGAGACCCTGTCTCCTCGGAGGCCACCGCGCCTGCGGAGGCGCCCGCCGCAGCGGCACCGCTAGGTGCGCTGCTGCTGCGCGGCCGCCCCGCCGCGCCCGGCCCGGCCGCGCCGGCGGCGCCCGCCGGCGCCGCATGCGCCGCTGCTGCAAGCGCTTGCGGCAAGGCGGGCGAGGGCGCGCCCAGGGGCGCGCCTCCGGCCTCCCTGGCTGCGCCGGCGGCGGCGGCGACGCGCGGCGCGGCGCCGGCGGTGCCGGGCACCGCTGCAGAGTCCGGCGCCGCCCCGCCGGGGACCGCGGAGCAGTCTGGCGCGGGCGCGGGCGGCACGTGCGCGGGCCCGCAGGCGATGCCGGCAGGGCGCAGCGCGGCGTCGGCCGGCGCAGGTACGGTGCTGCCAGAGACCGTAGCGGACCCAGGGGCCACGGCGGGCGGCGCCCCAGCGGCGGCCGCCGGCGCCGCAGCTGCAGCAGGCGGCGCTGCACTGGCGTCGGCGGAGGCTGGCCCGGGTATTGGCGCAGACGCGCCGGCGGCTGCGGCAGCCGGCACAGCGGCGCGGGGCGCGCCGGCGCGCGGCGCGGACGCCGCAGCGGCGGCGCGCTCTGATGCCGCGGGCCTGGCAGGCGAGGCGGGCGCGGGGCCGGTGGACGAGCCGCGCGCATCGGTCGGCGGGTCTGGCGGCGGGGCGGGACGCAGCCCGGCCGCGCCCGCCCTGCCGGAGTCGGACCCCACGGACGCGAGCCAGCGGAGCTCGCTCGGCGACGGCCTGGGCAGCTTCTGGGCGGGGCCGCTGGCCTGGGCCTCCAGCCAGGCGCCCAGCAGCACATTCCCCGCCTCCCTGCGACCCCTACCCCTACCCCACGCAGCCCCGCCGGCCAGCCAGCCCGCGCCGCTGGCTGCCGCAGGCGCATCCCCGCCGCCGCCGCCCGGCGTGCGGGCGGCCGGGCGCCCGCCTGCCGCAAGCCCGGCGCTGAGCCCTGACCCTGGCCCTAACCCTGGCCCTGCCAGCAGGCCGCCCTCCTGCGAGCGCCCCAGCGACACCACGCCGTCCGGGCTGGCGCCGGCGTCCGGCGCCAACGCCGGGCTCGGCAGCGAGGCGCGGGGCGGGCGCGGCTCCAGGGCCGAGCCTTGCGGCGCGCCATGCGGAGCCTCTCCCAGCGGCACCCGCATACCTCCGGCTGTGGAGCAGCTGGCAGGGGAGCACGGGGCGGTTATCAGGGACGGCGGCAGCGGCGGCGGCGCTGGCGGCGGCGGCGGCGGCGGCGGAGGCGCGGCGGGCGGCGCGCCGCTGGGCGGCCTGGCGGCAGTGGAGGTTGTCGCATGCAGCCTCGCGCAGCAGTCCCTCGGGCCGGACTGCTCGCGCGTGGCGGCCACCGCGCCGCCCGGCTCGGGCGCGCCCTCCCCCGCGCCGCGCGAGCCCGGCAGGGCGGCGAGGCCCGGCCGCGCGGGCGGGGGGCCCGTGGGGCCTGCTCCGCCCGCTCCGCCGCCCGCGGCCCCGCCAGCGCCGCAGCCAGCGGCGTGCGCCCCGGGCAGCAGGCGCGGCGGCGGCTCGGCGCCACTCGTACAGACAGCCACGCCCGTAAAAGCACTGCTGTTGTTAAGCGGCGGGCGCCCCGCACGTGCCGCCACGGGCGGCGCGCGCGCGACGGCGGCGGCGGCGGCGGCGGCGGCGGCGGCGGCAGCGGCGGCGGCGGCGGGGGCGGCGGCGAACAGGCGGCGCGCACTGCAGGGCGACGGCGCGCCAACACAGGGGCCCACCCCGATGGATGCCGCACATCACCCCGCGCGCGCCGCCCCGGCGGCGCCAGCGGGCGCCGCAGATCGGGGCCAGAAGCGCAGGCGCGCGCTGCAGGGCGACGGCGGGCCAACGCAGGGGCCCACCCAGCCCGACCCTGGCCCTGCGCCTCAGCCCGCGCGCGCGGCCGCCGCGGGCGCTGCCGGGAAGCGCCGGCAGCTGGGTCCTGCCGAGCGGCCGCAGGCCCCGGCGGCGGAGCCCTGGCAGACGGCCAGACGGTGTCGGGCGGGTGCGCAGGCCGACAGCGTGCCAGCCAGCGGCAGCACTCTGCCCGGCGGCGGCGGCGGCGGCGGCGGCGGCGGCGGCGACAGGCAGGCGGGCGGGCATGCGGGCGGAGGCCGGCTGGGGTACGCAGGCGGCAGGGAGCCGCGGAGCGCGCGCGTCGCCAGGCGGCTGGCCGAAGCAGTGGGCGCGACCGCGGCGGCTCCGGACCCGACCCGCCCCGCGTTCCGTCCAGAGCTCGCGTCCGCGGGCCCGCCGCGCGGCCCGCCGCGCGTGCTGGCGCGGCGCGGCGCGCGCGCAGCGGCTCGCGGCGGCGCCCCGCCCGCTGGCGCCGGCCCCCGCTCGCGGCCGCACGTCCGCCCGGCGCGCCGCGGCGCCGTCGCCGCCGCCGCGCCCGCAGGATGCGCAGCGGCCGGCGCGTCGGCTCGTCGGGCGCCCGCGGCAGGCACTGGCGGCGGGTCGCCGCGGCCGGCTGCTTTGCCGGGCAAGCCGCCCCGCGGGCGCGGGACGGCGTACAGCGGAGCGTACGCGCTGGATGAGGCTGACCCAGCCAATGCCCCGGCCGCGCCGGCGCCTGGCTGCGAGCCCGAGTCCGGGGCGCGCGCGCCTGCGCCGGGCGCTCCCGCTGCGGCGGCGGTCGCGCCGCGCGGTCGTGCGGCCGTGCAGCAGGCATGCCGCCCGCTGACGACCAGTGCTCTCACCTGTGCGAAGGCTGCCCGTCTGTGTGCTGGTGCTCGAGCATGTCAGCGACCGCCCATGTGAGGCTTGAGCCGGCGGCGGCGACCGGGCCACTCACGCGCGCCCGGGCGGGCAGGTGGGGGCGACCGCGGCGCCGATGCTGCAGCGCGGCGCAGACGCGGCGGGCACGGCGTTTGCTGAGGCGCTGCACGACCCGTACAGGTGCTGCCCCCCGCGCACTCGTGCTTGACGCGCTTGCGCTGCAACACAGGCGCCCTGATTGCTTGTCACGGCCCCTGGCACCCTGGCCCGTTGTCGAACCCGTGCCAAGCCCGTTACCCTAGCCTTGCCCAATGCACCAGCATGCGGAGTGGACATGAGGGCAGGCGCGGCTGCTCCGCAGCTTCCCGGACAGCCAGGACTCGCGCGCACCGGCGGCGCGCGCGCCGCTGGGGGCCGCCGGGCACGCGCGGCCCGGCCAGCGGCGCGCCCCCCGGGGCGGGCGCGCGGGGCGCGGGGGAGCCGGCCGGGCCGGGCGGCAGCCGCGCGGCACAGACGCCGGTGCCGTCCGGCCTCTGGGGGCAGGGGGAGCGCCATTGGCGGCGCCTGGGCCCACGCCGGCGCATGCGCCGGCCACGCTGCGCCAGCGGCGCACGCTGCTGACGGACAGCGATGATGAGAGCCGTGGCGCGCCCGCGGCCCCGGCCGCCGCCCTCGGCGCCGGCGCAATGCACGCGCAGCCAGCTCAGCCCTGCACAGCAGCCATGCAGCGGCAGCGGCCTGCACGCGCAGCCGCCGCAGCAGCGGACAGCAGTGACAGTGGCGGCGGCGGCTACGGCGGCGGCGGCGGCGGCAGCAGCGACAGCAGTGGCAGCAGCGGCGGTGGCGCGCGCAAGCGCACACTCTGCCATGCGGAGGCGCCGGGCTCTGGGTGGCTGGCGCGCGCGCGTGGCGAACCGCGCGCGCAGGCCGGCGGAGCGGCGCAGGGCTCTGCCGGGCTGCGGCAGGGGCCCGGCAGCGCGCGGGGCCGCGCACGGCAAGCGCGCCGCGCGCCGCCGCCGGCGCGCTTCCAGGATTACACGCAGGTGCCATGCCCGAGCTCGTCTTTTAGCACCGCAAACGCGCAGGCTGTATTGCATCCCGGGTCGCAAGCTGCCCTGGGCGTGTGTCCAGGGTGCGTCTCCTGTGACGCCAGTCTCAGAGGAGTTGACCATCGTGCACGTGGTCGC
>JAABUJ010002176.1_pt1 | contig 25141 bp, 27 predicted proteins | sample 5559131 | NCBI WGS metagenome assembly JAABUJ01 (sample SAMN10711875, study PRJNA513366) | rock metagenome | isolation source: Antarctica rocks | place: Antarctica: Victoria Land, Mt New Zealand nord | collected 2016-01-07
CACCCCCCAACTCCCCCACCAACCCCCTAACCTCCTCCTCAACAGCATCCGGCTCAGTATGGGGATCATACATACGCTCCCTAACCCAGCGGTCGAGCTCGTCGTCAGACATTCCCCTCAGCCGCACCTCGCGATCGACGCCGGCGTCCTGGGCGGCGCGGATGACGCCGTGGGCGACTTCGACGCTGACGTCGCGGATGCGGGCGAGGGCCGGGTAGAGGGCGCCCTGATCGCGCTCGGCGGGCAGGAGGGCGGTGGCGAGGGCGGCGGCGGAGGCGTAGATCATGGATTGGGTGATGGTGGTGGATTTGCTGAGGATGGTGCCGAGGCCGATGCCGGGGAAGACGTACATGTTGTTGCCTGTTGTGGGCGGGGGGGTGAGCTGGGTGGGTGGGTGCGAGGGGTGGGGAGGAGGGAGGGGGTGGGAAGGGAGGGGGTTGGGTCATGAGGGAAGGGAAGGGGGGGAGGGGAGACGGACCTTGGCCGGGAGAGAGTAACGTTCCGTCGTAGTGCAAGGAGGGAAAGGGGCTGCCGCTCGCGAAGAGGGCGCGGCCGTCGGTGTATTTCATCGCTTCTTCAAAGGTGCATTCGGAGTTGGCCGAGGGGTTGGAGAGGGGGAAGATGATGGGATGGTGATTCCACTGGCCCATTTTCGTCAGGATGGACGAATCGAAGACGCCGCCCATGGTGGAGAGGCCCATGAGGATGGTGGGTTTGACGTGGTCGACGACTTCGGCGAGCGTCTTCAGCTGGCGGCCCTGGTTGTCGTCGCGCGAGAAGTAGACCTTGTGGTCGGCGAGCTTGTCGCCGCGGTCGTTGGTGACCAGGCCTCGGGTGTCGACCAGCCAGAAACATCGTCGGGCTTCGTCTTCCGTGAGGCCTTCGCGCGTGAAGAATTCGACTATCTGCTTGGCGACTCCGACGCCGGCGCTGCCTGCGCCGAAGAACACGGCACGTTGCTCTTTGGCGGGGACGCCGGTTCGTTTGACGGCGTTGATGATGCCGGCGAGAATGACGGATCCGGTGCCTTGGATGTCGTCGTTGAAGCAGGTGTATTTGTTCTGGTAACGCTGTAGTGCTGGGAATGGATTCTTGAAGTCTTCGAATTGGATGACGATGCTATTAGATATTGGTTAGCGCTTCGAAGCCATCATACCACAGATGAGACCCATGTACAGGTCACCCGTCAGGTGTACACTTTGAAAGTCTTCTCCGCACCAGTGCAAAAGGCAAGGAGACAATTCTCAAAGAATGGCCTCTAGGACCGAGTGCGTTCTCTGGCCCGCACAGTGCACTTACCCTGGCCATCTCTCAGTCAACGCAACCATCAGCTCGTCCAAGAAAGCTTGCTCCTCCTCCGCCGTGACCTTTTCTCTCCTACTCCCCATATACAGAGGATCTTCCCGTAACGCCTTGTTGTTGGTGCCGAGGTCTAGCGTCAGAGGTAATGTACATTCGGGCCGGATGCCCGCACATCCCGTATACAACGCCAATTTACCGACCGGTATCCCCATGCCGTTGATCCCAAGATCACCTAGCCCCAATATCCGGGAGCCGTCCGTGACGACGGTGATCTCGACATTCTGTTCGGGCCAGTTGTGGAGGACGGAAGAGAGGTGGCCGCGGTCCGCGTAGGACAGATACAAGCCTTCCGGCCGTTCGTATATCTCCGACCACTTCAAACACGCTTCGCCCACCACGGGCGTGTAGATGAGGGGTGTCAACTCCTTCATGTGGTCGACCACCAACCGGTAGAACAGGTGGACGTCGGTGTTGCGCAGGTTGCTGAGATAGAGGTACTTGTCGATGGGAGTGGTCTTGAGCGCCAACTGCTTCAGGCATCGTGCCGCCTGCGTCTGGTAATTCTCGACGTTGGGAGGGACGAGCCCGTAGGTGCGGAGGTATTTCCTGGCGGCCGTCGAGTGGGTGGTGTCATAATCCCCAGTGACCGGGGCGGCAGCGCGGGTGTGGGAGGACGGGTGCATCGAAAGCATGATGGACCGACGAGGCTTCGACCTAGGAGCTGGAGACGATTGAGACGTGAGAGATTGCGAGGGTTTGGATGTTGAGAGCAGTCGGGGAATTTTGCTTTTGGCGTGAAGGGCAGACATTATGGATCAAGCAAAAGTCTAAGGTATATATAACACCGATTTCCAACACAGCGCGATAGTGTACAAACAGCCCAACCCAGTCAACTATGTGTATCACTTCGCAGAAACGAGACGATTACCCCACGGCCAGGAAGCACATTCGAAAAAGCGCCGACTCCCCAAAAGTCCATCAATCACGGAAGAGATTCTGAAAGGATTTCTGCAAGGTGAAAGGCGCAAGGTGAGATTTCCTTATCGGTCCCCGAAGACGAGGCCGAACGAGAATTTTCAGGAAGAGAGGAGCGACTAGCTCTAGATTCGTGTACGCGAAGACGGGAAGGGGAGGGAAAGAAAAACAAAGAAAGGTCTGGGGTAGCAAGAGTAATCTTGAAGCTTTGACGATGACTGGTCGAATTGCGGGCCTACTAAGGTAAGGCGCACAACTAACGTTATCTGACTGTACCTTACCGTACGAGGACTAGGTTCCGTAGCTACTGTACGGAGTAGTAAGGTAAGCTGAGCTGCAGGCTTCCTGCTCCGCTAGGTACCTAAGTTCTCGGACCACACAGAGTAGGAACGACAGAAAAAGAGAAAAAGAAAGCATCAGATATCTATCTTTATTATCATTATCAATTGTATCGTTAAGGTACTGCTCGGCGGCACTGGAGCTAGCTCTACTTGGAAGTGAAGTGAACCAAGGACTTCGTACCAGTACAAATCACGATAGGGATGCAGTGGAGGCAACGGACTTCCAGCTTATGTTATCAGGCTTCCCAGTCTCCAGTCTCCAGTTTCCAGTCTCGAGGCTTGAATGCATGCTTACTTGGGTAGAGTACCTACACACCGTTTTTTGTACGTAGTAGACGATTCCTCGAAAGGAGGCATAAGCCACTAAGAATGTAGGCTTACTGTTTTCATACAATCCGAGTTTGACAATGTTCGGTGCCAGTCGTGAACGTGATAGACAAGTCTTCGTACATGATGCAACTTCATTGTTGGCGACCACAGATACAGAGCTCCCCAGGCCATTGAGCTATGTAAAAGTCGACCTTTTCCTCCATCCATCCTTCAATCTTGAACTAGAACCATCAAATACACAGAAGGGTCATGGCCAAACCTTCGACTCGAAGCTGGAACCAATCGCAAAGTACTATCCTTACTGTCCCATCATCGTAGTCTGAATATCAAACACCTCGTTCCTCCACCCCTCAACCGAGTAATCCCCCACCACCTCACCGGCTCGGGAAGCCTGCTCGTCCCACAGTTTGACGACGCTTCCAGGTGCATACACCCCGTTGAAGATACCCTTGCTCGGCCGGACGCCCACCGCCGTGTAGACGTCGGGATCCTCTTCGGGCGTGAGACGGGCCATGACGGCCTTGACGAAGGTCCGGACGTCGTCCGGGTTGGTGATCCTCGTGGCCCGGAGCCGTTCGCGGGCGAAGAGGAGTTCGCGGTTGGCGGCGTGAATGCCGTCGGCGATGGCCGTGGCGAGCTGCTTTTCGAGCACTTTGCGCACAATGGGTCGTAGGAGCGGCTTGACGAGCCAGGCCAGCCACGAGAATTTGCTCTTACGGAGGTCGTAGTTGAGCTTGTGCACGTGCACCCGGACCGCTTTGAGGGTCAAGATCTTTTCAAGCTTTTCTTTTCCAATCTCAATGTCCATGTGGATGTCGATGCCCCTTTCGTCGAGCTGGAAGGAGGCGATGCCTTCATCCGCCAAGCGGAGAATGCCCGAATGAGCGCGCATCCAGAAGCCGACGTCATCGGCCCGGACGGAGAGGCCGTCAACTTTGACCGTTACGAGCGAGGTGACCCGAGACTTGGTACGGAATTTGGCTTTGCGAATCTCGAGGTCGTTGTACGTTTCGATTCGGAGCTTGTAGGGTAGGAAGGACGTGTTGTTGATGGTGCGACCTGGTTCGATGATCAGGTTTTCGAGGAGGAGATCAATTTCTGGCACGGACACTTCAACGCGGGGTATGGGGATATATTGGATCATCTTGATAAGGAGTGGAATGAACACATGGAGAGAGTCGTCAACCAGTTCCCCGTTAGTGGCGGCGTTGACGGGTGACAGGATGTTGAAAATCTTCATTGTAGTGGAGATCAATTTTGATACATCTTCATCTTCCGTAACCGACCGGAAAGTGGCTTGGACTTGTTGCAGCAACCCTTCAACGTCTTTACGCAGAGACGACTCGGAACCGACATCTTTGGACTTCTCTCGTAGCTCCTGAATCTTCCTGTCCGCAGATTCAAAAAAGTCGGGATCCGTCAAGAGCTTCTCGACAGAATTACCGACGTCACCCATTAGGTGCTCGAATTCGGGATCCTTCTGAGCATGCTGCATGACCTGATCAAACTTCTGTTCAAGTAACTCCCATTGCTGAGAATCTCCGAATGAGCTCATCAGCGACCAGAAATTCTTCACGGCCCGATCAAGCTCGTCATTCGTCTCCACGTTTTCTTGTGCCGTACTGATGGTTTGGTCGACAACGCGGGAGTATGTTTTAGCATACCTCTTGATCAGCAAGCCTATGGTTGACACCGAGTCGGAGTAATCGTTCCGTTTACGAAGGTTGAGAACTGCCTGTTTCAATCGGTAGAGCAAAGTTTCTTTCTCGTCGCCAGAGACATGTTCCTTCAAGCTCGACACGGTGTCCTGACCGGTCTTGACCAACCCATCCGCGACAACTTTTGAGACGTCCATGACCTCATTGCCTAGATCATCCGCTGTCGGTGGCGGACCTTGCTCCGACCCGGGCTCTTTGACGGCCTTCTTGTCTTGCTCAGAGGGCTCGAGCTTCTTGCCGGCCTCTTTGGCGACTCCCGACAGCGAGAAAGCGGTATCTGCAAAGACCTGCCGTCCAATCACGTTCAGGTCGCCGAGGAATACCCGGAAGTCGGAGTTGGTCAAGAGAAGGTTGCCAACAGTGCGAAGGCTCTCATATGCTACAAGGTTATCAGTTATAGTAGGAAATCTCGTGGATAGAAGAGAAGGTAGCCCGCACCTGCTCTGGCGTCTGCCCTTGACTTGGCTTGTGAAGCCCTATATGCCAGTTCATCGGTATCGAGATATATCCTAGACTTGGAGAGAAACCAGATGAAGTCTTGGATTTGGTCCTTGTCGTTCTTGTGGCGGAGCATTTCAATGAAATCTGTCAACCATTGCTTCGAGTACTTGAGTAGCCGACGAGCGGAATCACTAAGTTCTGGGTTATCTGGGTTGAGGACATCAGATGCAAGTAGTGTGCGGAGGTTGATGATGAGCTGCTCAGTCGATGGCATGAAACCCTTTGACAGGGCTCTGAGCATGAGATAAGAGTGGAGCTTCTGGTGCACACGTCTCTGTAAAGTGGTGTCATCCTCATACTGAGGGAGCAAAGCTTCGGTATCGTCACCCTTTGAATTGTTCCGAAACCCAAAGCACGAAGACATGATGTACTATTGGATTTGCAGAGTACCTGGGTGATGAGAGCTTCTGGTAGCTGAAGTTATTGATTGATATGCTTCTGTGACCCGAAGCTATTGAAAGGATCTGCTGAGGTTAAGTTACCTCAAGGAAGGTTGTTGGTGGAGGCTTTGGTTGGAGGCGGAGTTGGGTGCTCCGCCAACCTTTCCCAGTTACAGTACGATTCGGTTACGTCAGGATTGAGCTGTTAAAGCATGGGTTTGATTGGTCAGAGGCGCAGCTGTGCACGCTAGCTTTCAGCGGCTAAATGATAAACCGAGCCGAGATTCGAGCTTCACGAGGGGTAAGATAAGATAAGGTAGGGTAAGGTAAGGAGAGGATGTATCAAGAACTTCGTCCAACGTTACGCCCTGGTAGTCCTGATTCTCAAAAGTAAGATAGAGCGATACTCTTGGAGAATAATATCAAATTTTCTACTTTTTAAGTCTTGGTAAAAGCTATGACCAAGCCCTTCCCACTCCATCAGCTTATTAATGATTGGTGGACGAGAAGGTGAGAGCTGGAGAAGTGAAGTGCGGCGTCGAGCCAAGTTGAAGAAAACTAATATCCCAAGATCCGTCATTCGTCCCCTCCGTCTCTTCAGCCATTCCATCTACGTCGCCATCGGTTTCGGAGTACGTTACGAGCGCGTCGTATAGAGGTCTAATCGTCTCCGATTCCGAAGCAGTACGGTAGATATAATATAGCTAACCCCTTGGTGCAGGATACTGCGTGAAACTCAGCTTGACGCCCAGACAGCACGGTACAGTTCAACAAGACATATGCCAGGGATAGTCATGTATTCAAAGATCGAAAAGAACTTACGTCAGCGCCCTTGGACTTGTGCGGGCGTCGGTGATGATAGTAATACTCCGTGGGCACGCTCTTGGTAACATAAGTTTTGGTTGTAAACGTCGTTGGAGAGCTGGATGTAGTTCCCGGGCTCGCTGGCGATGTGCCTGAAGAACCACTGGAGCCGGAGCCGGAGCTCAAGGTTGGGAACGGACCGGCTGGTGCTGTGCCTGAATAGCTGCTAGATTTGGAGCTTGAGGTTGGAAACGGATCGGCTGGTACTGTGCTTGAATAACTGCTAGTGCTGGAGCTGTAGGACGAGCCACCAGGTGCTGTACCGACTGGGGAACTAGAAGTAGGGCTGCCAGTAGGAAATGGAGCGGCTGGTACTGTGTCTGAAGACCCGCTAGAACTGGAGCTGTAGGAAGAACCACCAGGTGTTGTACTGACCGAGGGACTAGGAGTAGAGCTGCCAGTAGGAAATGGAGCGGCTGGTGCTGTGTCTGAAGACTCGCTAGGGCTGGAGCTGGAGGACGAACCACCAGGTGCTGTACCGACTGGGGAACTAGAAGTAGGGCTGCCAGTAGAAAATGGAGCGGCTGATGCTGTGTCTGAAGACTCGCTAGGGCTGGAGCTGGAGGACGAACCACCAGGTGCTGTACCGACTGGGGAACTAGAAGTAGGGCTGCCAGTAGGAAATGGAGCGGCTGGTGCTGTACCGAGAGAAAAGCTTGAGCCCGAAGAGGACGACTCCGTCGCAGAGGAAGACTCCGTTCCAGAGGAAGACGGCGGGGTAGGCTCACTACTAGATCCGGTGCTGGATGGGGTAGACGATAAGACCGAGGTCGAGTTACGGGAAGGAGCAGATGAAGTGGAAGAGAAAGATTCTGTGCCGGTAGGTGCTGTACCGAGAGAAAAGCTCGAGCCCGAAGAGGAAGACTCCGTCCCAGAGGAAGACGGCGTGGTAGGCCCACTACCAGATCCGGTGCCGGATGGGGCAGACGATAAGACCGAGGTCGAGTTGAGGTAAGGAGCAGATGAAGTGGAAGACAAAGATCCTGTACCGGTAGGTGCTGTGGCAGAGCCGCTAAAGTTTATCGGATCAGCAGGAAAAGTAGCGGTCGCTGTTGAATACTTTGAGTTGTGGTGCTCGCTGGAAGACCCATTCGAAGGGCTCGTCCCAGTAGGTCCAAAAGCCCCGGTGGAGCTAGAAGTTGGGGTAGAGTTCGCAAACGAGATCGACGAAGACGCGGACGACGACGCGCTGGATGTTCCAACAGGTCCAGTAGGTGCGGTGGGTTCAGTGGATGACGTGGCTTCAAACTTGCTCTCAGATGAGCTTTCGGTCTTAGATCCCGTTTTATCCGTCGAGGAGGCTCCGGTGCCTGAAGGAGCTGCAGTAGAGCTAGAAGTTGAGGTAGAGTTCGCAAACGAATTCGACGACACGGATGATGACGCGCTGGATGTTCCAACAGGTCCAGCAGGTGCAGTGGGTTCAACGGACAATGTGGCTCTGGACTCGCTCTCAGATGAGCTTCCAGTTTCAGATCCCGGTTTATCCGTCGAGGAGGCTCCGGTGCCTGAAGGAGCTGCGGTAGGAAACGCCGAGCCTCCCGTGCTGAGGCCTATCGGACTACCTGCAACGCCGGTACCGCTGGGCGTGCTGGACGGATCATATGGATAGGGTGCCTCAGCCGCAGCAGCATGACGGGCACGAATCTGGTCCGGACGACGGGCTGGAAAGAGATTAGCCTTGGGATCTCAGTTATCAATGGTAGAACACTGGCAGACGTGACGTTTGATGCAACAATATTTGAAGGATGACTTTTGATATCGAGCCACCAGTTTACAGTACAGATACAAGATTGAGACGCAAAGTACCAATGAGGAGTAAGACAACAAAACATGATCAGGAAGCCCAGTCAACAGTACACTGTTGAATTGCAATGCTTAGTTCGTGCTATGGGATAAGAACCATGAAATCAGGGCAGCTTACCATCCACAGCCTCTGCCGTAGCACTGGTAAGAAGACCCAACAGTGGGAGAAACTTGACGATTAGCATTGTGGGAGTTCGGATTGGGGCTCGGTCAATAACGACAGAAGGGTGGTGCCAACACAAGAAGTGAATGTAATAGCTAAGAAACTAAACGGCACAGCGGTTCGAACAACGCTTATATGTTGTTTTCTGAAATTCTCAACTCGACCGTTGTAATACAGTGGCATTTTATGATTGCAGTGTGATGCAACGTCCTGCCCACGCAGCAAGCCATACAAACAACTGGTTGCAGCCGCGAGGCTGATACGTAGTGGTGGTCTTCTTCGTGCGGAAAGGATAACCTCCCCACTGCTGCTGATAGTTTCCTGCCATCCGTTGAGAGAGAAGAAGGTCACTGAAGAGTTGCAAGCTTGTTCCCGGTAGTCAGGGGAGCTGCATCACTCTGCGGATAATTGCCAAATCTTAGATCCAGCTGCCAGTCGAAGGCGGGTGCTCGATGACCGATCTGTGCTGCACGACGCAAGACGAAAGATATAAACCCGTGCAAAAGAAAAGGAACTTTTCCGAGAATCAGGTTGTCTGTGTGGACAAGATGTCGTGGAACAGTCGCAAAATATGCGTATCGAGATAGCAGCGGGCTCTTCGCGATTCTGCAGATAGGGGGGAAGAGATCTTGTGGATGGTCTTCCTTGAGTTATAGCAAGTCCTGCGGCAACAGACACGCTGGGATTCAGGTACCGTGTACTGGCGAAAGTGTCTGTGTCACAAGGAAGACTTCGGGTGGATCGCTACAGACGTACGCTGGGTAGGGTAGCCGAGTTGGGAACTCCTGGATCGAAGCAGGGATCTTTTGACATGGGATGGAATTCTGACACGCGTAAAACGAGAGAGCCATCGCACTCCATGTGGATGAAAACAGGAGATCCCTCATGGTTCCTATCGGTAGAAAAAGGCCTTATCAAGGCTGTGTCGAATACGGTAGTTGACGCACGTTCACAAGCGGAAGATAACAAGACCCGAGAACGGTTGGGGCATTCTCTTCACATCCCACAAAGATCCATGGCCGGGATCCTTCGGCCGCAAAGCTGTGCACGGATGCGAGAGAATGCGGATCTCTCGTCTCGATTAGGCCGCCTTCCCTTGTCTCGGTTGCTTGAGCATCTGGCCATAAGGTAGCGGTCTGTCAGTGAAACGTCAGATTGGGCGCAACGATGCCGTTCGGCGTGACCTCAAATCACGGGTCGCTGCTCAACCTCCTGCCCTGACCCAGCGGTGAAGTTCGAGTAAGCGTTGTCCACCGCTCTCGGCCATCGAGCCGCTCGAGTTGTGTCTGAACTGAGCCCTCACAAATGACAGTGAAGGCTTGACGGGTGCTAGGTGATAGATACTTTGTGATATACCTTAGGTACCTTAGGAAGTAGACCGTACTCCGTAGTCCTTGATGCACGGCGGAAGCGTAAGGTGCATACCTAGACCATTAAAGCACATAATCCATACACCACAATCGGGGCAAAGAGCCGGACGATCATTCTTCATTTACCTTACCGTTGTTGAAACGTACTTCCGGAGCGATGCATCGCCCAATGGCGCATTCGGCATTCTGGGGCTGTGAGCAGCCTCCTCTCAACCACACAACGAGATGATACGATAAAAGATAAAAGATAAAAGATCAAAGATAAAAGATAAAAAGGTACGAAGTCGCTCGCTCAATGCCAAGCCCTCAATATGTCCGTGTTAGTAAGCATACAGTTAACCAATCATAGCTAAGGTACTTTGAACATGCCCTACTGTACTTTATACCTTACCTCTGAAGTCATGATGTCGTCGTAGTAGTCCTTACCTAGTGAATGCACAGTAACTGATGAGATAATGCAAACGCAAAAAGAGGGGTTATCCTACCTACTGTACACGTCCACCCGCAGTCCCTCCATAACCACCCACCTACCATCAACACCTTTCCACCCAACCCATCCCTCAAACACTGGAAGCCAAACCAACTAACCCCACTACACCTACCAACTCCCGCCCCAACACAATGGAAGGTTCCTCCCCCGAAGACATCTCCAACGCCGCCCGCGGCCACAGAGCCAACCTCTCCAACCCCAGTGCGTACCTCTCCTCTCCTCCACCCCTTTCCCTTTCCCTCTCCCTCCCACCAAACTAAACCAACCCCCCCCCCCTCCAACAGACACATCCGAAGAATCCAAACAACACTCCCGCGAAGTCCTCGCCACCCTCGGCGACAACCCCCATTACGGACAGCAGGACTAAAGCGAAAAGGATCCGAAAAACGTCGCGACCGGACTGAAGGCGTAAGTTCCTCCTGCTCTCTTCTCCTCCTCTTCCTCCTCCTCCTCCTCGGCGTAAGAAAAATGAAAAGCAAAAGGAAAGTGAAAGGAAAAGGAAAGAGAGAGGGAAAGGCAAAGGGAAGCAAGCAGCCGGGCGCGTGACCGAGAAGCTGACTGTTTGCGTTGCCGCAGTGCGATCAGCAACCCGAGCGTCGGCGAGAAGGGGACGAAGCAGGCGCAGGAGAAGCTGGATCAGATGTAGAGCGGCGGTGGCGACGGGCACAGGGGTGCCGTTGGCTGGTGGCTGGCGAGGTGGAGATGAGTGCGTGGATTGGGACGGGACGGAGATGGCTCGTCGAGGTGTACTCGTGCAGATTTGCTTGTAGGTACCTCATCTGCTGCGTAAGGTAGCTCGCCGGCACTGCTTCGGGAGCTCGTTAGGTAGTAGCGCTCTGAGTGTCGAATGTGCTCTGGTGTTTGAGAGAAGCTTACCGGCGACCATTGAGCATCAGACCCCTGGCCCCCTTTGGTAGCTTACTCACCTGACGTCCTTTCCACTCTTGAAGCAAGTTGCGAGGTTCAATGATCTTGTGCTTTAATTATTTACAAGGGCTGCACTCTGCGATAGAGGGGCAGAGTTCAGTGTTGCCCCAAGACTATGGTACATCTCACCCTTATATACGTGTACGGCCCTCTTGACCGAAGTTCTCGGCGAGATCACAGAACGTATCTGAAAGTCGGAGCCCGATCTCCCATATCACTCATCTCCGCTTCCGAAAGCGTGCTCACACCCTGCCGATCCCTCTTCTTATTGATCGCCGTGTAGCTGACCCTCATCAACATCACCGCTATCAAGCCCACAAGCACGAACCCGAGCGAGAGGGCAAGGCCCAGGATGTATTTCGGCGAGTCTTTCGCGCGGTAGAAGTTCGAGGCCATCGCTACAGAACAACGTTAGCCATCATGACGCCCCACTTCTTCGTTGATCAAGACAAGAAAGACGTACCACCACCAAGGTTCCCGAGTCCTACTTGCATAGCCATGCCGGTGGCTCTCTTGTAGGAGCCTGAAAGGTTGTTCGACAGCCAGGTGACGTTGCCGGGAAAGGCGGGATAGATGCCGCAGACGGCGATGAAGACACCGGCATACACGAGCCCAGGCACGCCTCGGCCCGAAGCCGAGAGGGCGATGATGAACCCGACGGCGATGGCGCACATGCAGACAATGACGAAGGGAGAGCGCGAGCCGTGGCGGTCGGAGAACCAGGCGACCACGACCGAAAGGACGGCGGCAGTGATATAGATCGGTCTGGATTGAGGAGGGATAAGCATTAGCGAATATCTGTGAGCTATGAGATCAGGGGTATGTACATTGTTAAAAGCTGGGCGGTAGAGGACGTATAACCGAGTTCGTTGATGATGGTAGGGAGGAAGAAGCTGATACCGTAGAGTGGGCAGACGATACCCCAATACACTTTTCTCACTTAGCTGAGACTCCTCACCGCTTGCACTTGAGGGTTGGAGGACTTACTGAACAGCGAAAGATAGATCTGCCAATCAGTGAAAGCGTCCAATACATAGCGCCACTTGAAGCGATCCACCTCTGCGACCAATTTTCCGGACGCATTCGAGCCCTGATACTTGAGTCGATGCACAACCCAAGCCCGTTCTTCCGGCGAAAGAAATTGGGCCGTGTCTGGGAAATCGTAGATGGTGAAGAAGGCGATGATGGCCACCAAGACGGTGAGGATTCCTTCAAGGATGAAGATCCAGCGCCAGCCTGCGACACCGCCGACACCGTTCATCTTCTACAAAATTTCTCAGCATACGTTCAGAAGCGGTGAAAGTGCGAAATGAACGTTGTTCTCCATGAGGTGGGCTTCGGTGTCTTCCCATCTTGCAGATCAAGAGGCCCTCTTCAAATCGCACACACATCAAGGGAAGGTAGCCAACTTACTGCAATGGCGTACGCCAAGAGTCCTGAAAATGCTCCAGCAACGCTTGCTGCGCTGAAGAACAGAGCCTGTCTGAATTGCCCTTCACTCCTACAATACCACATCGTGATATAGAACGCCACTCCGGGGTACAAGCCAGCTTCTGCGACTCCGAGGAATAACCGGCAAATCAGTAAGCCCGTGTAGTTGTGCACGATACCCATCAATGTCATGACGATCCCCCAGGCTACCATGATGGCGGGTAACCATATGGACGGACGGAAGCGTTTGAGACAAAGATTGGAGGGCACTTCGAAGGCGCAATAGGTGAAGAAAAATACTGTCAACTACTTCATCACACAAATCAATAAGCATCGAAAACACTCAACCGGGAAAGTCATGGGTGGTGATAGCTTAAAGATTGAACGTACCACCCAGTTGTACTGCGGTCCCGACATTTTGAGATCCTTCAGCATGCCCTCTATCTTAGCGTTCCCGATGTTGCCTCGATCGAGGAAGGCCAGCAGATAGAGGATGGAGAGCATGGGTATGAGGCGCAAATCCATCTTGCGCAGCACTTTCTTGCCGTCTATGTGACTGAAGTCGACGTCGGCGCCCGTCCACTCTGGGTCATGATGAAGGTGCCCGCTCTTTTCGGCATGCAATGGCGACGGGGAAGACGACACAGATCCGTGCGTTTGTTGATGGCGTTGTTGGTGCACATCTCCATAATCCTTCTCCAATGAGGATGTCACACCCGTGCTTTCACGCATTGGGTCGAGCATCGTGAGGCCCGACTGATCGAAGAGACGCTAGATGCGATAGAAACTGGGAAGTACGGCCTCGAACCCAAGCGGCGACAAGGACATCTTATGTTCATGCACACCCGGCGGCTTTTCGTCTTCCCCATTTCCCCACGCTTTCAGCACCCCACAAATTTCCGTTAGCCTTGTTGCTAGTCTGGGGATTCCAAGAGTAGTGGTGTTGTAGCCTGCTCTATTGGCTGGGGCTTGGTACATGTAGGTTTTGAGACGGTCTGTTCGCGGCCTGCGTAGGTCGGTTTTTGTACCTTACCGGTACGGTACGGGGTAGTCTGAAGATACAGTGAAGCACTCCCCTTTTTTTAATGGGATCTGCTCCAGAGGGAATTGGAATTATCATCCCTTCCAACATTTTCTATCACATTGTGTGCTGTCGTTCTTGAGTACAATGAGTACCATAATGATTGATTGATGATTGATTGATTGATTAATTCATAGATGACCAAGGCTGTCTAGGCTGCCATACACTGCATAACTATAAGCAGCTAGCACATACTGATCTCATTCTCATTACTATCTCACTGTCATCATCACTGTCATCTCATGATCTAATTAACTAATACAAATTCTGACTCTGTTCTCTGTAGCTTCTCACATTTCTCTTAATTCTGATGCTTATTAATCTTCTTTTTTTGTGATCTAATGTTAATGCCTTTCTTTCACTGTCATCAATAAAGAATAAACATTTCTGTAAACAATTAATTGTCTTTTCTGCAGTCTAAAATGTGTAATTGTTGAATTTTCTATTTCAGACTGCATCTGAGAATATCAGATCTTCTGATGTCTCTTTTACAGTCTGAAATTGTCTCAAAAGATTGCTTTATAACATAAGTATAGTGACTGCTTTAATTAATACTGAGTTTCATAGAATCTTCTTTATGTCATTAATTTATCTCAGTAATTTCTTTCTTAAATCTTAAGTTTGTAGACATTTCATCAGCACATAATGAACAGTCTGAATGCTTAGATTGTATAAACATTGTAAAGAATTCATTCAATTTATAACATAAAGATAATAAATTATGTCAATCTTCTCTATACATAACTGAGTAATCAGAAAACTTATAAGTCAATAAAGTTCTATATACTTATTCAACACTCTTCTATCTAACTATTGCTTCATGCTGAATGTGACTCATCTTACTATTTCATTCTTTTAATCATTGACTCATTCTTCTGCTACTCATTGATGAAGTCTTATTTTATAAATAACAATTAAATGTCAAATCTCTATAATCTATTCTTTCTCAATGTATAAGTCTCTAATCTGAACTGCTGTCTTAATCATTCTATTTATTTCTTCATTTTCTGATATCTTTATATACATCAATATTCATTAAATTCATATCTAAATCTTCTAACTTTATAGATCATCTACTTTCTTCATTATGCACTGCAGTAAGTATTGATCTGACTGTGTACTCAGTTTAATAGCTAATTAAATTGCTGCTTAATTATCTGTATATATGTTCATCATTTAGAGCTTTAATTTCATTATTTTCATCATACTTATTATGCTTATCATCATGATCAGATTCTGTAGCTTCATCATATACACTGTAGATGTCTCATCTATACTCATATACATCATACATCTCAGATCTCTTTTCAATGTCACTGCTGTCACATCTATCTAATTCTTAATGTCACTGTTATCTGTGTAAATATTCAACATCTCTCAGTCTCAACAAAGTTTATTAATATTGTATCTGCAGACAGCTTTATCTGCATTGTTGTCTATATAAATAGTTAAGCTGTTTCATTATAATAATACAATATAGAGCATTCTGAATTTCAAGTTAACTTTTAATGAAAGTTGTATCTGTATCTTATAATGAAGTTACAGACATTTCAGTGAACTCTTTCAATAAAGCTTTTTTATAAAGTCAAATCTGATTTTCTTCATTAAAGTGTAAATTAATACAGTAACAATATAAAGCATAAACTTTCTCAGTGTCTTCTTTAGCTGCTGTTTCATTAAGAAAAGAAAGAATTTTATGTTTAATGTTGAGCTCACTGTTATGTGAAAGATCTTTATTATAATGACTTCTGCTCATTACTGTATAACTGTCAGTTTTTAAAAAATTCATTTCTGTTATATAATTGTTCTGTATTCACTGTTTAAGCTGTATCAGACTAAGCAGCAGTACAGAATCTGTGACAGCATCACTGTTATATAGAATTTTTATAAATTCTTAAGCTCAAAGCTTCATATAAAGTCTATCAGCACTGCTAGATCTCTGAGGCTTGTTGTGACTCAGATCTAAATGTATTGTATATGTGCATTTCATTTCAAATATAAATTCAAGATAACTCTCAGCATTCTGCATGTCAGTAATGTCTGTACTGTATGTATGTTTAAAATTAGCTTTGCTGTTGTGTTATGTCTTGTAAGACAGTTTGTAAAGTGAATGAATTCATACTTAATTAAAACAAAGACAGAGACATATCTTTAAGTTTACTGCTCTGTGCAGCTGTGTACTGTATATAAAGCAGTGCAGTTCTTCTTTGCTGACTTTTCTGTCATCATAATGCTTACATCATCAATTCAATTCACTGCTGTGACTTAAAGCTGTGAATCATTGACTAAATTCAGCATGTCAGCATTGTAGAATAGATATAGAATAAATGATAATGATAAGCTTTAAAATATATCTGTATAAATGACAAAGCTCTCTGACTCATATTCTGACAGCTTTATTGTTGATGTTCTTTTTCTTAAAAAGTCTTTTATTCAGTTCACTATCTTCAATGATAGACAGCATTTTTGAAGATTGTGAAGTAATCTTTTGTAAAAGACATTGTCAAAGACTTCTGATACATTCAGCATTAATAGTGATGTAATTAATATGCTTAATTCTTATACTTTATGAATCTGCTTCAGTAATGTATAAATTGTCTACTCTGTAAACACAATCTTTCAGCTTCTCAGCAGTGTTTTAAGTAACAATTAATAGATCTCTGTCATATAGCTTATTCTGTATGTCATTACAGACTTCAGAGTCTTATTTATAATGTTTAGAAATATTATTAATCAATATATCTTAAATTGTTAATAGTCTTCTTTGTTGAGCTTTTACAGCATCACTGTAATGAAGTGTTTAAAAACTCTTAAATGTCTTTCACTATTTAGACACAAGTTGTACAGTGAGAGCAGCAGTGAAAGTAGTTGCAGTAATATTTAGTGTAAAACTCAATTCAGTATGTCATTTAATTTTAATATCTTATTGTCTAATGTCTACATTATAATCTCTGTTAGTTCAATCTCTATAATTAAAGACATAAATATCAGCTCAAAATACTTATATTCTGCAATGTTGTTGAGATTCATCTCTGAAGAAGTTGAAAAAAAGATTGTTTAAAGTAGCTTTATCTTATTCTGTAATTCTGTAAGTTTCAGTTCTTTTATCTGTTTCAGAATGAAAGTGAAAGCCTAATTTATGACTTCATAATTTTTAATTTACTTTATCAATTTTTATAGTTTCTAAAAATTCTTTAAGACTATCTCTATTCATTCTTTATGACTCATTCTCATTAATTTTATCAGCTTCTTTTCTTTTTCATTGTAAACTCAACAGTACATCTCTTAAATATGCATGCTCTACTTTCTTTATCAACAATAACAGACTTTATTTACTTCTCTTATTATCTCTTTTGCTTCTGAGCCAAATCTTAACTTTAATTATTTACTGAAAGTTGACATCAATACTATCATCTTCACTGTGATCTGAATTGTCTCTGTAATGACAGTTATGTATTGCTTTATATTGAATTCATTATAGTTATGAAGTGATGTTAACAGCTGTTCTGTCAGAATCTGTTATAAAAGCTTTATGTCTGCTTTATCTCACTGTCAATAAGATTGTAATGTGATCTCTGCTGTAGACAGTAAGAGATGAGTGACAATAAAGTAGTAATTAGAGTCATGATGTCATTGTTGTATTTTATAGCTAATTAATTATTAAATAATGTTTAAGCTGTCTAGCATTAGATCTATGATGCTGTACACTTGCTGAGATCTTTATGTGACTGAGCTCTGCAGTAAGAGCAGAGAGAACTGTCATTTATTTATTATTTATATTAGCTGCTTTGTCTGTGAATTCTTCTTCATCTTTAAATTTCTTTATGTTGAATGATGTAGATTAAAGTCTCTCACTATAATGTATTGTCAGTGATCATTTTTCAATAAATCATTCAATTACTTTAAAATTACTATGATGTTCTTTCTAACTGCTTCTCTGTACACATTGTGAATGCATAAACACTTAAACTGACTATATTTAGTATATTGAATCTTCAGAGTTATAAGATCTCTGCTGTATGTCTAAACTGTTTAGTCTGTGCAGCTCAGTCATAAATTAATGTAGAAATAGATTTGAGTTGATTCTTTTTCTGTGAGTTTCAGATAGATTAGATAAAATCAGTTCTTACAGAAATGATAAATATTATTGTTGTATTTATTGTGTCATGACTTCTGAATGATCAGCACATTGTAGTTTTATATGATGAGATCTTAAAGCAGAAATATCATGATCTTGTTTCTTAACTTCATTGTGTTGTACTGTAAAATAACAAAGTTTAAGTGTATCAACATTACTCTATCATCATTATGATCTTCAAAGTTGATATTGTCTTTATATTTATGATGTTTATTGTGAAATCATCTTAACTAATGAGCAGCAAGCTCACTAAGTTCTGCTTAGAGACACTCTCAATTTCTGTTGTTTAACTGTTTTTTAAATTCATTTAATGCTTAAAGAATTTAATGCTTCAATAATTTGCTGCTGTCTTTACTGCTGCATCTGTCTCTCACATTTTTAGAGATTTAATTGTGATTCTTTTAGATCTATTTTCATTCACTGATCTCAAAGAGATTCAATTTGTATCTGTAATCACTATTTTTATAAATAATATTGATTACTTTTCATTTTCATTGATGAACATCTTTGAGGCTGATGTCAGAATTAATGAGATTCTTATAAGAATCTTAAATATTATTAAATAGAATTTACTGATGATTTTATAACTGCTACTCATTGTTGTATATAATGTAAGTGTTACATTCTCATTAATATTATTACTGCTGTCACTATTGTCTCTATTGCTGCTATTAATGCTTTTGCTATAACTGTTGATGTCAATCTTGCTGACTTCATCATTAACTGTCTTTAAGAATGTAACTTCTTTAAATTTAATAATTAATGTTTAAGTTAATACTCATCATCAGATCTGCTTGATGTTGCATATCATCTACATGCATACTATTTCTTTTTAAAACTCAGAATACTTATTATTCTGTGTCTTATGTGAATCTTCACAGCTTGCACACTTTCTAATGTTGAATTCTAGATTTTTAAAGAAGCAATTCTCAAATCTATAACTTTCTATATATATGCTGCATTTCTGAGTATTCTCACATTGAGCACTTATGTAATCATACTTATGACATTTAAAACATTTCTGAATGCAGCAAACTTAATTATATAACTCTATCTTCTTGTACTCAAAGTCTCAAATCAATTCAGTTTAAAATGTTAAATTAACATGTTCTGCATTCATAAATTTCATCATTACAGATTCTGTCACTCATTTTAAGCTGCACAGTCATTTTACATAGTTAATTAAGATGTTCTCTTCAACTTTAATCTTATAATTTTCTGTCTGTATACATATCACTATAACTTACTGATCTTTCATTTTAATGCTCTGTATCAGTATGCTGTGCACAATGACATCATAAATGATGATGACTATCTTGCTGTCTGCTTTTAAAAATATAATTCATTTAATGTTACTCTGCAGTGACTCTTTTTCAGTCACTGTGAATATATATATTGTCAGATCATTTAACTTTAGTTGCTTAATAGCTGCAATCTTAATAGTGATGATGTTTTAATCTACAGTGATGTGAATGTAACTGTTGATGCAGTTATGTAGTGTGATTGATAAGAGAATGCATCAGTAATTAATGAGAACAGTATTAATGAGTTTGATAACAATTCTGCAGTTATCAGATATAAAAAGATCTGTGATGATGCTTTTCTCTTCAAATGATGATGAAAAGAATACTGCTATTAAGAATAATGATACATTTACTGTCATTTAAGCTTAAATATGTGTATGTCTATATTCTGTGATGATAAAGAATTGTAATGCAGAGTTTTTATTGATGAGAATCTTTAAAATATTTTTTGTAACTGTAATATTGTGTTGTACTGTGTTCATAATTCATCATAAAACTTTCAGATCAGCTACAATTTAAACTGTTTCAGATTAATTTAAAACTCTTTCTATAAAGTTCTGAACAGATTTAATAAAGAATTCAATGTAAATTCATTGAAGAATCTTCTTAAACTTGTCTTTCTTGATCTTTAAGTTCACAAAGATCTAAAGTTGAGTTGTTTTATGTTTTAATTGAGTGATGTGCTCTGATAAAGAGAAGAGTTGCACACTTACTGCTAATCATGAAGATTCTGACATTGTGATCTATATCAAGTTATAAAACACAATGAGAAGAGTTACTGACTAGATTTTGAGCTTATTTGATGCAGTTCTGATGAAGTTATTCTGAAAATTTGTTTTGAGCTAGAGGAGGTGCTTTTTCAAATGCTTGTGTTGGATGGAGGATTGATGAGTACCGTAATGATGTCGAGTTTGTGCCGCCACACGGCCGCACGTCCGGACGCCAAACCCTAATAGGTTACCTTCGGCATTTGCATCATCAGGCGTGCCGTCAACACCAGCCCTACTACTGTAAGTGTTCCAGAAACAGGAATAATTACTGGAGATTAACTTGAAGCGAATGATAATTGGAACCTCACGGCCGAGCTGTGCCAAGGCCGAGGCTGATCTCGCCTTGCGCGCCGCTTATCGTTCTGCCACCCCCTCTGTCGGGACCGACTTGTACTTGTAGCCTCGGGCTACTTGTTCAAGCTATAACATAATGCAAAGAATCTATCCTGGAGTACGGAGCTACTCCATGAGAAAGAGAGATTAACATGAGGCTAGAAGTTGCACTATACCGACCTTGTGGAGAGTTTCGGAGCAGCCTGGGTCCAGAGGCGCCGGTCTCTCACTAACACCGATTCAACAAGTTGATGTCGTATTGTACCAAGCGCAAAGGATCGATGTGGTCCTCTCGCGACCGCCGACGATGAAAGATCTCCGTCGCGGCGTGCATGCGCCTTTTGGCACCCGTCGCATATCTACTGTATATATGCGCAGCAGGGTACCAGAAGAGCCTCGCTTTCGAAGGAATCTCTGGGTAACCAGCCTAGGAGGCCACAAAGCTGGCGGCACCAGTCGTCGGATCTCCGTGGCTAGGCATGGATGATATCTGGATGATATTTGGATGATATCGAGATCGGGCGTGCAGTCCTCGGGTACAGACCACCCCGCGACGACGTCGGGACAGCACACAATTGTCGCAGCGCACACCAACATAAGGAAGGCCGGCCGGTCGCAGAGTGAGTGGTAACATTGCCCTGGCGGCCGTCGTCCCACAGTCCAAACAGATCTTTCCGACTTCACCGCCTCTCGCTCCCTACTTGGGTTGACAGCTCGATTGAGACCTGATCACTCTCCTCGATGGCCTGATCTGGAAATCGACAGCGACGTGAGTGAGGTAGGACCATGAGTGGGCCACGTCTGACCAGCAATGCCAAATCACGAGCTTGGTCCTACAACGATCCGTTCCCTTTTCAGCGCAGCCGATGATCTCCGCAAGGCGTTCGCGGGTTCGGTGGAGTGTCAGTTGGGACGCATTTGGCTGTACGTAACACTGGCATATGCCTGCTAGCAGGTAGGTGGTGTAATCGTTCTTTCAAGATCGTCCCGCGCGCTGAGCTTCGGACTTCGTTGGTCCTCATTGTAGACCTCCCGAAACGTACTTGTACCGATTGAGTTAAGTTATCTGAAGTGGAAGCCAGAGGCGAACACGAATCAAGTTAGATTGTAAATGGATGTCAAGATTCGTTACACGGTGCGCTAAAGGGACACGAAGGCCTCTGAGAATAGACATTGTACTGATTGAGGACCACGAGACTATCAGATCTCGCCACTGACAAGCTATGAAGTACGGGACTGAGAAGCACACCCCCCACCCTCGTATGTAACGTGTAGTACTCGTCTGTTGATTGGTATCAGTGATATACAATCTCAATCTAGACTCACTCTACACCTTCTCCTGATCAATCCCTGAGGAAGGATGTGCATTTCCTAACGGACCCCTTTCCGTACCCCGAAGCTCCTCGTCATCGCTGTTCTCTAGAGCGACCGTACCATCAGCCTTGACAGCCGTTGCAGGAATAGGCTTGGAGCGGTTGTCCTCGAGAAGATTCATCGCCTCTTCAGTGGCATTATACCGGCTGAACAGCAACCAGAAACAAGCACCAGCAATGAGGGCGGCGATACTGAGACCCGTGTACATCCACAGCAGCTTCGGGTCGACAGCCGTCGGGGACAAGGCGATGGCAATCGCCGAACCAAAAGCGTTGGTCAAGAGAAACATGGACATGACGAAGGATTTCATCGATGGAGGAGCCTTGGTGAAGGCGTATTCGAGGCCGGTGATGCTGGCGAAGATCTCCGACAAGCCGATCAGGGCATAGGCGGGTAGTTGCACCGCGAAATGAACGTGATTCGGCTCCGTTAGGTTGCTCGCCGGGCATGCCAGAGGTTCGGTGTAGCATGGAGGGGAGGTGTAGATCAGATGCTGGACGATTGCAGCATAAGCCATGGAAAGCGCCGCGAAAAGGAAACCCATGGCGATTCGGGTGATTGGCCTGAATGGGATGCCAACTTTTCGGAGGAACGGGTATACGAGGCGGTCGAGGATCGGGATGAAGATGATGATAACGATAGAGTCCTTTGCTTTGTTAGTGTTCTGAGACTATGGTATCATTCATTTCTGACGGTCGGCGAATCGACTGGTCGCCAGTAAGACTTGGGTGTGAAGTCTAGGCGGAGAAGATGAATGGGAAAGATGATGGGAGAAACGGACCATGTTGAACGCGAGGTCATTTGGCACTCCATGCAGCTGCATGGTCCCGGCTGTGAAAGATCGTTGTCAGCATCTGATTGTGGTTGGATTACATTCTGTGATGTTTGAAAAGGACGTATGACGCGCTAGGACCGGCATGGTAACTTTCTCGATAAGCATACCATACCGGCACTGCCGGGACCACCTCCTTGATGAGCGTCACAACACCACGAGAAAAAATCCCATTCTTACCTTGAGAGACTAGATTAGTTGTCATTTGGTTATATACAACCCAGTACACCGGATAGAAAACAAAGACTCGGCACGCCACGAGAGCGCGTTTGATCTCATCGACGAAGAGGTCATCCCAAGGTGTATTGTACTTGCGGCCGTACTCCTCTTGATAGGATGGTCTCGCAGCGTCCATCCTCCCTTTACTCATCAAGCCGATCCACATGGCCCGGAAAGCATTGGGAATGATGGAGCCTTGGGGGGCCGTATAACGTAAAACCGCTTTCTGAAACCACAAATCAGACATCGGTTGCTGCCGTAACGGGGAGACTCACGCTGCGGCGACAAAAATGAATCCCACGAAGAACATCAACATAGGTAAAAGGTAAGCGGACCAAAAGCCCACATCCTTCTCCAACACGGTCGTAGCAATAGGCGACAGAGATCCGATGTTGATACAGAGATAAAACATCATATCTATTCGGTCAGCGTTGGAAGTCCGGTTTGACTCTGGGGGGGTCTCCGCACATATGCGCTGAGCAGTGACAGCCGGGTCGACGATCACTCGCTCGCCAGATTTCTCCACTCGGATTCTCGGTGTTGTTTCTCGATACTGCTCTGCAATGAGAGGACTGACATTTGACTTGATGCCGCCAGTTCCAAGTCCGATAACGATCATAGCTGCGATCAAACCACCCAGAGCTGCACCATGTTCGATAGCCACCGGGAGGGAGGTACACAACAAGATGATCAGTCCGACAATATAGATCATGGCGAAGTACAGTATCGTGTTGTATCTTCCCAGATACTGGTCCGCGACAATGGCCCCTAGGATTGGCGTCACATAGCACCAGAATTGGAAGAATTGATTCAATCCCGTGGCACTGCTCTGACCAAGGCCTATACAAACACGGTCAGTGTGACTAATAAAAGCGCTCCGAAGCACCACGAATATTCGTTGAGCCTTGGTCGTGCTCTGAGCTAGGATCTCACATACCTATAGCCCCTGGAAGTCCACTAGGATCTTTGTACGGATTCTAGCATTCTGTCAGCGGAAGCCATGGCTCAAGGTCAAGGCCTGGGCTCTGCACTTGTATGTAATTCTGGAATGGACCAGATAATCCATAGTAAGCAAATCGTTCGCACAACTCGACAAACGCGACCAAGAACGCGCTCTTCGGTAGCTTGTCTGCAACATGTCGCAATGTGTGCCTCTCCTCTTCCGTAGGTTCCATGCCCTCTATTGATGAGACTCTGGTAGCGACTCCATTTGATTTCTCGTCTACATACGCAGGCGCTGGAGTCATCACGCCAATCTCTTTCTCTCCTTGTCCTTCTCGGGAATCCATCTTGGAGGGGTAGGCTCCGCTTGCCTGAAGCCTACACACCGATTTGAGAATGCCACCCTCGAGGAACCCCGATATAAGAGCGCACTTTATTGTTTGCGCCGTCTGTTAAGCGATTGTGCGTTTTATATTAAATCTTCAGGTCTTGATTATGGGAGAGCGCACGTCTTATCTGACGGTGTCGCAATAGATAATGGTTCCACGAGGTGAGCAAGAGAGGAAGCCCACGGAGCACCCTCTCACACGACAGGCTTGTGTGCCCATCCTAGCTGTTCACTCAATCCGAGCAGCCCTGCAGGCTGATTTCGTATTGGCAGATAGAGCATCTGATTGGTGCATTGAAGAACAAAGACCTTCCATTCTTCCATTCGAAGAAGCGGACCAGTGTCTCTTGTCGAGTCTACCGGTTGGGTCCGAAACAAAGGCATTGCAGCTCTGCACCTTATCTGCAGGTGAAGTTGGACAGTAGGCCGGAACGGTACCGAGGTCCGGTATCTCGCCAATCGTTGGAGGACGGCGAGGACGAAACGTTACACGGCTGCATGTCTGGAATAGGAAGGAAGATGTCCATCACGGTCAGATTCCCGTGCAGGTTTGCCCCTTCAATAGCTATCTTGTACCTCGAGAAGTTGCCTTCTTCTCTCCGTCGCTGATATACGCCCGTAGTCAAGCCTGGAGGTCAAATATGGTTGCGGGTAAGTTAGGTAAGTTTCTGTACCTTACTAATGTATGTACAGTACTAGGTCAAAAGTCTTCGCGAATGGCATGTTTACCACCAAAACTCATTACTATCAGTGCTATAGAACTCAGAACTCTAGTGTCATGATATCACTATGCGCTCATACCAAACCATAGCCGAACCCCTCACACAATGATTGATAAGCAAAATACTATATAGACAGCCTTTACATGCAAATCTTTTGAGTTTCTTAATTGTTAATCTTTATCAATACAAGACTTTAACATCAAAACTTCATCAAATAGCTGTCATAATGTAGTATCTCACATTGTTACATATCTTACTCATCAGCCTCTTATAGATAAGAGACTCATGAATTTACAATTTTAACAACTTTATCTTTTTTAGGCTGGGTGTCAGGGTCAGTAGCTTTAATAAGGTAGCTTTACTAATATTTTTATTATGAGAGTGTTTTGAGAGATTTTTACATGAAAATTTTATGACTAATAGATTACATCATTTTATAAAAG
>JAABUJ010002177.1_pt1 | contig 25135 bp, 24 predicted proteins | sample 5559131 | NCBI WGS metagenome assembly JAABUJ01 (sample SAMN10711875, study PRJNA513366) | rock metagenome | isolation source: Antarctica rocks | place: Antarctica: Victoria Land, Mt New Zealand nord | collected 2016-01-07
CGCTTCGTGCGGCACACGTTGTCCTTCTCCAAGACGGACGCCATGCACGAGAATTGCTTGCTTTTGTTTCTCCATCACTACAATGCACGATGCCTGACAACTTAAATCATAGCACTACCTGGCATTTGTTTCTTTGTGCTCCGCCAGCTTCTTGACGGCTATGCGGGCTAGGTCATCTACCGTAAACAGGCTGAATAGGGCCATGCCGCTGGTCATGCCCAGCTTGCGCAGGGCGGAACGGCGCGTCATTCGCTCCTGCTCAAACTTCGCGCGGGCTTCGGATACATCGTTTACGTGAAGAGGGCTGTCATTCGTTTCCGGCATTTGCATTCTCCTGTTCGGCTTCCGTGGCTTTGAGCTTGGCTTCTTCTTCCTGCAAGGCAAGGACGCGCTTCACAACCAACTCCGCAATGGCGTTGGTTTGCTCGCGCTGTTCCATCTTATCAAGGACAGCCTGCGCCACCATATCCACCAACTCATTGCGCTCGCTCGCGTCCATACAACTCATCGATATGTTCCTCCTGGTCGTTCCTCATGTTAAAAAACGGCAGCCACTGCGTCAAATCCTGCCGCACTGTGTCATAAGCCGGGAATGACGACATTGCTTTGCCCAACTTCTCGTCCCATGTTTCGCGCGCCTTGTCCAGATTAGCAAGGGCTGCGCCCGCCGTGAACGTCTGCAAGGGCACGATGTCATATGGCCCGCAATTCTTGTGCTCCATGACGAAGCGAATTTCATTCCACAACTCTTGGTGCGCATTTAGTCCCAGCCACAGGTCAGAAAAATCCATCGGCTTGGAGCGGCGCAACGTGCAGCCGAACTTGTCCGCCATCAGTTCACTCAGCCGCTGGACACGCACCGGCACGGGCGCGCCGTGCAGAGGCACAAACAATCGCTCTTCGGTTGGGAACAGCGTGTTGTCGCGGTTGCACACGTCTACGCGGATTTCTACGCGCGCGTACACCGTGCCCGGCGATGCGAACACGGACAGTGTTCCATCGGGCCGCTTATTTGGGTCGCGCCCGCCGCCCCGCTCGGCATAGTCGTCCTCCTCCCGGCGCATTGGCTCCTCCAAAAGCAGGCCGTTTTCCGCCGCCGACTCCCGAATGCGAGACGCAACATCTACGGGGGCAAAGAAGTCCAAATCTTTGCTCCAGCGTTTGTGCAGGTAGACGCCGTGCAGGGCCGACCCACCTCGGAAAACCAGTTGTTCGCCAAGAAGTACGCCGTGAAGTCTTTGCAGGAAATGCACTTGCAGGCGGGCCATCTCCCGCAGAGCAATGCGCTCTCGGATAGCCTGCCCAATGGGTTGTGTGTCCATGATGCTAACTATCTCTGTCAAAAACCCTGCTTGCCTGTTAAAGATGCTCCACTTTAACACAATGTTCATAAAAAGTCAATGTTTTATTGCATCAAATCCGCACTATAAGCTGCGTTACAAAAGCACCTATCTAAGAGAGATTGCGCTTCCATGCTTATTGGTTAATGATTCAACCGACCATTATATCATATGTTCCCTCCTTTTATGTTAAGTGAAAGTTAAGTTTTCGGGCGACATGGTTTTTTGTTTGTTAAGGATTGAGGCCCGAAAGCCGCGCCGCGGTGGCAGGAATGGGCACGAATACTGGGCAGGATTGAGGGAAGGATGCCTGTTGTAGCATACCCAAAGGCGGCGGGGAAGCCTAGAATGGCTTCCCCGCCAAATGGCTGTTAAGCAAGACGGCAGACTGTCAAGCGTCGGTGTCGGTGCTATAGGCCACCTCTTTCTGCGCCTCCAATGCGGCCAGACGCTCGGTGAGCGCCTGATGCACCCGCGCGTAGGCATCGCTGCCCAGCAGCAGGCGGCGCGGGGCAGGAGTGACGTCCACCGAGTCAATCATCGCCTGCACCACTTTTTGCGCGTCGCCCTCGATCGCAAACGTCCCGGCAGACAGGGCACGGCACAGCGGCCTGCTTGCCGCTGCGGGCATCTGCCGCCGCCTGCATGAAGCGCAGTTTCGCTCCTAGTTTGGCTTCTTAGGGGTAGGCAAGTCATGGAAGGATATGTTAGGGGCGGCAATCTTCCAGTTGCCGTAGCACTCGCCGCTCGCCCAGGCCTCGCGCGTGGCGGGGTTGACACGTATCCACTGCACTTCATGCGGGCCGCCAGGCTGTCCCCACTTGAGGGGGGCGTTGACAGTCAAGTTTGTCCATGTCTTGCCGCCGTCCAGGGAGCGAATACACGTCACCGATGTCGCATACAGGTCGGCGGCACCGCCTGCGTAAACGATATTAGGATGGAGCGGGTCAAGGGCGACTGTGTGGAGATGGGTCTGCCCGTATTGGTCTTTGGGCGTATCAAGCGCAGTCCAAATGCCCGCATGCAGCACTTGCAGCGCGTTTTCCGAGGCGGCGTAGAGGCGTCCGCTTTGCCTGTCTACGGCCAGGTCATGCAGGCTGCCGCGCACGGGCGGGGTGATGTCAGCCCAGGTCAGCCCGTGGTCGGCGGAGCGGCAGACAGAGTTGCCATGCTTTCCATACAAAACACTGCCCGCAGACAGGTCAGCACTTGTGCAATAAACACCGTCGCAGCCGGGCATCGCGGCCCATGTTCGGCCTGCATCGGCGGAGCGCCAGTTGGATGCAAAGCACACGCTTGGCGCGCCTGGGTCTAGGGCGCTGATGTCGGCCCCGCCGTAGACAATCGGCTTTCCCTGCGCATCCCGCGCGTGCGCCCATGTCTTGCCGCCGTCGCGAGAAACGGTCAAGAGGCGCGGCCCGCTCCAGCCAGGCGCATCTCCAGTCCACAGCACATGCCCATCCCAGGCGCCGCCGCCGTATTCAAAGCCGCCCCACGACTGCCCCGAAGGGTTTTGGTAAGTCCAGGTGCGCCCGCCATCGGTGGTCAACCCGCCGTTGTAGTCCTGGAACGAGAGAAACACGGTCTGCGGCAGGCGCGAATTGAAGCAGAACGAGCTGCCCACCATGACGGCATTCTCACCGTTAGACATCCAGCGGTAGGTTGCCCCGCCATCCACGCTCTTGGTCAGCCAGCCGCCGCCTGCCGCCGAATACACGATTTTGGGGTTGGTAGGATGGAAGGCGCAGTGTTCGTCGGGCTGCGTAAAGGGCAGAAAACTGCGGGCGTTGTCGTAGGCCACTTTGTGCCAAGACGCCCCGCCGTCATGGGAAAAGTACACATACGCTTCCCACCACTGCGGGCCGCCATGACGGCAGGCCATTGTTTCCGGGTCGGCAGGCGAGACACGGATGTCCTGGATAGGCGTGCCCGAAGGCAGACCATCAGCGTTCCCGCTCTTGCCTACAGCGTGGAACGTTTCCCCAGCATCGGTGGAAACCTGCACTTTGTCCCAGCGCGCGACATAGACATTCTCGGGGCGGGTGAATACAACGTCCATGCCCAATGTGTAGCTGCTGCTTTTTTGGGTAAATGAATGGCCGCCGTCGGCGCTTTTGTAGAAGCCGCAGGGCGTGCCGAACCGGGGGTTTGTGTTGGACGCGAGGTACACATAGCCCCTGGCGGGGTGGACTTTGACAATGCAATTGCGATACTCTTTGGACAGCAAGGCCCAGTGCGCGCCGCCATCGGTGCTTTTGTACAGGCCGTCATCACGCCCGTCATAGTAGGCGACCGTGCAATAGCCAAGCTTTGCATTGTAGGAAGACGGGTCAAACGCAAGCGAGTCGCGCCGGTCATTGCCGCTCTTTTCAGGCAGCGTTTCCTGCCAATGCGCGCCGCTGTCGGTGGACAGATAAACGCCATTGGCGTCGCTGAGGTCGCTGGAGTTTGCGCCTGTGCCCAGAACACGCTGGCTGCGGCGCGGGTCAATCGCGAAGTCATTGCCGCCGCGCGCATTCCATCCGCTCATGCAGACCTGCCAGTGCGCGCCGCTGTCCAGAGTGCGATAAATGCCGCCCACGTCTGTGCCCGCAATCAAGAACGATGGCTGGGACTGGCTGATAGCCACCGTGCGAACAACCTGCCCGCCTTCACCCCCCGGCGCGATGCCCGCCTGGCGCATCTGCCGTGTCGCCAAAGGCAGGGGCTGCCACTGCTGCGCGCGAGTGGACGGCACAAGACAAAGCGCGATCATTGATGCCCACGCCGTCGCTGCCAGCCGCTCCGCCGTTGCTGCCAGCCGATTCCCCTTCATGCGCTTCCTTCTTTCGCTTAAACTTGCCGGGTCTGGGACATAATACCCCATGACAAAAGCAGTCTTTTTTGGCGCCTCTTCGGTGGAAGGGGTGGGCGCATCCGCCCCCGCCAAGCGGTTCAGCACCGTCGCGTCTGGGGTGATGGGCTGGGACGAAGTTAATCTTGGGCTGTCCGGGACATGCGTGACCGGGCGCGACGCCGAGGGGCAGGTCTTGGATGAAGACAGCGGCCTGGGGCGCGTGCCCGATGTGCTGGACGCCAAACCCGACCTGGTGTTTGTGCTGCACGGCGCGAACGACTTTGTGCAAAGCGTGCCGATTGGCGACCCCGCCCAGTTTCAGCAGGGCACGTTTTTGTGGGACTACGATACTATGGTGCGGGGCCTGCTGTTTGAATTGCAGCCCGCGCAGGTTATTCTGATGACCGTCTTTGACCGCCAGGATGCGCAGTCCCCTAACGCGGCAGGCTTGACGTTGGCTGACTACAATAACGTGGTGCGCACCGTGGGCGCGCGCTACAATCTGCGCGTGCTGGACACGTTTGCCGAGGCGGGGCTGAGCTTCGCCACCGACTACGCCCCAGGCGGCGTCCACCCCAACGACAACGGGCATCAATGCCTGGCCGCGTTTATTATTCAGGCCATGCAGGCCCGGCCCGCGCCAGACGTCTCCGCTTAAACCAGTCGCTGTTGCGGCTTTGTTTGGGCAGCGCGGGGGTGTTGAGAGCGTGTACCAACGACAGACGGTTTTGTTCCGTCGTTGGTTCTGGCTTGAAACACCGGGGAAACACCGGGGCAATGCCGCCGACGCGCGGAGAAAACGCCGAGATGAACCAAACACATGGCGGCTATTCTGCCTTTTGCTGACCCGCGAGTTTGGTAAAAGCCGCGACGATTTTTTAGAAACAAACACCTTATGCCCGCCCTGCCTTCCGAATACTTCCGCCGCCAGGATGAAACACCCGACGCGAACTTCTACCAATCCCCGCGACTGGTCGCCCATATTGACGACCCGGCGATCAGGGCGCTGGGCGAGTTTCTGCGGCCTTTAGTCCCCAATGGGGCCGAGGTGCTGGATTTGATGTCGGCTTACCTGACGCACCTGCCGCCCGATGTCCGCGCCCGCTGCGCCCGCGTCGCGGGACTGGGCATGAACGATCAAGAGATGGCCGCCAACAGCCACCTCACCGAGCACCTAGTGCATTCGCTCAACGATGACCCGATGCTCCCCTACCCTGACCAGTCGTTTGACATGGCCCTTTGCACGGTGAGCGTGCAGTATCTGCTGCGTCCGCTGGATGTGTTCGCCGAGGTGCGGCGCGTGCTGCGAGCGGAAGCGCCGTTTATCGTGTCATTCTCCAACCGATGCTTCCCCACCAAAGCCACGGCGGCATGGCTTGGCATGAGCGACACGCAGCATGCGGCGTTGGTCAGCTACTACTTCCAAGAAAGCGGCGGCTGGCAGGAGGCGCAGGCCGTGGATATTAGCCCCGCGCCGGGCCGCTCCGACCCGCTGTTTGTGGTCTGGGCACGCACGGCGGTATAATACACTATGGAACTTTTCAACCCGCACACGCTGATTGCCTCGCTGGTGTGGGGGACAGTGGGCATCGGCTTTGTGATGTACGGGCGCAAGGCAGGGGAGCCGTTTCCGGCGGTGGCGGGCCTGGGAATGGTGGCGGCCTCGTACCTGTGCCCGACTGTGCTGAGCATGACGCTGGTGAGCGTGGGCCTCATTGCGGCCCTGGTGGTGCTGCAAAAGCTGGGGTATTGGTAAACACAATCTTAGTAACACAATTGGGGCAGGGGCGCACACAGCCATGTTTAGCTTGACCGACACGCAGCGCCGGATGCTCGCTGGGGCGCGGGCCTGGCAGGCGGAAGGCGAGCGCCGCTACGACTACTGGTCGCGGCGCGAGGCGATGCAAGCGTCAACCGCAGCGTTTGGGCGGGTGCTGGCGGCGAGTGGGCTGCGTGCGGGGCGCGTGCTGGCCCCGGAAATGCGTGCCCAACTGCTGCATCTCGCCGCGGCACTGGCCCCGAACCGCACGCTTTCGCGCCGTTTGTATGCCCAAGACCCCGCCGCGTTTGACCGGCGATTGGGGGTTTTGCTGGCGGGCGGAAGTTCGCTGGAGGCGCGCATTCGCCAGTTTATCGCCGTGCCTGGGGCGGGCGCATTGACGGCAGCGCAGCTTTTGTGCGCGTCTGACCCCGACACATTCCCCCTGCTCACCCGCGCCGCCCTGCGCCGTTTGCGCCTGACAGCCGGGCAAAAGCGCGAGGCCTTAGCTGAGGCCGCCGTGCGCTACGGCTTTGGGCTGCCTGCTGCTCCCGATGCCGCGCAATCCCTGCTGGCCTTGTTTGTGGCGTATGAGCATGTGCGCCGCGCGCTGGAAGTCCCATCGTTTCCCGAAGTGGACGATTTGCTCAAGGGCGACTGGGGCTTGCTGCCGTCGCAGATGCAGGGGGTAGCCCTCGTGTCCCAAGATTCACGTTCCCTTGCAGGCGAGAGCGCGCTGAAGGAGCGGGAAGAGCAGCCGCGCGGCGCCAGGATGACGAATGCCGCAGCCATCCACGAAACCACTGCCGCTTACGGCGCGGCCCCCACTCTCACCGAAACAGATTTGCTCGCCGCTCTGGAAGAATACGCGCTGGCGCAGGGGTTTACATTCCCGCCCCACCTGCTGCGCGCGTACTATGTCGCCCTGCAAACCAAGCCGTTCGCTATTCTGTCCGGGGTGGGCGGCAGCGGCAAAACCAAGATGGCCGAATTGTTCGCCGAGCTGCTCACCGGGTACGCGCCCCGGCAGTTTCGCCTGCTGCCCGTGCGCCCCGACTGGGCGGACAGCGCGCCGCTGTTTGGCTACCACAACGTGCTGGCAAACCGCTATGTGTCCACGCCTTTCTTAGACATGGCGCGAGAGGCCGCGCGCCCCGAACACCGCGACCGCGCCTACTTTGTGTGTTTGGATGAGATGAACCTGGCCCGCGTGGAGCATTATTTGGCGGACTATCTGAGCGCACTGGAGTCGCGCGCCCATCGCGTGCCTTTGCATGAAGATGTGCCGGACTTTGTCCTGCCGCCCAACTTGTTTGTGACGGGCACGGTGAATGTGGACGAGACCACGCATACGTTCTCGCGCAAGGTGCTGGATCGCGCCAACACGCTGGACTTTGATGCCGCCGCGCCGCCGCTGGGTTCAGCGCCCCTAGGCGGCAAGGGAGCGGGACTTGCACTGGGCGAAGACACAGCCCTGCCCGCCGAGTGCCAGCGCTTGTTTTTAGGGTCGCGGGTGATAGGCGTAGGACGTGCCCGCGAGCGCCTATCGCAGATAAAGGCAGGGTTTGGAGAACGCGCCCTGGCAGCGTTGCAGGCAGTCAACGAGCGCCTGCACGCCTACCGCCTGCACTTCGCGTTTCGGGTGCGGGATGACGTGCTGGTGTATCTGGCGAATGCGTGGGACGCGCAGACCCAGCAGGGCCTGCTGCTGCCGGGCAAAGAAGAAAACTTCGCCCTCGCCCTGGACTTGCAGATGTGCCAGAAAGTCCTGCCGCGCTTATCCGGCCTGCACGAAACGCTGGCCCCGCTGCTGGCTGACCTGCAAGCCTGGGCCGAGACACACGGCCTGCCCCGCACTGCCGCGCGTCTGGCACGCATGCGCGCCCACGGCGCGCAGTCCGGCTATGTGCGCTTTTACGAGTAGCCCCCAGCCACCTCGCATTAACAGACAGCTTGCCATGGAACCATTCTCTGACACGCCGCCCCTGCTTTCGCCTGCCGAGCATGCCCGCATGCTCCAGGACATCGCGCAGGCCAGCCTTGCGGTCGCTGCCCGTGCCGACGGCAGCCGCGCGTGGGACGATCTGGATGTCACTGTGGGCGCTGATATTGTTTCGCCCTGCCCGCGCGAGCGGCTGGGCTTTCTGCGCCACGCCCTGCCCGCGTTGGCGCAGGCCAGCGCGCAGATTGCCCATTCCCCTCTCACCGACCTGCATGCCGAAACGCGCCGCACGGCCCCGCCTGCACGCGCGCGCCGTATTTCCACACCCGCCCTGCTGCGTGCCGCGCGGGCGGGCCATGCCGGGCAGTGGGTGGATGAAACCATTTCTCTGCCCCACAGCAACACGCCCGAAGCCCGCAGTGCTCGGTCGTTTATTGGCAGGCTGCGGCGCGATGCCGAGGCTATTGCGGCTCTGGCAGACGCTTCTGAACTCGTCGATGTGGCTGCCGAGGCCCGCGCGTGCGCCGCTCTTGCCACTGCTCTGCACGCCCTGCCGGTCTGGAACCATGCCGATGGTGACCCCTTGGCCCAGCCCCATGCCGCCGATGACCCTCTGGCCTGGACATATCCGCCCACCGAGCGCATGCAGCGCCACCCCGCCTTTGGCCGCATTGCCACCTTGACCCAGCAGTACCGGCGCGCGTTTGCCTTTGATTGGGAGCACCCGCTCTTTGCGCTGCCCGCCCGCGCGCAGTGGCAGCTTTATGAAACCTGGGGCGTGTTCCAGACCGTGCGCGCCCTGCTGCATCTTGGCGCAGTGCCCTCTCCGAATGCGCTTGCCACCCCGCACGGCCTGCTGGCGACCCGCCAAACTCTGCTGACCCTGCGCCTTGCCGTGGGCAAAGCCTCGCGCCTGGATTTGCAGTGGCCGGGTGGCGAGCCGCTTTCTTTGTTTTACAATCGCCCCTATCTTGCCGGGCTGCGCTCGCTTTCGCGCACGCTGCAGCCCGACATCTGCCTGGAAGACGCGCACGGGGGCACGTTTCTGCTTGACCCCAAGTACAAAGCATACACTGCGCCCGGCGATGAGGGCGGCGACATGGACCAGATGCACGCCTACCGTGATGCCATTGTCACCCCGGATGGCACGCGCCCTGTCCGCCGCGCGTGGTGCCTGTACGCCGGAGGCTTGGATGCCCAAGCGCGCTCTGTGATTGCCTACGGCCCGACCGGGGCCAGCATTGTCGGCGCGCTCCACCTGCGCCCCGGCGACAATGCGGGCTTTGCGTGCCTGTGCGCCCTGCTAGGCGCGTGGCTGGGCAGGCCTGATACGCGCTGACGTTTGACAGGCAAATGCTCCCGTGTTATACTGAGCCACGATTGTTTGCCAAGAGGTCTGCCCATGCGCTTTTCGTTCGCTGCTTTGCAGTGCTGTCTTTTTTTGCGATGCTGTCTTCTGCTCAGTGCCAGTCTTTTGTTGTGTCCCGGCCCTAGCCCCGCCCAAACTCCCCATCCGCTTGCGCCTACATTAGCGGAAACGCTGGCCCGCACTGTGCCTCCGGCCCCCGGCGTTATCCTGTCCCTGGATGCCGACACTGTCAAGCTGCTGCCTAACACTTCCTTGCCTAATGTCCGCTCGGCGGCAGACATCGCTGACGCTTATGGACGCCTTGCTTATCGCTTTGGGAGCGTCACGGCGATTGCCCCGCCCCTGATGGTGGTGCTGGGCACGCCTCCCGAAACGCCCGACCCCTACAGCGGCATCCCGCCCGGCGATGTTCTGAAACTGCTGGCGGGGACGCTGACTTCGGAGCAGTGGAAGGCATTGCTTGGCGAGCAGGGCCTGGGCTTGTCCGATATGGTGGCTCCTAAGCAGACTGCGCTATTCCTGGCCCTGTTCCCCAGCAACACGTTCAAGGTGCAGTGGGACCGTCCCGGCGAGCCGAACCGGGACGAGGATATCCAAGACCTCAGCGCCCAGATACCGCAGGCGCGGCTGCGGCTGGGGCAGCGCGTCAATTTGGGACTACCTGTTGTCGGGCACCCGAACACGCATTCCTTTGGCATGGACTTTGAGCCGGAAGGCGCACCCAAGCATTACGTGCAAGTCGGCGGCAGCGAAGCCGATGCCGACTTTGTGGACGGCGCGCGTGTCCGTGCCGATCTGCCCAATGCCCCGAAGCATGGCGATCTTGCCCTGGATGCGCCCGCTTTGCAAGCCGCTGTTTCCACTGCCGGCGTCCAGACCTTAGGGCAGCTTCTGCTGCGTATCGGCAGGGCATGCCACACGGAGATTTACCCAGACGCCCGCATTGAAGGCAAGCGCCTGACGGTGCTCGGCAATTCGGCGGCCCCCGCTGCCGACCTGCTGCGGGCCGTGGCTTTGTGCGTGACCGGCACATACCGCAAGGTGGGGCCTGCCTTTGTGCTTTGCGACAACATCGTCGGCATCGGCACGCGCCGTCAGTTGTGGGCGGACTTTGAGCAGCGCGCCGCCGACCTGCGCGCCAATGTGCTGGATCAAGCGGGCGATGCCATTCTGACAAAGCACACCCTGGACGATGTGCCCACGCAAGGCGAACTTCTTGGCCTGACTTCGGCTCAAGTCGCCGCCTTCCACAAGCAGCACGCCAATGACGCGGCAAACCACAGGATGCCGAGCGGCAACATGATGGGCGTGGACTTGCCCATGGCCCAGCTCACGCCTGCCCAGCAGGAAGTCGCGCGCCACACCGTTGACTATTATTCGCGCAATCCCCCTGACGACCAGATCACGACAGATGGCGTAATCATGGTGCAGTCAGAAGTGACTTTGCAGGTCGTGCTGCCGTCCCTGGATGGCCCCATAGACATGCAGTATAACTTGTTTGGCCTGTTCCAGCCTTCCGCACGCGCGTTTAACCGCCAGATAGAGCAGAGCGGACACGCGCGGCCGTGACTTCCAGGCGCAGTGGGATGCCCAGCGCAAGCAGGCCCATTCGCTTTCGCTCCCTTCCCTGCTCCAAACCCCCAAGCACCGGGCCGTGCTGGCAAACCCCCAAACTGCCGCCGAGGCGGACGCCCTGGTCGCGTCGGCCAAGGCTTTGGGGTTGAATGAGATTTGGCTGGATGCCTTTTCAGGGGGCACGGCCCACACGGAAGCCTTGACCGAGGCGCTCAAAGCCACAAACGGCAGCGGCCTGCGCGTGTTTGCCGCGTTTGACCTGCTGCGCTGGGGGCCGGACGCGCCGCCTGAAGCCCAAGACCTCTCCCTGCGCGGCGATACGTCCGCCGCAGACGCCGTGCGGCAGGCGCAGGCCCGCGCGGCAGAGTCGGTGCGCTACGGCGGAACAATGGGCATTCCGCGCGCGCTGCCGCCGCAGCCGCTTCTCGTCAGCCCGTTCTCGCCCCTGGTGCGCCAGCGCCTTTTGGACACAGTTCACGACATTTCCCGCCTGCCCGGCCTCGCGGGCATGGCGTGGCAGGAAACGGTCTCGCCCGGCTACCTTCCCGTCAGCCGCATGATCACGCTGGGCGCTCCGGCCCCGCTGGGCTACGGCGAAGCCGCGCGGCTGCTTTTTCTGCGCCGGGCGCACGCCGACCCCGTAGACCTGTTTCCCAATGAATACCGGCAGGGCCATGCCGACACGCGCCTGCCAGCCTTTGACAATTTTAACCTTGATCGCTCTTTGTGGCAGCGCTGGGGAGAGTTCCGCCGCGCGGAAAACCTGGCTTTCCTGCACGCTTTGAGGGCCGTAGTCGCGCCGGGGCAGGCGGTTGTGATTGCGGCGCGCGGCCCCGCTGACCGCGACCCGGAGCAAGGCCCGTCGTGGTACGGCACTTGGGACAACCCCGCCCGCCCGCCGACCGACCGCGACGAGTTCGCATCCGGCGAGGCATGGCAGAACGACCAAACCCAGGCACGCGCGCAGTCCCGGCTGACCTTCTCCCCGGTGCGCGTGCCGCCCTGGCTGCCCAGCCTGCCGGAGAAGTATCGCGTGGAGATGCTGGACGAGGTCAAGCAGCAGATGCACGAAGCGTTCACGCCAGGCCACGGCCCGGTCTGGGATGGCTATGTTTTGGACGCCATCATGCCGCTGTTTGCCTCGCATCGCGGCCCCGCCCCGCCCGCCGACCCGCTTGCCCTCCTTGCCGCCCCGCCCGCTGCCTCTGACAAGCCGTCTTCCCCGGCCCCGCAAAGCAGTAAAATCGCCCTCTAGCGTCCAGCTCTAGCCCGATTTTTTCCCAACACCGGGACACGAAAGGCGAGGCAGGCGGCAAGCGGCGGCGTTTTCAACGAATTGCCCCAGCGTTTTCAACGAATTGCCCCAGCGTTTTCAACGAATTGCCCCAGCGTTTTCAACGAATTGCCCCAGCGTTTCCACGGCGGCTCAAGCGCGCACCAACGACGGAACAATATCTTCCGTCGTTGGTTCGGGCTTGCCACGCGTGTGAAACGCCCAAACGATGCCGGGAGCAGGCCGGATGCGCGGGCTAGTCGGCACCCGGCAGCGCGAGCGAGGCCAGCGCGGCAAAGGTTTCCGCCAGGCGGGTTTCGTGCGGGGAAAACGGCTTGCCGCCATGCCGAAACACGGCCAAAGCCCCGCAGGCTGCGTCGCCATGCCGCAAGGGAACTGCCAAGGCGGAATGCGTGCCCGACTGGCCGCCAAACTGTGCCCACGGGCACTCGCCGAGCGGCGGGTTGGGAATGCCGATTTGTGCGACAGGCAGCCCGCGCCGGAGAGCCTGCAGCGCGGCGCGGGTGCAGGCGCAGCGGGCGAGGGACGGGCCGCGCGCAGGCGAAAGGCGCGAAGTGTCCGGGGGCGAGGTTTCCCAAAACTGCGAAGTGTCTAGGGGCGGGGTTCCCCAAAGGCGCAGGGGCAAACCGCTCCTAGAGCTTGTTTGCGCAGAGGTGTCCACGAGGAAACAAACGCCCACTGCCGCGCCCAACGCGTCGGCGGCGCAGCGGCATAGGGTGTCGGCAAAGGCATCGCTGCCGGGCAGGTCGCGGGCGGCAAGGGTAGCGCTGCGAGGCAAGTCGCGGGCGGCAAGGGCAGCCTGCTGCAAGGCGGCGAACTGGTCGTCCTGGCGGTGCAGGAGCGCGGCGGTTTGCGCGCGGGCCAGCGCCGAAGCGGACAGGGCAGCAAGCAAAGCCAGCGCGTCCACCGTGTCCGGGGAAAAAGCATCGGGCCGAGGGCTGAGAAGCAGCAAATGGCCCGCCGCCGCCGCGCCGGGCAGGAGCGGCAGCATCACCACCGACCGGGCCGCGTAGGGCATCTCGCGTGCAAGCTGCAAAAGGGCGCGCTCGCGGGGCTGGGCAAACAGCGGGTCAGCCTCAATGTCGGGAGCGGCGACAATCTGGCGGTCTAGATACACTTTCCACAAAAGCGGCGACTGCGCATCAAAGTCCCATTGCGTCGGCAGGGTGTGCGCGTGGAGACGCGGGCGCTTTTTGCCCTCGTCCGGCGAGGCGGCGCGCAGCACAAGCGGCTGCCCCTGGCCGTCAAAGGTGCAAAGGTGGGCATGGGCGTCGGCGCGGGTTTCGGGCGGCAGCAGGGCAAGCGCGGCGTCGGTGGTTTCGCGGCAGAGGGTTTGGAAGTCAGAAGTGCGGCTCAGGCGGCGGGCGGCTTCGGAAAGCGCGCGGTGCATGTGGCGTATCTGGGTTTCCCGCGCCTGGGCCGCCTGGCGAGCCGAAAGGTCGCGCACGACAACGGCTGCCCCGCCTGCCGTGGGGCGCGCGGCGATTTCTACCGCGCGTGGACTGTGCGTCCCCTGTGCCACAAGAAAAGGCGCAAACTCCGTCGGCAGTTGTGTTTGCGCGGCCTGCACCCAGGGCAGTGCGCCGGGCGGCACAGCTTGCCCGCTGGGGTAGCGCAGCATACCGGGAGGAAAGAAGGGCGTGTCCGGCGCGTCGCCCAAGCCAAACAAAACGCGCGCGGTGGGGTTGGGCGCAAAATGCCCGGCATTGTCAAAAAGCAGCACGCCATCAGACACGCTGTTTATCGCGGCTTGGGGTGCGGCAAGCGCCTCGGCCTGCGGCATCTGGGATTGCCAGTGTGCAAGCTGGGCCTGCAAAGCGCGAAGCTGGGCCTGCAAGTCTGATAGTGCCTGCGCACGTGCGGACGAGGGGAGGGCGCCGCGCCGCAAGCTGCGCACAAACGCGGCGGCAAAGGCAGCGGGCGGGGCAAAAAGGCGCTGCAAACGCCGCAATGGCGGGAGGGAAAACACGGGAAGATTGTACCCGCACAGGACAATCAGAGCGCGCAGGGGGTCACGCTCCGCGCTCAGTCCGCAAGCGTGGCCTGTGTTAACGCCGCGCGGCCAGCAGCAAGCGCGCCACGCGCTCGGCAGTCTGCTCCAAAAGAAGCGCGCCCTGCGCCATCGCTGTTTCCAGGGGCATAGGGCCAGGCGTAATAGAAAACGCGGCCACTAGCCCCTGACGCGCCAAAGTGTCGGCGGCCTCGCTGTCCACCGACCCGGCAAGCGCAACCACGGGAAGAGGGCCTAAAGCGCGGCAGCGTGCCAGGATGCCCGCGATGGCTTTGCCTTGCAGGGTTTGCGCATCAATGCGGCCCTCGGCGGTGAACACCCAGTCGGCCCCACGCGCTTTTTGGTCAAAGCCCACGGCATCCAGTACCAAATCAATGCCGCTCTGCCTGTCCGCCCCGAAAAACGCCATCAGCGATACGCCTAATCCCCCGCCTGCCCCCACGCCGGGACGCCCGGCGACATCCTGGCCCAAGCCCAGGTCGCGCTTGAGCAGGGCGGCGTAGTGGGCCAAAGCCCCATCCATCTCGGCGACAGCGGCAGGCGAGGCCCCTTTCTGTGGGCCATAAACTTGGGATGCGCCCTCAGCGCCAAGCAGGGGATTGGTCACGTCGGAGGCAATTACCAGGGACACTGCGCCCACAGGAAACGCAAGCTCTTCCATGTCAATGCGCGCGATGCGCTTGAGATGCCCCGCTCCCACGCCCGGTGGGAGCAGCACGCCCCGTGCATCATAAAAGCGCACGCCCAGAGCCTGCATGGCCCCCGCCCCGCCATCATTGGTACCGCTGCCGCCTAGCCCCACAACAACGCGCGCGGCGCCGGAGCGGGCCGCCGCCAGAACAAGCTCCCCCACGCCGTAGGTGGAAGCGCGGCCCAAGTCGCGCTTGCCATGCGGCACTAGGTTCAGCCCGGCGGCCTGGGCCATCTCCACAATCGCCGTGCTGTTATTAATGGCGGTGCCATCCTTGGGCGTGAGCAGGCCATAGGCTGCCTGCATGGGGTCGCCGAGTGGCCCGCGCACGGAGAGGGTGATGCGCGGCCCGTCGGCAGCCAGGAGCAAAGCGTCCAATGTGCCTTCGCCGCCATCGGCGAGCGGCAGGAGCACAACCTCAGCGTTCGGGGCGGCACGCGCAATGCCGCGCGCCATAGCCTGTGCTGCCTCGGGTGACGAGACGCTGCCCTTGAGCGAGTCGGGGGCGACGATAATCTTCATGCCGGCAAAAAGGCGGGCTTACGGCCCATCGCGTCGCCCGAGCATGTCGTGCATCGGTTCATTAATGGACTGCTCGGCATCGCCTCCTGGGGCAAAGTGAGGCGTATCTGCGGGGCCGGGCGCGAGATGGTCCAGCTCGTCTTCGGCGCGAGCCAGGGCCGCGCCCTGCGGCATGGCATCGTCAGTTTCGGGCGTGTCGGCGGGGACGGTTGGGTCGGGCATGAGGTGCTCCTGGAGCAGTGGTTTGTTTCCAAAGTACCCACCGAGGTGCTAATTGAAGCGAAGCGGGCCGCGCGCCTGGGCGTCTTCCAGCCAATCCAGGAACGCGTCGCGGGGAACAAGCGCTGCGCCCAACACTTCCATGTGCGGGGTCATCATTTGAATGTCCATCCACGCGACGCCCTGCCTTTGGAGATGATCAATGAGAAACAAGAGCGCGAGCTTGGAGGCATTGGGGGCGATGTGGAACATGCTTTCGCCGCTAAACGCCCCGCCCGACGCGACCCCGTACAAGCCGCCGACCAGCGCGCCGTGTTCGTCCCACGCTTCCACGCTGTGCGCATCGCCGGTCTGGTGGAACTGCGCAAAGGCGGCTTGCAGCGCGGGCGTGATCCATGTGCCGCCCTGGCCGGGGCGCAAGCTTTGGCGGCAGGCATCCACCACGCGCTCAAACGCCGTGTCCAGGGTGAATGTGTAGGGCGAACAGCGGCGCAGGCGGGCCAGCCGCCGGGGAATGTGCAGGTTGTCAAACTCCAGCACAGCGCGCCTGGGCGGGCAGAACCACAGGAGCGGCAGGCCGTCCATGGGCCACGGAAAGATGCCCCGGCTGTAGGCCCAGCGCAGCGTTTGGGGGTCAAGGTCGCTGCCGACACCCACCACTTCTTCATCGCCCGCCTGCCGGGGGTCGATCACGCGCAGCATAGGGGCAGGCTCTCAGGCTGACGCGGCATCGCCCGGCGCAATCGGCACGGGGCGATGCCCGCCGCCCGCGACGCCCTGCACGCGGTAGGCTTTGCCTTCGCGCACCATCAGATACGCTGCCCGCACCAAAACGCCGTCCTGCCCGGTCAGGGTCACCGGTACCAGGACGCGCTGCCCCGAACTGTCCGACTTGACTGTGCCGAAGACGACCTTTCTGTAATGGGCAAACTCAGGGTATGTGCCCTCCATCATCTGCCGAAAGGTATCCGGCGAGCCAAAGTTTTGCTTCAGCCCGGCGCTCTGGTATTTAATAGCTGCCGTGTAGTCGCCCTTGGCAAATGCAGTCAATTGCGCCTGAATAGCGGCGATGGCCGCCCGGCGCACGTCGGGCTTTGCGGCGCGCAGGCCCACGCTGGGATCAAGATCGTCGGCGGCCTGCGCCGAGGCGGGCCGGATCAGCGGCCCCTGGAAATGATGGAGCACTGTTCCGCCGGCGGCGAAGCAGACCAGGACAAACACGACGGAAGCAAGGCGTGAGCGATACATGGCAGCAGCCTTTCTTTGTAGCAGGCAAGGAACCGGTTGGAAGCGCGAATGAGTTTATCATACCCAAAATGCAGCACTATTGCCGGGTTGTTAAAAAACGCTTTTTGCGCGCTGTCGGCAGCCGTTCTGGAAAGCCTGCGAATTGCCACAACGTTGTTTGCGCGTGCCACAGGCACTGCTTGCACGTTGCCAGCGCGTACCAACGACGGAAGAAATCGTTCCGTCGTTGGTGGGGGCTTAATCCGCCGTTGAAACGCCTGCGCCGTGGGTTTTACACGGGGTTAAAACCCCGTGCTGCTGTGAGAAAACCCGCCTGCTGCACTGGCAGACCCGGAGGGCGCGGGTTGAAGACCATCTTTCTTAACCCACGCAGGTGGGTTTCACAAATGATAGCACGGGGTTTCAACCCCGTGTTTAACCGTGTTCGACCCCGTGCATCATGGGCGTTACCCCGCGCATGCTCATCTTCACGCCGCGCATGCTCAACGGGTGTTGCGCGGCTAATCTGGTATTGCGCGGCGCAGCCTCAGTTTATCCCACCCAGGCGCGCAGGATTTTAGGCTTTCAATCCCGAACGCTGCGCCATGCTGACACTGACAGGAGACATTGTGACCCCAAGCGGCGTGCTGGCGGGCGGCGGGCTTGTGGTGGATGATCAGGGCTTGATTGCCGACATCCTGCCGCGCGCCTCTGCTTTGTCCCGGCGGGCGGACATTGACGCCACGGGCTTGTGCGTCCTGCCCGGCTTTCTGGATATGCATGTGCATGGCGGCGGCGGCGGGGACTTTATGCATGGGACACCCGAAGCTGTCCGGCAGGTTTTGCGCACCCACGCCCGAGGCGGCACGACGGGTCTGCTGGCGACGACCCTGACCGCCGACCGCGCGGATATTGACAGGAGCATCGGGGCTGTCTGCGCCGTACAGTCTGAAGGGCAGAGGGAAAACGAAGCGCGGATTTTGGGCATTCACCTGGAAGGGCCGTACCTCTGCGCCCATCGCCGGGGCGCGCAGCCGCTTGGCCCGATACGCCCGCCGGATGGGGAAGAACTGGCGCACTGGGTGGCCCTGTCCCACGGCCAAATCCGCCAATTAACTATCGCGCCCGAGCTGCCCGGCGCGGAAGCAGTTGTTCGGGCCGCGTCCGACCTGGGCATTGTCGTTTCCCTAGGGCATACCGACGCGACGGGTGCGCAAACCCTGCGCGCGGCGGGCTGGGGGGCACGGCAGGGAACGCACACGTTTAACGCCATGCGCGGCCTGCACCACCGCGAGCCGGGGACAGCAGGGGCGATTTTGGCAGACCCACGCTTTGTGGCCGAAGTGATTGCCGATGGCGTGCATCTGGACCCGCTCATTGTACGACTCATTGTCGCGGCCAAAGGGCGGGAGGGCGTTGTGCTGGTCACCGATGCGATGGAGGCCGCCGCCATGCCGGACGGCGATTATACGCTGGGGGGCAGCCCGGTTTCGGTGCAAAACGGGGTGGCGTCCTTCGCGGACGGCACATTGGCAGGCAGCGTGCTGACCATGAATCAGGCGGTTTGGAATGCCCGAAAGTTCGCGGGCCTGGGGTGGGCGGACGTGTCGCGCCTGGCAAGCGCCAACGCCGCGCGTCAGCTTGGCCTGGCAGGGCAGAGGGGCACATTGGAGGTGGGCGTACAGGCCGACATCGCCATTCTCCACCCGCAATCAGGGCGCGTGGAGTGGACAATTATCGGGGGGCGGGTGGCCTACCGGCGCTAGACAAAACTTGCGGACTGGCGGGAAGCGGGAGCGGATGCCCCGCTTGGTCGGTGAATTGGGTGACCCCGCCGAGCGATTGCAGACCGAACACAAAGTAGCAGCGCGGAATGTTGATCAGGGTTTGTCCGCCCTGCGGGCCAGGCACGATAAACGTGTGACTTTGACCGGGAAACGGCGCGGCGGGCGGGCGCGCAGGCGGCGGCAGCGCGAATGGTTTCGCAGGAGGTGCAGGCGGCGACGCCAAGGGCTTGGGCGCAGGGGCAGGCGGCAGAAAAGAGGGCTGGGAAGGCTGAACAGCAAACGGAATGACGCCGCCGAGCGCCAAAGCCGTCGTCAAGGGCAAAGCGACACAAACAAGTTTCATTGTCAACGTCTCCTTTGCATTTGCAGTGTCAGCATACCCCACTGAGGCAAAAAAAAGTTTAAACGGCGAAACCGGGAAGACACTGCCAAGCGGCAAGAAGTATAATCACGCTATGGACACACCAGACCCCAATGCCGAGCGGATGGCGCGCTTTCTCGCAGGAGACAAAACTGCCAACGGCGCGTTCCTCGCGGGCGTGCTGACAACCGGGATTTACTGCCTCCCGGCCTGCCCCGCCCGCAAGCCGCTGCCCGGCAACGTTGTCTTTGTGGACACGCCCGCCGAAGCAAAAGCACGAGGCCTGCGGGCCTGCAAGCGCTGCCGCCCTGACGAGTTCTACGCGGGCCGCCACCCCGACCGGCAGCGGCTAACGGCACTCGCCGAAGCTGTGCGCCGCAATCCCGGCGCGTGGGCGCACGCCTCCGACATCGCCGCCGCGTCGCCGTGGGGCACAACCAAGTGCGCCGCCTTGTTCCGCGCGCATTACGGGTTGACGCCCGCCGCGTTTCTGACGCAGGCCCGTGTCCAAGCCGCTACGCGCCTGCTGCGCCTCCCTCGCCAGCCTGTTTTGGAGGCAGGATTTGCCGTAGGGTTTGACAGCGCTTCGGCCTTCTACCGCTGCTTCCGGCAGGCAGTCGGCTGCGCGCCCGGCGAGTACCGCAAGCGGGGATAAACGCCCCCTGACCGAAAGGACAACGCCCATGTTTTACGCAGACACCATCCCCACCCCGCTTGGACAGGCTGTTGCCGTCGTGAATGACAACAATGCCCTGGTGCAGCTTTCCCTGCGCCACGAAGAAAACACGGCAGAAACGACTGCCTTTCTGGTGCAGGGGGAGCCGGTGACCTGGGACAAAGCCAGGCTGGCCCCGGTCGCCAAGCAATTGCAAGAGTACTTTGACGGCACGCGCACCACGTTTGACCTGCCGCTCGCCCCGCGCGGCACGCCGTTTCAGCAGCGAGTGTGGGCCGAAATGACGCGCATCCCTTATGGCACAACTATGAGCTACAAGGAGCTGGCCGCGCGTGTCGGCAGTCCCGGAGCGTGCCGGGCCGTGGGCGGGGCCAGCAGCAAAAACCCCGTGTGGGTCGTGGTGCCGTGCCATCGCATTGTCGGGTCGGGCGGCACATTGACCGGCTACGCGGGCGGCCTGAGCGCCAAAGGATACCTGCTGACATTGGAAGGGGCTGAGGGCGGCTTGTTTGCGCCGGTTTGGGGGCGGACGGATTGTGGAAACAAAGCACTATGACACCGCGCGCAGAAAGACATCACTTATGGCAAGCACTGGTATGCCTCGCAGCACAAACCCCAGCGGCGACCCCGATGCCGCCAATGCAAACCGCGACGACCAGGGCGAGCGCCTGGCCCACTCCGATGACAACCCGGACTGGAACGCGCCCAACCAGGGCATGGGCACGCACCATGTGGTCACGGCAAACGACGCCCAGCAGCAAGATCAGCGCTCGGGCGACGTTGCCGCCGGCATGACCGGCCTGGATGCCGACACGCGCGACAAAGTTGGCCTTCCTGTCACTGACCGCCACGCCCCGGAAGAAGAAGACGTGCAGGGCACAGGCCGCTAGCGTGTCAGGTTCATGGTGCGCGCCGCAAAAGCAAGCGTGTCTTGAATGTGGGCATCCCAATAAGCCCAGTCGTGGCGGCCTGCGTGTTCGGCGTATTCGTGGGGATAGCCGATGCGTTCCAGGTGCGCCTGAAACCGGCGGTTGTCGTCAATCAGGAAGTCGTCCACGCCGCAGTCAATGCGCAGAGCCGGACGCGCAGCAGGGTCGGCACGCTCCGCGAGAGCGTAGGTATCATTGCCGCCCCCTTGCGGGTGCGTGCCGAAGATGGCGCGCAGATCGGCCTGACCCGCATCGTCTTCAGTCCAGGAGCGGGCGGCAATCTCCAAAGCCCCGGAATGGCTGACGCCTGCACAAAAGAGTTCAGGGTATTTGAGGGCAAGCTTGACCGCCCCATAGCCGCCCATGCTCAGGCCCGCCGTCATGCGGGCCGGGCGCACGGCACGGGTATGGAACGTGCTGTCTACAAATCCAACTAAGTCCCGCGTCAAATAAGTTTCAAAGGCCTGCGTCGCCTGCCCCGCACTGTCCGTGTACCAGCCGCGCTCGCCGTTGGGCATGACGACTACGAGGGGCAGGCCATCTGCGTAACGCTCCAAACTTGTGCGCCGCGTCCAGGCCGTGTGGTCGTCGCTCAGGCCATGCAGCAGGTACAAAGTGGCCCACGGGCCAGGAATGTTCTCCGGCACGAGGACAGTGAACGCGGTCATCTTTTGCAGGGCGGTGCCGCTGCCCAGATGCATTTCGCAGATTGCCATTGTGTGTCAGGCGCTTTCTAGACGTGTCAGTGAGACGGAGATATAGTTGGGGGCAGTGTATGACCCTCCACAAAAGCGGGCGGGACGACAACTTTGGTTTGCCAGGTGCGTACTGCGCTCAGGGTGGGCTGGCGCGGATCAACCAAGACAAAGCGCAGGGTGAACGTCTGCGTCCTGCCCGGCAGATAATGGGGCGCAAAAGCAAACTCATCGCTGTCGCTTTGATGGCGAGGCAGGGAAGTTAAACGTAAAGGCAAGTTTGGCGGCAGCAGTAGGTTCCAGGCACTTTGTGTCTGTGGGGTAGAGCGCAACAGAACAATAAGCGTGGTATCTGGCGGCAGTGTCACGCTGCCGCCATTGTCCTTGTCAGTCACTATGGCAAAGGCGGCAGGCGGGCCAAGCGCATACAGTGCCGGAGTAGTTAGCTTGGGCCGCACGGGCGGCTTAACCGAGGGGGGAGAGGCGAACGCCGCGCCCGCAAAGCTTGAGCAAAGCGCCGCCGCTGGCAGGAAGAGTGAACGGAAAAGCAGCAGTTTCATGGGCGTCTGCCTGCGGGCCGGACGCGCTGGCCCGGTGCGGGAAACAGGCGAAGGGCTAGGCGGTGGCGGTTGCCTGCTGGGGCGCGAGGAAGACTTGGAAAAGGCGCTGCGCAATCAACTCGCCCCCGGCCTCAAGCGTGACCGTATACACGCCGGCTTCGGGCAAAAGCACGCCCTGCACTTCCAAAGGGAAATCCGTGACGCTTGTCTTGTCGCCCGGCAGGGTCTTGCCGTCGGCAGAGAACAATTCGCCGCCCGATGGCAGGGTAATAGCGATGCGCACCGGCGTTTCCGGGTCAGCATTAGTGACCGAGGCGAGGACGCACAGCCGGGGATAAACAGTCGGCACCTGTCCGGCCCCAATGCTATTAAAGATACTGATGACCGATTTGCTGTGGGTACGCGCGTCTTCCAGGATTTCGTTGCACAAAGTCAGGCAGACGCAGCAGGGCTTGGTGAGGGTGTTTTTGCTCATGGTAGGTGAAGCATGATAACATGCCTGCCGCCTGGTTGTCAATGTTAGATATTGGTTGTCAATGTTGGGTCTTGGATTGCGGCTTAGGGCGCAGCTTCAGCAAGGCCTCTACGGCAGGGTACAGAAACAGAATGGCGGCGACTGTGCCAACAATGTCCGCTCTCAGAATGACGGGGCTAGGGGGGCTAAGGCCAATGCTGACAATGACAGCCACCAGCCCGACAATCAGGATAATGCACTGGCGCAATTGGGATTTATCCCCGGTTTTTAGAGAAGCAGCCAGGACAAAAAGCTGCGCAAATAGGCTGACGACAAGGGGTTTGGTGCCGAGAAAGTGGACAACGGCAAGGAGTGGGGACAAGGAGTTCTGCTTTCCAGCAAAGAAAAGAAGTGCCGCGTGTGCCCAGAGCAGGCATGAGGCAGAAGTACATCACTGCGTTCTACCCACTCGCTGCCAGGTGTCAGTCTGTGAGCGTGTGTCAATCTGTTGGAGTGAGCAGGAGGCGAGCACGGCTACTTGCCCGAGACGAGGCTATGCCCGGCAAGCACCTTCGCGAGATAACGGCCTGTGTGCGAGGCAGACACTTTGGCGACATCTTCAGGCGTGCCTGCGGCAACCAATTCGCCGCCGCCGTCGCCGCCCTCCGGCCCCATGTCAATCACCCAGTCGGCAGTCTTGATGACGTCTAAGTTGTGCTCAATCACCAAGACCGTGTTGCCTGTGTCGGCCAGGCGCTGCAAGACCTGAAGCAGCTTCTTGGTGTCGGCAAAGTGCAGGCCCGTTGTCGGCTCGTCTAAGATATAGAGAGTGCGGCCTGTGGCGCGCTTGGCAAGCTCGGTGGCGAGCTTGACCCGCTGCGCCTCGCCGCCAGATAATTGGGTGGCGGGCTGACCCATGCGGATGTAGTCTAGGCCGACATCGTGGATGGTACGGAGTTTGCGCGTAATCGCAGGCACGGCCTCAAAGAACTGCACCGCCTGCCCTACAGTCATGGCGAGGATGTCGGCAATAGACTGGCCCTTGTACTTGACTTCCAATGTCTCGCGGTTGTAGCGCTTGCCGTGGCAGACCTCGCAGGGGACATAGACATCCGGCAAGAACTGCATCTCAATCTTGATAATGCCGTCGCCTTTGCATGCTTCGCACCGCCCGCCCTTGACATTAAACGAGAACCGGCCCGCCTTGTAGCCGCGCATGCGGGCATCGGCGGTCTTGGCAAACAAATCGCGGATCATGTCAAAGACGCCGGTGTAGGTGGCGGGATTTGAGCGGGGCGTACGCCCGATGGGACTTTGGTCAATGTCTACTATTTTGTCTAGTTGATCGATGCCAAGCACAGCGTCATGCGCTTCCCAGACGCTGCGTGTTTTGTTGATGGCGTACTGCAGCCGGGGGTACAGCGTTTCCTGAATAAGAGTGCTTTTGCCCGACCCGCTGACCCCCGTGACGCAGACAAAGCAGCCCAGGGGAATGCGCACCGTGACGTTTTTGAGATTGTGCCCGTGGGCGTTCTGTATCTCTAGGTACTTGTCGCTCGGAGGCCTGCGCTCGGCGGGAACGTCTATCTTGTCGCGGCCTGAGAGGAAGCGGCCTGTGATGCTCTCCGGGTTCGCCATGACTTCGTCCGGCGTGCCCTGCGCGATCACCTGGCCGCCGTGTTCGCCCGCCCCCGGCCCGATGTCCACGATCCAATCGGCGGCAGCCATTGTCTCTTCGTCATGCTCGACGACAATGATGGTATTGCCCAGGCCGCGCAGACGCATCAGTGTTTCTATGAGCTTGGTATTGTCGCGCTGGTGCAGGCCGATACTGGGTTCGTCTAGGATGTACAGCACTCCGGTCAGCCCCGACCCAATCTGACTTGCCAGACGAATGCGCTGCGCCTCGCCGCCAGCCAGCGTCCGGGCGGCACGGTCTAATGTCAAGTACCCCAAGCCGACATTGAGCAGGAAGCCCAGGCGCGTTTGTATCTCCCGCACAATCTGCCGCCCGATGAGCTGCTGACGGGCGGTCAGCTTCAGTGTTTCAAACCACTCAAATGATTTGGCGATGCTCAGTGCGCACAGGCGGCTGATGTCCAGGCCACCCAGCAGCACGGCTAGGGCTTCCGGCTTCAGCCGCCTGCCGTCGCACTTGGGGCACGGCCTATCCGATTGGAACGAGCCAAGCCACTCTTTGATGCCGTCGCTTTCGGTCTCGGACAGCTTCTTTTGCAGCATGCCGACCACGCCCGCAAAGTCCGAGGTGAACTGCCGATTGCGCCCCCATTTGTTGCGGAACGTGACCGTGACCGACCCTTTGACGCCGTGCAGGAGCGCATTGCGCTGTTCGTCGCTCAGGTCTTTGATGGGGGTATTGCTGTCAAAGCCGAAGCGCTCGGCAACGCCCCGAAACAGCCCCAATGCCCATTCGTTGGTGTTGCCCGATGTCGCCGCCACATACGGCGCGATGGCTCCGGTTTCAATGCTCTTGGTATCGTCGGGGATAATAAGGTCGGGGTCAAACTCCACTTTGATGCCCAGGCCGTGGCACTCCGGGCACGCGCCGTAGGGAGAATTGAACGAGAACAGGCGCGGCTCTATTTCCTCAAAGTTGAATGTGCTGTCGATGGCGGCAAAGCTTTCGGTGAACTCTAGGGCTTCGCCGCCAATCACGTCCACAACTACTTGGCCCTTGCCCCACTTCGCGGCGGTCTCAAAGGAGTCGACCAGACGCTTCTCAATGCCCGATGCTTTAACGACCAATCTATCTACGACAATCTCAATCGTGTGCTGTTTGTAGCGTCCTAGGGCGGGGATTTCGTCTGAAGACAGGTCGTAGGTCTCGCCGTCGATGCGGACGCGTGCGAAGCCTTCCGTCCGCACTT
>JAABUJ010002180.1_pt1 | contig 25091 bp, 18 predicted proteins | sample 5559131 | NCBI WGS metagenome assembly JAABUJ01 (sample SAMN10711875, study PRJNA513366) | rock metagenome | isolation source: Antarctica rocks | place: Antarctica: Victoria Land, Mt New Zealand nord | collected 2016-01-07
CATGCTCGGCCTCTCGCCCTATGCCATCAAGAGCGCGATCCGGCGTGGGACGCTGGAATCTGTGTTAGCCAGCCCGCATGTGCGCCTTATCTCACAAGCCGCCATCGACACCTATCGCCAGGAGCACCTAGGGCACGTCGGCCGTCCCGCGCGCAAGAAGCGGCGTAAGAGAGCAGCCCCCGCCGCGCCTGAGGAACACACACCCGCACACGCGGCCGATCCGCACCACACGATAGATGAGGGGGGAGCGATCCACCCCCCGGAGGAGGACGACGATGGACACGACCCACGACATCCCTGAGCGCGACGGCCGCCTGGTCTTCATCGAGCCGGCCGATACCGCCCCCCTGACCGCCGCCGAGCGCGCCACGCTCCAGACCGCCTTCGCCGCCCTGCTGCGCTCCGGCTGCCCCCTGTTCGCCCCCCCAGCCTCCAGCGAGATCCCCGGCCCCCTCGATCCGGACGACCCCGGCCTCGATGACCGCGTGCGCGCCATCCTCGACCGCCCGCTGGAAGGGGGTGAGAGCGACACGGGAGGGCCGCGCGCATGACCACGCGCACACGTCCGCACATTGAGCACCTGCAACGGCGCAGCCTGGCGCGCGTGGAGCGGCGCTGGAACCCCGATCGCGGCGACCTGGACCTGCGCTCCAGCCCATGGCGTCAGGAACGCCATCAGCGACGTCAGGGCGTGGGGCAGGGGCACAGCCTATGACGCGCCTCCGCCCCATCATCCCATGCCTGGCCACCGCCGACATGCGCGTCGCCGTCATGGCCGCGCGCGGCACCCCTGAGGTCGCCGTCCATCTCCCATCGTGTGTGAGCCCTGTGGCGGGTGCCCTACAGCGCGCTGATCCACGGAGCCTCGGCGCGGGTCGGCCACCGATAATGAGAGAGCGCCATGGCGCGACGGGCCACTAGCAGGGCGGGGGAGGCGGTGCAGCTCCCCTTCGCTACCGCCGCGCCGCCCCCTGCGGGACAGGCCACCGTCGCCTCCGCGCGCCTTGGCTCGGAGAGCGCGGCGTCCCGCGCGCTGGCGGCGATCCGGGCCTGGGAGGCCAGCGCGGAGCGCGGCTGGCTCGCCGGCGGGGCCTGGGCTATCATCCAGGGCGACCCGCGCTACGACGCGACCGCCACCGACGCTGAGGACCCGGACTACGCGGGGAACGTGGCCGTCTTCGACGACGGCAGCCGACTCCTTGAAAAGGCCGACGGGTGGGCCGTGGGGCCGCGCCAGCGCACCCGCCCCGCAGGTTAACATAAAAGAGCCAGCACGGCGGACGCATGATATGACCGTTGTAGCCAAACGAGAGGTGAGGTGACCCACATTGTCACTTAGGCATGGTTCAATCGGACTTGACAGTTTTAAATCGGCAGAGGGCGCAAGGTGGCCCTTCGTAGGCGTGAAACAGCCGCCGCCATTTTATTTCGACTGTTCAGACTGTCAAGTTAGAATGCGCCTACGCTGAACCATGTCTTAACTGATAGATTGGCCGCGGTGGAACCATCGTGTGGCTGCGCGTGCAGACGAGACGCATCGTATGGCCGCGAGGAAAATGCCAACGCGGTTCCTGATTCTTGGGCGATCATGGCCCCGACGTGACAAAAGGACATGGGCATACTGCGTAAACCTGAGCGCTGCGGCGCAACCGCAGACAGATACACCCGAGGAGGACCCCGTGAGCTATCAAAGTTGGAAGCATAGTTTGACCACAATGGCCACACTATGAGTGGAGGGACAAAGATGAGCCGTATCATGGCTGTTGTTAATCAGAAGGGCGGCGTTGGGAAAAGTACGACCGCGCTCGCTTTGGGGACGGCGCTCGCCGACCGAGGCCAGCGCGTGCTCCTCATTGACCTCGACCCGCAGGGGAGTTTGACGAACAACGCTGGCGTCTCCGCCCACGAGTTGAAGACGACGGTCTACACCGCCATGGCGCATGTCATGAGCGAGGGCGAGGCCGGCCCGCTCACCTCGTATGTGCAGCAGGTAGAGGATCGCCTAGACCTGCTCCCCTCAAACATCGGCCTCGGCGTCGCGGAGATGGAGCTACAGAACGCGGTGCGGCGCGAATACGTACTCGCGGAGGTCCTGGCCCCCGCGCACGGCAACTATGACGCGGTGCTGGTGGACTGCGCGCCGTCGCTCGGGTTGTTGACGATCAACGCCCTCACGGCCGCCCACCAGGTGCTCATCCCGGTCGAGCCCGAATATCCCGCAGCCTTCGGTCTGGGGCTACTCATGCAGTCGTTGCAGCGCATCCGTAAGACGCGCCTCAACCCGCGGATGGAGATCGCTGGTATCATCCTGACGATGGTCGACTATCGCACATCGCATGGCCGCACGATCGCTGAGAGCGTCAAGGAGAGCGTGGCCGGCCAGGTCCCCGTCCTGGGCGAGGTTAAGAGGAGCATCAAAGTGAGCGAGGCGGCCGAGCGCGGCATGTCGATTACCCGATATGCCCCCGGTAGTGAGACAGCGCGCGCGTACGAGGAGATCGCCGATCGATTGCTGCGGTCATGGGACATCCAGCAGTCACTAACGGCGCGTGAGTCGCACGATATGCCCGCAGACGTCGAGGGGGTGACACATGTCTAAGTCGGCATTGCCGCCGCGCCGCGCGCCACTCCACCCTGTCGATTGGGTGACGCAGCAGGCTGGGGTCGAGGATTTGCCCGGCGCCAAGTTGATCGCCGTGAGCTTGCTCGACCCCAATCCCTACCAGCCCCGCACGACCTTCGACCAGGACGCGCTTGATGAGCTGACCGCCTCGATTCGCGAGCACGGCGTCTTGCAACCGCTCACTGTGCGCCAAGCGGGCGACCGCTATCAAATTGGGGCCGGCGAACGACGCAAGCGCGCGGCGGAACGTGCCGGTTTGACCGACGTTCCCTGTGTCGTGCGTGACCTCTCCGACGAGCAGATGGAGGTGCTGGCCCTGGTCGAGAACGTCCAGCGCGCTGACCTCGACCCCCTCGACGAGGCGCACGCCTACCGCCGACTGATAGATCGCTTCGGGCTCTCCCTGCGCGAGGTGGCCAGCCGCGTCAAGAAGAGCCACGAGCATATCGCGCGACGCCTCCGCCTGATCGCCGACCCTGCGGTGGAGGACGCTGTGCGCGCTGGCACCGTCGTGCCGACTATCGCGGCCGAGTTGGCGCGCGTCGAGGACCCGGAGCGCCGGCGTGACCTGCTGGGGCGGGCCGAGGCCGGTGAGCGCCTGACCTTGAAGGCCATCGCCCCACCCCCCGCTGTCACACATGCGACAGCGGCCCCGAACGCGGGAGCACCACTGACGCCAGCGACGCAGGATGGTCAGGAGCATGGGGAGGGTGTCACATATGTGACAGCCGCTCCCTCTCTCGCTAGCGCAACGTCGACGCCTTCTCGCGCATCTAACAATGGGGATGAACCTGTCACACATGTGACGCCGGCAGCCGCCTCAACGGGATATGCTGCCCCTTTGGCCCTTGCCTCAGAAGGGCCGCCACATGTCCGCGATGGGTGGATCGCCGGCGCGGACCTGCGGACAGTTGTGTTGCTTGAATCGACGAAGGGGCAGGCGCCGCGCGACCAGGTACGAGCCGCGCTCTGGGCCGACCTGGAAGCCCTAGAGGGGTAGATGGGGAACATGGCCCACCTGCACTCGGACGACACGACAGACGACGCCCTACCGGCGCACGTCACCCTGACCACGGATCAGGTCACAGCGGAAGGTGCCGGCCCGCTTGCCGACGCCCTGCACGCCGCCGGCGTCGCCGTCGAGCGGCACGCCTTCCTGCCCGTGCGCGGCGAGGAGCAGCACCCTTGGGGCGTGCTCCTGCTGGCCGCGTCCGGCCCACCCGTGCCGCTGACCCGGCTCGTCGTCCCCGCGACGGCCCCAGCCGGCGTCGCCCCCGCCCTCGCCGCCGCCCTCGGGGTGGGGGCACGTCCGGCACCAGCCACGCTCCAACTCAAGGCCGAGGGCGTGTTCGTCTCCGTCAGGGGCCGGGATATACTCGACATAACGCAGGCGCTCGACGCGCTCCCGGCCCAGCTCGCGCGCCTGGACACGCGCCGGGAGGAACGCCGCCTCGTCTATAGTGAGAGTGCCTGGCGCATCGACCCGTGACGGGAGCACACTGTGGAACATGACTTACTAACGGCGACGACGGCCGAGGGACACGACACAACCGACGTGGCGGCGACCGCACACGACACAACCGACGTGGCAGCAGTTGAACGCGATAGCACCACCGCGACAACGGAGGGCTCCGCCACGCCCGCAGCCGCGCCGGACGGGCACGCGTCGCGGCCGGTGTCGTACGTGTCCGTGCCCCCCGACGTATGGGCCGTGGCCCGCGCCGACATCGCACGTTACCGCCGGGACTCGCTCGGCGGCAAAGGCTGGGACAAGCGCAAGGACACGCCGATGAGAGCCAAGGGCGAGGGCGCCATCAAGGGGGACGCCGACGAGGATGAGAAGGCGATGCACTGAGTACCTCCCGCTCCGACGTGGGGCCGTGCCTCGTCCGGCTGGTACACAGCTACTGGCCGCCGCCGACGCACGGCCCCACGTTGCGCTACCGCCGAGGATCGGGGGTTCGCGGTCCACCGGCCAGCGGGTGCGGCTCCATGGCTTCCAACCCTCGCAGCCAGTGACACCCTAACCAGGCTTAACCCTCGCACCCCATGGCCCCTGTGCGCCGGCGCGGACCCCGGCCAGCCTCGACGGCCGCGTCGGCTCGTCTACAGTGGAGAACACAGCAGATCGACCCGTGACGGCGAGGACATCGATCGTCGCGTGGCATGGGCGTAGCTCACTTGCTGCGCCGCTACCCCATCAATGGTCTCCAGCGTGTGGTTGCTCGCCGGGTCGTAGCTGTAGTGGTAGACCGAGCCGGGGCATTCCACGGCGTCGGTCAGCCGCTGCACCCCGTCGTAGGCGTACGTGATGACGCGTGTCGCCCCCACCACGCCGAGTTTGGCCGCGAAGCCGTCCCCGCCGCCCTGCCGGTAGGTCCCCTGTAGCGCGCCCGTCGTCGTCAGCAGGTTCGTCGATTGCGTGGACCCTGTCACGTAGGCGTTGCCTCCGCAGTCCAGCGCCACGTCCACCCCGCTGTCGTTGCCGTTCCCGCCCAGGTACGTGCTGGAGACGAGCGCAATCACGAAACGTGCTTACGCTCTTTCAAGATAATGGAGCGTCCAGGCCGCGAAACCGCGCACCGTGGGATCCTCGTCCTGGAGGGCAGCGGTGAGTGGGCCAACGGCGCGCTGATCGTACGGATAGACCAGAGCCAGCGCCGCAAGTTGGCGCACGCCGCTATGCACGTCGGTGAGCGCGGCGATGAGCGGACCGACAGCCGGCTCCCCGAGCTTCCCTATCGCCCCCATGATCGTCGCCCGGTGCGCGTTGTTGCTGTCCTGCGCCGCCTCCGTTAGGAGTTGGATCAGCGGGCCGACCGCCCGCGCGTCGCCCAAGTCACCGAGCGCCTGCGCCGCGTCGCCCCGCACCGTCCAGTCGGGATCGCCGAGCGCGTCGATCAGCGCCGCGACCGCGCGATGATCGCTGAGTCGGCGCAGGGCTTGGACGACGTGGACGTGCACCGCTGACTCTGGGTCATGTAGCGCCGTGAGCAAGGCGGGGACGGCAAGTGCGTCGCCCAAGCGACCGAGCGCGCGCGCCACGTTGCCGCGCACCTCGGCGTTCTCGTCACCGAGCGCGGCGATGAGCGGGCCGACGGCGCGCCGATCGCCCAGGATCTCGAGCGCGGCGGCTGCTTGACGTCGGTCGCGGCTGTCGCCGGTTCGCAACGCGTCGAGATACGTCTCGACGGGTTTGGTCGCCCATGTGATCATCGAACACCCTTTATCTGTTCAGCCGCACAAAGCTGTCGTAGGCAGATTGCATCAGCTCCTGGAAGGAACGGTATCGCCTAAATCCTGGACGATGGCTAGCATAATGCCACGCCTCCCACTCTCCTTCTTTTGTCGTAACGCGTGGATTGAGTAGATATATATCGGTATCAACCCAATCGCTAATTTGTAAGGTTGTTGGGACATCCTCCGCGCGGACCATAGGTGTTTGTCCTAAACCATAAACAAAGTAGTCATCATCCGACAGGTGAAAGTCAGGATCAACCACATCGTCGATAAACTGTTGGTTGCCTACCGACAACCACTCGATCTCCTCGGTCGACAACAGCGGAATGCCATCCCACCGCCATCCATTACTCGTTTGTAGAAAAGCATGATATGACGGCGGCAGCGATGTCCCGAGATGCGCCTCAAGCCGTCCGATTTGCTCCTCTGTCGCGCCTGGGTTCCCGACCCAGCCCGACGCCACAACGTCGGGCGACAAATCCTGCGCGATATCGGGGGTTTGCAGCAGCACCTCGCTCCAGCGAGCGACGAAATCGTGCCAGTCAAACATCGTCATGTGATCGCTTCTCCCTGCTACAAGTCACCAAGCAACGACCTTTGTATCATGCTACCGCTACTCCCTACGGTATGATATGCACCCTAAAAGGCTTGGGCTCCTGCATTAGGGCCACGCCATAGAATCTCGACAAGATTGTGCCCTGCCGACGGTTCTGATCACCAGCGACTTTAGCGATAGAAGAACCTGCGCCTCCTTGCATTGTGCTAGCAAACGGATACTCATCACAGGTAGCAGTGTTAGCGCGACCACGGGTAATTCCTAGTAGCTGATCCGTTTCTTTTAATCGCGCCCTACTTTCCGTCGTAGCACCTTCCGTCCGCCCACCGCATGCTGCGTTCCGATTCATTATCGTTGGACTATTAGGGTCATCATCAGGGTAAGGTCCGTTGTACGTCAAGACCGACGGATATCCGCTAAGCTGGGCGTATAGGATATGGAGTGCGATTTGAGGGACTAGCAAACCACCTGGCGCGTCGAGCTTCGGCCCTAAAGAAGAGCAACCGGGTAGCCGGGTACCAATGGCTATGCCAAAGCAAACAACCGGAAGGTTCGGGTCCTCCTCATCATACTTCAACTTTTTCACGCTATCCAGTAGGTTCTCGGGCGTATCCGCGTCGTGCAGCGTTGGCTGCGTGACAATCCCGGCGATGAACCCTGTCGCCGCAGCACCCAGAACCTCCGCCAGTGGGATAACGGGCTTCTCTACCACTGCCTGGCCAGCCCCCTGGAGGATGCCCTCCGCCGCCGCCACAGCCTGCGCCGCCTCGTTCGCGACGCCCACCGCATCCTCCCCGATGGCGACAACGGCCGTGAACGCGCGGTTAAAGACACTGCCCCCTCTGTGGATCACCGTCCGCACCTGCCGCGCCGGGCTCACATAGAAGCCCTTGGGGAGCGCGGACCGCGCCCCTGGTATGTCGCGTAGAATCTGCTGATACAGGCAGGTCTTGTCCGCTTCCGTGGGGTAATAGATCGGCGACTTACTCGTGCTCAAGATACGGGAAAGAGCGTCATCGACCGTGGAGATGGCGCAGTTCTGGTCGTCCGGCTGTACGCCCGGCAACGCGGCATCCCGATGCGTGTTCGGGATGTAGCACGCACCCGAGGGGTCGCTGCCGTTGACGGGGTCACCGCCGGCGTAGAGGTACGCCTGCCCCGTCTGCTGCTCCAGCGGATCGCGCGTGAGGAACTGTCCCGTCGCCGGGTTGTAGGTCCGCGCCCGCAGATTTTGCAAGCCCGTAGCCGCGTCCTGCAATTCGCCATCGTAGCCGAACGTCGGCGGCGTCGCCCCGTTCTCGGGCGTCCCGTACGGGTCGTAGTTGACCGTGGGGCTGGCGTTGGCCCCGTCGTCCGTCGTGTAGCGCACGCTGCCTTGCAAGTCCGGCATGTACCACGTCCGCGCGCTGCCCCCACTCGGCACGGAGGCGAGGCGGTCCAGCCCGTACAGATAGTCGGTGACCGCTGGCGTGCCGGCCCCCGTCGCCGTCTGCAACACCTGGCTCTGACCGGCGGCGAGGTCCTGCGTGTAGGCCGTCGGCACGCCGTTGATCGTCTGCGTCACCAGCACGCCGTCGCCGTTGTAGCCGTAGCCTTCGGTCGCTCCGGCTCCCGCCAGTGCCGTCAAGTGGTCCAGCGCGTCGTAGCGGTACGTGCTGGCGCCGTTGGAAAGTAGGTTGCCCGCCGCGTTGTAATCGTTATAGTCATGCGATGATATGATAATTAGCAGGATACACCCTTTACACAAGATACTTATAAGGTTGGTAGTATGGCTATTATTTTTTACAGCGTGCGTGAAAGTCCATACGGATGCTTCTCTAACTTCTCGGCGCACCCAATCGAGATCGATGGCAAAGTCTGGCCGACGAGTGAGCATTACTTCCAGTCACAAAAGTTTGTCGGTACACCGAGTGAAGATGAGATCCGACGAGCACACAGTCCGATGCGGGCAGCCGAGATGGGCCGTGATCGCCATCGTCCTTTGCGGCCCGACTGGGATGCCGTCAAGGACGATACTATGCGCCGCGCAGTGCAACGCAAGTTCGAGACACACGGAGACATTCGTGCTCTGTTACTCGCTACGGGCGACGAGGAAATCATTGAGAACGCGCCGCGCGACTATTATTGGGGCTGTGGCGCCAATGGCACGGGTAAGAACATGCTTGGTAAGATCCTAATGAATGTGCGCGAGGGGTTGCGACAAGGGCTATAACCTTGGACAGATTAAAATCAGTCGAACAGGATAGTACAGTTTGGCAAGAGGGATTGAATTCTCGTCAAACCATGTTCAGTGACTTTCGTATCCGACAGCTCCAACTCTCGCAATGAGGATAAGCCCCGTAAATAGTCTAACCCTTCGTCGCTTATCGCTGTGCCTCCAACAAGGAGCCTTCGTAAGGCTGTCAAGTGCCTTAAATGCCCTAGCCCTTCGTCGGTAATGGGCGTATCATCAAGAACAAGGGTTTGTAGGGCGATTAGTCTTTGTAAGAACGCTAAACCAGCATCAGTAATCGCTGTACTGCCAAGATCAAGCGTCTGAAGATTCTGGAGCATGACTAAATGGGATAATCCAGCATCACTGATTTGGGTATGCCTGAGAAAAAGATAGCGTAGGGCTGTAAGTTGTCGCAAATATTGAAGCCCCACATCTGTGATTGTCGTGTCATGACGTATGAAATTTGTACCACTCTGTGGGTTACCAATATCCAACGTTATTAACTCCGGCAAAGAGTCTACCTGTGCAAGCGTCTTGTCAGAGATAGCGGTATGTCTAAGGTCTAGCCGACGCAGAGCGGGGAGTTGATGTAATTTTGCCAAACCAGCATCGGTAATGCTCGAACTATAGAGAAAGAGTCGGCGTAACCCCGTCAAACCCCATATATACGTCAATCTTGTATCATCGATCGGCGCATGTGTAAAATCAATCCCTTGTATGTCGTTGGGTTCCAAGTTGGCTAACCCGGACAAGTTATCAACGGCTGCTTCGTCTACTAAAAGATCTAAATCTGCCGTTGTGGGCACAGTTACAGTGCCACACGCCTCCTTGTCAAAAGGCATTAGCCGCTCTAAATCACCCTCTCTTAAGCGATACCAAAGCGTCCCAAGTGACTGGGTAGTTGGGAAATGGATACTGCGCGTTAATTGCTCTATCATGTCTAGCCATCCGCTTTCATTTTCATTGGCTGTTAGTACTAGTTGCCGCTGCGAAATGGCTCTACCGCTGCGGTGCCAGCCCTGGCATATGTCATTTGTTGACCATCATAGGGCTTTGCCCATAAAGTATGTTTGTTCTAGAAAAAATCCGAATGTAATACAGACTGGAAGTAACTGGCCGCAAAAATATTGACCTCTGGTTACTATACCGTTTTCCATTCGGAGCTAGCGGACTTTATGGGCAAAGCCACCATCATAGCTGCAAACCGCATACTGATGTTGCGATTTTAGTAGGTTTAACCGTAGGCGCAGGCGCTGCATTTCCATTTCGCAACGGCAACTAGTATTAGGCACCTTACGGCAAGTACGGCAACAACTGCCGTACTTGCCCGAAAGCCGGTACTAACCCGGTTCATCACCTGTACCAATCTTTGCACCTATATCAGAGGTGTAGAGCATTCCCCACCTAGATAATTAGGACGCACGCATAGGGTTGCGTCCGAAGCTGATCGGGACTATCGGGACCGACGTGACGTAGGGAGGAACAGCCGCAACGTACTGGCGGGGCACGTTTGGAATGGGCACGAATGGCGGCTGCTGCTCCTGCCCATTAAGTATTGCTACATACCACGACGTGTCACCCCTTCTAACAGCAGCCCTCACCCGTCGCGGGTTGTAGTAGAAGATGCTCGCGATGTCTGTTTGGGTAAGCCCCGGTGTGAATGGAGAGATATCGGTGGCATAACCACCTCGCGGCAGCAGGTTGCCACTCGGATCGGTGTATTCCTGCGTCGGTATCAATCGCCTCTCAATATAGATTGCCTGCGCAGCTGCTTCATTCGTGTAGTGGTAGAGTATTTCCGACCCTTGACGCGTCCGTGTTCCCGTCGTAGGGGGGGCGTCGGGCGCGTACGCCTGCGTCGGCGGCGAGGTCACGAAGTACAGGACGCCCGCCAGGGTTGCCGCGACCGCGACCCGCGGCAGCACGGCCGTGCCCAGCACCTTGACCGTGTTCTTCGCGATGGCCTGCTCGACGACTTGCGACGCCTGTTCCAACACATGCTCGGCCCCCGCGACGGCCACGCCTGCGTAGAGCCCCGCCACGCGCTTGACCGGGCCTACATCGAACCCATGCGCCAGCAGCGGGCGCGCCGCCGCGATGCGCAATGCCTGGGCATACAGACAGTTCTTGTCCGCCACCATCGGGTAGTAGACCGGCGACGCGGAGGGGTCGAGGACCTTGGCCGCGATCGCCTGGGCCGTCTGACCCAGCAGCACGCTGCTACAGGGAATGCCGGGATAGCTTGTGCCGGGCGTCTCGAAACCGAACACGGTGCATGCGCCCGAGGGGTCGCTGCCGTTGACGGGATCGCCGCCGGCGTACACGTACGCCTGCCCCGTCTGCTGCTCCAGGGGGTCGCGCGTGAGGAACTGCCCCGTCGCCGGGTTGTAGGTGCGCGCCCGCAGGTTTTGCAGCCCCGTCGCCCCGTCCTGCAACTCGCCGTCGTAGCCGAACGTCGGCGGCACGGCCCCGCCCTCCGGCGTCCCGTAGGGGTCATAGTTGACGGTGGGGCTGGCGTTGGCTCCGTCGTCCGTGGTGTAGCGCACGCTGCCCTGTAGGTCCGGCATGTACCACGTCCGCGCGCCACCCCCGCTCGGCACGGAGGCGAGGCGGTCCAGCCCGTACAGATAGTCCGTGACTGCCGGCGCGCCGGTTCCTGTCGCCGTCTGCAACACCTGGCTCTGGCCAGCGGCAAGGTCTTGCGTGTAGGCCGTCGGTATCCCGTTGACCGTCTGCGTCACCAGCGTCCCGTCCCCATTGTAGCCGTACGACTCGGTCGCCCCTGCCCCCGCCAGCGCCGTCAAGCGGTCCAGCGCGTCGTAGCTGTAGTTTCTGGTGCCGTCGGAGAGCAGGTTGCCGGCCTGATCATAGCTATAGGAGGCGGTCCCCTGCGGTGTGGTGGCGGTGATGACCTGGTTGGCCGCGTCGTAGCTCACCTGCTGTTGCGCGACGCCATCGACCGTCTCCAGCGTGCGGTTGCTGGCGAGGTCGTAGCCGTAGTGGTAGGTCGAGCCAGGGCATTCCACGGCGTCGGTCAGCCGCTGCACCCCGTCGTAGGCGTACGTGATCACGCGCGTCGCCCCGATCTTCGCCACGAACGCGTCGTTGCCCCCGCCGCCCGCCCCCGGCTGCAAGCCCCCCGTCGTGGTGATGAACGTCGTCGAGCTCGTCCACCCCGTCACGTAGGCGTTCCCCGCGCAGTCCAGCGCCGCCCCGTTCCTCCCCGTTCCCGCCCAGGAACGTGCTGTACACGAGCGAGGCCGTCCCACTCAGCGTGGTGTCCACCTCGGCCGCGAAGGCGTCGTGGCTCTCGCCCCCATAGACACGTTGCGGCGCTCACTTCGTCGGGTAGTTGCCCCCACTGGTATAGCCCACATAAGGCGCTTTCCTAGTTCTGACTCGTTGCTCGAATCTCTATGATAATGCTAGCGACACTAATGATCAAGAAAGTCGCGGCAATAGTCAGGATGGAACTAATGGCTAGAGTAGAAGAAACCTTGTAGCCAACAAGAGCACCCTCAGCCATCGCACCCGCGACATAAAGCCCTAGATAGCATGCGAACCCCAGGAAAAGTAAGCATCCTACGATAGCTACCATTGCGCTAGCGAGTGCGAGTAGAAAGCGATCCCGTTGCAGACTCGCCACACTTAGAAGAAGGATAAGTATGGGAGCAATTACAACGAGGCAAAGTATACCAATACCTAACGAAGCACTAAGGCTTGCGGCCATTAGGCATCCCACAGCCCATTTTATTCGACGATAAGCCCTTGCTTTGGAAATGTTCAAGTTTTTACCATCGCCAGTAGGCTTGGTTCTGATCACTCTATTCGCCTGACTCTGCCGTCTGCTTGAGGTACTGGTTGCGAGCGTATAAGAAATTACGCATGTATCGAGACAGGAAGAGTATGTTGGCGATATGGCCGAGGATGCCTAGAGGCGATGTGAACATGAAAGTGTCGACCATTAGCGTACCGCCCAGAATGGTTATAAACTCATGTCTATGCGTAAGACTTTTAAACGCTCCCCGCATCATCTCATCGACAAAACAATGGGGTCGGTCGAAAACCACGATTTTCGCGGTCAGACGCTGCCGTACCCCGAAGTGAACCGCCTCCCAGGTCACTTCGTCCCCCAGCTCCAGCAAGCCCTGCGTAACGCCTCCTACCGCACGCTCAGTAGTGCGTGCGGTGGAGTATACGTGGACATCTACGTCCCTCGCCAAGTCAAAACAACGTTCGATAGGAGCATGGACCCGCGTTTCCAATCTGATGGTGGGCACAATGTGTTTCCTCTAGTTGATGTAGTAGTTCATCTTCACAATAGAGGGCGAGGTGGGTACGCTAGAGGCAGACCGCCCGGATAGAGTTGCGGGAGGACCGCCCGATGCTGCTGCGCTCGCCCTACCTGAGCCGGAAACCGGCCATTTTCAAGACCATGACGGGCTTGACCGTCGCCTTGTTCGAGGACCTGGTGTGGGATATCCGGCCAGCCTTGGCCCAGACGCGCTATGCCATGCAGGATCGTCCGGGGCGGCAGCGGGCGGTGGGCGGGGGGCGACACTGCCGCCTGCCCGCGCGCGAGGAGATCCTGCTCACCGTGATCTGGTTGCGCCATTACTTCACGCAGGAGGCGCTGGGCTACTTTTTCGGGGTGTCCGATTCCACCGCCAAGCGGGCCATCGAGCGCGTCCTGCCGGTGCCCGAGCGGATGGGGCGGGACACGATGCGCCAGCCGCCGCCCTCGCGCCGCCAGCGCTATGGGGTGGCCGAGGCCTTGCACGCCTACCCCGAGTTGGCGGCTCTGGACGACGAGACGCGCGTGGTGGACAGCTACGAGCAGCGGGTGCAACGCCCGCGGGACCACCGGGAGGCGGATCGCCACTACGCGGGCAAGAAGAAGGCGCACACCGTCAAGACGCAGGTGGTGGTTACCCGGGGCAACGGGGATGTGCGCGGGGTCACGCCCGGCGTGCCGGGGCCGGTGGCCGACCCCACGCTGCTGCGTCAGTCGGGGGTGCTGGCGCGAGCCACGCCGGACGACCCGCTCATGGGCGACCAGGCCTACCGGGCGGTGGACAACGTGGTCACGCCGCGCCGCAAGCCACGCGGGCAGGAGCGGCCCCCGGAGGATGTGGCCTTCAATCGGGCCTTCGCCCGCGCGCGCATCATCGCCGCGCACTCCATTCGCGACCTGCGGCAGCTCCAGGCGCTCACGCTGCCGGACCGCCATCGGCGGCGGGGGCAGGAGCCGCGCGTGTGCGCTGTGGTCGAACTGCGCGCGCGCCGCTGCCGTCCGGGTCGCCGTGATCGGCCTCTGGCCGCGTAAGCCCCCGGCGACGGGGAGGGGGAGCACATCTTGCCTCCTATTCTGAAGATGAACTACTGCTCTATCTTTGCGCTTTTTGTTTGACTACTACATCTTGCGGCTAGAAAAGCCATTCAACCGCAATATATGGTGTGAAAAGCAGCATCTACTTGACGATAATCGAAAAGTGCAAAGATAGTGCTACTGTTCAAGCACCAAGTTTATTCGGTAATTTGCCACATCTCCATACTCCCACCAGAACGTCCATCTGCCCCACATACCAACGTCTTTGAATTAGGACCAAAAGCCAAGGCTTTAACCTCGTCAGAGCTACCGATAATTGTCCGAAGTATCTGTCGTGTCTCTACATCCCATAGCGTAATCGGATTTATCCCGCGAAGAGTTCCGCTAGCTAAAATTTTCCCGTCGGGGCGAAAACTAACCGACGTAACAGAATCATCGTATCGGTTAAGCACTGCTATCTCGCTTCCAGTCAAAACATTCCACAACCTAATCGATTGATCATCACTTCCGCTTGCTAAAATGGATCCCTCGGGGTTGTAGGCAATAGAAAGAACAGCTTCTGTATGACCATTAAACGTTAGCAACACTTCACCTGTTTCAATATTCCATAACTTGATCGTTTTATCACTACCCCCACTAGCCAAAATTTTGCCACTTGGGTCAAAGACGATGGAGGAAATATAGCCGACGTGACCAGCAAACATTTGTAGTTGTGAGCCTGCCTCACCATCCCAGAGGGTAATAACTCCATTGATGTTAGCACCGGCTATTGTCTTACCACTTGGGCTGATAGCGATTGCTGTAATGGGACTTGCCGTTGAACTAGCGAGAGTCATTCTCGCTTGTCCTGTTGCTACGTCCCATATCTTTATCGTAGTATCGATACTCCCACTAGCTAAAATGCGGCCATCTTGACCAAAAGCAACTGTTGTGATTTGATCGGAGTGACCAACTAGCCGTTGTGTCTCTAGCCCTGTTGTCGCATCGCACAAGCAAACAACATGAGGATATCCCGTGCCGCCTGCTACGATATTTCCGGTAGGGCTGAAGGCGACTGAATACAAATAAGAACTGTTACTAGAATAAAACCACTTTGGTTCTATCATAAACTGATCGTTCATGTTTCCTCTTACTTCACCTGTTTTTATAGCTGTCTACGCCTTCGATAATACCTGCCTCGAACTTGAGCATAAGTACACCGGCTTAGGATCGAGATAGTCCCCGTGACGTATCGGGGCGGTTAGACGTCCGATAGCGCGCCGAGGGGACTATCTCGATCCTAAGCTGAAGCGCTTTCAGTTAAATTTGGCGCGTTGACATCCGTCAAACCCGTACCTACTTTTGCCTGTTCGTCCGCACCTCCAATAGTTAGGACTAGTGAAGAACTGTCTTTAATCGCTTGTTATATCCAAAAGCTTCAAGAATGCAGCGCAAAGAGCCTGAGCGTTTCGGGAGAAGCGCCATTCGTACCAACAAATGCTTGCTCTGCTTGATACCAAGCATCCCACTCAGACCGGTTCGGCAAGTATACGCTGACGTGTCCAGGTCCGTATGTATGACCTACTAGTTTAGGGTACACTTTCGGATCTGGAAGCTCCCCTGTATAGATGTTCCTAACCTCCTGACCGGCATCCGGGCGCACAACGTACCCGTTCGCGGTGAGGGTACGAGCGCTGAACGTTATAAAACGTGAAGCGCTTGGGTTTGTGAAAAACGAGAGGCCGCTGAAGTGATCATCCGCGCGGGCCAAAGCGACGGATCTCGGGCTGTTAGGATTTCCGTTCCTGAATATAGAGTGGTCGGGTGTCGAAGTTGTGGTTGCAACGGGAGGCGTGACATCGATAGGACCAGGGGTGGGCGAGGGATTCGGCGTGGGCAACGGCGCTGGCGCCGGGTATTCCGTCCCTTGTGCGTAGCCCAACGTGGTCACATAGTAGATGTAGCCGCCTACGCCCACGACGCCTACCACAACCGCGCCTGCCGCGACGGCCCCGGCGACGGTCACTCCCGCCCCCACCTCGGCCGCCCCCTCCCCGATCACCGCCGCGCCCGTGGCGATCCGTGCCGCTCCTGCACGCGCGACGGAGGCGGCCACCCGCGCCAGGACGATCGGCGTTACCACGAAGCCCCGGTGCAGGTCGGGGCGCAGCCGCGCGATGCGCTGGATCTGCGCATACAGGCAATTCACGTCCGCTTGCGTCACGGGACGGAAGGGTGACGCGCCGGCCGGATTCACGATGCTCCCGAGGACACGCCCCGCGAATTGCTGGCTGCACGAGGAGCCTGTGAGTCCCAGCGGGATCTCGACACCGAGTACCGTGCAGTCGCCCGAGGGGTCGCTGCCGTTGACGGGATCGCCGCCGGCGTACACGTACGCCTGCCCGGTCTGCTGCTCCAGGGGGTCGCGCGTGAGGAACTGCCCCGTCGCCGGGTTGTAGGTCCGCGCCCGCAGGTACTGCAGGCCCGTGGCCGCGTCCTGCAACTCCCCGTCGTAGCCGAACGTCGGCGGCACGGCCCCGCCCTCCGGCGTCCCGTAGGGGTCATAGTTGACCGTGGGGCTGGCGTTGGCCCCGTCGTCGGTGGTGTAGCGCACGCTGCCTTGCAGGTCCGGCATGTACCACGTCCGCGCGCTGCCCCCGCTCGGCACGGAGGCGAGGCGGTCCAGCCCGTACAGGTAGTCGGTGACCGTTGGCGTGCCCGTTCCTGTCGCCGTCTGAAGCACCTGGCTCTGGCTGGCGGCAAGGTCCTGCGTGTAGCGCGTGGGCGTCCCGTTGACCGTCTGCGTCACCAGCGTCCCGTCCCCATTGTAGCCGTACGACTCGGTCGCCCCTGCCCCCGCCAGCGCCGTCAAGCGGTCCAGTGCGTCGTAGCTGTAGTTTCTGGCACCGTCGGAGAGCAGGTTGCCGGCCTCATCGTAACTGTACGCGCTGGTCCCCTGCGGTGTGGTGGCGGTGATGACCTGGTTGGCCGCGTCGTAGCTCACCTGCTGCGTTGGTGTCCCATCCACGACCTGGAGGGTGCGGTTGCTCGCGGGGTCGTAGCCGTAGTGGTAGGTCGAGCCGGGGCATTCCACGGCGTCGGTCAGCCGCTGCACCCCGTCGTAGGCGTACGTGATCACCCGCGTCGCCCCCAGCCGCGCCGCGAACGCGTCGTATCCGTTGCCCCCCGCGAACGATCCCTGCGTCGCCGCCCCGCGCGTCGGGAAGTCCCCCGACTGCGTGTACCCCGCTACCACCAGGTTCCCCGCGCAGTCCCGCGCGATCGCCGTCCCCCCGTCCGCCGCGCTCCCGCCCAGGTACGTGCTCGCGCGCAGCGCCTGCCCATCCGGGCTCAACGTCGTCACGAACGCGTCCCCGCACGGCGTATAGTAGCACCCCGGCCCCACGTCGTTGTAGGTCCACTGCACCGCGTCGCTCACCGGGAACGTCGGCGACGCCGTCTGCCCCGTCACATAGGCCGTCCCGCGCGCGTCCGTGGCGATCGCGGTCCCGCCGTCGTCGCCCGTCCCGCCCAGGTAGGTGCTGTACACCAGGGAGCCCCCACCCGTCGCCACCTTGGCGACGAAGGCGTCCCCGTTGCCGCCGCCCCCGTAGACGGACTGATACGCATGCGTGGTCGGGAAGTCCGCCGAGGCGGTCTGCCCCGTCACCAACGCCTCGCCCGCCGGGTCCACCGCGATTCCCAGCGCCTTATCGTCGGCGCTCCCGCCCAGGTACGTACTATAGACGATGGCGCTCCCGTCGGCGCTGAGCGCGGCCACGAACGCGTCGCCGTTGTAGCCCCCGCCGAGGCGCGCCTGGACCGCGTTCTTGGTCGGGAAGTCCGCCGAGGCGGTCTGCCCCGCCAGGTAGACGGTCCCACGCGGATCGAGCGCCACCCCGTTGCCGTAATCATCGCCGCTGCCCCCGTAGTAGGTGCTCCAGAGCAGCGCACTCCCGTCAGCCGCGAGCTTGGTGACGAAGGCGTCGCGCCCGTTCTTGGGGCTGCTTTGCAGCGCGTTCTTGGTCGGGAAGGTGTTCGAGCCCGTCGTGCCCACGACCACGGGGTTACCGCCCATATCCAGGGCGATCGCGTTCCCAAAGTCGTCGCCGTTCCCGCCCAGATACGTGCTCCAGAGCAGGGCGCTGCCGCTCGGCGTGAGCTTGGCCACAAAGGCATCGCGCCCGCCGCCGTTGGCGCTTTGCACCGCGTGCATGAGCGGGAAGTCGGTCGAGGTGGTGGAGCCGACCACGAAGGCGTCGCCCGCCGCGTCCACCGCGATCCCCGCCCCCGCGTCGTCGCCCGTCCCGCCCAGGTAGGTGCTGTACACCAGCCGGCTCCCGTCCGGGCTGAGCTTGCTCACGAAGGCGTCGCCCGCGTAGCCGCCGTCGTACCCCGCCTGTAGCGCGGCCTGCGTGGGGAAATCGGGCGAGGCGGTGACCCCCGTGAGGTAGGTTGCCCCCCGCGCATCCGTCGCCACCCCCGCCGCGCGATCGCTCCCCGTCCCGCCCAGATACGTGCCGTAGGAGAGCGCCGGGTCGATGATCAGCGGCTGACTATGGTCGTACGCGCCCAGCGCGACCGTCGCCCCCGTCGCGCCGGTGAACGCGTAGCGCGCCGCGACGGGCCGGCGCCGCCCGCCGATCTCCTGGTAGGCCACCGGCGCTTGCTGGGTCAGATCCCCCAGGGCGGTGCGCAGCACGAGGGCGCCGTGGGCGTCCATGCGGCGCCCGTGGACGCCGTCGAACGCCAGGCCGATCACGCCGGGGTCGGCCCCGGGGGCGACCACGAAGCTGTACTCCAGCGACCCTCCCGTCCCGTCGTAGATCAGGTCGATGCCCGGGTAGAGGTCATGGTAGGCGACCTGCCCGTAGGTGGGCACAGCGCGCCAGGCCGCCGGGTCGGCCCCGTGCAGGTAGGTCACGGTCCCCGAGAAGGGGACGCGCGCCGCGAGCGCTGGCGTCGCCGCGGCTCCCACGAAACGCATCTGGACGACCGCCCGCGTGACCGGCGCCGTCGCACTCACCGGCGCCGTCAGGGGGGACGTGGGTGCGGGGCTCAACGCGAGCACCGCCGCGTTGTCGGTCAGGAACAGCACGTAGCCGTCCCCGCGCGCCAGATAGCGCACCCGCGCGTCGCTCTGCCCCTCGTTGCGCTCGAAGCGCAGCGGCAGTCGGCGCGCGAGGGCCGCAGCCGCGCTCACCGGAACGGTGGCCGCGCCGGCCGCGCCGGATGCGGCGGAGCGCGGGGCCGCGGCCGGCGCCAGCCGCGGCCGTACCCGGCCGACCGGCCGGACGACGGCGACGCGCGGAGCGAGGGACGCGGCCGGCGCGGCGTGGGGGAGGAGTTCGATGCCGCTCGCCGTCGCGGCGGCCCCGCCCACGCCGCTGTATTGGATCACGACGTTGCCGTTGCTGTCCGCGACGACGGGAACCTCCACGACGAGCGCGTGGTTCTGGCCCACGGTGGCGGCGATGTCGACGTTCGTCAGGACCTGCGTCGCGTTGATGGTGACATTGAACCGGCGCTGGCCCGGCGCGTGGCCGTCGATCTCGGCGAAGTGGAGCCGCGTCGTGTACGCGGCCCCCGGCACGAGGCTGGGCAGCGCGTACTGGAAGCTCGACCCCTGGCGCTCGCTCTGATACACCGCCTGCGGGGCCGGCCGGCGCACCCCGTCGATGGCGATGGCGCCGACCGTCGACGAGATCGTGCCGCCGCTATAGTCGGTGTCGCGCAGGAAGGGCGGCGCGGTCCCGCCGCCCGCGTCGATCGCCACGTCCTCCGTGGCGAGGTCGAGGCCGACGGTCTCGGTGACCACGGTGCGCTGGCCCAAGCGGTCCACCTGATCCGCGAAGTCGCTGATCTGGCCAAGGGGCGCCGTCGTGCGCTGATCCAGCACGCGGTCCGCCCCGTCGTAGCCATACGTCGTCACCGCCCCGTTGGCGCGCGCCACCTGTTGCAGCCGCCCGGCCGGGTCGTAGCTGTAGCTGGCTAGCGGGACGCCGCCCTGGGTCACCCGCTGGAGGTCGCCGGCCGGGTCGTAGCGATAGCCCAGCGTCAAGCCGTCGGGGTAGGTCAGGCCGGTGCGCTGCCCGTTGGCGTCGTAGCCGTAGCCGACCGTGCCCGTCCCCGGCGCGGTGATGGCCGTGGTGCGCCCCACCGCGTCGTAGCCGACGGTGGTCGTCCCCGTCGCATCAGAGAGGCTCGTGCGCCGGCCCAAGGCGTCGTATTGCGCGTGGATCGGCGCGGACAGGTTCTGAGCGGCCGTCCCCGTCAGGCGGTTCAGCCCGTCGTAGCTGTACGAGAGGTCGTTGGCCGTGCCGCGTGGATCGTGCTGAACCGTGACGCGCCCGCCGAGATCGTAGGCGCGCGTCGTGGCCCGCCCCAGCGCGTCGGTCGCCGCCGTCTGCTCGTCGGCCGCGTCGAACGCGAAGCGGCGGGTGTGCCCGTTGGGGTCGGTGATGGCGACGCGGTGGCCGGCGCGGTCGTACTGATACTGTGTGGTCACGTTGCAGTCCGTCGCACCTGACGCGCAGGCGGACTGCACGTTCCGCTGCACGAACGTCTGCTGATCGAGCAGGTCGTAGCCATCGGCCGTGACGTGCCCGGCGGCGTCGACCGATTGTGTCCGGCGGCCGCCGAGGTCGTAGACCGTGCGCGTGGTCAGGTCCTGGTCGGCCGGCGTGCTCGCCGTGACGACCCCGGTCACATAGTTCTGGATCGTGGTCACGGTGCGGCCGAGGCCATCGGTCAGGTAGACGGTGAGCCGTCCGTCCGGCGTCGCGCTCCAGCGCGCGGCGCCGGTCCCGTCATAGCCCGACCGGGTAACGCGGCCCACCGCGTCGGTCACCGCGACAGTTTGCCCGATGGCGTTGTAGCCGTCGCTCGTGGCCGCGCCGGTGGCGTCGGTCTCGCCGCTGACACGCCCGAGCGCGTCGTAGGTCGTGGCCGTCCCCACGTTGGTGTCGCTCGTGGCGGCGCCGCCCGCCACGTAGTTTTGGGTGATGGCGACCGTCTGGCCCAGCCCGTCGTAGGCGCTGTGGGTCACATGCCCCAACGCGTCGACGGACTCGAAGGCGCGGCCCAGCGCGTCGTAGCGGGTCCCGCTGGACACGTTGCGGTCGGGGATACCGGGGTTAAATGATGCGCATACGGCGACGGTCGGGTTGACCGGGGTCCCGCCCCCGTCGGCGCAGTTCTGGGTCGTCGTCGTCGCGCGCCCCAACGCGTCGTAGCCCGTGGCCGTCCAGCGTCCCAGCGCGTCGCGCTGACCCACGGGCTGGGTCAGGCCGTTGTAGGCGGTCACGCTCATGCGATTGACGTCGGTCCGTCCCGCGTCGGCCGGGTTGGTGTCCAGGTTGACCGTCGTGGTGACGAGCCGGCCCAGCGTGTCGTAGCCATACTGCGTGACACGGTCGGTGATCGGCGCGCTGGCCGCGAACTGTCCCGTGACGTAATTGTCGATCACCCCCGCCGTGCTGCCGTCGGCGTTGTAGCGCGTGACGTGGATGAGGTCCGTGTCGTGCCCGTCGGTCCAGCTCTGGTCCCCCGGCGCCACCGTCAGGGGGTTGCCATCCTCGTAGTTGACGGTGGTGGTGACGGGCCGGTTGAGCGCGTCGTACTGCGTCCGCGTCCAGCGCCCCAGCGCGTCGCGCCGCCAGGTGACGTTGCCCTGCGCGTCGTACTGGCGCGTCGACTGGACGTTGACGTCGGGCAACGTGTTGACCGGCTGCCCCGGCTGATCATTCAGCGTGGTCGTCACCGGGCGGCTCAACGCGTCGTACTCCGTGCGCGTCACGCGCGTGGACGCCTGGCTGAATTGTCGCGTCGCGGTGTTAAACGTGCCGGTCAGGATGCCCGTCTGCGTCACCAGCGTCTGCCGGCCCAGCGTGTCGTAGCCGTAGAGCGTGGATACGTTCTGGTCGGTCTGCCCCGGCGCGAAGGCTTGGTAGATGGGCTGCCCCTGGGCGTCGAACTGGGCCGGGACAAGGGTGCGCGTGGTCCAGTCGGCCTGGCCGGCCGCGTTGTAGTGCGTCGCGGCGACGTGACCGAGCGTGTCGGTCACCGCGGCCTGCCGCCCCAACGCGTCGTAGCCGTCGCTCGTGGTCACGTTTTGGTCGGGGTGAGTTGGGTCGAAGGTCCCGCTGCCCGTATAGTCCTGGATCGTCGCGGCGACCGTGTCGTCGGCGTTGTAGCGCGTGACGTCGACCCGTGGCGCGGGCGTCCCGACGCCGACGGTCGTGGTCACCACGCGCCCGGCCGTGTCGTAGCCATAATCCGTCTCCTGGGCGCCGCTCGCGCCATAGCCGACGATCTGGGCGACCGGCTGGCCGGAGGCATTATACGTATAGTGCGTCACCACGCCATCGGGCGTCTGTTGGTCGGTCAGCAGGCTCCGCCCGTTGGACACCGTGTACGTGTACGCGGTGGTCAGGCCGGGCGAGCCGGCGGTGATGCCGGTGGTCTGCCGCGTCAGGTTGTTGGAGGCGTCGTAGACCGCGAGCGATTGGCGCCCCAGTTGATCGGTGACGGTGACCGGATTCGCGCGCGCGTCATAGCCGACGCTGGTGGTCCCGCTCAGGGGATCTGTGACCGTGAGCGGCAACCCGGCCCGGTTGAAGGTCGTGGCGGTGGTGTTGCCGTTGCCGTCGGTCGAGGTGGTGGGGCTGAAGTTGGCGTCGACCTGCTCCTGCTGCGTGGACACGCCGTCGCGCACGACGCCGGTCATGACGTTGCGGTTCGGGTCGTATTGGACCTGCTCCGTGTCCTGCCGGCCGTCCGGCCCGGTCGTCGTGACCGTCGTCGCGCCGGCGGCGTAGCTCAACGCGACCCGCGTACCGTCCTGCAAGGTCTGCGTGCTCACGCGCGGCGGGCTGGCCGCGGTGTCGTAGGTCGTCTGCTCGACCGTTTGGCCCAGGGCGTTGGTGACGCCGGTGAGCAGGTGGTTCGCCGGCGTCCCATACACGTAGGTCGTGGTGTGGCCCATCACATCCGTGACGCCCGTCAGGTTGCCGCTGCCGTCGTAGGCGTAGCCCACGCCGCGGCCGGCCGCGTCGCTCACGCTGGCAATGGCCGCGCCGTTGTAGGCCACCTTGAGGTAGCGGCCGGCATTGGCGGCGTCGGTGATCTGCGCGAGCTGGCCCTGGCCGTTGTACTGCAAGAGGAGTTGGCGCCCTTGCGGGTCCGTGATGGCCGTGGCGCGGCCCGTCGCCGCGTCGAAGGTGATCTGATCCCGCGACTGCCGCGTGTCGGTGTAGACGGCGCCCGCGCGCACCAGTGTATCGTAGACGCCGGGGAAGGGGCGATACTGCCCGTTGCCCAGGTCGAGGAAACGCAGCCGATTGCCTTCGGGCGAAACCACCGTCGTCACACCCCCGGTGATCAGGCGCGTGGCGTAGCCGTCCTGCCACCCGTAACCCAGGCCGGCGGTCGCGTCGCCGGCCTCCTGCGAGGAGTAGGTGCGCGACCACGCCAGGGCCGGCCCTGGCGTGTCGACGGAAAGGTCGGTATCGCTGGTCCACTCGTTGCCCGTCCGTGTGTTCACGGGGTCGCTCACACTCAACTGCGTCGCGTCGCACGGGCAATCATTGGGCACGAGGTTCTGGTCGCCGAGCAGGACGCTCGTCGGAGCGACGTGGGGCTGAGGTCCGCTCGCACCGCCGGAGCTCGCGCTCATCATCAGACTGAGCCCGCTGCTGCAGCACTCCGTGTAGTCGATCTCGATGGGGTAGAGCCCGGCCGCCGGGAAGGTGACCGTGACGTGGCTCTGGGGCGTCGTGCCGTCGGTCCCGGTCATCGGGTAGGCCGCGTCCACGACCGGATAGCCCGTGAAGGGACCCGTTTGCGGGGCGCTCGCCGGCACGGCCGGTGTCGCGGCGACGGTGGTCGGCTGTTGCGACGGGTTGTCGCGGTTGGGGCCGATCGCCAGCGCGTAGCTGTCGTCGACGTTGGTCGAGAAGGTGACCTGGCCGGGCTGCACGACCGCCAGGGTGGCTGTGAACACGGCCTGGAAAGAATAGAGCGGGACCGTCCCCGTCACGCCCGCCTGGTACTGATGCCCGGCGTCCGCACTCCAGGCCGGTTGCACGGCGCAACTGCCGTCGGCCTGCGGGACGACATCGGCGAAGGGACGGCTGTACGAGGTGATCGGGGTGGTGTTGGGTGGGAAAGTGCAGCCGGCCAGGCCGAGCGAGGGGTTGAAGTTGATCGCCCCGAACTGTCCGGTGAAGACGGGCGGCGTCGCGGGGGTCGCGGTGAAACTGTAGGTGGCGTTGGCGCTCTCGAAGAACGTGCCGTAGACGGTGTTGACGCTGGGCGCGTCGACGGGACTGGCCGTGTCGGGGGTGTTGGGATCGGGCGCGGTGTAGCCCTGCAAGGGCGCGGCGGAGGCCAGGGCGTCGGCGGTCGCCACGCGGGGCGACACCGCCGCACGGCGGCCGCGCACCGTCCCGCGCACGCGGGAGGGCCGGACCGTATGAGCGGACGGCGCGCCCTCAAGAGGCACGAAGCCGCGCGAGGCGCGCAGCCCTTCAAGGGCGGCGCGCAGCGGCGCGGGGACGAACCCGCGCGGGGGCAGCACGGCGTGCAGCATGGGGTGCGCCACACCGTGAGACGCCGCAGGCGCGCCCAGCGGCGCGGATGCGGATACCGCGGCCCCAGGCGGCGCCGCCGCGACGATCAACGCACAGACCAGAGCAATCAGCGCCAGATGACGACGCCCCAGACGCACCCGAAACATACTTCACTCCCCTCTCCCGATCGCGCCACTACCTGAATTGGCCGGCATGGCTAGATCATGACATAGAACGAGACCAGAAAGCTATCACCCGCGCGAATGATTTTTCCTCATCCCCCAGCGACGCCGCATGGCGTCACCACGCGTAGAACCCGCGCGGGGAGCGTGTGGTGAATTAATCCGAGGGCTAATCCCCCGCCGACGGGAGATGCTCATGGCTGCGGGGAGGGCGGGGTAGCTTGCGTCGGATATTGGACAGGTGCGTCTTGACCGTGTTCTCAGAGACCCCTAGTACTACAACGTTAGGTAGTTAGGACGTATCGTGGTGGAGCAGCGTACGCGTGCGGTGGGAGAGGTAGGCGGCATAGTTCTGCTGCTGGATGTAGCACAAGTGGCGCAGCACCGTGGGGATGT
>JAABUJ010002181.1_pt1 | contig 25088 bp, 26 predicted proteins | sample 5559131 | NCBI WGS metagenome assembly JAABUJ01 (sample SAMN10711875, study PRJNA513366) | rock metagenome | isolation source: Antarctica rocks | place: Antarctica: Victoria Land, Mt New Zealand nord | collected 2016-01-07
ACGACAACCCCAAGCCCTTCATCTGGACCAAGACCGCCGACCAGATCCTCGCCTCACTCGGCCGACTTCTTCAACGAACTACTGGCGCAGGACACTAGGTCGCTGGGCGGCGGACGGGGTAGAGCACCCGCCGTGACCGTCGCCCACGAGCCGGACGCCGCCCCTGCACCCGGGCGCGCCGACCGCTTCCAGCGGCGGCACCGGTGGGCCGGCTTCCCCCTCGCCGTGCTCTACAAGTTCATCGATGACCAGGGCTCGTACCTCTCCGCGCTCATCGCCTACTACGGCTTCCTGTCGCTCTTCCCGCTGCTACTGCTGCTGGTGACCATCCTCGGTTTCGTGCTGCACGGCGACCCCGGCTTGCAGCACCGCGTGCTCAGCTCGACGTTGGCGCAGTTCCCGGTGGGCCAGCAGCTCTCCGCCAACATCACGAGCGCGAAGGGCAGCGGGCTCGGGCTGGTGGTCGGCGTCCTGGGCTCGCTCTACGGCGGGCTGGGGGTGGCCCAGGCCGGCCAGAACGCGATGAACACGGTCTGGGCGGTCCCGAAGCACCGGCGCCCCAACCCCTTCAAGGCTCGGCTGCGCAGCCTCGGCCTGCTCATGGTCCTTGGCACGAGCGTGCTGCTGACCACGGTGCTCTCCGGCATCTCCTCGGGCAACGACGCCTTCGGGGTCGACCTGGGGGCCTTCAGCCGGGTGCTCGTGCTGCTGCTGTCCTTCGCAGCCAACCTCATCGTCTTCATCGGTGCCTTCCGGGTGCTGACGGCGCGCCACATCGGCACCCGCACGGTGCTCCCCGGCGCGGTCGGTGCCGCGGTCGGCTGGCAGCTGCTGCAGACGCTCGTCACCTACTACGCGGCGCACGAGCTCAAGCACGCGAGCCAGGTCTACGGCCTGTTCGGGCTCGTCCTCGGCCTCGTCGGCTGGATCTACCTCGAGGCGATCATCGTCGTCTTCTGCGCCGAGGTCAACGCGGTACGCGCCCGCCGGCTATGGCCGCGCTCGCTGCTCACACCCTTCACGGATGCGGTCGCCCTCACGCCGGCCGACCGGTCGGCGTACGCGTCTTATGCTGCCGCGCAGGCCAACAAGGGGTTCGAGACGGTCGACGTCGGCTTCGACCAAGAGGCCTACCCCGCCGAGGGGCCGCCGGTGGAAGACGAGCATGTTCCGTCGTGACCGCACGGCGCAGGCGCCGACGGTGGACGCCTTCGCCCTCGTCGCCGAGCTCGCGGCAGGCGACCTGCTCACCGCGGTCCGCGACCTGCCCCCCGGCTTCGAGCCCGGTCGACGGTCACCCTGGCCACCGCCGCCACGCTGACCTTCCTCACGACGGCGATGCCCGACGGCACCACCGGCGCGCTGCAGGTCTTCACCACCGAGGCGGCGCTGCGTGCGCGGAGCCCGCACGCCGTCCCCCTGCGCGAGCCGGGACGCGCCGTGCTGATCCGGGTCGTGCACACCTTCGCCGGGCTGGTCGTGGACAGCGCCGGCCCGACGCCGCGGGTGCTCACGGCGGCGGCGGTGCAGCGGGGGCTCGCCGCCCTGGGTTGAGGGACCGCGTGCGAGCATCCGCGGGTGAGCCGTCGAGCACGTGAGCGCGGCGCCCGTCGTGGCATCGCGCTCACCATCGCGGCCGCGCTGGCCGGGTGCGGCGGCACGGGTGGCGCCCCGACCCCGCTCGCGCGGCTGGGGCACACGGGTGCGCTCGCCGACGGCTGCGCCGTGCTCACCACGACCGACGTGTCCGCGGCGCTCGGTGACCCGGTCGAGGTCACCTCCACGACCCCGGCCGCCGGTGGCCGCTCCACCGGCTGCACCTGGGCCGACGGCTCAGCCGTCCGCGCCGACCTCGTGCTCAGCGACCGAGACCCGGCCGCCGACCTGGCCAAGGCGCGGGCGGCCCTGGGCGCAGGGCGGCGGGCGGTCGCCGGCACACGGCACGGGCACGCTGAGGTCGTCGTCACCGCCGAGGGTGCGCCGACCTCGGCGGTCGTGCTGCTGACCGCCGACGGGTGGTACTGCTCCGTCGCCGTGCGGATCCCCCGCGGCGACCCGCTCCGCGCGGCCCGCCGGCTCGAGGACGACCTCACCGGCGACTGAGCCACCGTCCACCGCCGGGCTGACCGACTTCTCCAGCTACGCCTCCGTGTCCGTCGAGGCGACGCTCGGGGCGGTCGCGGGAGCCCGGTGACGAGGCCTGCCGGGCGCTCCTGGCCCTCTACGAGCAGGTGGCCGGCACGCCGCACCCCGACCCCGCCGACTTCGACCGCGCGATGGTCGCCAAGCGGCGCCTCGTGCTGTCGCTGGTGCCGCACGCGGTGGTCGGGTGGGGCTACCCAGGAGCCTGAGAACGCGCGAGGATGGCGCCGTGGTCATCGCCGTCATCGTCGTCATCGCGCTCGTCGGCGGCCTGGGGCTGCTCGGGCTCTCCGACCGCCGGGCCAAGGCCCGCGGCCACACCGCCCGGGGCCCCGCCTCCATCGCCCACCGTGCCCGCGAAGGCAAGCGCGACGCACGTGTCGTCAACACCGTGGCGGGCGCCCTGCAGCGCGACGTCGAGTGGACCGAGGCCGTCCGCCGCGACCACGACGGAGCGTCCGGCAGCTGAGCCCGGGGTCACCGGGTGGTCCGCGCGCGCCGGTCGGCAGCGGCCGGCTCGCCTACCGCGCGCAGGCGCAGCAGCGGCAGGGTCACGTGCACCAGCGGCCCGATCGCCAGCGCGTAGAGCACCGTCCCGACACCGACGGTGCCGCCGAGCAGGGCACCCGAGCCCAGCACCACCACCTCGATCGAGGTACGGACCACCCGCACCGACCGGCCTCGTGCCGCGAAGCCGGTCATGAGCCCGTCCCGCGGGCCTGGGCCGAGCCCCGCGCCGATGTAGGTGCCGCAGGCGACCGCGTTGAGGAGCACGCCGGCGAGCAGCATCGGCACCCGTACGACCAGGCTGTGCGGCGGTGAGGCGACGGCGAGCACCGCGTTGACCACCAGCCCGATGACCACGACGTTGGCCACGGTGCCGATGCCAGGGCGCTGGCGCAGCGGCAGCCACCCCAACAGGACGACCACGCCGACGATGTCGGTCCAGGTCCCCACGCCGCCGCCCAGGGACCGGCTCAGCCCCTGGTGCAGCACGTCCCAAGGGTCGAGCCCGAGGCCGGCGAGGACCAGCCCGGCGTTGGCGACGCCGTAGAGCACGAGGCCGAGCAACAGCAGCCCGGCCCTGGCCGGCCGCCGGTCCCGCGGCGCGGCAGCGAGCAGGCGGCCGACGTGCACCGCTGCACCCTGACATGCACAGCCGGCGCTCGTCCGCCTCAGAGGCGCGTGCCGTCCGCATGCGGGGCCACCGGGCCGGGTGGCAGCGAGGTCACCCACCACGTACCGCCGACCCGGTCGGTTGCCGGCGAGGAGCGCACGACCCGGTAGTGCGCACGCAGGTACGCCATGGCCTCCGGTGCCCCCAGCTGCACCAGCGGGAGGGCACCGTGGTCGACGAAGACGACGGTGGGGTGCGTGCGCTCGAGCTCCCGCTGCCACTCGCGCCACTGCTGCGGGACGAACTGCTCGGGCGACCAGCCGTTGAGCTCGAGCGCCGACGGGGCGCCGAGCAGCTGCTGCAGGAGCGGGTGCCCGAGCACGTAGACCGGGCCGGCCGGCAGCAGCGGGCGCACCGCGGCGAGGTCGGCGGAGGTGCCGGCGTACTCGTCGGTCTCCGCGTCGCCGATGGCCACCCGTTCGGCAGTGGTCACACCGCCGCCGTGCTCTCCCAACACCCCTACCTCAGTGGCGAGCGGCGACAGCGTCGGGAGCAGCAGGGCCAGCCCCGCGACGGCAAGGCCCGCGCGCAGCGCCACCCGAGGTCGCTCCGCGACGACGTCGAGCCCGCGCTGCAGCCCGGCCGCCGCGAGCAACCCGACGGGTACGAGGAGCAGGAAGACCTCGTAGGCGTTGGGCTTCTGCAGCAGGATCACCCCGCCGCCGACCGCGATCCACGCCAGGCAGGTCCAGCTCATCAGGTCCAGCCGCCGGCCGACGCCCGGTAGCAGTGCGACGGCGGCCAGCACCACCAGCAGCGTCCCGCTCGTGGCGACCTGGCGGGCGGCGACGTGCAGCTCGTAGGTCGTGTGCATCCCCGCCAGCGCGGAGACCTGCGGCGGGTAGACGACGGTGGTCCGCACGAGCAGCCCGAGCTCGTGGCGCGCCAGCGCCCAGCCGACCACACCCGCGGCGGGCAGGACCGCACCCGCGGTGTAGGCAGCAGCAGCGCACACCTGCTGGGACCGCGACGGTGATGCCCGCCGGAGCTGGGCCAGTCCGCTGCCCAGCACGACGAGCAGCAGCGCGCCCTCGACCACCTTGAAGACGGGTACGACACCACCGACGAGCCCGGCGAGCGCGAAGAGCGCCAGTCGCTGCGACCGAGCCGCCCGCCAGGCCAGCAGCAGGGACCCGAGCAGCGGGAGCCCCACCAACCCCTCGATCAGGGTGAGGTTGACCGCCCGCGCGCTCGCGTAGTAGATGCCCACGACCAGCAGCGGCAGCAGTGCGCCGACGCCCGGACGGCGGAAGAGCCCTCGGCCGGCCCGCTGCAGGAGCACCGCCAGCCCGAGCTGCCAGACCAGCTCGAGCACGTGCACGGCGAGGATCCCGCCGCCGAGCGGGCGGGCCAGCTCGTAGAACCAGTAGATGCCGGGCTGCTTGATGTCCCAGAAGTCGCGGTAGTAGGTCGCGCCGTGCGCCATCTCGCGGGCGCCGACGAGGAAGAGCGCCTGGTCACCGGTGGCCGGGGTCGGCAGCGCCAGCAGGCCGAGCCCCAGGACCGCCGCCAGGGCCCCCAGCTCCAGCCCCGTCGGCCGCCATCGCATAGGCGACCATGGTGGCGGCGTCTGCCCTGCCCCGCAGCCAGAACCACCCACGCCACCCGTACGGGTGACGCGCTCGGGTCAGCGGGCGACCAGCGAGGACGGCGAGAGCTCGTCCAGCGACGCGTGCCCGGACAGCCCCAGCTGCAGGTCCAGGTCGGCGAGGAAGCCGCGCAGCACATGCCGCACCCCGCGCTCCCCGGCCAGCGCGAGCCCCCACACGTAGGGCCGGCCGAGCAGCACCGCACGGGCGCCGAGGGCCAGCGCCTTGACCGCGTCGGCCCCGGTGCGCACGCCCGAGTCGAAGAGCACCGGCAGGTCACCGGCGGCGGCGACGCAGGCCGGCAGTGCGTCGAGGGAGGCCACCGCACCGTCGACCTGCCGCCCACCGTGGTTGGAGCACACCACCGCCTGCACGCCCGCGGTCCTCGCCCGTCGTACGTCCTCCGGGTGCTGGACGCCTTTGAGCACGATCGGCAGCGAGGTCTGGCCGCGCAGCCAGGCGAGGTCCTCCCACGTGAGCGCGGGGTTGGTGAAGACGGTGACGAAGCGCAGGACCGCCGCCATCGGGTCCTCCTCCGGCGTCTTCTCGAGCCCCGCGAGGAAGGCCGGGTCGGTGAGGTAGTTCGCGATGCCGATGGAGCGCAGGAAGGGCAGGTAGGCCGTGTCCAGGTCGCGCGGCCGCCAGCCGAGCTGCCAGGTGTCCAGCGTGACGACGATGGCGGCGTACCCCGCTGCCTCGGCGCGGGCCACGAAGGACGCGGCGATCTCGCGCTCCCGGGGCCAGTAGAGCTGGAACCAGCGCGGCGCTCCCGGGGCGGCGGCCGCCACCTCCTCCATCGGCGTGGACGACGCGGTCGACACCACCATGGGTACGGACAACCCCGCCGCCGCGCGGGCCACCGCCGGCTCCGCCTCGTCGTGCACGATCGACAGCACCCCGACCGGCGCGAGCAGCACCGGCGCCGGCATCGTCGTGCCGAGCAGCTCCCCGGACAGGTCGCGCTGGGGCGGCACGCCCCGCAGCATCCGCGGCAGGATCCGCCAGCGGTCGAAGGCCTCCCGGTTGGCGCGGTAGGTGTCCTCGGCGCCGGCGCTCCCGGCGACGTAGCCGACGGCCCCGGGCGTCATCGCCGCGTAGGCCCCCGCCTCCAGGTCACGCCACCCGAAGGGCAGGTCGGGGTTGGTGCCCATGGCACCGGCGAGGTAGACCTCGTTCTGGTAATCGGCGAAGGCCATGCCTCCTTCCTACCGGGTCATGCCTCGGGCCAGGGGGACGGCACCATCGACGAAGGGCACCCGTGCACGCCGTCACCTGGCAGGGGCAAGCACGACGTGCGCGTCGAGGAGGTGCCTGACCCACGATCCAGGAGCCGACCCACGCCGTCATCACGATCACCACGACCAACATCTGCGGGTCGGACCTCCACCTGTACGAGCCGATGGCCGCCTTCAGGGGCAAGGGCGACATCATCGGGCACGAGCCGATGGGCATCGTGCAGGAGGTCGGCAGCGACGTCGGTGACCTGCGCGTCGGTGACCTGCGCGTCGGTGACCGCGTCGTCATCCCCTTCCAGATCGCCTGCGGCCACTGCTGATGTGCCAGCAGGGGGTGAGCACGCAGTGCGAGACCACGCAGGTGCACGAGCACGGCAACGGCGCCGCGCTCTTCGGTTACTCCAAGCTGTAGCGCGAAGTGTCTGGCGGACAGGGGTTATACCTCCGGGTGCCGCATGCGCAGCCGGCCTGCACGCGCTCGGTCCGCGGGCGGACGTTGCGCACGACCCGGGCCGACCCGGCGGCCGTGCGGGCGCCGGACCTGGCGAAGCGGGCCTTCACCGCGCCCGCTGCGAGCCAGCTGTGGCTGGTCGACTTGACCTAATGGGGGGCATGGTGTTCACCGCGTTCGTCTGCGATGCGTACTCCCGCCGGATCGTGGGCTGGCGCACCGCGAGGACCATGCCGACCCAGCTGCCCTTGGACGCCTTGGACTCGACGGCGGCGCCGTCGCCTCCATCGGCACCGTCGGCGACAGCTACGACAACGCCCAGGCCGAGAGCCTCATCGGTCTCTGCAAGATCGAGCGCGCCCGCCACCGAACCGGTTAACGCACGGCTCTGCCGTTCCGCTTTCGGTACGGTCTGCGCGTGAACAGGAGGGTCGATTACGACGTGGCCGGTGGGGGCTACGCGGGTCAGCGTCAGGCGGACCCTCGGATCGAGGCTCACATCCAGCGGGCGTTGGGCTCGGCGCGGACCGTGCTGAACGTTGGGGCCGGGACGGGCTCCTACGAGCCGCCGGACCGGTGGGTGCTGGCCGTCGAGCCGAGCGCGCTGATGCGTTCACAGCGCCCGCCCGCAGCGGCCCCCGCGATCCAGGGTCGGGCGGAGCGGCTGCCGCTGGACGACGCCTCGGTCGACGCGGCGATGGCGGTCGCCACGGTCCACCACTGGGAGCCGCCCGCTGCGGGACTGCGCGAGTTGCGCCGCGTCGCCCGCGGTCCCGTCGTGGTGCTCACCTTCGACCTCGAGGCATTACCTGCCTGGCAGCGGGACTATCTGCGCGAGTGCGTAGCCGTGGACGCGCCCCTCATGCCCTCGATCGAAGAGATCGCCGGGGCCCTTGGCGGGCGAGTCCGCGTCGAGCACGTCCCGGTTCCACGTGACTGCACCGACGGGTTCATCGAGGCCTTCTACGCCCGACCGGAGGCTCTCCTTGACCCGGTCGCACGCGCCTCCCAGTCCGCCTGGCGCCGGCTGGCGCCAGGGGTCGAGGGGCAGATCGCGGACCGCTTGGCGGCCGACCTCGCCGATGGGACCTGGGACTCAGCGCACGGCGCTCTGCGGTCCCTCCCCGAGCACGACGGGGCACTGCGTCTCGTGGTCTCCGATCCCTAAAGTTCGGGACGGCGGCCGTCTCGCGAGTGACCGCGGCGCTGGCACGCTGGCATGGTGCTGCGGACTGCGACCTTGGGAGATGTTTCCGCCGTGCTGGCCCTGTGGCTCGCAGCGGCTGAGAACGGGGATCGGCCGGTCGACACCCCCGCCGCGACCCGCTCGGGGTCGACACCTTCGCCACCCAGCGTGTCACGCTCGACGAGGCGCCGGGCGCCCACGCCGCCTGCCGGGCGAAGTCCGACGGCCATTTCAAGGTCCAGCTCAAGCCCGGAGAGACCCCGTCGCAGCGACGGGTCGCTCGGAGCAGCCCACCGTCCGGCCACTCAACCGAGCAGGACCCCGACCACGGAGGCGACGGCGGCCGCGACCGCTGAGCTGCTCCACCGGGCTCCCATCGCGGTGAGGTGCCCTTCGCGGTTGAGGACGGCGGAGATCGTCTGCAAGGACGCGCCGCCAGCGTGCAGCTGGCGCACCCGGCGCAGCGTTGTCACCTCGGCGACCTGAGGACCGCACGGCAGGGGCGACGTCGGCAGCAGGCCAGGCCGCCGTGCCGGCAGCAGCGCAGCGCAGGCGGCCATCGCCGACGGGATCTGCTCCGCCGGCATGGGCCGTCCGAAGAGGTAGCCCTGGGCGAAGTCGCAGCCGAGGGCACGCAGGGCGGCCGCCTGCTCCTGGGTCTCGACCCCCTCGGCGATGCAGACCGCGCCGACCGCGTGCGCGAGGCTGATGACGCTGGCCACGATGGCGTCGTCGTTGACGTTGACGCCCATGCCCGCGACGAAGGAGCGGTCGACCTTGAGGGCGCGCACGGGGTAGCGCTTGAGGTAGAGCAGCGAGCTGTAGCCCGTGCCGAAGTCGTCGATGGCAATCTCGGGACCGAGCGCGGCGAGCTCGCTGAGCACCACCTCGGCCAGCTCGGCGTCCTCCAGCATCGTGGACTCGGTGACCTCGACGAGCAGCCGGTGGGGCAGCAGCCCCGAGCGGCGCAGAGCGCCGTCGACGCTGGTGATCACCCGCTGGTGCGACACCTGACGCGCGGAGAAGTTGACCGCGATCTGCAGGTCAAGTCCCGCTGCGGCCCACGCGGCGCCCTGCCGGCACGCCTCCTCGAGCACCACCTCGCCCAGCTGCACGATGAACCCGCTCGCCTCGGCGACCGGGATGAACGCATCGGGCATCCGCAGCCCGTCCGGGTGCGCCCAGCGCACGAGCGCCTCCACGCCGGTGACGACGTCGGTCCGCAGGTCGATGACCGGCTGGTAGTGGAGCACCAGCTCTCCGCGCGTGAGCCCATCGCGCAGGTCGGCCTCCAGGCGGACCCTCGCCTCGACACCCGTGCGCAGGTCCTCGGTGAAGAACCGCACCGCCCCGCGGGCGTTCTGCTTGGCGTCCTGCAGCGCGGCGTCGGCGGCAAGGAGGAGGTCCTGCGCCGTGCGCGGTGCCGCACCCACCGCGACTCCGACGCTCGCGGTGACCGCGACCGAGGTCCCGTCGACGTCGAACGGAGCCGCGAAGGCGTCGGCGAGGCCGGCTGCGAGCACCTGCGCCTGCTCGTGGCTGGCGAGGGCAGGCCACACCACGACGAGCTCGTCGCCCACGAAGCGAGCCAGCGTGTCACCCACCCGCAAGAGGCCGCTGAGCCTTGCCACGACGGCGCGCAGCAGCGCGTCCCCAGCCTGGTGCCCGAGGCTGTCGTTGACCCGCCTGAAGTGGTCGAGGCCAAGGTGGGCCACCGCGACCACACGGCTCTGCCGCCCGGCCCATGCGAGCGCCTGGGAGAGCCGGTCGGCCAGCAACGCCCGGTTGGGCAGGCCGGTGAGCTCGTCGTGCAAGGTGTGGTGCACCAGTGCGTCCTGCGCCTGCCGGACGGGTGACAGGTCCACGTGCGCGACGACGGCGCCCGCCCCTGCCGATCGGTGGATGCGCAGGCTCAGCCAACGTTCCACGGTCGGGCTGTGGCACGGGTAGTCCAGCTCGAACCGGTCGATGTCACCGGCCAGCAGCGCGCGCAGGCCTGCCGCGGCCTGCCCGGCTGCAACCCGGTCCGGGCCTTCCGCGTCGGCGCAGACGTCGAAGTAGCTGCGCCCCACGGCGGTACGGCTGGCGTCGCCCCCGTTGGCGGCGGCGAAAGCCTGCCAGGAGCGGTTCACCGCGATGATCGTCCCGACGCGGTCGACCAGGCACGCTGAGTGCTCCATCGCGTCGAGCACGCTGAGCGCCATCGGGCCGGGCGCGGGCGACAGCCCCCGTCTCCGGCGGGCCGCTGCCGACCTGTCCATGGCGCTCCTCAGTCAGGTGCCCGAGCGCTTGCGGTGGCCCGCGGTGGGGGGTTCCTCTGGATGGCTCATCGGCCGCTGGAGAGCTCCGGTGAAGCCGGCCACCGGGTGCAGCGCCAGCAGCTGGCTACAGCTGCAGCGCGGTCACCGCGGTGAGCTCCTCCAGCCCGAGCACGCCGAGCTCGCGGCCGTACCCGCTCTGACCGAAGCCGCCGAAGGGCGCCGTCGGGTTGAAGGCGCCCCCGTTGATACCCACCTGCCCCGTGCGCATCCGCCGGGCGAAGGCGATCGCGTGCTCGCGGTCCGCCGCCCAGACGGCTCCGGACAGGCCGTAGGGCGTCCCGTTGGCGATGGCGAGCGCCTGCTCCTCACCGTCGTACGGGACCACCGTCAGGACCGGCCCGAAGACCTCCTCCTGCTCGATGGGCGTGCCGGGCTCGGAGATGAGCACCGTCGGGCTGACGAAGAAGCCGGTGGGGCAGTCGGCCGGCTGCTCGGCGCCGCCGGCGACCAGCTCGGCACCATCGGCGATGGCATCGGTGATGTAGCCGCGCACCCGCTCCTGCTGGGCCTTGCTGACCAAGGGGCCGATCGTCGTGCCCGGCGCGAGCGGGTTGCCGAGCACGGCCACCTGGGCGAAGGCGGCGAGCAGCTGGCGGACCTCGTCCAGGCGTGCCCGGGGCACGAGCAGTCGGGTCAGCGCGCTGCACGTCTGCCCCGAGTTGATGAGGCACCCGGTGAGCGAGCCCGCCACCGCGCCGGCCAGCTCCGCCGCGGACAGGTCCTCCAGCAGCACCGAGGCGCTCTTGCCGCCGAGCTCCAGCGTCGTGCGCTTGGGGGCGCGGGCCGCCAGCTCGGCCACCCGACGGCCGGCGCGGGTCGAGCCGGTGAAGGAGACGAGGTCGACGTCGGGGTGGCTGACGATCGCCTCCCCCACGACGGTCCCCGTACCGGGGACGAGGTTGAAGACCCCGGGTGGCAGGCCGACCCCGTCGACGATCTCGGCCAGGAGGTACGCGACCCCCGGCACCAGCTCGGAGGGCTTCACCACCACCGGGCAGCCGGCGGTGAGCGCGGGCGCGACCTTGGCGGCGATCTGGTGCAGGGGGTAGTTCCACGGCGTGATCGCCCCGACCACTCCGACCGCCTGGCGCACGAGCAGCGAGCTGCCGCTGTGCCACTCCCACTCCAGCTGCGCGGCAACGTCTTCCATCGAGGCGAAGGTGACAGCGGGGAGCCCGGCCTGCACGAGGACGGCGAGCTGCCACGGCGCACCCATCTCGGTGGCCGCCGACAGCGCGATCTCCGCGGCGCGCGCCTTGATGCCCTCGGCGATGGCCGTGCAGGCCTTGACGCGGTCGTCCAGCGACGTCGCCGCCCAACCGGGCAGCGCGGCGGCGGCCGCAGTGGCGGCCTTGTCCACGTCGGCGACGGTGCCATCGGGGACCGTGCCGATGACCTGCTCGGTGAAGGGGTCGGTCACCTCGAGCACCGTCGACCCGGTCGAGGGGGTCCACGACCCGTCGACGTAGATCCGGTCCCTGGTACTCATGCCTGCACCCCGCTCGTCGACAGCGCGCGGGCGGGCATGAGGGAGGCGTCGAGGAAGCCGGCGGTGCGGTGGGCCAGCGCCATGCAGGTGAGCATCGGGTTGGCGCCCGAGGCGGTCGGGAAGGCGCTTGTGTCCCCGATCCACAGGCCGGGCACGTCGTGCACCTGGCCGTGGGGGTCGCACACCGACGTGGCCGGGTCCGTGCCCATCCGCGCGGACCCCATCTGGTGCGCGCTGCCCATGAAGAGGCCGCCGACGCCGATGGGGCGCTGGTCGAGGACGGCCAACCACTCCTCGAGGTCCTCACCGCGGTGCCAGATCGGGGTGTCCGTACCGAAGACCAGCTGCTGCGCGCCGGCCGCCACGTGCAGCTCGGCGAGCACGCGGTAGGCCTTGCGGAAGCCCGCGACGTCGCGCTCGTCGGTGAGGGAGTAGGTCACCACCGACTCGCCGGTGTCGTCGATCGTGACCTGCCCGCCGCCGTGCTCGCGCAGGACGAAGAGCAGGTCGCTGATGTGGTCCAGCCGGCTCATGATCTCCTTGTGCTCGCGCCCGTCCCGGCGCGCGAGCTGGAAGGCGAAGACGCCGGTGTAGTACTGCGAGCCCTCGACGAGCAGGCCGTACCCGTCACCGTCGAGGTCGCGGAACTCGTCGAGGATGGCCGCCTGGGGTGGCCCCCAGTGCGCCCGCTGCTCCTCGTCGTAGACGCCGAACATGCCGGCGCTCGGGTGCAGCCGCAGGTGCTGCCCGACGGCCGGGCCACCGACGCCCGAGCGCAGCAGCAGCGCCGGCGTCTCGAGCGCACCACACGCGACCACGACGGCGGCGGCCCGGACCAGCACGTGCCGCTGCTCCCCCGTCGCCGGGTCGCTCCAGGTGGCCGCGACCGCCTGCGCCGCACCGCCTTCGGTGCAGACCTCATCGGCGCGCGTGTGCACGAGGATCCGCGCACCGTGCTCGGCGGCGTCGCGCAGATAGGTCTGCAACGTGCCGCGCTTGCTCCCGCTCGGGTCGCCGAACTGCGTGTAGCCGGCCGCCACCGGGTCGTAGCGGTCCTTGTCGACGTTGCGCACCGCCAGCAGCGCGGTCCACCCCAGCGCCGCTGCACCGTCCATGATCCGCTGGTTGGGGCCGTTGAGGTCGCTGCAGTCAGCGTTGGCGCCCATCCGCTCGAGCACCGCGGCCAGGTGCGCGTCGAAGTCCTCGGTGTCGAGGCCGTCGAGGCCGTGCTCGGTGGCCCACTCGGCGCGCATCGCCGGGCTGGGGTCGACGCAGTTCTGCCAGTTGACCGCGGTGCCGCCGCCGAGCGTCGCGCCGGCGAGCAGGCCGATGTTGCCGTCTGCGGAGACGCTCAGCCCGCCGCGGTACATCGTCTCGGCGGCGGCCTCCCGCTCCAGCTGGCGGTGGTCGCGCTCGGCGCGCACACCCCCCGCCTCGAGCACCACCACCGACCGGCCCTGCGCCGCGAGCACCCCGGCGATCGTGCCGCCGCCCGCACCCGAGCCCACGATGACGACGTCGGCCTCGATGACCTCACCGTCGGCGGGCACGTACGGCGTGATCGGCGAGCCCTCGTCCCGCGGGGTGAGCTGGGGGCCTGGGTACCCGTACTCCGCCCAGAAGGGGTTCAGCCCGTCCGGCCCGGTGAGCGAGTGGGCGAACATGCACGCTCCGCTGCGCAGCGTCTGCACCGCCCCGGCCGCCTCCGGGGACAACGCCATCATCACGCCGAGCAGCGCCTCACGCGCGGCCCGGCCCTGGTGCGCGAAGCCCAGCGACGCCAGCCCGTCGAGCAGCCCGATGATGCCTGCTTGGTCGGCCTCCGGCGCGAGCGCCAGGAACTGCGCGAGGGCCTCGTCCGCCCCCACGGCGCTGCCGGACCGGGCCCAGTAGCCGGTCGGGTCCTCAGCCCGGTCGAGGACGGGTACGGCGGTGTCGACGATCGCGGTGAGCACCTCGCGCTGGGCGAGGGTCAGGTCGGCCATGCGGGTCTCCCGGTGTCGATGAGGATGGTGCCGGCTGGGTGTGTCCACGCTCACACTGCCACCGCCTGGCGCCCCGGGCCGGGTGCCGCGGAGGGGCTCCGGGGGCGCGGCGCCAGGATCGGGTGAGGGCCGCGGCCCACCCGTCCCCGCCGGAAGGACCACCTCGTGACCGACGCCTACTACCTGCCCCTCGGCGACGGAGGGTACGAACCCACCCTCGCCACCGAGAGCCCCTGGGACAGCACCGCCCAGCACGGTGGGGCGCCCGCCGCGCTGCTCGCGCACGCGGTGAGCGCCACCATCGGTGACGGCATGCGCCTGGGGCGCATCTCGGTGGACTTCCTCGGGCCGATCCCCCGCCAGCCGCTCACCGTCCGCGTGACGCCGCTGAAGCCCGGTCGCCGGGTGAGCCTGGCCGAGGCGACGATGACCGTGGGGGCACGGGTCGTCGCCGTGGCGCGCACCTGGCACATCGCCACCGGCCCGCGGCCGCCCGCGGAGAGCGAGCGCGACGTCCCACCGCCGTTGCCGTCCGCGGGACCGGCTGAGCACCAGTGGTTCCGCGGTCTCGGCCGCTGGGGTTACGGCGAGGCGACCGAGTGGCGCTTCACGCTGGGCGGCTTCGACGAGCTCGGCCCCGCCGACGTCTGGACCCGGGTACGGCTGCCGCTCGTCGCCGGCACCGCGCTCTCCGGTCAGGACCGCGCGCTCGTGGTCGCCGACTCCGCCAACGGCCTGTCGGCCACGCTGCCGATGGGCGAGTGGTTCTCCATCCCGCCGACGATGACGACCACCTTCGTCAGGGAGCCGGTCGGTGAGTGGGTGCACCTGCGCACCCGCACCCACCTCGCCGAGGACGGCATCGGCCTAGCGCACGCCGACCTGCTCGACCCGACCGGCTTCATCGGCGAGGTCAGCCAGCCGCTGCTCGTGCAGCAGCGCTGACCTCTGCTGACCCCCCGTACCGTGCTCGGCATGACGCCGGAGGAGCTCGCCGACCTCGGCCACCTGCGCCGGGCGCGCGACCTCATGGACCGCGACTACGCCCAGCCCCTCGATGTCCCGGCCATGGCGCGGGCCGCGCTGATGTCCCCCGCGCACTTCTCACGCAAGTTCCGTGCGGCGTACGGGGAGACTCCGTACTCCTATCTCATGACGCGGCGCATCGAACGCGCCAAGGCCCTGCTGCGCCAGGAGGTCTCGGTCAGCGACGCCTGCGTCGCCGTCGGTTGCACGTCGCTCGGCTCGTTCAGCTCGCGCTTCACCGAGATCGTCGGCGCGACGCCGTCGCGGTACCGCGCGCGTGACCATCGCGAGCACGAGGTCGTCCCGGCGTGCGTGAGCATGGTCGCGACCCGACCGCGGCGTCACCCCGTCTCGGGCTGAAGGCAGCCGAGCAGGATCCGAGAAGCACGCGGGGCCTCGGTGCTCCTACGGTCCTCGCATGCCCGTCACCATCTCCGCGATGTTCATCGCCGTCCACGACCCCGAGGCCGCGCTCGCGTTCTACCGCGACGCGCTCGACCTCGACGTCCGCAACGACGTCGCGTCCGACGGCTTCCGCTGGGTCACCGTTGGGGCCCCGGGGCAGGACGTGGACATCGTCTTGTTCCAGCCGCACGGCGGTCGTTCGCCGGCCGTGGGCGACGCCCTGCTCTCGCTCGTGACGCAGGGGTCGCTGCAGGCCGCGATCTTCCGCTCCGAGGACCTCGACGCCACGTTCGAGAAGGTCCGAGCAACGGGCGCCGGGGTGCTCCAGGAGCCGGCGTCCCAGCCCTGGGGCGCGCGCGACTGCGCCTTCCGGGACCCCTCAGGCAACCTCGTTCGCATCGCGCAGGCCTGACCGTCGTCCGCCCGGAGTGCCGCAGACCATGAGCCCGGCCACGAGGACGGACCCGCAGCGGCCTGCGCTGCACGATCGAGACGCACAGCGCCTTCGTGCAGGGCTTCCTTCCGAGGGCGTTGCGGACCCCGTGAAGAGACTCCGCCGTCAGTGCCGCTCGACACCTCAGACGGAGGGCGGCTCAACGGTCAGGATGACCTTGCCTTTGGCGTGGCCGGCCGCGAGGTACCGCAACGCCTCGGGGGCTTCCACCAGGGTGAGCCTGCGGTCGAGCAGGATCCGGGTGTCGGCGTCGACCATGTCCACGACGGTGCGGAGCCGTTGGGCGTCGGAGGCGTGGAAGAGGAACGCGGCCCGGAGCCCGCGTGCGGCGGCGCGTTCGGTGTCGGGGGGCATCGGCACCGCGACCAGCAGCCCGCCCGGACGGAGGACCTCCAGCGACTGCGCTTCCACGTCCCCGCCGATGGTGTCGATGACGACGTCGATGCCGTCGAGTTGGGCTTCGAACGGGCCGGCCGTGTGGTCGATGACCACGTCCGCTCCGAGGTCCTGTGCGATCTGCAGACCGGGTCCTGATGCAGTGGTGATGACGTGCGCCCCGAGCGCGTGCGACATCTGCACGGCGAAGCTGCCGACTCCGCCGGCGCCGGCGTGGATCAGGACCTTCTGGCCGGCCTGCAGACCGCCGATCTCGCTGACCGCCTGCCAGGCGGTCGCTGCCGCGGTGGCCGCCCCGGAGGCGAGGAACAGAGGTACGGAGGTGGGCGCGGAGACCAGTTGCTCTGCCGGGACCACCGCGAACTCGGCGTACCCGCCGCCGGCCGAAGGGTCCAGCCGCGCCACGATCTGGTCGCCGACAGCCCAACCCTCGACCCGCCCTCCGACCGCGGTGATGGTTCCGGACACGTCGGTCCCGAGCGTGTAGGGAAAGGTGACGGGGAAGAAGTCGTGCACATACCCCGCGGCGATCTTCAGGTCGAGGGGGTTGGTGGCGGCCCCCGCGACGCGCACGAGCACCTCACCCGGCCCGGGCGTGGGCTGCTCGACGTCTCGCAGGGTGGGGGAGTCGCCGTAACGGTCGATCTGGATGGCTTTCACTGGTTGTCCGGTCCGATAAGGGGGCCGTGGCCGACCTGGTTGAAGAAGCCGAACCAGTCTTCGAGGTGCCAGGTCCGGGCCAGGCGGCCGTCTTGCACGACGTGGAACTCGTGGATCGGGATGCGGACCGACCGGCCGGTGCCGGGGATCCCGAAGATGTCGCCGGTGTGGGTGCCGCGCATCTCGGCCCGGACGCCGATGCTGCCGTTGCCGTCGCTGCCACGTCCGTCGATCACGTCGTGGACGACGATGTGGAAGTCGGTGAACGACTGCCCGATCCCCTTGATCATGGGTTTGATGCCGTCGGGGCCGGGTCCCTGCCCGGGGCCCAGTGGGATGTCCTCCCAGTCGGGGGTCACGACCTCGTCGAGCAGGTCGGTGTCTCCGGAGAACGCTCGGTAGAACGTCTCGACGAGCTGGTGCAGTGGGTCAGGCACGTGGGTCTCCCATGGTCGTGATGTCACTCATGGCTTGGTCGTGGTTAGGGACGGTCAGGAAGGTCGAGCAGGTGGTCGATACCGAGGGCGGTGAAGAAGCTCCGTTGGCGCTCGGTCCTGACCGCGTCGATGTCTTCGACGCCCTTGCGCTGGGCATCGACGACCACGCGGCGTGGGCGCGAGCCGCGGGGCTGGCCCAGGACCTCGACCAGGGCGTCGCCGACCGAGCCGACGTCGGCCGTGTGGCCCTGGTGGGCGATGTCGATCGCTGCCAACCGCTGCGGGATCTGGGCCACCGCCGCCGCGAGGTCGCCGTACTGGGCCGTGACCGCGGGTTCTGCCGGGCCGGTGGTGTGGGCGAAGTGCTCGGTGCCCTGGGTGAACGCGCCGGGCACCACGATGACCGTGTCGACACCGAACTGGGTGACCTCGAAGCCGATCGACTCGGCGAAGGCCTCGCCCGCGGCCTTGCTCGCGATGTAGGTGGCCATGAACGGCTCCACGATGTGCGCGGTCGTGCTGCTGACGTAGACGAGCGTCCCGGCGCCTTGGCGCCGCATCACGGGGAGCACCGCGCGAGCCGTGCGCAGCCAGGAGACCGCGTTGGTGTCGAGGATCGTCAGGAACTGCTCGGGGGTGAACGCCTCCGCGACCCCGGACATCAGCATGCCCGCGTTGTTGACGACCACGTCGAGACGTCCCTGCTCGGACAGCACCTGGTCGACGGCGGCGCGGCAGCCGGTGTCGGACAGGACATCGAGCTCCAGCGGCAGCAGTGCGACGCCGTGTGTGGTCGCGAATCGTCGCGCGGTTGCGGCGCGGTCAGCCGAACGGGACCCGATGCCGCGCATCCCGGCATAGACGCTATGGCCGGCCAGGGCCAGCCTCTCGGCGATCGCCTGGCCCAGCCCCGACCCGGCGCCGGTGACCACGACGACCTGCGGGGCGCCGCGAGGTCCGGGCTCGGTCATGCCGCTCCCCCGTTGACGCGGATGACCTGGCCGCTGATCCACCCGGCGTCGGGGGAGACGAGCAGGGCCACGGCACCCGCGATGTCGGGTGGCTGCCCGATCCGGTGCTGCGGAGCCAGGCCCGCGAGCCGCTCCACGTCGCTCGCGCTCTTCCCGGCGAGGAACAACTCCGTCTCGACCGGCCCGGGGGCGACCGCGTTCACCGTGACACCGCGGGGCCCCAACTCCTTGGCCAGGGCCCTGGTGAAGCCCTCGACCGCACCCTTGGTCGCGTTGTAGACGCCGTAGCCCGGCGCGTTCAACGCCAGGGTGGTGCTGGACAGCGTGACGATGCGCCCGCCGTCGCGGACGCGTCGCGCCGCTTGCCGCAGCGCGTTGAACGTCCCCCGGATGTTGACCTCGACCTGCTCGGTGAAGTCCTTGTCCGTCGCCTCGGCGAGAGGCGCCGGTCTCGAGATCCCGGCCGAGGTGACGACGATGTCGACACCACCGAACTCCGACTCGGCCCGGTCAAACAGCGCCGCCACCTGTCCGGCGTCGGCCACGTCGGCGCGAATCGCCACCGCGCTGCCCCCGGCCAGTCTCATGCTCGTGACGATCTCGCGGGCCGCCTCCGCAGACGCCACGTAGCTGACCGCGACCGCTACGCCGTCGCTAGCCAGCCTCTCGGCGACGGCGCGCCCGATCCCGCGCGACCCGCCCGTGACGACTGCCACCTTCGACCCGGTCATTGATCCGTCTCCCTTCCTGGCGCTCCCGCTGGCCGCCGAGATCGACCTTGCCAGGGCACGCGGCGGAGAACTAGGCGACGTCGGTACAGGTGACGGCAACGCCTGGATCAGCGGATATCCCCGTAGCGGACCCACCCGGACCGCGGCCACCGAACGAGAGGTCCCGGCGTTGCCCGGCCCGTCGTGGTGGCAGCATCACCTGGCTCGACCCGTGCACGCGGGCCCACAATCCCGACATGGACCTGGTCGGGATGGGTGGCTTCCTGAAGTCGCGGCGGGATCGGCTCAACCCGCGCGACCTCGGATTGCACAACGGCCCACGACGTCGCGTCTCAGGGCTGCGGCGGGATGAAGTGGCGACGCTGGCCGGCGCCTCCGTCGACTACTACGCCCAACTCGAGCAGGGCCGGGGAGCCCAGCCCTCCGAGCAGATGCTCGCAGCTCTCGCCCGCGCCCTCCACCTGACGTTGGACGAACGCAACCACCTCTACTACCTCGCCGGACGACCGTTACCAGCCACGGGTAGCGCGAACGCCCACGTCCATCCCGGAATGCTCGACCTACTGGACAGGCTCACCTCGACCCCAGCGCAGGTCATCAGCGACCTCAGCGTCACGCTCGTGCAGAACCCCCTGGCCGCGGCGCTCCTCGGCTGGCCCAAGCACACCTCAGGACTGCGAGCCAGCTTCCTCTACCAGTGGTTCACCGACCCCGAGGCCCGAGACCGGTACCACCCCGACGAACACCAGCACCAGTCACATGTCTTCGTGGCCGACCTGCGAGCAGTCACCGCGCGACGAGGCAAGGACCAACTCGTCACCGACCTCACCAGCCGCCTCCTGAACGAGAGCCGGGAGTTCGCCGACCTGTGGGCGCGGCAGGAAGTCGCTGTCCGACGCTCAGACCGCAAGAGGCTCCTCCACCCGACCCTGGGCGAGCTCGAACTCAACTGCCTGAACCTGCTCAGCGAGGACGGCACCCAGCGCCTGCTCTGGTTCACCCCACCGCCGGGAAGCCCAGCCGTCGAAAAGCTGGAACTTCTCGGCGTCGTCGGCAACCTTAGAGTGGATCAGCCCGAGGCCTGACGTAGGGCCCGGACGTCTTACCGCGGCTGTGACGGCGACCCGCTCGTGCCGGCTTCTCGCGGTGCGGATGGCCAGGCGATGCCTTCACTCGAGGACGAGCACCTGGGTAGCGCAGGTGCGGGGGAGCATCCCGGGACTGCTGCCGTCGGGCTGGCAAGGGGCAGCGGTGACACCTGGAAACGCACCGCTCGGAGTGGCACGTTGACGACGACTCGCGACCTCCTCGCGTCCCGCGACGAGCCGCCGCGACCGCCCACCAAGATGCTGTCGGGTGCCCTGCGGATGTCGTGGGTCTGCCGGGAGCACGTTGCCCCGGCCCTCTTCTGCCTGCAGCGACCGGACCCAGCTCTTGGTTCAGCGCTTCCGGTCGGTGAGCGGGCTGCCCCGTCGTCGGTGGTGGACACCGCGACCGTCACCGGTCGCGCGCCAGCTCGGTGAGGTAGGCCGGCAGGCCGCGTGGCTCGCGCTGCAGGATGGTGCGCAGGACTAGGGGGTTGCCGCCGTGGAACCCGTACCGGTCGTAGTCCCGGAACATGGCCGTCAGCCCTGCGGGCTGACCGGGCGGCACAGCGTCGAGGTCCTCGGCGGTGAGCTCGCGCCCGGCCACCTCGCTCATGAGGGCAGCGACCTGGACCCGGTCGTAGGTACCTGGCGCTGCGAGCTCGAAGGTGCCGTGGTCCAGGGTGTCCGTCGCGAACCCTGTCGCGGCGACGTCGGCGACGTCGCGGTAGTCGACGTAGGTCATCCGCGAGCGCTTCGACCACGGCATCACGACCGTCCCGGACTGCAGTGCCTGCTGGTAAGCCCCGGCCAGGCCCTGCAGGAACATCGCCGGCTGCAGGACGACGAAGGCCAGGTCGGACCGGTAGAGCGCCTCCTCGATCGGCCGGGTGCTCGCGTGGTTCACCAGCGACAGGGACGGGTGGTAGACGCCCGAGTAGACGACCTTGCCGACGCCGGCGCGGACCGCCGCCGCCACGGCGCTCAGGCCCAGGCCGGTCGCGTCCGGGGCGAAGGCGGGCGTGATGAGGAAGACGCCGTCGACGCCCTCCATCGCCGCGTCGAGGCTGGCGCTGTCGCCGAGGTCGCCCTGGATGATCTCCCGTGCGCCTCGCGCCCGCGGTACGTCGGCCTTGGCGGGGTCGTGGACCAGTGCCCGCACGTCGATCCCGCGGGCGACCAGCGCAGGGACCACGAGGCCGGCGTAGGCACCGGTCGCGCCGATGGCGAGGACCTTCACCGATCGGCTCCGGGCGGGGGGACCGGCTCGATCCCGTACCTGGCCGAGACCGCAGCGATCTGCTCCGGGTCGGGCATCGGCACGTCCCCACCGGGCAGCTCGAGCCGATCGGTACGCGTGCCCAGCTCGACGATGGCGTCGCCGAAGCCGGCCCCGGCGTTGATGAGCAGAGTCCGGGCCGGGCCGTCCGGCCCCGCGACGAAGCCGTGCGGCACGCCACGCGGCAGGAAGACGACCGAGCCCGGTCCGACCTGCCAGGAGTCCTCACCGCACGTGACCTCCAGCGTGCCGTCCACCAGGTAGAAGACCTCGTCCGCGTCCCGGTGGAGGTGTGCGGGCGGCGCGTAGCCAGCCGGCACCCGATGGTCGATCAGGTCGAGCCGGCCGCCTGTGTCGCTGCCCATCACCTTGGTCAGGGTGAGGCTCCCGAGCCAGTGGTAGGAGTCGCCCTGGTCCGGGCCGAGGACGAAGCCGCGCCCGGTCCCGCCGGCGCGCGGCGAGCCCGACGGGATCGTGGGGAAGCTCATGCAGCTCCTTCGAGGGCGTACGACCCGTGCCGGATGCGGACGAGATCGTCCACTAACCTTAGGTGACGTGGGGACGGTCCGCAAGGGGTCCGGCCAGCGCTCGCAGGAAGAGCTCCTTCTGGCGGCGCGCGGGACGCTCCCAGCCCGGGGTGAGCGGCTGCGCGAGCATCGCGCCGAAGATGACGATGTCGCCGGCGGCGACGTCCTCCCGGATGCTGCCGTCCTCCCGGCCCCGCGCGAGCAGCAGCTCGATGGCGCCGTGGACCTCGCCGCGCACGCCCGCCGTCCTCGGCTGCAGGTCTCTCGGGCCGCCGTGCAGGGGCAGGACGAGCTCGGTGCGGTGCTCGATCGTCCGGTCCAGGAACCAGCCGACCGCCTCGAGCCCCGACCCACCCTGCTCGGCTGCCGCCAGCGCGGCCACCAGGACCATGCGGAAGGACCGCTCGCTGAGCGCGTCGAGCAGAGCCTCGCGGGTGGCGTACCGGCGGTAGAGGGTTCCCACGCCCACGCCCGCCTCGGCGGCGATGCTGGCCATCGGCACCTGCCGGCCGTGCCGCAGCATCGTCGTCACCGCGGCCGCGAGCACCCGCTCCTGGTTCGCGAGGGCATCCCGGCGCAGCCGGCGCCCCTCTGGCGGCAGCTCTCCGGTCACCCGTGCACGGTCGCACCGCGGCGGCAGGTGCGTCGATGGCGCCCGCCTCATCACCGCCACCCCATCCACCCGCACCGAGCTGCACCGCGCGCTGGGAAGGTCGGGGCCACGTACCTGACAGGGTGGTCAGACGAGGTCTGGCCGGCGCGGGGCGGCGCCCAAGACCCAACGGTCGAGCCAGGCGAGGACCGCGTCGTACCAGACGCTGATGTTGCCCGGCTTCAGGACCCAGTGGTTCTCGTCCGGGAAGTAGAGGAGCTGCGACGGGATGCCCGAGCGCTGCAGCTCGGCGTAGAGACCGAGGCCCTCGCCGACCGGTACGCGGAAGTCCTGCTCGCCGTGGATGACCAGCGTGGGGGTGACGATCGCATCGGCGTGCGTCGCCGGGGACCACTGCTCGTAGAAGCCGCGGTCACGGCGGGGGTGGCCGAACTCCCGCTCCCAGAAGGCGGCGTTGTCCGTCGTACCGCGGAAGGAGGTGAGGTCCCAGAGCGAGGCGTGCGTCACCGCGCAGCGGAAGCGGTCGGTGTGCGTGATCGCCCAGTTGGTGAGGTAGCCGCCGTACGAGCCGCCGAGGACGGCGGTCCGCTCGGCGTCGAGGTCGTCACGAGCCAGCGCCGCATCGGTCAGCGCGAGGACGTCTTCCCATGGCGCGCCGCCCCACTGGCCCCAGCCGCGGTCGACCATCCGCTGGCCGTACCCGGTGGACAGCGCCGGGTCTGGCAGCAGCACGGCGTAGCCGCGGGCGGCCAGCAGCATCGGCTGCCACCGCCACTGCCAGGAGTTCCACGAGCCGAGCGGACCGCCGTGGATGAGGAGGGCCAGCGGCGACGGGCCCTGCGCGCCCTCCGGCAGCACCAGCCAGGCGCGCAGCGGCGTGCCGTCCGCGGCGGTCGTGGTGACCTCCTCGACCCGCCCAGGAAGATCGTCACTGAAGCCCTCGGCGTGCAGCACCCGCGGTTCCTGCTCTGCCGCAGCGACATCAAGCGTCACGAGCTCGGGCGGCGCGCCGATCGTGGAGCGCAGCGCGAAGACGCGACCGCCCTCCCACGACGGACGGACATCAGTGAAGGAGCCGGTGTCGGACAGCCGCGTCGCCGCAGCACCCGTGGGCTCCAGCGGGACGACCCACACCGAGTGCCGGCCGCTGTCGGCGCCGTCGACCACGACCGAAGCGCTGTCCGCGGTGAAGGAGAAGCCCTCCGGCCAGCGGTCCAGCTCGGGCGCGAGCCGGCGCCTCTCCCCGGTGCTCCGCTCGAGCAGCCACAGCTCGACCGCCGGGGACAGCTGCTGATCGGTCAACCGCTCCCGGGAGTACGCCACCCACCTCCCGTCCGGGCTGACCGCCGGGCTGGCGTGGGCGTAGGCGTCGTCCGTCACGAGCACGGTGCGCTCACCGGTCGCCACGTCGATGGCGACCAGGTCGTACCGGTCCTCTCCTCCGCCGACCGGGGTTGCCCAACCGGTGATGACCGTGCTCCCGTCGGGGGTGACGGTCATGTCCTGTTCGGTGAGCGCGTGACCGACCGCGCCGGTGAGGTCGCGCAGGGGCGTCCCAGCGGTGTCGGTGACGAGCAGCCGAGGCTGGCGCGGGGCGAGCGGGTGGTCCCAGTAGCGGATCGGGTAGTCCTCCCACAGCAGCGCGGAGGTGCCCGCGTCCTCCCGCGCCACGGCCGCCAGCCGGTCGTCCTCCAGCGTGACCGCCCTGGGGAAGACGTCGACCTTGACGATGATGACGTCGGCGTCCCGGGCGGCTGCGACGCCGCCGACCCCCGCCGGTGCGCTGGCCAGCCGCCGCGCCTCGCCACCGGCCGCGGGCAGCAGCCACAGCGACGCGCTGTCACCGACCTTCTCCGCCTCGGGGGCCTGCGGGTCGTCGCGCTTGGCCACGAAGAGCAGGTCACCGCCGCGGGTGAAGCCGGCGGCCGCGCTGCCGCTGCGCGGGGCGACGAGCAACCGCACCGCACCGGTCTCCGGGTCGATGGCGCGCAGCTCGGTCTCGAAGGCCTTGCCGTCGCGCCCGGGGCTGGCCGCGCCGAGCACCAGCCGGTCACCCGGACCAGCGACGAGCCCACCGAGCCGGGTCACGGCCAGGAACGTGGCGATGTCGAAGGTCATCGGACGAACCTAACGAGGAGCCACCACGAGGCGCTCAGGACAGGACCGCCAGCGCCAGCACCCCGAGCACGATGATGTTGGCTAGGGTGGCGAAGGCGACGATGAGCAGCAGCCGGTCGTCGTCACCGACCGACCGGCGCCGGGTCGCGAGCGCACCGGGCGCAGCAGTACGGCACACAGGGCATGCGGCGCGCGTCAGCGACGGGCGGTAAGGGACCGCGCAGTGCGGGCAGCTGACCCGTCCCGCGGCGTCGAGCTCCGGCGCGGCAGCGCTCGACGGCAGCGGTGTCACGGGCAGGGGCACAGGTGCTCCTCGGCCGGCTCGGTGCGGCGCCGGGCGAGGAGCGCGCCGGTGGTCGCGATGCCGAGGGTGAAGAGCTCCCATGCGGCGAAGCCGGCCAACGCGCTCGGTCCGTCCAGCTCGTGGCCGAGCAGGCGCAGCGCCGGCCGGGTCACCGGTGCGACCACCACGACGGGAGCTGCGACGGGCAGCGGCGCCGCGGCTCCCGGCGCCGCCCCACCGATGACCGTGGTCACGGTGTGGCCCGGGACCGCAGGCACCGCCGGTCGCGCCGGCGCGAGTGCGGGCGCTGCCAGGCTGGCAGCCACGGTCGCGATCACCGACGGCACGGCCATGGCGGTCGCCGCCGGCTTCGTCGGCACGACGACCGGCACCACCGCAGGTACGCGGTCGGCATCGGACAGCGTCGCGGTGGCCCGGCCGAGGAAGAGCGTCACGTCCTGCGCGCTGGAGACGGTCCCCGTGCCCGCGGCGGCGTCCGGAGTCATCTCCGTCACGACGAGCGCTCCA
>JAABUJ010002182.1_pt1 | contig 25087 bp, 46 predicted proteins | sample 5559131 | NCBI WGS metagenome assembly JAABUJ01 (sample SAMN10711875, study PRJNA513366) | rock metagenome | isolation source: Antarctica rocks | place: Antarctica: Victoria Land, Mt New Zealand nord | collected 2016-01-07
CTCGCAGTGACATCGGCGACCTCCCCTCGCGACCCGCCAGCACAGCCCACTGCTCGTGACGGGCTGCTATCCTACCATCGCCACCAGGCCACGCCACTCAGCCGGGGTTCGCCAGCAGCATCTTGAAAAAACGACGCTTACCGACGATGAGTTGGCGCACGTCGGCTTCCGATATGGGGTGGGCAGGGGCCCACATTGGTTGCATCGTGCCGCGCCGCTGACGTCTTGACCTTTTATGTCGTTTATCGCGCTTACCCTGCCCCACGACGCCCGCCTTCCCTGTTCCCGCTCCTGCGACACGATCGCGCAGCACTCGCCGCGCGTCTCGTCAGATAGCACGATCGTCTGCCCGCGCCGACACCGCCGATTCGGACAGACGATCTCGATGCGCCCCGTCGCCGTGGGCTGCGCCCGGAACAGCAGCGCGCGACAGTCGGCGTTACGGCAGCGGTACTCGGCCATCGCCCCTCCTCGCTCGCCCATCAGCGCACCACCGCACTCTCCCGCCAGACCATGAGATAGGGAATGACGTTCGAGGGACAGGCGATGCTGCTTTCTACACCACCTTCCCCATCGAGCCAGGGGCCGACCTGTCCGACCGGCGTTGGTCCAGGTTCGCGCGCCTCTTCGACGCCCACGAAAGTCACGCCTGCGCGCGCGCAATTCAGGGCCATCAATTCGCTCAGGGGCAACGTGCCTGACTCTTGGATATGCCAGATTAGCACCGTGTGTCGTCCGTCTCGGCAGTAGGCGCGACACTCATGCTCGAAAAACGCCGCCATCACCATCCTCCCATCAGCGCACCACCAACGTCGCGCGCTGGCCGCCCACGGCGGGGGTGTACGCGCGCTGCCCGCGCCGTAGCCACCCCACGATGTAGCGTTCCGCGTCCATGAAGTGATAGCTGCTCTTGTCCTCGATCGCCTCGGTCGCCTCGCCGTTGCTGTCGAGCACGCGACTGTAGCCGCGCTTCTGGTCGAGATAGCCCGTCAGGTCATCGAACACCACGATCTGCTGCTGCTTGTGCGCCCCGTAGACCCGTGTGATCCCGATCTCCACGTCCTTCACGTCCGGCTCCTGCACCGGCAAACCGCCCGCGCGGAACTCGTCGCGCCACTGCCCCTCGGAATGCGATCCGCCGACACACTTAGGGATCATCGGCTCGCCCTCCTTGATAGCGCGGGCGTGCTCCTTCGCCGTGCGCCCGCCCGCCTTATACTCCCGATAGAGGTAGAGTTTGCCCGTGCCCGGCTCCTGCGCGTAGAACAGTGCGGCGGTATTGACGCCCCCGAAGTCGAGGCCGAGATAGCGTTGCCAGCCGTCCGGCAGCGCGAAGCGTGGCACGAGATCGTGCCCCTCATCGAAGCTGTCGTAGATCATGCCGGGCGGGCGGCTGAGGATACCGAGATAGAACAGCGCGTATTTCCAGTACGGCAGCGTCTCGCGCGCCCGCCGATCCTCCTCCTCGGGGAAGGCGGGATTCATCGTGCTGGCGAAGTTGATCAGGTCCACGTTGCGATCGTGCGCGTTGGCCCGATCCACGATCTCCGTCCGTAACCAGCCCTGCGCGCTATAGGGCGTCGTGGTGATCAGCGCCCGCCCCATGTGAATCGAGAGGCGGCGCAGCAGCGCTTCCCACGACTCGCGCTTGAACGCGCGTTGCCCGGCCTCGTCGCAGACGATCGCCTTGTAGGTGGCGGATTCGAGGCTGTCCGGGTTCTCCGCGTAGCCGAAAAAGACCTGCGTGGGCGTGCTGCTCGCCGTGCCGAACATGCGCCGCGTCCCATCCGCCGAGAACGTGAACTTGCGGACGGGCGACGACACATACTTGCCGAGTCCCAACATGCGCTCGAACAGCCGCAAGAACTCCGGCAGCGCCTTGAGTTCGAGCAGGGTGAAAGTCGGGCAGATCACCGCGTAGTCGCCGGGTCCGCACCGCTGAATCTCGCGCCAGAGCCAGACGGGCATGAAGCTGGTTTTCCCGGACTGGGTGCCCGCGACCACGCCGACAAACCGCTTCTCGCTCTGCCACGCGCGCAACTGTCCGGCATGGAAGTGCAGCCGCAGCGTCCCATCCGGCGTGACTTCGTAGATGTCGGTGCGCGACGTGCTACTGACCGGGGCGCTCATCGGGGATCACCACCTCTACGATCTGGATCGGCAGGGCAGCGCCGCCCTTGCCCGTGAGTTCCTGCTTATCCACGATCAGTCCGAGCACCTTCGCCTGATCCATCAGCGACTGCCGCGCCTGGCCAAGCGATGCCGCCTTGTTCCCCCGGAACTGTGCCGACCCCTTCTCGTCGCGATGCACGCGGAACTGTCGCTGGCTTTCGGGCAGTTCGTAGTTGGGCACCAACGGGTCATCAAAGAGGACCGCGCGCTCGCACATCTCATCGAATTCGGCGGCGTCGATCGCCCGGTGGTAAATGTCCTGCAACTCGGCGATCTTCTGAGCGCGCAGGTTCTCGATCAGCGCCCCGCTGCGATCCAACCACAGTTCGCGCAGCCGCTTGATGTCGTTGCGGATCGTGCCCTCGTCCACACCGAGCGCCAAGGCAATCGTGGTGTTCGGCTCGTTCTTCAGGTGGCGGCGTTCGACCAGGGGCAGGCGGGCAAGGATTACGGGATCCTGTCGCCACGGTACGCTCTTGCGCCCGCGCGGTTTCGGAAGCCCTTGTTCGGAATCCTGCTCGTCGGTTCGCTCATCCGCCATCGCGCTGTCCTCCTTGGTCCCACACCTTGCTTTCCTGCCACCGTCGCCGCGCCGCGTCCTGCTCTTCGTCAGGCAAACGCGCGATCACCCGCTCGGCGAACCGATCGGTGATAATGATGCGCTGCATCGCCTTGCCGTTTTCCATGTACATGCCCGCGTCGATCAAGCCCTCCGGTAATGCTGCCATCTGCCTGTCTCCTCTCACGCCGCCTGCCGCTCGCCCTGACGCTCCCGCGCCACCTCGCGCCGCGCCGCGATGACCAGTGCTACCACGGCGGCGGTGCGATCCGAGACGCCGAGCGTGCGGTAGACCGCCCCGAGGTTTTGCCGCACGGTCACGTCCGCCAGTCCCCACTCCCGCCCGATCATGGCGTTGGTCCAACCTTCGGAAGCGCGACACAGCATGGCGATCTGCCGCGTGCTGAGGCGGTGCGTGCGGTGACTGGCGGCGGTCAGCGGCCCCATCACTGCAACCCCCCCCGCATCGTCGCGCGTGGCGAGATACGTGCCGGTAGCGGTGCCGCTGTCCTGCTTGCCCGTCAGCGTGCCGCTCATCGGATCGTCGCCGCGTAGTGCAGCAGCACGTCGCACGCCGGGTCGCCGGTCGTGAGGCACCAGTCGAGCGGCGTGCGGCTCGCGTTCTCCCAGTCCCAGACGAGCGCGCCAGCCGCGCCCGCGCCGAAATACGCCGCCAGCTTGCGATCGTAGATGCGCGCCCGGTCGCCGACGTTCGCGATGACCGGCACGGTGTCGAAGTTGGTGCCGACTTCCGCGCCGTACTCCTCGACCACGATCGGCTTGTTGAGGCTGCGCGACTGCATGAAGCGCCCGGCGAAGCCGCTCCCCGGCGCGGTGAGCGCCAGGGCCACATCGGCGTAGGCCCACACGCAGAACTCGGAGCCGTCCGCCGCCGTGATCGGCAGGACGACGTTGCCGTCGAAGTTGGTGGTCGCGGTCAGCTTCAGGCTCTTGGTGCGCCCGGGCAAAGCGACCGTCGCGCTGTTGCTCAGCGTGCCGCCGCTATCCTGGAGCGCCCCCTTGATGGTCGCGTCCTCGAAGGTGATCGTCTGGGTCGGCGCGTCGTGCGGCCCTACCGTGATCTGCCCGATGTAGATGTCCCCCGTCGCGCTCGGATCGCCGTGGAGGTAGAGACCGACCGCGCCCGATCCGGTGATGAGCGTGCCGCGCAGCTCGACCCACTGGCGCGCCGGGAGCGGGAACTTCTCGTAGTTGTTGTAGTTGCCGTAGTTGATGGTGGTCCCCCCGGTGATCCCGGCCACGCTCAGGCCACGCGCGTACCAGCCGCTGACCGGCAGGTCGCCGGAGAGCGGGTAGCGATTGTTGCGGTAGTCGTGCAGCGTCAGGAGGTCCACCGTGGACCGGTTGTGCAGGTCGTAGTAGTCGGTGCCGCGCTGGCCGTCCTCGTCCTTCCCCTGCACCCCGACGCCGAGGAGGTGGTTCGGGTCGGCGGCCTTGATCCGCCCGGCGATGTCGGCGACGAAGGCGGAGAGCAGGGCGGTGCTGGCCTCCGGCTCGTTCATCAGCGACCAGTAGGCGATGGCCGGTTCGTTCGCGTAGCGCGTGGCGATGTCGGTCGCGTACTGCTGGAACGAGGTCGGGTAGGCGGTCGGCGTGCCATAGGGGGACGTGTAGCCGGTGCTGTACCATGCCCACGAGGAGGCGGTCTTGTTGCCGCCGCGCGTGAGGTCCTGGAAGTTGTTTTCGAGGCAGGGAATCACCTTGACCCCGGCGAGGTTGGCCCGCGCCATCACGAGGTCGAGCGAGGACCAGTCGCGGGCGTTGGCGGCGTTGGTGGCGTAGCTCTGGAAGGCCCAGAAGCGCACCGCCGTGATGCCGCACTGGTCGCGCATCCGCGTGAAAGCGTCGTCCAGCCCCGTGGTGGCGTTGGCGAACGTGTTGCGCCCGGTGTTGGCCTGATAGACGCCGTTGGCGAGGTCGAAGGCGTTGGCCCCGACGAAACGCCACGGCTTGCCGTTGAGGATCAATTGCCGCCCGTAGGCGCGGACGAAATTGGACGGCGGGCGCGGGTCGGTGTTCGGTGTGTAGGCCATCGTCGCGCCTCCCCGACTAGAAGATGAAGTAGCTCGTGCCGTCGCTGATGAAGGTATAGGCGCTATTGACGCCAGGAAAGACGAAAGTGCCAACGCCATCGATCGTACCGCTTGCCGTCGCGACAGTGAGCGCATTGTTTCCCGCCTTCTGTTTGACCTGGAAGGGCATACCCGTTGCGCCGCTCGGTACGGGGAGCGTCAGCGCGAATGCCCCGAGCGTCGTGTCCGCGAGGATGATCCGATCGGCGGTCGTCAGCGTGTACGCGGCGGTCTTGGTGGCGACCGGCAGCGCTGTTTTCAGCGTGCCGTCAAGATTGTGCGCGACATCGAGGTAGTCGTTGAGCACCTGGCCCCAGGTGTTGCCATCGCCGTTCACGCTCGGTTTGCGTGGCATGATCACGTCCCTCCGTAGGTGCCGCTGCCGTACAGTCCCACGCCGTACAGTCCCACGCCGCCACCGCTCGCCGCCACGCCGCCACCGCTCGCCGCCACGCCGCCACCGCTCGCCGCCGCGCTGGCGGCGACCTCCGGGACGCCGAGTGTGAAGCCGAGCGGCTGGTAATATTGCACGTAAATCGCGTAGGTCGTCCCGTACTGCCGCCCGTCCGCGTGGGCGATACGATAGGTCGGGCCAACATTCCACGCCGGGTCATGGCTGGCGACGGACACGTAGGGCGCGGCGATCTCCGCGTAGCCCTGCGCCGTGTAGGTCGCGAGGCTGCTGTCCCCGACGACGAGGATGTCGCCGGTTGGCCCCCCGACCGTGTGCATGATCACCATACGACCTCACTCCACACAGATGACGACCAAAGTCAGCGCCCTACGATTGCCCGATGTGAGAAACGAGATCCGCAATTTATAGGTCGTGTCCGCCGTGAGTCCACGCAGTCGCTGCACGACCGTGTTGGACTCGATCGTGGGCGTGTCGGCGAGCGTCACGGCCACATCCGCGCCGTTATCGACCACGCGATAGAGCGCGGATTGGGGGGCGCTCGGCACGCCGCCGCCGACCAGGAGCGCGGTCACGTCGAAGCGCAGCGCCACGTCTTCGTCGATGCTCGTGGTATAACTCGCTTCGACCGTCGAAGTCGCATCGGCCGACCAGAACGCCATCCCTCATTCCTTCCCGACGAATGCCAATGGTCGCGCCCGCGCCGACCGGGTGAGCGCCCGCGCTGGCGCGACGAACGTGAGCGGTCGCGCCAGCGCCGTGAACGTCTTCGACGGGAGTATCAGCACGGAGCTGGTAAGCCCCGCCGTCCCGGTCGCCCCGCCCGCCGCTGTCGCCGCGAGGGGTTGCGTCTGCACCAGCACGGTCGCGCCGCCCGCGCCGATCCCGATGGCGAACGCCGCGAGCGGCTGGGACTGGATCAGGCGCAGGGCCGCGCCCGTCGCCTGTGCCGCCCCCGCCGCCGCCAGGGCAAGCGCGAGCCCCTGCGCCGTGCCGCCCGCCGCCGCCGTACCGGTGGCGAGCAACGCCGCGGTGAGGATGAGGCGATCCGCCGCCCCGACCGCGCTCGCCGCACCCTGCGCGGCGAGTGTCGCCCCGACCGGGACGAACGCCGCCGTCCCGGTCGCGGTGCCGACGCCCATTGCGGACAGCGGTTGCGTCTGTATGAGCGCGACCGCCCCGCCCGTGGCGAGCGCGACGCCGCTGGCGGAGAGCGGCGCGGTGAGAGCGAGGGCGGTCGCGGTGCTGCTCGCCACGCCCACCCCCGTCGCGGACAGTGGTTGCGTCTGATTGGGGCCGGTGACGCTGCTGGTCGCGGTCGCCGTGCCGCTGGCGGTGAGCGGTTGCGTCTGGAAGAGTGTGCCGCCCGTGCCCGTCGCTTGCGCGGTCGCCGTCCCCGCGAGCGCCGCCGTCAGTGCCAGCCCGCTCGCCACGCCGGTCCCGGTGGCGTTGGCGGTCGCGGCGAGACTCGCCCCCGCGCCCGCGCCGCCGATGCTCGCGGTGCCAGTCGCCCGGGCGGCACCGTTGGCCGCGAGCGCCTGCGTGACGACCAGCGCGCTCGCCGCGCCCGTGGCGGTCGCCGTGCCACTGGCCGCGAGCGGTTGGCTTTGTGCGAGCGCTAGCGCCGTTCCCGTCGCCACGGCGCTCCCATTCGCCGCGAGCGGTTGCGTCTGGACCAGCATCGATGCCGCGCCGGTCGCCTGTGCGCTGCCCGTCCCCGCGAGTACCGCCGTCTGGTTGAGCGCGGCAGCCGTCCCGGTCGCCTGCGCCGCCCCGGTCGCCGCGAGGGACTGGCTTTGCGCGAGCGCGCCGGCGGAGCCGGTGGCCTGCGCCGTGCCGGTGGCCGCGAACCCCGCCGTCTCGCTCAGTCGGGTCGCGGTGCCGTTCGCTTGCGCCGTCGCGGTCGCGGCGAGGGTAGCCGTCTGGCCCAGTCCGGTCGCGCTGCCCGTCGCTAGTGCCGTGCCCGTCCCGGTGAGCGGTTGAATCTGCCCCAATCCAGTCGCGGTCCCCGTTGCCCGCCCCCCCCCGGTCGTGGCGAGCGTCGCCGTCTCCGTCAGGCTGGTGGCGCTCCCGGTCGCCTGGGCGGTCCCGGTCGCCGCCAGGGTCGCGCCGGACAGGGTGTTGAGGTTGTCATACTCGATGTAGCCTGGCGTCGGCTCGGTGCCGTAGTAGCCGCCCACGAGGTTGAGGTAGGTCAACGTCAGCGCGAACGGTGTCGCCTGGGAACGCTGGACGGTCCAGGTGATGCGGTCGGGACTCGTCTCGACGTAGAGCGTGCCGCCCGCCTCCCGCAACCGCCAGTGGGCGTGGCTCGTGGGGTCGTAGACGGCGAGGGTGTAGTAGCTATCGACTGTGCCGATGTGGGTGTGGAAGATCAGGTTCTGTGGCGATCCGGCGACGTAGATGCGGAAGGAGTCGCTTTTCCCCGAGTCGTAGACGCGGACCATCGTCTCGGTGGTGCCGCTGCCAGCATTGGCGACGACCGGCACCGAGATCGCGTACTCGGAGCCGGTCAGCATGTAGGCCGTCGCTGAGATGAGATTGGCGTAGTCGTTCGCGGCGAGCGGCGTGATCCTCAGCCGCCCCGCCACGATACCGACCGTCGAAGTGATCCCCTGATTGATCGTCCAGAGTCCTGTGTCGATGGACGCGCCGTTGAAAGCGTCCTGGAGGGTCGCCGCCAGTGCCATCGCCTACCGCCTCAGTCTTCGGTAAAGACGAGTGTGCTGATCGCCAGCGAAGGCGCTCCATCGCCGTTGTTGATCTGGCGCGGGTTCGTCATCGCGGCCATGTACAACTGATTGCCCGCCGTGGCCGCGTCGTAGATCAGGACGAAGGCGACGAGTCCCCAGTTGGCGGTCGGCGCGGGGAATGCCTGCGCCGTGGCGTTCGTCACCTGGGTCGGTGTCGCGCCGCTCCCGCTCACGGTCCAGTCGGTCGTGGCGGTCGCCTTGCGCGCGTAGCCGCCACCCGCCACCTCGGTCAGGTTGGTGTTCGCCTCGAAGTCCGGCGTCATCTCGGTCCAGACGGCGGTGCCATCGGCGACGGTCGCGCCCGCCGCAGTCGGCCACACCGGCTCCGTCGCCCCGGTGGTTCCCGCCGTCGTCACACGGTACATGCGCCCGTTGGGGGTCGAGGGGATGACCGTATCGAGGAGCGCCACGGCGGCGTTGCGGATTGCGTTGCCGTAGCCGCGCGACGCCGCGATCAGCGCGATCCACGGTCCCGCCGCGAGCGTCGCGACCGCCGCGCCTTTGAACGCCCTGTTCAGCACCAGCGCTTCATACGCATCTGATTTTCCGGCCATCGTGTCCTCCTGTTATGTGCGCCTCGCACCCGCGAGGATTCGCCGCTAGAGTTGCCCGGCGTTGAACGCGCTCGCCGTAGCCGCCGTGGCCGCCCGCCGTTCCGCCTCGACCTCCGCGACGCCGCGCCAAGCGGGTGCTTGCGCCTGCACCTCGACCATCAGGTCATACGTCGCCAGGTCGAAGGAGAACGCCGTGACCGTGCTCATGCGCGAGCGGCACCAACACGCGAGATGCACGAGCAGGCGGTCGCGGATGGAGATGCGGCGAGGCGTCGGCGGCGTGTGGTCGTCGGCCCCGGCACGCTCGGCCATGTCGCGGACGGTGTAGGGGCGCTGCATCGTATCTCCCGGAATGCGGAGAGACGCCCCCGCAGACTGGAGCCGAAATCCAGCCATGCGAGGACGCCTCAACGTCCGCTCTATTTATGGCAACAATACTAGCAGCGGGCGGGGCACAGCGTCAAGCGCCCTTTCACAGGAGCACGCAGCGCTTGCCACAATCCTTACAACGACGCACCAGGGGTTTACCGCTCTTCTCCCCGTGCGGCTCGTGCAGGGTGCCGTTCACGAGCTGCCCCAACACCCGGCCACAGTGAACACAACGCCACAGGCGCGGCGGGGTCGGCGTCTGTCTGTCCCCCACCGCCCGCCTCCCCTCAACGCCCGTGTCGCGCGTCGGCGTCCGGCGTGGCCCGCTCGTAGGCACCCGGCCTGCTATGCGTGTGGTACACCTCGGCATTGCCGTCGAGTTCGTCCTGGTCCCAGAAGAGGAGCCCCAGCGCGGCGTCGGGTCCGGTGACATAGCGGCCATCGCTGAGACGCGGGAAACCCCAATACGGGTGGATCTCGGGCGTCACGGTCACGGCAGCGGGCAAATGCGTGATCATCCCGCCACCTCCTCAGCGTCCGGCGTGGGGCGCTCCAGGGCGCACCTCGTAGAAATGAGGTAGAACAACGTACCCATAGCGGTGAACTGCTCGGTGAGTCGCCTCACATCTTCGGCGTTGCCCGCCCGTTTGGCTGCCTCAATCTCACACATCACGGTCTGTCGTTCGCGCGCCAATGTCGCCATGCTACGCTCATCAGCCGGTATGCCTGGCCCGCTCATCGCCAATCCTGCTCGCAATAGGTGCAGATCGCGCGTTCACGGCGATAGGCAGCCGCCGGTACATGCCGCGCGAGAATCGCAGCAAGCGTCATCGGAATAGTCATGCTCAGCGCTCCTTCTCTCCGCGCCCCGGCCACCGCCGACCGCGCTATGCCGCCTCAGTCTCAGGCGTCAGCGTCAAGATAATTTCGCCTTGCATCGGCTCGGCCTTCTCCCAGGTGATGCGCCCCATGCAGAACTGCCGATCGTTGGCGACGATCCCCGCGTCGGCCAGCCCATCGATTTGGCTTTTCATGCCGCGCCAGAGGTTGTCGTCATCGAGCCGCCGCGCCGACCACAGCGGGTCACGCCGCACCAGCACGTCGATCCGCACACGCTCAGTGAGCCACAAGCGATCTGGGGCGTGACAGACGCTATAGCCGCAGGCCCGCACTAGCGGACACTGCATACCAGGACACCGTAGATGCGGAGCGGAGGCGGCGCGCTGCGCGGTGGCTCGCTGTTCCTTGACACGCTTGTTGCGCCCGATAAATCCGCCCTTCGTGCGCGGTGCCTTGGCGTTGCCGCACAGCGCGCGGTCGGGCAAAGGCAACGCTACCATGCGCCTCCGTACATCGTTATCCCCGTTCATCGCTGCCCCGCCTCCCCGGCCAGCCCGCCCGACGCTGTCGACGCGGCCAGGGCGTCGATGCGCGCGTGCTGCTTGTCGGCGCCCGCCCGCGCCCGCGCCAGGTGCTCGTCGAGCGTCACCACGATCCCCAGGCGGTGGAGCGCCTGCATCTGCTGGCCGCGCGCACCGTGCTCCAGCTCAACCAGTTCGTGCGCCAAGGCCACCAGCGCCGTTTGCCGCGCAGCGGCTTGTTCGAGCAATGCCTCCTGTTCCAAAACGCACCACTGCAAGGCGCTCATATTCAGATCCGCCAGTTCCGTCAGCTTCATGCGTCCCCCTACCCCGGCCACCCCGTCCGGCGCGGGCGACGCGGCGAGGGCGTCGCCCGCCACCGTCCAACCCGCCTCACCCGCACCGCCCCACCGCCAGAGCATCGCCCCATCCCACGGCCTGATCAGGCGGTCCCAATTGGCCGGATCGGCGTACTGGCGGAGCGCCGCGAGTAGCGCCGCCTGCCGCGCCTCGGCGGCGCTACTCGCGGCCAGGGCGCGACCCTGCGCCTTGACGAGTTCTGCGCGGAATGCCGTGGTCAGACACTCCCGAATATCCTCCTGGATGCAATCCACCAGGACGCCCAGGTCCAACCCGGCGCGATCGCCAAACTCACAGAACACCACCTCGACCAACGCCTCAACCAGCGTGGTGTCCTGCAACGTTTCCACCAACGCCGTTTGCCGCGCCTCGGCGGCGTCCAGCGCGTCGAGCCAGCCGTGCAAGTCGTGATAGTCCACATGGACGACCAACTGATCGGCGCGGGGATACCGATCTTCGTGGTCGATCAGATACTGCGCCATCGCCTCCCTGATCGCCCCGAGCGCCGCGTCCTGTGCCCCCGTGTCCATCAGCGCACCTCGATACGAGCATGCTCGCACTGGTGCCGCGCAGCCGCCCCTGCCGGGAAGCCAACCACCACACACAGCAATCGATCGGTCTCGGAATACACGCCGATCCGCCACTCCCACGTCAGGGTTTGCGCGTCTTTGATTGCCGGTACGATCCGCGCGTAGCACGCCTGGTCGAGCAGGCTTGCGGGCACATCGTAGAGCGCGCCATAGGTCGGTCTCTCGGTATCGGTCATCACCGCCACCTCCCCGTCGCTATCGCCATCACGCCCTGCACCAACGGCTGCCGCTGCTCGGCGTCCACCAGCGCGAGCAGTGTGACCCACGCCGCGTCATACGCATCCAGCCACTTCGGCGGCACCGGCCTGCCGCTCGCCTCGCGCTGGCGGATCGCCAGATCACCGGCCTCCACGCGCGCCTCGGCCTCCCGGATCGTCGCCATCACGCCACCCTCGTCGCCTAAAACGCATCCCGCCAGAACACTCGCTCGTCCTCGCGCCGCTGTGCGTTGGGGTCGCCGCACTCGTCGCAGAGCCATAAACCGCTGAACTTGTTCCGTACCCATGACCGCAGCGACAGTTCGTACAGCAACTCGCGCGGCACTTCGCCCTCACCCGCATCGGGACAGATCACCCCGCTCTCGGCCTCGCAGCATGCACAAACCACCATCTCACCCAATAGCTTCGCCATCATGCCACCCCTTCTAGCGCGGCCAGCGCCGCCCGCATGTCCCGCAACGCCTGCAACGTCACCACGATGCGCGCGGCATGGCTCCCATCGCCGATGCTATGGCGCGTCGTCAACGCGCCCAGGTAGCGCCGCGCCGCATCGACCAGGGCCTCCAGCTCCCGCGCGCGGCGGGCGTTGAACGCCGCGACCGCGCGCAGATCGCTGTTCTCACCGCGCAGGACGTACACCTCGTTGGTGAGGGGGAGCGCGTCGAGCAACAGCCCCACCTTTGCGTGCGTATAGCGCGCTTCGTCGGCCAGCGCCACGCGATCGACCGTCGCCCACTGCACCCGCAACAGGGCGATCTCCGGCGACTCGCAATACTCGCCCATCTCAGGCCCCCTCGTGCAGTAGTTCGTCGCGCGCCTGATCCAGGAATTCGCAGGCGCGCTCCAACTCGATCAGGACATTGCCGACCGCGCACCACGCGAAGTAGTTGCCGTGACGCGCCCCCGGCAACGCCTCCACCATGCCGATCTCGGCGGCGAGTGCTGCGACTTTGGCCCGCCACCGCACCAGCGTGTCCCTGTCCAGCCCGTCCGTCACGATCGCCATCGCTACGCCCCCTCCTCCTGCCCCACGCCGAACAACGGCGTCGGAGCGGCGCACTCCTCGTCCGCGCGCCGCTCTTGCGGGGCCACCTCATGCGTCGTGGACGCCTCGAACAGCCGCCGGAAGTCCATATTCGACAGGACCAGATAGGCGCTCTGTGCGGGTTGATAGACGCTGGCCCCGCGAAAGCGCGACGCCAACGGGCCGAGCGCCACGATCCACTCGCCCGCCAGGACCGGGCGGAACCGGAAATGTCCATCAGCCGCGATACGCCACGCGATCACCGGGCGCAACTGCGCCGCGATCGGTGCTGCCAATTCCGGCCAATCCAACCCCTCGATACCGCGCGCCCGCCCCTGCTCTAACACCATCGCTACGCCCCCTCCTCCTGCCCCGTCGCCGCCCGGCACCGCGCGCACCGTTGCGCTCACCGCGTCACCTGCAACGCCAGCAGCGCGGCGATCCCGTGCCTGCTGATCTGGTAGTTCGTGGTCGTATCCCGCCGACTCGTCGGTCGCAGGAGATCCCGCTTGATCAGGGCATCGAGCGTCCCCGACGTCACATGCGGTGTCCCCCCTTCGTGACCGGCGTGACGCGGTACGGCCATGTTCGTCTCCAACCCCCAAGCGCCGCCGACATGCACCAGACTGCCGCGTGCCTCGGCATTGATCCATGCCGCCGTCCAGCCCGCCCGCAAGCCCGGTGTGTACAGCAACTCCACGCCCGGATAGGCAACGAGCCAGCGCAACACCGCCTCTTGTTTGGCCGATAACCTCTCAGCCATCACGCCCCCTCCTCCTGCCCCAACGCCGACCGGCAGCGCGCGCACCGTTGCGCCATCACGCCGCCCGATCGTGTTTGTTGGGAAGTCCCGCACGTTCCCGCGCCCGATCGCCGCGCCACTCATCGAACACGCCGACCGGCAACCAGCCCCGCCAGACGCAGTACCGCAAGCCGCGCTCGTGCTGCCGCCGCTCGATCTGCTTGACGAGGAGCGGCCACAACTCGTCGCGCGGGCCGTAGATCGCCGTGAACTGGAAAATGTGATAGCCCTGGATTTGCGCGTCGAACGCCGCCTCGGTATGCCGTCCCTCGTGCAGGGCGGCGAGCCAGCCCCGGACAATTTCTGCATTCTCGGCAGCGTGCGGATCGTTCTTGATCGGCGGCAGGGCAGAGAGGGTGCGGTCCCAATAACTGCTCATTGCTCATCCCCCGACACAAGGCGCGGGCGCTGAGGACGCGGCGGGATCGGGATCGGGACCGTCTCCGGTGCGGCGAGTCTTGCCACGGTCTGCTCGGCCTGCGCCACCTGGGCCGCGCCATCGTAGAGTGCGATGAAGCGGGCGCGGAGATCGGCCACGCCTTTGGGGTGCATCTCGGCCACGTCGCGCACCGTGCAGTTCAACTCGCCCCGCAGGATCGCTTTACAGCGGTCGTTCGGCCAGGGGTAGCCATGCACGCGGACGTTGATCCGGTCGTTCGTCTCCGACCAGCAGCCGAAGATCTCCCGCTCCATCGCCTCCCACGCCGACGCACCATCCACGACCGCGCCGCCCTTCGCCGCGATTTGCCGGATGATGGCGTCGAACTCGGCGGGCGTCGGGAAAAACCGTGAGGCGCGTTGCGCGACGGCGAATGCCTGGTGCAGCACGTCGTCGGGCAAGTCGCCGTAGGTCTGCCACCAGTAGCGCGGCACGGCGTCTGAGGTAAACTCCTTGTTGGTCAACTCGGCAAGCGTCATCAGCTGGGCCTTGAATTGCGCGCTGTTCATCGATCCTCCTGACGATGGTGTTCGGGCCACGGCGTGTCGAGCACGCGGATGTTGCGGGCGGTGCGGCTGTTCGCCGGGATCGCGGTGCCGTTGACGACGAGCGGTCGCGGCACCACATCCGGCAACTCATCCTCCCAGCGCCGCTCGTTGAGCCATGTTGCCGGCTGCGGACAGTAGCGCCATCCCTCGCGAGGCCAGTCCTTGATCGCCAAGTGGCGAGGAATCGCGTCGAGGATAGACTGGACGGTATCGGGGTCGGGTCCGATCTTGCACCAGGCGGCGAGCGCCTTGGGGCGAGCCTCTTTCTTCGGCCACGCTTGCCAGAAGGCGGCGAAAGACTGCTCGTGCTTCTTGGTTGCGAATCGGGCGACAGGGCGAACCGGGGCATCGTCCGACACAGGCGGCGTAGCCGCTGTCCCCCCCTGCACCCCCTCCTGCTCCTGTATATGCTCCTGATCCTGCTCCTGTAACTGTTCTGTTCCCAAGTCTGTTAAGTGAAGTGCTGGCACTGTCTCGGCACTGTGCTCGTACTGTGCCGGGGTGGCGGGCGTATCATGCCGGGGTGGCGGCGGTAAAATGCTGTCTACTTCCTTGATGTTCGGGGTCTGGTGCTTGTTGAAGGTGGCGATCTGGATCAGCCGCATCTCGCCGACGATGTATCTCTCGATGAAGCCATGTCTGACGAGATCGTTGAGCAGTCCGTCCACGTCGCAGGCGTCATACGGCAGCACTTCCGCCTTGATCTTGCGCGGGCGATCCTCCAGACGGCCAGCGCGATCGGCGTGACACCACAGACCAGCAAAGAGGATGCGGCCCAAGGGGCCTACCTCGGCGAGCAGGTCATTCGTGAAGAATCCCGGCTTGATGCTGCGGATACGTGCCATCTCAACCCCTTAGTACTGCGGCATCTCGGACCAAAACCCATGTGGAGAAACGGTAGGGCGGCGCGGGTGACAGCAGCCCGCGCCGCCTTGGTTCAGGCCGCAAGGTCGATGGCACGCGGATCGCCGCCATCCAGGAGCACCGCCTCGCCCGGTGTGGCGGAGGTCGGGTACTTGGCGCGTAGTTGGGCGACGTAGCGGAAGGCTTCGATCTTCTCCTCGTGTCGCGCGAGGCGTTGCTCTTGCAGGACCAGCCAGTGGTCGAAGTCCTGCCAGGTCAGTTCCCACCAGAGGGGTTGCTGAAAGACCACCTTGCCGTCACTCTTGGCACGCACTCCGACCCGCGCGGGGACGGTGAGCGGCGTGGCCTGCGTCGTGTTCGGCTTGCGAAAGACCGTCTCGCCCGCCTTGATCGCGCGAGCGACGTGCGCGCGCCCCCCGTCCTCCGCGAGGCCGATGAGGCAGCGCGCCGCCCACGACTGTTGATCCGGGTCGTGGCCGAACTGCGCCACCGTATGCACGTGCTCGATCACGGTTGCGGTCGCTTCCGCGATGACCGGGCGTGCGGCGTCGAGATCGATCACCTCGCCGACGAAGGCGCGCAGCCGATCGCGATCGTCCTTCGACAAGACGCTGACGTTGAATCCCATCGGACCCCTCCTTATTTCGCTCTGATGATGCGCAGGCCATGCGGCAGGGCATCACCGAAGGCGCTAGACCATGCGGCAAGATCGGCGGCGAACGCCCGCGCGCCGTCGAGATCGGTTTCCTTCAGGATTTCGGCAACCTGGGCGGGGTCGAGTTCGAGCAACTTCCGCCGCGTGGCCGCGCGTGCGGTGAAATACGCGGTGCGGAGTGCCGCCCGTTCGAGCGCGCCGTCCCGGTTGATGTGGGCCATGATGCCGTCCGATGTCGCCTGCTCCGTCTCGCCTTGCGCGCGCCGCTGCACCTCCCGCACTGCCTGTGCGGCGGCGTTGGGCGTCGTCTGTCCGGTGTCGAGCGCGGCCATCTGCTGCTTGGCGACGGCGAGGACGGGAGCAGACTGGGTGTCGTCTCGCGTGGTGTCGTGGACGTGCTTGACCTTGGCGAAGGTACTGCGTTTCATCCCGACCGCATCGGCGACCTGGGTGCGGGTTTTGCCGTCGTCGCCTAAACCCTGTGCCAACGTTGGCACAGGGTTTTTCTTGTGGCCCCGACCGCCCGCACCATCCTCAGTCACGCCCGCCAGCATCTTGCGGCGGTTCTCCTCCACGCTGATCCGCTCGATGTTGTCGGCCTCGTGCATCCGTTCGCTCATCGTCTTTTCGCGCTGGTGATTGCTCTCGATCAGCACCCGTTCCGCTTCCAGCGGGTTATCGATCGCGCGGACGATCACCGGCACGGTGTCGAGCGCCAGCGCACCCGCCGCGCGCCAGCGGCGATGGCCTGCGAGGATCGTCCCGTACTGATCGATCACCAGCGGGCTGATCACCCCCCGCTCGGCGATGCTGCGACGGAGATCGCTGTCGTCCCGCTCGGCGTCGTAGATCGCCGCGTTGAGCGGGTGCGGTCGGAGTCCGCGCGGGTTGCGTTGCTCTACTGCGCTACTCATGGTGCCTCCTCATCGTTCGCCCGCGTTACCCCCGCCAGCGCCCGCCCGCCCCCACGCCCCCACGCCCCCACGCCGCCCCCGCAGCGCCCCGCGTCGCGCGCCGGGTCAGGCGGTGGCGAGCGGCAGGACGATCGATCCCGGTGCCTGATTACCGAACACCGCCCACCCCGGACGAGCGCGGCGGGCGAACAGTTCGAGGTATGGCCCATCTAGTGTCTCCGCGTACTCATAGAGGTTCTCGGGCTTGCGGGAATGCTGGAAGTTGACCGAGATCAGGCCGATGTGCTCACCGCCGGGGGGCGAAACCTTGCCGCGCCGACAAATCAGCACCATCTCGGAGCAACCTCGCACCCAGAAGCCGATCCCCCACTGCGGGCGATATTCGTACTCGCCCCAGAGCGTGCGCTGCGGGTCGCCCTCGCATTTGATCCAGGGGAAACCGGACACCTGCTCGAAACCCCACGCGGCGATCACCGCGAAGGCGTCGGCGAGTTTTGGCCACGTCGCCCAGAGCAGGAGCACCGCATCATCGGCGGCGAGATCGGCAGCGGGGAGCGCGCAAATCTCGGCGGTCGTCATCGTGGAGTAATGATTCTCTGCGGCCCCATTCCGGCGCACCACGCTATAACCCCACGGCGGATCGGCGACGATCGTGCGGTACTTCGTCACGCGGCCACCTCCCGCCCCGCGTCGTCCGACCGGGTGCCCTCTGGGCGGCGCAGGGCGTCCGCGATGCGGCGGTGCTGTTCCCGGCGATAGCGGCAGTCCGCGAAGTCGCGGCAGCGCCAGTGCCCGCGCTCGGTACGCTCGGCCTGGTCGGGCGACAGGATCCCGGCGCAGCGAGCACAGCAGACGCGGTGCAGGGCGAGGCGGGCGGTCAGGGTGGCGGCGGGGGTGGCGGTCATCGGTGCTCCTCTCGGCGCGGCGCGGACAGCCCGCGCCGCGCGCTGGCGATGGTCAGGCGACGCGTTGCGCGGCCCACGGCGCGGCACGCCACGGCGATTCGCTGTAGTAGTCGTAATCGACAACGCGCCCGTACGGATCCTGCGGGAGCTCGGCGAAGTGGTACGGCGTGTATGGGATCGTCAGCTCGGTCGTGATGAACCTGGACAGGTGGTCGTGTGACGCGTCTTGGCGTACCTTCGCGCGCTGCTGTGCCCGGAGATGCCAGATCATTGGGGTGTTCATGCTATTCCTCCGCTTGCTGGTAGTGCTGCGCCTTGATCGCGGCGAGCGCGCGTTTGATCGCGGTCCACTGGTCGGGCGTGGCGTCGGCTTGAAGCGGGCGAAGGTGATTGATGACGGCGGGATAGGCCGTCTTGGTCTCGCCCATGTCCCACGCCTGCGCGATGACCTGCTGCTGTGCCTCGGTGAGCGGGCCCGGCGCGTCCTGTGGCGTCTGGTGCGGCGTGGCGGGGACTTCCTGCCCTTTGGGGCGGTTGGCGTTGGGGTCAGCGGAGTCGAAGTCCAGCCGCCCGCGCCATTCGTGCGGGATGAAGCCGTCTGTGTCGGCGGCGTCGGTGAATGGGTGGAGTTCGCGCCCTTCCTGGCGGTTGACCTTCTCGGCCGCCGCCTCGATCTCGGCAGCTTTCTCCAGGCTGCTCGTGTAGCCCGCCGCGACGAGTGCGCGACCACGCGCGGCAGTCTCAAGCTTCTCGTACTGGTCCTCTTGTCCGCTGAACTTCTGGGCGGCATGGCCGGTGCCGAGCACCCATTCGGTCCCGTCCGTCATCCGGCGCGAGACGATGGCGCGGAAGGCGATCCAGTCCTGTGCCGGTGCCTCCACCGTGGCTGTGGTGATGCACGTCTCGCCGGGATAGTCCGCGCAGAAGGCGTCGATGCGATCACCGACTGTCCTATAGTCCGCGAGTCGGGCCGGGAGGGGTTGCTTGCCGGGTGCGGGGCGGCGTTGTTGGTAGCCGCTCATCAGCGTCCCCCGTGCCGCAGTATGGCCGCCAGCAGCGCGCAGGCCACGACCAGCAGCGCGAGCGGCAGCGTCCAGTCCTCATGGCGGCGCGGGCCGGTCATGCTGACCCATATCGTCCAGGCCAGCAGCAGGGGCCACGTCGCCACCGCGACCGCCTCGGCGCGCACAGCGGCCCACCGCGCGTGCATGGCGAGGTGATCGTCGTAGTCCAGCTGACGCTGCCAGCCCCCCATCGGGAAGTGTTTGCCGCACACGTCGCAGCGGTAGGTCGGGCGCGCGGAGAACGGGGCGGGGCGGGTGTGGCGGGTGCTCATCGGGCACCGGCCTGCGCGGCAGGGCGCAGCCGGGATACCTGTGCCAACAGCCACCGGATAGCATCGGGTGCGCTCGCCAGCAGGCGCGCATTCGCCTCACTGGTGGGGCCATTCCCGGTGAACGCGACCACCTTCTCCTTGCCGGTCTCCGTCTCGGTGGCGACCACGCCCCAGATCGTATGGTTGTCTGGGGCAAACGCCGCCGCCTCGGTGAGAATGCGTTGCGCGTCCCACAACGAGTCGCCTGTGTACCTCACCCATTCCCACCGCTCCGGTGTCGCCGCGTCGAGTAACGCCTCGATGGTGGCGATGGAATCGTCAAACGTCGGTTCAGTGATCGTCATCGTCCCCCCCTTGTGTGTGCGCCGCCCGGCCAGTGCCGACCGGGCGGGCGCGTGGTGTCAGTCCTTGAGCGCCCCCAGCACCGCCGCGTAGCCCGCGATGGCCGTGCGAAGGCTCTCCATCCCGTGATAGGCGTTCTTGTGCTGGCGTTCGGCGAAATACAGTGCCGCGCGGGCGCGCTCCCAGTCATCGCGCGCCACGATCACCGGTTCGGAGTCCAGCACGTACATGTCGAGGTTCGTCTTGCGCTCGGCCGCGTTCTTGCCGGGGAAGTCATCCGCGTGCGTCAGCCAACGGCAATTCGTCTCGGCGTACTCGTAGGTGGCGTGTGTGTCGTATTCGGCGGTGGTGGCCGCGATCAGCGCGTTCCCGGTCGTCTGGTACGCGGCGGTCGCCACTTCCAGCGCTTCGATCGCGGTGCACAGTCTGGCCGCGACCGTCTCCCCGTATGCCGTCTCGATGATGCTGGTCATTACGCCTCCTCGTCGTAGCGCCTCTCACGCAACAGTTGTTCGTGTCGCCGTTGCCAAGCGGCATTACACGCTCGACATCTCCGACACCCATCCTTGCTGATGTAGGTGTTGGCTGGGGTGTATGCGTGCCCGTGCACACATGATGTTTGTCGGAATCTTCGCCCGGCGAAACCGTCGCCACGCCGGTTGTTCTCTTGCGATGTCACTGGTTCTAGATGCGCCGGGTTGACACAGTGGCGATTGGCGCATCCTCGCGCTTTGACGTGATCGATCTGTTTCCCGTCAGGGATTGGCCCTACGAGCAATTCATAGGCGATGCGATGGGCCCGGAAAGTCTTTCTTCGCAGGCCATAAACACCATAGCCATACGTGTTGATGGCTCCATTCCACAGCCAGCATGACGGCGTGATGGTCACTTGAGCCCAGAAACGTGCGGGGTGCGCCATCGCGCGAATATTCACGAAGCCCTCCTTGTATTGTCCTGAAATCGCCAGGATTAGGGTTCCGAGTCGTAGATGAGCAAGATCGTGATCCGCCCCACGCTCTCGTCAGCGGTGGCCTCGCGCAGTTCCGCGATCGCCGCGTGCAGGCGGTCCTCGTCGAGCCGTCCCGCCGCATCCTTGGGCAAGGTCGTCAGGTAGTAGCGGCCTGGCACGGTGCCGAAAAAGCCCCGTACCAGATCGCGCGTGGTTTGTTGCGCCGGTTCCGTGGCCGTCTCGCTCATCGTCATCTCCCTGTGCGCGCGGGGCGCTGCGCCACGGCCCGCCCCGCCGGTCGTGCGGGCCTACGCCGCCGCCTCCCCCTCCGCCCGCCGCGCCTCGTCCTGCGCCCGCACGGCCAGCGCTTCCCCGACCGCCGCTGCCTCGGTCTGCTCTTGCTCGTAGGCGGTGCCGACGGCGCGGATCACGAAGGCCAGCGCCATTGCCAGCGCCTCGATCTGCTCAGCGGGGTCGAGCGCGTTGAGATTGACGATCCCTCGCTGGGCATCGCGTAGGTCGTGCAGCACGCTCGGGTCGATCTTCATACCGCCACCCCCGCTTTCCCGGCAAGCAAGGATTTCGCCGCGTCGAGCGCCGCGTCATCGTCCATATCCCCTAAGCCGACCCGCACGACCGCCTCCCGGTCGGCGATCATCGAGCGCAACATCGGCGCGCTGTAGTCGGCGAGCGTGCGCCGCCACCAGCGGGCGCACTCATGCCGTCTGGCTCTGCCAATGTGCTTGCATGGCCCGTAGGCCATGCACTCGCAGCGCCAAAGTTGGAGGCGATGATCGTGGGTGACTTTGTACCGACGACCGGGGACGCTATCGGAACGCGCCCAATACGCGCTCGTATAGGGTGTGCTGAGGTCGAGGTCATGCGCGACGAGTGGGTGTGTGGTGGCCGTCATCACCTCACCTCAGCATCGAGCAAGGCGGTGAGGCTGCCGGGGGTGGCGAGGTCGCCGCTATCGTTGGCCCTGATGATGCGTCCGAGGGCGACTGCCACGCTGCGGTGTTGCTTGCTGAGCAGTCCGGCGTCTGTTGCCGCGATGGTGTTGTCCGGGAAGTGGGCGTCGTGCCCGCTATAGTCAAGTTTTTGCCACAGGACCCCGACCGCGCAATACCCGCTGCGACACTGATACAGGCCGGGAACCCCGAAGGGTGCCTCCTGGTCGTACACCCGCGACTCCGCCTCCCGCAGCGCTTCAGCGCCAACGATCGGCAGCAGCACGTTCCTGTAGGTTCTTGGCGTTGCCTGATCGCTCATGCTATCCTTGTCCTTGCATTCGTCGGCACAACACTGCTGTCGAGCTACGCCGGTACCTCTTCGCAGGGAGGACCGGCGTTCTTTTTGCCTGCCTTCAGTTCCAAGCGCTGCGTCAGGTCGGACATCGCGCCCATCAGTCGGTTCACGCGGCGCTGGGTCTCCAGAAGTTTTATCTCCTCTTCCATCTGCGCTTTCCTCAGTTCCAGGATCCGGTCGTTCAAACTCACGATGTCGAGCGCCATGCCCGCGAGGGGTGCCCGCTCGCCGTCGTGAAAAGTCGGTCGCATGGCTCTCTCTCCTCTACTTGTGCCACTGGCGGGTCGGCGGGTGTAGGCTGCTCGTATGTCGCGGGCCACGTTGGCGCGTGACGGGCGACTCAGGGGGTTCCTATGCTGCTGCCTCGCTCTTCCGTTCTCGTGGCACCTCCTGGCTGGCTGTGGGGTCGGGCGACGGCGGGCGGCTTGTGGAGACGGTCGCTTCGATCCCGAGCAGGGCCGCGATGTGCGGCGGGATCGCGCGGCCCGGAAAAGACTCCGGGTCGCTGAAGATGTCGACCACCTGGCGGGCGAGGCGCGCGGCCTCGGGGGGGTACTCGCCCATCACGCCCCGATCCCCGTCGCGGCCATCTTGGTCGCCAGTTCGAGCGCCACCTTGCCCGCGCCGACGCCCCGCGTCTCCGCGATCAGCAGGATCGCGTCGAGCGATAGGCGCTGATCCAGCAGGATCGTCAGGCAGGCGAGGAGCGCGGCGGGGGCAGGTGCGGGTGGGACGAGCGGGGCGTCGTCCCGGCTGAGCAGGGCGTAGATGCGGTTGTGCTCGGTCATGCCCCCTCCTCGCTTGACGTACATCTCGGGGAACTGCAAGCGGTGATCGGCGTACGACCCCCGGCGCACCGGCTGAGGTGGCGCGGGCGCGGCGTGGTGGCGCTTGACGAAGTCGACCACCTGGCGGTCTGTGGTGCTCATGCGGCCTCCTCTTCCGTGCGGCGCTCGATGTACTCGCGGATGGCCTCGTTGACGATCCCGGTGATCGTCAGCTTCGCCGGAGCGATAGCGATGTTCTGCGCGGCGATGTACCGCTCCAACAGTTCACGCACCCCCGGTTCGGCGGTGAACTTGATCTTCGCCTGCTCCGACAGATTGTGAACCTTCACAACCATAGCACCTCCCTTCATTACCACTACTATACACCCCCTGTAGGGGTACGTCAATACCCAAAAGGGGCATGGTCATGTACAGTGGTATTCATCGACGGAATTGGGGCATAGGAGGTGATCGGGGCGCAATGGTGGACACATTCGGCGGCTGGCTCAAAGACCAAGCGATTGGACAGTTCGGGACGTTGCGCGCGTTCGCGAAGGCAATCGGCAAAGAGCCGACGTATATCTCGCGGTGGGTCAACGATCACGAGCGCCCCTCATATGAGTCAGCGCGGCAGATCGCGGACCTGTTGGAGGTGCCGATCGCAGAGGTGTTGTCACGCGCTGGAATGCCGATCAATGCCGAGGACGCTCTTGCCCCACCCTCCCCCGATGATCCCCTAGAGATCATGGTCGAGCGCGTGCGCCGCGATCCGCGCATGATGCGCGACCTGCGCCGCGCCCAGGAGATCAACACGCCCGAAGTATTCGAGCGGATCCTCGCCGCCGTCGGCGACGTGTGGCGCGCCAGTCTCAGGGTAGCGGTGCAGGTGAACGGCGCTGAGGACGTACCCGTACCGCCGACCCGTGACCCGGACGAATAACCCGGTACTTTTACCCTGTTCCTTTCTCGACCCAAAGTCGTATACGATTCCTTGACATCATGGCAAATGTCACCAACGGTCGCGCCTCGATGCACAGAGGCCCGCGCCGATTACCACGGCATGGTGTGGAGATGGGATACGGCTACAGCAGAGCGGCGTGCGAGTGGGTACGGCATGGTGGGGCGATCCGGCGCATTGCCGGGATCGCGGAACCGGAGATGGTGATCATGCCGGATGGCAACGCCGTGGCGATCGTCGATGCGGACTACACGCTCCGGGAGGAGCACGAGGCGTTCGAGAAACTGCTCGGACGGCTCCTGATGTTGCGCTATGGTAACGCCGAGGCGCGCGATCATCTGCGCGCGTGGGTGCGGAATAACCCGGCGGCATGAGGGTGTGCTCATACACGAGGGTTTCGTCTGAGGAACAGGCGCGCGAGGGCTATTCCCTGGAGGCGCAGCGCCGCGCGATCACCGCCTACGCGGCCACGCGCGGCTGGACGATCGCGCGCTGCTACACCGACGCGGGCGTATCGGCCTTCACCGACAACCCACGCAAGCGCCCCGCTTTCGCCGATCTGCTGAACGCCGTGACCGAACGCCAGTGGGACGCGGTGATCGTCCTCAAACTGGACCGCTTCGCCCGCTCGGTGCGCGTCTCGGCGGAGATGCTCGGCCACCTGCGCCAGCACGACTGCGCGCTCGTCTCCATCAGCGAGGGTTACGACTTCGGCTCGGTCAGCGGCCAATTCATGTATCACATCATGTCAGCACTCTCGGAGATGGAGAGTCGGCAGATCAGCGAGCGCACGAAACGCGGCCTCGCGGTGCGTGTCGCGGCGGGGAAACACATGGGGCCGGTGCCGTGGGGCGGCATGTTGGTCGAGGAGCGCCTCACGATCGACCCCGCTCGCGCCGCTGACCTGGCGTGGCTCCTGGAACTGCTCGCCAGCGGCTCCTTCGTCCGGGCGTGTCACGCGCTCAACCGGCGCGGCCTGCGGACGATGCGCGGCAACATGTTCTCCCCCGCCACGGTGCAGATGCTCCTGGGCTCGGCGGGGTGGCTCGCCGCGCAGCCCGACCCCTGGCCGGGGCTGCTGGCCCTGGCCCGGCGTCGCCGCCCGGCATCGAGGGTGCGCAACGATCGGATCGCGCACCCGTTGTCCGGCATCTGGCGCTGCGTCTGCGGCGGGAAACTCTACGCGGCGGGCACCTGGCGCGGGGCCAATGGCGTGCGGCAACAATCGGTGCGCTGCACCCACTACACCCCCGACCGCCCCGATGGCGGCGGCTGCCCCTACCCGCGCACCAACGCCCGCCACTACGCCGAGCGCGTGCGGGATTGGTGCGCCGCGCTCCCCGACCCGCAGGTACTCGCGGCGCGGACCGTGCCGGACGAGACGGCGGAGACGGCCACGCGCCGCGCGGACATCACCCGTCGCAAGCGCCTCTTGGGGGTCGCGCTGAACGATGACACGCTGGATGAGGCCAGCTATCGCGCCCGCCTCGTCGCGCTCCAGGCGGAGGAGGCGGCGTTGCCGGTCGCGGTGCGCGTGGGGCCGGTGATCGACGCCGTGGCGCTGATGCGCGCGGGGCCGGACACGCTCGACACCCCCGCGCTGAATCGACTGTACCGGCTGCTGCTGGACACCGTGATCGTGCGCGGGCGCGAGGTCACGATCGTGCCATCGGCGGCCCTCGCGTTCCTGCTACAAGCGAACTAGCCGCTCGATGACTTCCCGCACTTCGAGTACCTGCGGGTCGGGAATCGCGTCAGTCCTGGCCTCTCCGCGCCGAGCAAGGTCGAGGAGATCTGGCGCGATGAGTTCGGCTTCATGTACCGCGAGATCGCGG
>JAABUJ010002183.1_pt1 | contig 25079 bp, 21 predicted proteins | sample 5559131 | NCBI WGS metagenome assembly JAABUJ01 (sample SAMN10711875, study PRJNA513366) | rock metagenome | isolation source: Antarctica rocks | place: Antarctica: Victoria Land, Mt New Zealand nord | collected 2016-01-07
AAGCGAAAAACAACGCACCAGACGGCGAAATGTAGCTTCACTCAGCTTGGAACATCTAAAATAACGATTTACCAGCGCCATCACTGCACTTTAGCGCCACCAAAGACTCCTTTGCTTCCTAAGCCCCACGCAGATTCCCTTCGGGAAGGACAACCAGAAAAGGACAAGTCTTTCTACACCCACTTGCTACCTTGTTGTAAACGCGACTGCCCCATTTCTGTAACGTACGCTGTGTGTGCGGCTTCGGCCGTTTGAGGTACGCTTCCCTGTTCAGCCAGCCACCCAACTCGCCCGGTCGAAGTGGCCTCCGCGTCGGCCTTACCGGAGGGCTGGGCAGCGGCAAGTCAACCGTGGCCGCCATGCTTGCGGCTCGTGGCGCAGAGATTCTTTCTGCCGACGAACTTGCCCGCTCACTGATGCAACCAGGCCAAGCGGTGTTCACCGCCATTGTGGATCGCTTTGGCCCGGAGGTTCTCCGCGCCGACGGCACGCTCGACCGTGCTGCGCTCGCACGGCTCGCCTTTGTGGGTGGACGTATTGAAGAGCTGAACGCGATCGTTCATCCCGCCACCATCGCGCTCCAGGAGAAGCTGACTAGCGAAGCGTTCGCGCGCGAACGCGATGCTATCGTGATCGTCGAGTCGGCACTCATCTTCGAAACCAGGTATGGCAATGCTGACCCGCATCAGCGCGCCGCCAAACAAGAGTCCAAATCCTGGCGCACACGCTTCGACCGGCTGATCCTCGTCACCGCTCCTGAGGAGGAGAAGATTGCACGCTTCATCGCCCGTTCGGGAGCGCCTGAAAATGACACCGCACGCAACGCTCTGACCAGCGAAGCGCGTCGTCGTCTCGCGCAGATGATCCCTGACGCAGAGAAGAGTCCGCAATGCGACTACATCGTTCGCAACGACGGAACACTCGATCAGCTTCGAGGTCACGTCGACAGTGTGTGGCGGGCGTTACGTGCGGTCGCGTCGGAACCTACGAACTGATTCCGGCTGGCGATGTAGTCTTCACGTTCCCACTAAAACGGATTGCGTAAGGTGTACAGGTTGGCGACGTTTGGAAATACAGGGATCCCTTACAGGGCAGGCTCTTCACCTCGTTCAGGATGACGAGTCTATAACGATGGAAATCTGGTTTGGCCAGTGGCGGATCAATGCGCCTGCGGAACCCTGACAACCGCCATGCCCGCCGCTCTGGCTGACTGCACGCCTGCATCCGCATCTTCGAAGACCAGGCAGCGCTCCGGCGCGATGCCCAGCAGCTCCGCCGCTCGCAGGAAGGGCTCCGGGGCTGGCTTGCCGTGGGTGTAATCTTCGGCTCCTACGATTACCGGAAAATGGTGGGTAAGCCCCAGGGTCTGGAGCGTGCGGGCGATCGAGTCTCTAGGCGACCCCGACACAATCGCAAACGGAATTTGCCCCGCCGCTGCCTCAATCACCTTGAGGACCGCCGCGACCGGTTGCACTTGGTCGATCATGGTCAGGTAGAGCGCTTCTTTGCGCTCCACGACTGCGGGCGGATGCATAGAAGAGCCAAAGCGCTCGTTCAGCAACTCCACCGTACGGTGCAGTGGGATTCCGCCCATCGCGTAAAACAGCTCCTCAGGGAATTGCCCGCCGTGCTCCTGGATGGCCTGCGTCCAGGCGATGAAGTGCACCGGCATGGAGTCCGCCACGGTTCCGTCCAGATCGAATAAGTACGCTGCGAATTCCCCGTCCGGCAGCTTCAGCTCAGCCATGCATCTCCGTTCCATTCACTCTGTTATTCAGGCGGGGATTAGACCGCAGCGCCAACCCCGGTCAACTCTACGCACACATCCCAAAGACGCCGTTGCGCCGCTTCGTCCTGGGCCTGGCTGGCAATGCGCGCTGGCCCCACGTCACCGCCGCGCATCTCCCTTAGCCGCTGCGGTCCGTAGTAGCCGCCGCCCTTGGCCCCCGTCGCCGTAGCCGCGAAGAGGGTCGGCAGCGCGCCCTCGACGTCCGAGTTCATTAGCCGACCGATGGTGCGCTGCAACAACTTCTCCGCAACACCCGCAAGTCCCTTGCCGGATCCAACTTTGAACAAGCTCGTCTCCGCCACGCCCGGGTGTACGGCGATGCTCATAACGCTGGATGAGCGGGCCCGCAGACGCTGTTCGAGCTCGATCGCAAACATCAGGTTTCCCAGCTTCGACTGTTGATAGGCTTCCATCGGACGGTACCGTTCTCGTCCCTGGAGATCGTCAAAGCGTATCGCGCCCCGGCGATGCGCGATCGACGAAACCGTGACCACGCGCGCCGCGACAGCTCGTTCGAGCGCAGGCAGCAGACGCATCGTCAACGCAAAATGCCCCAGCACGTTGGTCCCAAACTGTAGCTCGAAGCCGTCCTCGGTTTCGGCCCGCTTCGCCCCCAGTACGCCGGCATTGTCAATCAGCCCATCCAGCGGCAGACCAAGCGCAAGCTCACGTGCGGCAGTCTCCTTGATCGAGTCGAGCGAGGTCAGATCCAACTCAGTCAACTCTGCGCGTTCGGCTGCCTCGCCCGGGGCTTCTTTGCGCAGTCTGTCCAACGCTGCCCGGCCCTTTATCAGATTCCGGCAGGCCAACACCACGGTCGCACCTTTGCGCGCCAGCGCCACCGCAGTTTGATATCCGATGCCGCTATTCGCACCGGTAATCAGAACGCGCCTACCTGTCTGGTCCGGCATATCGTCCAACGTCCAGGTTTTGCTCATGGTCTGTACGATACATCCCACCGGGCTAACATTGGCGTTTGCTCGCACGCTGGATTGTGAGGAAGGCAGACGCAGATTTCCTGCGGGAATGACAACTAAACGGCCACAGCAACACCAACACCAATGGCGAGTGCAAGGGCAAATGCAGCATGCAGTGCAGCGCGATGGAATCGCTTCTTAGGTCTGTGCCGTTCCACCGCTTCGTAAGACTGCGTAAACTGGCATCTGCCACTCGAACGCTGGAGTCACGCCGCATGATGCACGTCCGCTCCAAGCTCTCCGCGCTCGCGCTTGCCGCCGCAGTTCTCACTCTTTCAGGCTGCGGCTCCGGAGTGGGCGGCGCGACAAGCCGCGGGTCTGCGCTGGGCGTCAGCCTAAGCGCATCAAGCTTCGACTTCGGGTCGGTTCCGGTCCACAGCCTGGTCAAACGCCTGGTCGTGACGGTCACCAACTCCGGCTTTTCTCCGGTCACCCTGAATCCAGAGGTCACGGGGACAATGCAGGGCTCGCTCTCGCCCAGCAGCTCCTGTGCCGCTGCGCTGGCTGCGGGATCGGCCTGTACCTATGCGTTCAACTTCGCTCCTCTGGTTCCGGGTCCGCAGTCCGGCACGCTCGATCTTAACGCTGGCGGAAGCTCGGGCGCAGCTGGCCTGTCGCTCGCGCTCGCAGGCATCGGAGTCAGCCTCGCTCCAGGGTCCGCGCTGGTTGAGACGACCAACAACCCGCTTGTCGCCAGCTACACCTACGCGCCGCTCTCTGCAGGCCAGATGTCGGTGGACTTCGGAACCTCCACCAGCTATGGGCGAAGCACGTCGGCGTTCGCAACCTCGGCCATCAGCGGAACCGGCCTTGTCCTTGTCGGAGGCATGCGGGCCAACACCACCTACCACCTGCGCGCCTCCGTGCTGCACCCCGACGGCTCTACCGAGACCGACCAGGACCACACCTTTACAACGTCCAGCTTTCCTGCCAGCAGCCTGCCTACGCTTTCGGTGACAGCCAACGGCACACCTCAACCCGGGATCGAGTTGATCAACGCGGCCATTGGAACGAACCGCGGCTATCTCCAGGCCTACGCGACCGACCTTCAGGGCGATCTGATCTGGGGTTACAACTATGCCGATCGCGCCCGAAACTCCATTATTCAGCCCATCAAGCTGCTGTCCAACGGCGACTTCGTCCTGGCTATCTCGGACCCGTCGACTAGCCCGGTTCCCGGCTCGCTCACCGGGTCTACGATTGCGCTGCGCGAGATCAATCTTGCCGGCGATCCGGTCAAGGAGATCTCCGGCGACCAGCTGAACCAGCGTCTTGCGGCCGCCAACTTCAACCTCACCGTGTATGCAATCCACCACGACATCGCCGTCCTGCCCAACGGCCACTGGATCGTCATCGCCAGCACCGTGAAGGATGTGCCGGGGACCGGCAACGTCATCGGCGACGTGCTGATCGACCTCGATCCGACGCTGCACCCTGTGTGGGTCTGGAACGAATTCGACCACCTGGACATCAATCGCCGACCCACTAACTTTCCCGACTGGACCCACTCGAACGCGCTGCTCTACTCCCCATCCGACGGCAACCTTCTACTTGCCATTCGTCACCAGGGCTGGCTGATCAAAATCGACTATACGAATGGGAGCGGCGCGGGCGATATTCTGTGGCGGCTTGGTGCGGGCGGCGACTTTACCCTGCTGAACGGCACCGATCCGATCGACTGGTTCTCGGGCGCACACCAGCCCGCCTTCGTGGGCCCTGCCACCTCGGGCGTCTTCTCCCTCAGCATGATGGACAACGGCTATCACCGCGAGATCTCGCCTGGAACCTACTGCAACGAGGCTTCGGGCGTGCCGTGCTACACCTCCGTCCCGATTTACTCGATCGACGAAAAGGCCCGCACCGCCACGCTTGTGTTTCAGCAGAAGTTCCCCGATGCCCAGTACTCGTTTTTCGGAGGCGGGACCACGCCACTCGCCAACGGCAATCTAGAGTACGACCTTTGCGTGCAGAACAAGGCCAACTCTGAGGTGGACGAAGTTCCTCTCACCCAGGGCAACAGCCCCAGCCCCGTCTGGCAGATGAAATCGACCGGTGAAAACCTGTATCGTGCCAATCGCATCCCCAGCCTCTACCCCGGAGTCCAGTGGTAAGATAAACCGGAACGTATGCCCATGCACCATCGCACCGGGCACGCCTTCGGTTCTCTTGGAATGACATCCAGAACAGAGCAATGAAAATCAGCAACAGGGAAGAACTTTTCTACATTCACTTACTACCTTGTGTAAACCCGATTCCCATTCCTGTGGAGTCGCCATCCTGAATGAAGTGCTGGAATATAAGGAACTTACCGCAGCTTAGACACTCAAGAATCTTTCCAAAATGATTTAGCAAGTGGAACCTGTGGCCAATTTGTCCATTCTGCCCGAGTCCAATAGAACCGTCGTCCAATTGCATCCGACCATGCCCCGCCAAGCAATACATGTATCCTCAACGATCCATCTTTCAAGCCGTCAAGTTCTCCTTTTGTTACAGGAGTGCTCTGAGCGAAATTGAATGCCTGTATTCCGGCACCTAAGTCATTGCCGGAGTTCTTGAACTGCTCATAACCAGTCGTTATTCCTTGAAGCATAACCTCTCGCAATTTACTGCCCGGGTTCTTCGCGGGATCAACAAAGGCTATAACGCCCCAAGATTGATTATCAAAAACAGGTCTTGGGCCTCGATTCGCAATTTCAAATTTCACCTTTATTACTTCGCCTACGCATACGTCGCCCGCGGCAACGCGTGGCATTTCATCCTCCTTCTCAATAGCAATTGACCTTCCTTCATATTGCACAAACCCATCGCTTGCAGGGATAATCGGTGATTCTTCGATCCCCAATGGCTTACTGTTTGCCTCCGCGAGGTTTTTTATTATCACCGCCGCAAATCCTTCTGGAGAAGGAAGGATCTCATTTTCCTTCGCTATTTTCTTCCTGTCCGCGTATCGAAATGCGACGATTAACAAGAACAAGACGAACACGAGAGCAACAAGGCTGACACCGATTCTGGTCAAGTCTTTCCATGTACTGTGAACTGTCCACATCAATATGCTGGCTGATGCGTCAAGTGCAGCGAGGAAGAACCATATCTTGGCTGCTCTGAAGTCGTTCAAAGTTAACACCGCCAGGGCAACAGCAATGAGTAGCCCAACGACCACTCCAGTAACTTCCCACGACAGTATCCATTCCATGCCCCTAATCCTCTCCCTGCAGGACATCTCGCGTCAGTCTATAGTTTCCCTTATTTCGCTTATCTGTTCCCCTATCCCCTGCCTTTGGGTTTGGGTTTGATCTTCGGTGCGTCCGGATCGGGCGGCGGAAGGTTGGGTGTCGGCGAAACTGCCGGTGTGGAGTTGGGCTGGGACTGCGCCGGTGCGGGCTGGGCGCTGGGTGGCGCAGCGGCCGGAGGAAGATCCTGGCCGTTGTAAATAATGCGGCTCTTGGCGTGGAAGCGCTTGTAGTTCTCGTAGCGCACAACGTAACGCATGTGCACGTCTTCGGCCAGCGCACCATTCTGCGGCGGAAAGTGCAGCAGGCCTTCGCCCTTGGTGTAAACCGGGAACCAGTTCACGCCGTCGATCTCTTCGTAATAGGTGGAGAATGGCGGCGAGAGGTCTGCATGCTTCGGGTTCACGTCGTCGGGGACGTTCTTGCCGGTAATCAGGACGATTTCGTTTTCAAGCTGGTCGACCCAGATCTTGCCCTGAAAGTAGCGCTTCCCTTTCTCAAGAACTTTCGGCCGGCAGTCGAAGACGTAGGTCTGAAGGTCGTCTACCTTCTGCTGGCCCAGGTAGGTGAGCGTATATCCCGGCAGCTCCGCCGTGGTCAGGACAAACGGAAGGCGGTGCGCGATGTCGTCGAAGTCGGCCTGCGACATGGTGACCCGCTCCAGCGTGTTCTGCGGAGCGAAGACGACATGCTCGGCTGGGCGCCCGTCTTCGGTGAGAACGATGTCGGTGACCTGCTGGTACGTTCCGTCGGGCTCACCGGTAGTGTCGGAGATGGTCTGGACCTTGACAGACTCGCGAAAGGTGTACTGGTTGCGAGCTTCCTTGAAGGCTGTCTCGCGTTGGCCGAACTTGGCTATGATCTGCTCGGGCGCAACGCCTTTGGGCGGAGAGGGATCGAGCGGACCGAAGCCGGAAGCCTGCGCGTCGGCCTGGCCGGCACCGCCGCCGTCTGGATTCAGAACACCGGGATTCAGAACACCGGGAGCGGCAGACAGCGCGTGCGCCGATAGCGGAACCAGGCACAACAGCAGCAGTGTCCCGGGGGCAAAGCGCCAGCGGCCAAGCGATTTGGAGGCACACGCGGCTGCGCGGGTGACTCCAGATGTCAGGGAAGACGATGAGTCGGTCGATAGAGACATAAGGTCCTGGGCGTCCAGTGTGGAGCACGGGACGCAGGGACTTAGACGCAGGTCACTGCCCTTCCGCTGCGTTGCGCAAAGAACAGAACGTCTTTCGACAAATTCGATCAGGAGTTGGCGATGTCCCATGCAGGATGTGAAGTGGGGATGCTTGCAGGCAGGTACCTCCCATGCGCCGCATCGCTGTTGGCTCTGACAGTTTATGCGATGCGCGGGTGGCGGCGGTCTGCTTCTTACAATATCGAGCTTTGGCGCGAACGTCGCCTGCGTGAAGAACTCGAAACCTATGCCAGGGTCGATCCATCGTTGACGCAGGGCCTGGGGGCGGGGCTGAACGCGACCGAAGCTGCGAAAGCGCTGGCCAAACGGGTTTGCCGGGCGATCTCGGAAAAAAGTGCGTTCAGTCGCGTGAGCATGCTGCTGCGCGATGCTGAAGGACGCTTCGTGGCGTTGGGCAGCGTCGGGGTGGACGACCTGACTCTGGCTGCTTTGCACCGTTGGGGAGAGTCCGTGGTAGCGGAGGAACGCGGTACGCCAGGCGTGGTAATGGCCGCATTGAACCGGATCGGCACACGCAGCTTCCCCATTGCGCTGGGTGAGTGGAAACAGTTCGACCGGGAGATTGCGAGCTGGGCGATGAGCGGAAAACGTGAGCGCAGACGCTGGCGGCGAGCGGTCGTGGTTCCCATACGTAACGGTCCGGGAAATGCCAGTGGACGCATGCTGGGGGCGATCGTGGTTTGCACCGACGGAGCGTTGTTCGAGGAGATTCAAAATACAGCGCGATCAAAAGTGTTGGACCTTGGCATGGGTCCAATTGAAGCGCTGGCCGCCCGTATCGCGACGACGTTGGAGAACGAAGTTCTTGGCGAACGTCTGCTACGGGCGGAGAAGCTGGCCGGGCTGGGCCAGCTTGCAGGAGGCGTGGCGCACGCCTTGAATAATCCACTGACTGCTGTCGTAGGATTTGCAGAGTTGATTGCGGAGTCTGCAGCCGAGCCACGGATACGGCGCGACGCAGGAACGATCCTGATTGAAGCGTTGAAGATGAAGGACACGGTGGGGCGTCTGCTCGAGTTCTGGCATCCGGTAACACTGGCCGATGAAGCTGTGGATGTTGGCCGCATCGTGTCGGAGTTGCGCGCTGCATGCGAGGCTGCGCTGGCTGAACGCTGCGTCGCGATCGACATTGTCGGGCCGGACGCAAACAAGCAGGTTCCCGCCGTGCGTGGCAACCGCGGCCGTCTGCGACACATGCTGGAGCAGCTGCTGAATAACGCCGCCCAGGCGATCGCCGGCGTGCAGGAGCAGGCCGCAGACCAGCCGCACAGGCCGGCGCAGACTCGCGGAGAAACGCGGCCGAGGATGCATAGCCTGCCCCGTGATCCGAACGACGAAGCGGTAAGCCACATGATCCGCATCTCGTTGACGCACGATGAGAACGCGCTCCATCTGGTCGTCAGCGATACAGGCCCGGGGTTTCGTGAGCCGGGACGAGCCTTCGATCCTTTCTACACAACCCGCGAGGCCGAGCAGGGCGCAGGCCTGGGACTTTCCATCTGCTTTGGCATCGTGCGCGAACATGGCGGAGCGATCTCGGCCTTCAACCTGCATCCGCGCGGCGCTGCCGTTGTCGTGGAGCTGCCCCTCCTCAAGACCGTTCGCACAGAGAGCGTAGTCCGCGCCGAGACCGTAGTGCGCGCGGAAGCATAGTGGTAGAGCGGATGAAAGCGGTTCCTGAAGGTTAACCCAATCTCCGTTACTGCTTGTACCGTAGAGAGCGGGAAGTTAGAAGGGTGGTATTCCATTCGGGTCAGTTCCCAGTGGCGTTTGATCTTCAGGTGGAGTGAAGGAAGGGCTACAGAGGTTTACCTGGATAATCATTCTTACCGCTAGATCGATTCACCTAAGACCATCATGCAGAATCCATCCGCAGGTCGTGGAGTCTGCCCCAAAGGGGGGGTAACATGTCGTTTTTACTTACAAAAATAAAGCCCGCCACGGTCGGGGAGATCCTGACCAAAGAGTTCATGGAACCGATGGGGATTTCACAGACAGAACTGCCTGAGCAAACAGGGCTCGCGCGAAAACATATCAATGAACTATGCCGCGATCGTCGCACTGTTACCGCGGATACTGCACTGATCCTTGCGCGGACGTTTGGCAATTCGGCCAACTTCTGGCTGAACACGCAACAACGCAATGACTTATGGGAGGCGCTGAGCAGCCCCGAGCGCCGCACCCGGATCGAGCGAGCACAACCGATGAAAGTTCGCCGTCGGCCAGGCGAACGCATGTCAGCGTAGCAGTGCTATCTGGTGCGGCCGTACACTGTTTCGCATTGTGTAGAGTTCGCGCTGGCTCCGATGATGAACAGAAGTAAGATACTAAGCGGGGCTTGAAACGATGGCGAACAGATATGGAGAAGCAGCGTTGATGGCCGTGCGGATGGAGACGTACGGCAAGGCGCTGACGGCTGCCGAACGCTGGCAGGACGCAGTGAAGAAGCTGTACCCGACGACACCCGCCGGGCAGAAGAAGGAAGGTCCGCGTGCGGCGTTTCTTGGGTTGTGCGAGGCGGGCCTGGTGAAAAACATGCCAGCCGGGCCGCCGTCTGCACCGAACCGCAATAAAGATTACGCAGTAGAGGCGGTGCGCCTGCTGCGCGAAGATGGGCAGAGGTCTATCTCGCAACTTTGGGCGGCTGTCTCTGCGGGGGATGCGGTCGAGCACGCGAGTCAGATGGATGTCGTCCTGGCGCTTTGGAAGAACGGCCTGATCGTCGACTCCCAGGTGAGGACAGCGGCCCAGTAGCTGCGACCAGCGCATTGGGTTAGACATCGTATAGTGTGAAAGCCGTGGGCGCTGGCTGGCGTTGCGGTCAAGGCAGTATGGCTTCGAGCGTCTGCAACCCACCGGAATGGAGAATTCGATGCAGAATGCACTCAGGTTTTCAACCTTGGCTCTGGCGCTGACGCTGGCTTCCGGCGCGGCTTTTGTTCCTGTTCGCGCGCATGCGGCGCAAGGTCCTGAAGCTCCCGGGCATCGCCACATTTACTCCGAGACAGCCAATCCGCGCGCCGATATCGCTGCGGCACTGAAGCAGGCACGGCGCGAGCACAAGCGCGTGATTTTGGATTTTGGCGGAGACTGGTGTCCGGATTGCCAGGTGCTGGATGTGTATTTCCATGACCCGGCGAATGAACCAATTCTTCAGAAGCACTTTATCCTGGTGCATGTGTGGATTGGCCACATTGACAAGAACCTCGACATCGCCGCCGAGCACGGGGGGCCGCTCAAGCATGGCGTTCCAGCGCTGATCGTCCTCGATGCTCAGGGTAAGACGCTGTATGCGCAGCACGGGCAATTCAGCAATATGCGTGCGATGGATAAGTCCTCGGTGACGGACTTTCTGAACAAGTGGAAGGGTTAGGCAGGAATCTCGAAGCGGACGGGCGCGTGATGCGAGATGCGCGGGCATGAGCGAATGGGTACGCCTTCCGGGGTTGCTGCGGCGGAGCCTGTTCGGTGCGCTGGCGCATGACAGCCTGAACCTGTCGCAGTCGGCGGCCTACTCGGCCATCGTCGCGCTTTTTCCGGCGCTGATTGTGGTGGCTGCGTTGATGTCGTGGCTGCCGGTGTTTGCCCCGGTGCAGATGCAGGTGGCGAGTTTCTTCGGGCAGATTCTGCCTTCGAGCGTGTACCCGTTATTGACGAGCTACTTTGGCTCAGACTCGAAGTCCACGCATACCACGCGGCTGCTTCTCGTCGCCTCATTCGTGAGTCTCACGGGGGCGTCGAGCGTGATTGCCACGTTGATGGAGGGCCTGCGCCGCGCAGAAGATCTGCCGAACGATTGCTGGAGCTTCTGGCAGCGCCGCAGCCGTGCGCTGCTGCTGGTTCCGCTGTCGTTGATCCCTCTGGTGATTGCGACCGGGCTGGTGATGTTCGGCGAGTTGATTACGAAGTGGCTGGCGGCCTCGATGTATACCTCCATGCGTCCGGTGTTTTATGGATTCACGCTGGTTGCGCGATGGAGCCTGGCGCTGGGGGCGGTCGCCTCCGTGACGGCGCTGCTCTATCACGTGGGCACGCCGCCGCATGAGGTGGAACTGCGAGCGCAGGAACCCGCTGCGCCCTTGGGCCGCGAGGCTGCGGGGAAGCTCTGGCGTGACGTTCGCGAGAGCGCACCGCGCGGCTGGAATCGCACCCTGCCGGGCGCGGTGGTTGCGACACTTGCGTGGTTTGGCATCACGTTAGGCTTCGGCTGGTATGTGACGCGCTATGCCAACTACAACCAGGTCTATGGGCCGCTGGGTGCGGGTATCGCGCTGCTGGTATGGCTGTACATCGTGTTCTTCAGCGTGCTGCTGGGTGCGGAGTTCAACGCGCAGTTTCGCCGTAGCTATCCGGCTCCTCCGGTGCCCGGAACCAATCCGGATATGCCCAACGCAATCGGTTAACTAGCGCGGTTGGGCAGGTTTCGTTGCTGCCGGGTAGAATGGCCGCAGCAAGAAATCTCCGTTGTCAAACCTGCGCGGCGCCTCTCTCAGGCTGCTGCCGGCAGGTTGAGAAAGAAGTGCAGCAGCCGCGCTCATGAAAAGTTCACCGGAAGATTTTGCACCCGTATTCGGCGCGTTCGATCACTCCCGCCGGGCCAAGATTGTCGCTACACTGGGCCCTTCGTCGAGCAGCGTAGAGGTATTTCGCAGCCTCGTGCGTGCCGGGCTGGATGTGGCGCGTCTGAACTTTTCGCACGGCAGCCATGAGCAGAAGGCGGAGTTGATCCGCATGGTACGGCAGGTATCGCGCGAAGAAGGCAAGCCTGTCTGCATCCTGGCCGACCTGCAGGGGCCGAAGATTCGCACCGGGCGGCTGGTGGACCACAAGGCGGTGTTGCTGGTTGCGGGCCAGCGGCTGATCATCACACCCGACGACATTGAAGGCACCGCAGAGCGCGTAGGCACGGTGTTCACGACGCTCGCAGAAAATTTGCAGCCTGGCTCACGGGTGCTGCTGTCGGATGGCCTGATCGAGCTGCGCGTGGAACGCATCGACGGTGCAGACGTGATCTGCGAGATCGTCAATGGCGGAATGCTCGGCGAGAAGAAAGGAATCAACCTCCCGGGCATTCCGGTGAACGTGCCTTCATTGACTGAGAAGGACGAAGTCGATCTGGAGTTTGCGATCTCGCAGGAAGTCGATTCGGTGGCGGTGTCGTTTGTCCAGACAGCGGACGATGTGCGTCATGTGAAGATGCGTGTCGCCGCGCTGAACTCGGACGCATGGGTGATTGCGAAGCTTGAAAAGCCCCAGGCAATCGAGCATCTGGATTCGATCCTGGAAGTGGCGGACGGCATCATGGTGGCGCGCGGCGACCTGGGCGTGGAGGTTCCGCCAGAAAAGGTTCCGGCGATTCAGAAGCATGTAATCCGGCGTGCGGCCGAGTTTCGCAAGCCGGTGATTACGGCGACGCAGATGCTCGAGTCGATGATCGATAACCCACGTCCAACGCGGGCTGAAGCCTCAGACGTGGCCAATGCGATCTATGACGGAACCGATGCGGTGATGTTGTCGGGCGAGTCGGCGGCAGGCAAGTATCCGGTCGAGTCGGTCGCGATGATGGCGACGATTGTGTCCGAGACGGAGCGGCAGATTCGCAACGATCCTGCGCCTCTGCCCCGGCAGAGAACGCGCGTGAAGCTATCGATTGCGGAGACAATCTGCGAGTCGATGGCGCACTCGGCGGAAGACCTGGATGTTGCCGCCATCGCTATTTTTACGGAGAGCGGGAGTTCGGCGCGGCTGCTTTCTAAGTACCGCCCCGAGCCGCCCATCTATGCGCTGTCACCTTTCCCGAAGGTGATTCGCCGGGCGATGATGTTGTGGGGCACGTACCCGATTCTCTGCGATCGCTTTCGCGATACGGACAAGCTGGTGAACATGGCCGAAGAGATCCTGGAGCGCAACGGGCTGGTGCAGCCGCGGCAGGTAGTTGGGATCGTGGCGGGCACGCGCACGCTGACGGGCGCTACGAATTTTATGCGGCTTCATATGGTGGGCGACCGGGACCCGGAGGACGGGGGCGCTTCGGTGAAGGTGGCTGAGGCGAGGTAGACCGGCGGGCGAATCTGCGTGTGTCTTTGTTCCACTCTTTCTCTGTCAACCAAGGGTGAAAGCACAAGAGAACCAAGGCTCTCTGAGGTCGGAACCGTACAATCGAGGCTGTGGGCCGCATCCGTGTTCTCTCCGACCAGGTAGCCAACCAGATCGCCGCCGGCGAGGTGGTGGAGCGGCCTGCGTCGGTCGTCAAGGAACTGCTGGAGAACTCACTCGACGCGGGGGCGAGCCGGATTCGCATCGAGATAGAAGCAGGCGGGCGCAAGCTGATTCGCATCGTCGATAACGGTTGCGGCATGGTGCGCGACGATGCGCTGCTGGCGTTTGAACGGCATGCTACCTCGAAGCTGCATACGTCGGACGATCTGCTGTCCATCCGTACGCTGGGCTTTCGTGGAGAAGCGCTGCCTTCGATAGCGAGCGTAAGCCGTCTGCATCTGGAAACCCGCGCCGCTGAAGACGACGCCGGCACCTGCGTGGACATTGCGGGCGGCGCGATGCAGCGGGTCGAGGACGCTGGTCTGCCACCGGGAACGACGATTGAGATTCGCGACCTCTTCTACAACACGCCGGCACGGCGGAAATTTCTGCGGTCGGAATCGACGGAACTGGGCCACATTGCGGCCCTGGTGACGCACTATGCGCTCGCGCATCCGACGCGCCATTTCGAGCTGCATACAACGTCCCAGGCACTGCTGGTCGCGCCAGCGGTAGCGAACGCTGCGGAACGGTTGTACCAGATCTTCGGGGCCGAGACGGCGGGCCTTATGCTGCCTACCGCAGCCGAGATGGACTTTCGGCGGGCTGGTCTGCCGGAGCCTCCACCATGGAAGCGCGAGGAAGATTATGAGCCTGCTGCGCCGGGGTTCCTGCGGATTTCAGGGTTTGTTTCCAAGCCGGAGCTGCAACGTCTGAATCGCAATTCGGTGTACGTGTTCTGCAATCATCGCCTGATTCGCGACCGGCTGGTGCTGCATGCGTTGTCGGAGGCCTATCGCAACATCCTTCCGCCCACGAGCTACCCGGTGGTGCTGCTGTTTGTCGAAATGCCGCCCGAAGAGGTGGACGTGAACGTGCATCCGGCGAAGACCGAGGTGCGCTTCCGTCAGCAGAGTTTCGTGCATGACTTTGTCCGTGACACGGTGCGAACGACGCTGATGAATGCGCGTCCTGCGGCGAGTTTTGCGTCAGCCCTGAGCGGCGCGCCGTATGCGAGTGCGAGTGCAAGCCTGCTGCTCGATGTGAGTCCGATGGCGGGCGCGCCGAATGATCCGGCGTTCGATCCGCAAAGGCGTGCAGAAGGTTTCACTGCGGGCGAGGCGCAGTCGGAGCCTGAACCAAATGCGGCGGACGCGGAGCGCTTTTCGCTCGCCCCTGTGGCGGTTCCGGCCTCGCCTGGCAACCTTCCATTTGCGGGTGAGATGTTGCCCGTCGGGTATGACGTGCCGACAGTCTCCGTGCGCGGCGGTGGATCGAATGTAGTGGAAGAGCCTACGTTGCGCTCGCTGGCTACGTTGAAGCCTCTGGGACAGGTGCGCGACTCTTTCATCCTCGCCGTGAATGATGAAGGGCTCTGGATCATCGATCAGCACGTGGCACATGAACGGGTACTGTTTGAAAAAGTAATGCGTGAGCGGCAAACGGAACAGGTGCAGCGGCAGAAGCTGCTGATGCCGCTGCTGATCGATCTGCTGCCGGCTCAGATGGTGGCGTTTGCCCGGATTGCGGCGGAACTGGAACGCAACGGTTTCGAGGCTGAGCCATTCGGTCCACGCACGCTGGCCATCAAGGCTGCTCCGGTGGGACTGGAAGGCAAGGAACTCGAGTTGATGCTGGACGAATTGCTCACCAGCGAAGACAAGGACGATCAGGGTGGGCGGCTGGGCCAGGCAGAGAACGCAGAGGCACGTCGGCGGCGGATTGCTGCCAGCATTGCGTGTCACGCGGCTGTGAAGATCAACATGCCGCTCGAAACGGAAAAGATCGAATGGCTGCTCAAGGAACTGGGCAAGACCGAGCATCCGACCAGCTGCCCGCATGGCCGGCCAATCGCTCTGCGGTATTCTCATAGAGAGATAGAACGCGCCTTTCAGCGGACCTGACGCGCGCTGAGGCGTGGGTTTGCGCCTGAGAACGTATTGACAACTTGCATGCAGCACACGTCTCTGAAACCCAGGGACGCCCGCACACGTTTCTGCCAACCAGCAGACGGTGCCGGGCAGGAAGGTAGTCCGCTTTGAATCACGATTTCGCACCTGAAGAGAGCCACGAAGAAGCAGTGCAGTCAGACGAGGCGAAGTCTACGCCTGAAGTCGAGGACGGTGCATTGGCTGCCGAGAGCGAAGCGGAGCAAACGCCGCCGCCACCGGCAGCACGGAAAGAGCGCGCAAGCCGAAGCGCAAATGCCGGCTCCTTGCGGGCTGGTTCAGAACGCGGCAGCACCAATCCCGCCGATCCCAGCGCAGCGCAGTTGAGCGAGACGCGGGCGGCGCAGTGGCATCAGGATGGTAGTGCGCTGGTCTCGATCGAGGCGCTGCGGGATTGGGTGAATCGCAACGGGCTGGTGCTATACACACCACGTACGCCGCAGATGACTGCCCCTGCGCCTACTTTGGTTGAAGCGACCCTGGGCACGTCCCATGCGAACCCTGCGGTTGCGGAGACCGAAACGGCGAAGTCGCTGCTGATCCGCCTGATCGCCGAAGGCAGCGCGGTGCCGCTGAACCTTATGAGTGTAATCGGCGGGCTGGGGACGGATGTGCCGGACTATGTGGCGTCAGCGGCGGTGTTCTCGTACATCTTCACCCTGCGCGGGAATAAGGCCTGGAAACAGGAGCCTGAAACCTCCGGTGCGGTCAAGGTTTCACCCCTGGCGCTGGCGACGTATCAGATGCTCTCTGCCAAGGTGACGCTTTCAGCCTATGACCTGGCAACACAGCTGGGCAAGGAAGTGACCGAAGCCGCGGTGCTGCGTGCCTTGACGGAATTATGGTCCCAACTGCGTGTGATTCCTGTCCCGCAGACCGATGGCTCGGCGACCCTGTGGGAGCTCGCTTCCGCGCGCTTTACCAAGCAGATTAAAAGCGGGGCCAATGCCGGCCAGCCGAGTGCGTTGAGCGCCCTGATCTCGCTTTACCTCGGTCAGGCTGTGCTGGCCTCTGAAGAGGATGTGGAGACGTTTCTCTCGCCCCTGGCTCCGCGTTCCCGAGTGCGTGGAGTCGTGCGTGACCTGATCCAGGCGCGCCAATTGGAGACGCTGGTGATGGCGGGCAAGACGCTGCTGCATGTGGGCGGCGATCTGCCGGCGTTTGCAGCCGAAGCAGGTGCGGAGAATGTAGAGGAGACGGCAACCGGAGAGGTTGAAGCCGAATCCGGATCGCGGATAGGAAAATTCATCGGTAAGCCAGGCGGAAAGCTAGGCACGGGATTGCGGACGAAGCCGTTTGCGCGGCCGGGCACGGGTGAGCGTGGCGGCAAGCCGGGCTTCGGCAGCAAGCCTGCGTTTGGCAGCAAGCCCTCGTTTGGCAGCAAGCCCTCGTTCGGCAGAAAGCCAGCCTTCGGCGATAAGCCCGGCTTCGCGCGACCTGCGGGAGACCGGGAGCGACGGCCTTTTGACCGGGCCGAGCGTGGAGAGCAGCCCGCGCGCCGTGAGCCCGCTTTCGACAAGCCGTGGAACGAAGATCGCAAGCGCGATATTCCCGCCTCCGGGGACGGTGAGCGCGCAGCGTTTACCCCGCGTCCGCGCCGCGATGTAGGTGCGGGCGACGCAGGTTCTGCTGGCCGCAGCTTTGCTCCCAGGGATTCTCGGGCTCCCAGAGCACGCCGGGAAGACGGCGACGGACCGCGACGCACGTTCTCAAAACCAGGAACTTTTGGGCGCAAGCGTGAGGGCTTCGGTGCAGGCGCATCTGGGGAGGGGTGTCCTCCGCGCCGCGATTTTGCCGCCTCAGGCGATCGCCCGGAACGTCCCCGTGGAGATCGGCCAGCGGGCAGGTCCGAACGGCCTGGCGGCTTCGGCGACGGTGCCAAGAAGTCGTTTGGCAGGAAGCCTGAGTTCGGCGGCCAGAGCTCAGGTGGAGGCTTCAAACCGAGTGCTTCATTCCAGGCCTCAGGTGGTGCCGAGGGTGAGACACCGCGCAAAGTCTTCCGCAAGTTCGACGCGCCGCGCACGAAGAGGCCGTTTGATGGCGAACGCCCGCAGCGTGGTTCCGCCTCGCGGCCAGTGCATGATTCGGCTGATCCGCCACGTCGGTTCGACGCTCCAGGAAGAGCAGAAGGCGCAGGTGGCGACGCATCTCGACCAGGCTTCGGAGCCCGTGCAGGTGCCCGTCCCGAACGCACAGGAGGATTCCCAAGCGGAGACCGGCGGACCGGAGGCTTCGCAGCCAAGAGCGGTGGAGGGTACGCGGGTAAATCCGGCGGCGCTCCCGGAAAGTCGGATCGCCCGGGCAGCTTTGGACCACGTAAGCCGGGCAGCTTCAGTGCGCGCCCTGCGGGTGCAGGTTCGCGCCCACCACGAGAAGGTGCAGGCGCAGACGGAGCATCGTCCAGACGGCCCTCGGGCGCGGGCTTCGCAGCCAAAGGCGGGCCGTTCGCCAAATTTGCCGACGGCAAGAAGCCGTTTCGCAAGCCGGGCAAACCTGCGGGCAGCAAGCCTGCCGGTGGTGGATTCAAGCCAGTGCGGCGCAAGCGGCCTGAAGGGGGCGCGGCTTAGCCATGTCCAGCAAATCCGGAGACAGTTCTACAGGAAAGCGTGAGCGTCCGGTGATTGCAATCGACGGGCCTGCGGGCGCGGGCAAGAGCACGGTGGCGGCGCACCTGGCGCGCAGGTTCGGATTTCTGAACCTTGAAACCGGAGCGATGTATCGCGCGCTGGCCCTGAAGGCGATCGACTCGGACCTGGACCTGGATGATGAAGCTGCGCTGCTGGATCTGTGCAGCACGACGACGATCAAACTGGAGCCGATGCGGGACGGCAATCGCGTGCTGCTGGATGGGCGCGACGTCTCCCGGCGTTTGCGGGAAGCGGACGTTACGGCGGCGGCTTCGCGCGCCTCCATCCACCCACAGGTGCGCGAGTGGATGGTGGCGCAGCAACGCGCGCTGGGAGCAGCAGGCGGCGTGGTGATGGAAGGCCGTGACATTGGGACTGCAGTGTTTCCCGATGCCGAGGTAAAGATTTTTCTAGACGCGGCACCGGAGATTCGTGGCAACCGCCGATTCCGGCAAGTGGAATCGAGTGAGCATGAAGTGGTGCCGGTGACCGAGGCGGCGGTGTTGAGTGAGATGAAGCTACGTGATGAGCGCGATCGCAATCGGGCTCAGTCGCCGCTGCGCCCGGCGGAGGACGCGGTGGTCGTTGATTCGACCGCCATGTCGCTTGACGAGGTGCTCGCGCGGAGCGAACAAATCGTCCACGAGCATCTTGCACGCTGATAGCGCACTGAATCTTGTGCAAACCTGCGATTAACGAAAGTTTCCTGTGCATTAGTTGACATCTGTGCTAACCTTTATTCATCGTTTGTAACGGATAAGTGTTCTACGGTGCGGCTTGCTGTCATCACGGAACGTGAGTCTCGAACCAGCGGCAAATCTAAGTATGCAATAAGGAAATAACGAACATGGAACAGGGAACAGTGAAGTGGTTTAACGATGCCAAGGGGTTTGGCTTCATCAGCCGTCAGAATGGCGAGGATGTATTCGTACACTACTCGGCAATCAATTCGAACGGTTTCAAGAGCCTCCAAGAGGGTCAGGCTGTGCAGTTCAACGTGGTCAAGGGACCGAAGGGCTGGCAGGCATCTGACGTTCAGCCTCTCTAATCTTTAACCACCGACGCTGTCGAAAGAGCTGTACCGGAACCAAGCTTTTACCGGATTTGGCAGGACTGGCGGACAAGATCTGCGAAGGAGGATAGCTTCGGCTGTCCTCCTTCGGCGTTTAAATGCCCTTCTGAGGACATGGCGATCCAACTGATCGCGTTCAGGCGCTGCTCTCTGGTACGTTCTAACCATGAACCATTTGAAAGGCACCGCCAGCTTGTTCCGCATGGGCCTGCTTGGGTGGGCGCTGATGGTGTGCGGGTTGGCGTTCGCGCAGGATAACTACGAAATTCAGGTCTATGGTGCGGAAACGGTCAAACCGGGAAACACCATGGTCGAGGTGCATAGCAACTTCACCATCGACGGTTCCAAGGCGTTGCCTGGTTCGCGGTATACGGCGGATGGCACCTTCCCTACCAACCACGCGCAGCATGAAACGCTGGAGTTGACCCAGGGGCTGACGCGCTGGTCGGAACTAGGCTTTTATGTTTTCACCAGCGCAAGCAGCGAGACGGGCTACCAGTGGGTTGGGGACCATCTGCGGCCCCGGGTGCGGGCACCGGATAGCTGGCACTGGCCGGTGGGCGCCAGTCTTTCCATGGAGATCGGATACCAGCGGGCGCGCTTCTCGCCGGATACCTGGACGCTTGAGATTCGACCGATCGTGGATAAGCAGGTGGGCCGGTGGTATTGCGCGTTCAACCCAGCGGTCGAGAAATCGTTCCATGGACCCGGAGAAGCCCAGGGCTGGGCGTTTTCGCCGAACGTGAAGGTGAGCTACGACTTCAACAAACGCGTTACGGGCGGCTTGGAGTATTACGCGGCATACGGCGAGGTAGGAAACTTCGACACCCTGCACAATCAGCAGCAGCAGTTTTTTCCGTCGCTGGATCTGAACGTTTCTCCCAAGTGGGAGATGAACTTCGGTGTCGGGATCGGGCCTACGTCGGCGACCGATCGCTACATTGTGAAGGCGATCATCGGGCGCCGGTTTACGTTTGGACATCGCGATCCGGATGCTGATAAAACGACGGAGACGAAGCCGAAAAATTGAAGCTGGTTGCGTCCGGAAGAGCGAGAACAAACGCAGATTCCCTTCGGGAATGACAACCAGAAGACAGCAGATTCCCTTCGGGGATGACAACCAGAACGCAGAAGAGCCTTTCTACATCCATTTACTACCCTGCTTCAAGCCCGATCACCCTTACCTGTAGAGTCGTCATCCTGACGCAGTGAAGGATCCGTGTTCGCCTAACGCCGAAACGCTGTACACCATTACGGAATCAGCTACAGGCTCATGCAACTGCTATCGGAGAAGCTCTCGCCGGACTTTTATGCGGCCTCACCCGATTCGAAGTAAAGATAGCGTCGCCAGCTCGGATCGGCCGAGCCGATCATGCGCATGATGTGCCGGCTGGTGTGCAGTGAAAACGGGCGCGGCTCACGCTGCAACTTCATCTCAGACATCTCGTGCAGCATCTGGTTGCCCTTGCGGCGGTTGCAGTCATGGCAGCAGGCCACCAGGTTTTCCCACGTCGAAAGCCCACCCCGGCTGCGCGGGATTACATGGTCGAGCGTCAGTTCCGCCGCAGTCAGCACCACCTGGCAGTACTGGCAGGCATTGCGATCGCGCAGCAGAATGTTTTTCCGCGACAAAGCGCGTGTCTGGTGCGGGATGCGCCGGTACTCCAGCAGCCGAATCACGGAGGGCATCGCCACATTCACCCTGGCTGCATGCAGAATCGCGCCCTGCTCCTCTTCCGTCCGGGCGACGCCCTTCAAGACCAGCACCAGCGCACGACGTGCGCCGCAGATGTTGATCGGCTCGTAGCTCGCGTTGAGGACCAGCACAGGCGTCTGCATTGCGGGCTGGCGGAACTGCGCCACCCTGAGATCAAGCTCTGTGACGACGCGACGAGGCTGGCCTTGATGGGCCTGATGTCCTGCATGTCTGCTGGTTCGCTGCTTGCGTGTTCTTGCCATCTGCATCGCCGCTCATCCTCCAGGGTTGGTATTGCCTTCGCCGTGCCGGATCTTAAGATGCAGAGGAGGGCGGCAGATCCCATGCCGCCACATACTCTCCAGGGTCTTCATGCTGCCGCCGCAGGAACTCTCTCTGGGCTCGCGCCAGCGTTACCACCCAGACCTTGCTCGCGCCGGCTGCGATCAACACCCGTGCACACTCCCGTGCGGTCGCGCCCGTGGTCAGAATGTCATCGACCAGCATCACCTCGCGTCCATGCACATTTCCCTGGACCCGGAACGCTCCGCGCAGGTTGCGGCGGCGGTCTCGCGCACCCAACTCAAACTGGCTGTGGGTGGAACGCTGCCGCACCAGCAGCGTGTGCGCACGCTCGAGCTTCCATCGAGGATGCGTGCGCTGCAATCGCGCCAGCGCACGGTTGGCGAGCAGCACCGACTGGTTGAATCCGCGCTGCCGTTCACGCTGTCGAAACAACGGAACCGCAGCGACCAGCACGTCGTTGGCTGTTTCCGGTTGGAGCTTCAACATCGCCTCTGCCATCCGCGAACCCAGCAGACGGGCTACCCCCGGAACACGCCGAAACTTCAGCAGCCGCAGCAGCATCCGCATCTCGCCCTGATACGTTCCGTAGGCCACTGCACGTTCAAACGCTGGCGGTACAAGCCGGCAAGCGTGGCAAAGAAAACCCTCCGCCAGCATTCCTGCGAAGCGTGCATCTTCAAGATCTAGGTCGAGATTGAGCGCGTCACCGCAGCGCATGCAGCCGAACAAAAGATCGGGGCTCACGCGGCTGACACATGCGGAACACACCGGAACTGAACCTGACTCTACCAGCGGACCGTCACAGGATCTGCACTCTCCAGGAAAGAAGAGCGCCGCAAGATCGTGGCTGATGCGCCGTGCTGCACCGTGTGGACTTCGAAGCACACGAACCACCGCGCGCCAGCTTCGAGCCGCCTCTACGTCGCGCGCAACGGATACGCGCTGCGGCTCCGCTCTGCTCACGCTAAGAAGCCCGGGCGGACCTCCCGCACCTTCGCCGAGCGTCTGGCCATTCAAGCTCTCGCTGAAGACTCACCTCACCCTTCCAGGCTGAGCTGAAGATGAAATCAGCCCGGATGCCCCTGAGTATAAGCCCAACCCGCGATCTGGCGTCAATCCGGATCCGACTCTGCGCGTGTACCCCAAGCCCGCTGGTACACTCCCATCCAACGCGACAAGTACGTTTTTACCGGAGAGCACCTATCAACATGGCCGCCCCTCAGAACTTCCAACCTTATATCCCAGCCTCGGAAGCTCCCAAAGAATTGACGGTTCGCGCCGTACTGCTGGGCGCCGTCTTCGCTGTCCTCTTCGGTGCGGTCACCGTTTATGTCGGTCTGCGCGCGGGGCTCACCGTCGCGGCGTCGATTCCGATCTCGGTTCTGTCGATCTCCATTCTGCGTGCCTTCGGCAAAGCGTCCATCCTAGAGCCTGTTATGAACTTTGACCGTGTCCGAGAGCTGAACTTCCTGGAAAAATGACCTGTTTCGCTGTAGATCCTTCCTCCGAAGCGCGTCTGAGGCACCGTCTGAGGCCGAGCAGTTTCCTGGAGAGCTAAGCTGTCAACATCGTTTACTGATTCCAAAGGACTTGCAAACACAAAGTTCATAACAGGCTCTAGAGAACAATATCGTTCAGACGGTCGGCAATGCCGGACAGTCGATCGCTTCGGGAGTTATCTTTACCCTGCCCGCGCTTATCTTCCTTGGCTTCGACCTCGAATCGACGCGTATCTTCGCGCTGGCGCTGTTCGGCGGCTGGCTGGGCGTCCTGTTCATGATTCCCCTGCGCCGTCAGCTGATCGTCGAAGAACACGGAACGCTGGTTTACCCGGAGGGCACGGCCTGCGCGGACGTTTTGATGGCCGGCGACCGGGGCGGCAGCTTCGCATCCCGCGTCTTCCTGGGCCTCGGCCTGGGCGCTCTCTACACCCTGTTCCAGAACGATAATCTTTTCGCTCTCTGGCCCTCCGAGCCGAATTACGCGCCCGACTTCGGTGGCCCCCAGCACATCATGGAGGGCGGAGCGATTCGCGCTGATTGCACACCTGAATACCTGGGTGTGGGCTACATTATCGGCCTCAGGGTCTCGGCGATCATGCTTGCCGGCGGCGTCTTCTCGTGGCTCGTGCTGATGCCCGCCATCTACTTCTTTGGCGCACACCTCGGCACGCCGATCTACCCCGGCACTGTGCCGATCGCGTCCATGGATCCGTCGCAGCTCTGGGGCACCTATGTCCGGCCTATGGGTGCAGGCGCGGTCGCCGCAGCCGGGCTGATCACCCTGCTGCGCACCGCACCCACTATCGTCAGCGCCCTTACGGAAGGTGTGCGGCAGATGCGCAAAAAGCCCGGCGCTCCCAACAACGCCACCGCAGCGCCGATCCGCACGCTGCACGATATTCCCATGTCTATCGTCATCGGAGGCTCGGTCCTGCTGGTCCTCCTGATGGTCGTCTTCCTCCAGTTCCACCCTGTGCCAGGCGCCCAGGTAGGTCTCTGGGCCAATATTGCCGCCGCGCTGCTGGTAATCGTCTTCGGATTTCTCTTCGTCACGGTCTCGGCGCGCATTGTCGGTATCGTTGGCAGCTCTGCCAGCCCGGTCTCGGGCATGACGATTGCCACGTTGATGGCCACCTCAGCCATTTTTCTGGTGCGCGGCTGGACCGCACCAGCCTATGGTGCGCTCGCGATCACCATTGGCGGCATCGTCTGCATCGCGGCTTCGAACGCAGGCGACACCTCGCAGGACCTGAAGACGGGCTACCTGATTGGCGCCACGCCATGGAAGCAGCAAGCCGCCGTGATGGCGGGTGTCATCATTTCCGTCTTCTCAATCGGCGCGACGCTGAACGCCATGAACACCGGGCTTGAGAGCTTCCAGCGCCTGCCCCAGCCTATCCCCGTCACCGCGCAACTGCTCGCAGATGGGGTTCAGAGCAAAGGCCCATTCTCCCGCGATCATTTTGAACTCACGGCCAAATCCGGTGCGCATGAAGAGGTCACCAACGGCCACAGCTATACCCTGCTCAACGCCATCGGCTCCGCAACGCTTGCCGACGGGAAGTACCTGGTGGACACGAACACCAATCAGATCGTCATTCAGTGGACGCAGGGCATCGGCAGCGAGAAGGCGGCCGCTCCGCAAGGCAAACTGATGGCTACCGTTATCAACGGCATCCTCACGCGCAAGCTACCCTGGGGTCTGGTGCTGCTGGGCGTCATGCTGGTGATCGGGATTGAGCTGCTTGGTGTGCGCTCCCTAACCTTCGCGGTTGGAGCTTACCTTTCGATCGCCACGACGCTGGCAATCTTCGTTGGCGGGGTGATCCGCTGGATCGTTGATCGCGCCATGCTCCATCACCACGCCGCGCGGGCAGCCGCCAGCTATCAGACTTCGCTGGCGTTGTGGGATACCGACCGCCCCGCCTTCCTCGCGCGCCACCCTGAGTTCGACCAGACCAACCCCGAGCATCTCGATCCCGCCAATGGGCTACCCGTACCGACCGCCGTCACCCCGTCGCTCGATCTTGAAAGCGAAATCTCTCCCGGCAGCCTCTATGCCTCCGGCCTGATCGCAGCTGGCGGCATCGTCGGTCTTCTGGGCGTAGTTGTAAAACTCTACGAAGCCGCTACCGAAAAGAGCATCCCCCGCTTCAGTGTGACGAACCCGCTCCACCACGATCTGGTCAGCATCGTGATGTTCGCGCTGCTTGCCTTCAGCCTCTACTACTTCGCGCGCAAGCCGCTCGACGCCGTAGGCAAGGTCTAAATGGAGTATGGGCCACAAAACGGGGAGCGCCCTCCCGGCCCGGTCCTGTCAACCACCTGCGTCCGCTAAAGACAATTAGTAAGCGTGTGGTCTTACCATCTGGCATGATCGTGGTTCTTTGTAGACGATGGTGGGATGGATGATCCTGGAGTATTGGTTCGGCAGGGACGGAAGCGCCGCTCTACTGCTGAGAAGCGGCTGAT
>JAABUJ010002185.1_pt1 | contig 25061 bp, 28 predicted proteins | sample 5559131 | NCBI WGS metagenome assembly JAABUJ01 (sample SAMN10711875, study PRJNA513366) | rock metagenome | isolation source: Antarctica rocks | place: Antarctica: Victoria Land, Mt New Zealand nord | collected 2016-01-07
CAAGGTGATCCTCCCGAGTCGATCCTTCGGTCTTCGACAACCAGAAGAATCCCTGCTCAGGCGGACAGTTCAGCGGCCCCGACCATCGGGGCCGCTGCTGCTTCATGCACGATCCGGGCTAGAGCCGACCAGTTGGCGCAACTTGCTGGTGATCGTGCTCATGTCGTCTCCAATCCGTGCATTGCAGGTCGCCGAATGGACTGGCAGCACCCGGGTGGCGCGTGCTCACGTCGGTGGATCCTCACTCGTTGGACCGGGTAGCGCCATCAAAGGATTCAATCGCCGGATCCGGTTAGGTCGACCGCCAGGCTTCGGGGGCTGGGAGGCCCAAATCGACAGACTGAAGGTGGTGATGGCAGAGGTGCCCCGACGATCGATGCGTTCTTCGTCCCCGACTGACGCCCCCGACGGCGGGTTCTCGGGTCGCGCGTGGTCGCTGGTGCGCCTGGCCGGTCTCGGCGTCCTAGTGGCGCTCGTGTTCTCCGCCGGCCTCCTCGCCGCGCCTGGCTCGGCGCATGGTCTGCGCAATCACCTCGCCGGTCTTGGGCTCTGGGGTCCGGTGGCGATGATCGCCACTTATGCGCTGCTGACCTGCGCGACGGTTCCCGGGCCGGTGTTCGCGGGCGCGAGCGGTTTGCTGTTCGGCACCGCGCTGGCACCTTGATCGCGATCGTCTCGACGAGCGCCCCGCTTCGCGCGGACACGAGGGCGCTCAGCAAGCCGCCCGGGCGAGCGACGGCCGACGACGCGAGTTTGGCGACGAGCAGGTCTCTGGCCGTCCGAGCCGCGAGATCTGCAATGCGCGTTGCAGGGAGGGGTCGGCGCGCCGCACGCCGATCTCCTGGTCGCGAAAGCGGGTGTCGCGCTGGACGCTCGTCGCGACCCTCGCTCTGGTCACGACTAGCATCCGCGCCTGAGTTGCTATAGACTTTCGGCATATAGATGCCTTCGACCCAAAGGGGCGACCCGAAATGCAGCGCCTTCTACACCGTCGTTTCCTAATCGCAATCGGCGCCTCCGCCGCCTTGGCTGCCGGAGGAGCGGGTGTCGCGGTCGCATCAGGCGGCGGTGCCGGCACTGGCACCCATCACTGCGGCCACGGGCTGCATCCCAAGCACCTCCCGCGCGGCTCTGGCCCTCACCCAAGCCGATGCGGCCACGGCCTGCACCGCGGCTCAAACCACTAAAGCCCACCCCGATTGGAAAGGCGGGGCGCTGATCGGCTCCCCACCACCCGCGTGAACCACGACGAAGACCAGCCAGGTTCACGGCGCCAAACCCGCTGGCGCTTCACCACCCCGGCCGTCCTACTCCTTCTACGCGCGGGGCCCGCCCACGGCTACGACCTGCTCGCGCGCCTGCCCGAGATCTTCCCCCGCGCCAGCGAACCACCCGACCCCGGCGCGTTCTATCGGCTCCTGCGCGGCCTCGAGGCCGACGGCGCGGTTACCTCCTCATGGACCACCAGTGAAAGCGGACCAGCCCGCCGCGTCTACGCGCTAACCGAGCTCGGAGTAGAACAGCTCGAAGGCTGGACACTCACGATCAAGCGAGAAATCGACGCCATGAACCGATTCCTCAAGGCATACGCCAGCCAACCAACCGGACCCCAAGCCGACAGCCCTTGATCCCGTCGATCCGCAGGAATGGAACGACGGCAGCCGCGTCGCGGTGGCTGACGACGCACCTGCTGTCGATCCCTGGGAGTCCGTTGGCCGCGACGGCGATCTCACCCCCTTTGCCGGCGTTGCGGGCCCATGAGCCACGCTGATCGCTTCCCTCCAATGCGCGGATAGGAGGACTCTAACGGTTGAGATCGACGGTCACTGAGAACCTCGCGACGAAGTCACGCTTTCCTTCGCGGTGCGCCGGTCGTCACTTCGCGATGCTGGCCCCCAGGCTGCGTCCCGCCGCCGCCCTAGGTCTACCTCCTCGTGCATCTTTCAGAAGGCTCTGGATCCGGGCCGCATGGGGTACAGGCGGGTCGCCGTGCTCCTAGCGAAGGAATTCGCGAAGCTCACGGACAGATGGGGGGGGAGCGCCTCGATGGAGCATTCGGTGGCAATTCGGCACTGAGCACGCCGCGCGGTGAGCACGCGTGGCGGCCATCATCAGCGCCCCCTCTGCCGCGAACGAAGTCGAACAGCCAGACATTGACGACGGCTTCATCGAGGGCAGAACCTTCTTTGCGCTCCATCGGCGCCACGAGCGGAGCGCTGCTGCGGTCCAGCGGAAGAAACAAGAGGGAGCAGTGGCGAGATCTGCGGCTTTGATTTCCTGGCTCGATACGGAGAGCACGGCGCTGGCTTCATCGAGTGCCACCACGTCGTCCCGCTCGGACAGATCGGCGCAACTGTCACGCACCTCAACGATCTGGCTCTCGTATGCGCAAATTTGCCGCCATACCGCCTTGAAGTGCGGACGTAACGTTGGGCGGTTCGAGTACTCGTGTCCCGCTGGCCAGTCACCGCGGCCAGCATCGACCTCCGTCATGTGTCCCAACGACGTACCCAATCCGGTGACGCTTCGAAAGTCCGTCTCGTGAACGACGTCCGCGTTGCTGGGTAGCGCCTTGAGCTGCGCGGACAGCTCCGCCGCTGGTCGTCCCCGACCCTCCTTCCGTTCGAGCACGAAATCCAACATCAGAATTAGTTCGTCCGGACTGAAATTGCGCTGGGACGCCACGGCGGGGAAGCATCTCAGGTACTTCGTCACCGGCCGCCGCTGGACGCGTAGCTACGGTGCTGATCCGTGAGGCCAGCCGTGGGCACAGCTGCTCCAGTCACGGGCGCCGACCGGCGCGACCGGCCGGCGCCGCGAAAGGCGCCAGCGGCTCGCGCACAGGGACGGTTCGCGCGTTTGTTCGCCGCGGACCCACGGGTTGAGCGGGCACCGGCGCGTATATACTGGTGGCTATGAGAATCGTAAAGGTGCGCCGGGTCGGCAACAGCAACGTGGTGACGCTTCCACGCGAGCTCGAAGCTCGGGGCTATGAGCCCGGGACGTCGGTACTCGTCGAGGAACTTGAAGATGGCGAGCTGCGGATCATCCCGACGGATCAGGTCCGAGAGCGGATCCGCGGCATCGGACGCCGCATCGTCTCCGAGCACGGCGAGGCACTGAAGATCCTCGCCGAGCACGACCCGGACGCAGAGCGCGCGAAGCGGTAGATGCCGGCCGCGCCGACGGACGGCGAGCCGGTCTACCTCGACCTCACCGACGCGCTCGAGCTCTACTCGGCGATCATCGACCGGACGACAGCGCAAGCCGCCGCACACCTTCGGGATCAAGCCGCGCTCGAAGGAGCGCTCAGCCGTCCGCTTGCCTACGCCCAGTACGAGGACGCGAACGTTTTCCTCCAAGCCGCCGTTCTCGCCCACGGCATCGCCGAGACCCAGCCGTTCGTCGACGGCAACAAACGCCTCGCCCTCGTGGCCATGCTCACCTTCCTCGAACTCGCCGACTACCGGGTCGACGCGTCCGACGCGGACCTAGCCGCGTGGATCGTGAGCCTCAGCGCCCGCACCGCGCCCGCGGCGCTCGCCGAGCACCTCCGCAGAACCGCACGGCGCCGAACCCACGGCCTATGAGCGTTCAGTCTGGCGCTGAACGTCTCGAGGGCACCGGCTGACCCACGGCAGAACTTTGTCCCCAACTTTGTCCCGAACCCCGCAGAAGTGTGGTCAACTGAGAGCACGTGACCGCCAGTCAGAGCCCGAAAATGCCTGCAATGTGAGCGTTTAGGCGCCAATCATAATCCGCGTGTCGGGGGTTCGAGTCCCTCCTCCGGCATGACAAAATGGCTGCGTAACAGTGTTCTTAGCCGCCGTCGTAGAAGCGGGAGATCGCGGACAAGTAGCCGTCGCGACGTCGCAGCCGCGCCTCGAGACTCAAACCGTCGATGGCGTCTTCGAGTTCCGGTGCGTCGCGCGCGAACTCCTGCTGGTGGACCAGGCAGCAGCGCTTGTACTTCGCGCCGCTCCCGCACGGGCATGAATCGTTGCGTCCGGGATCACCGCTCGCGAGCATAGGAACGCCACCGGACGGTTCCGAGCGCCGCCTCCGACGATTCCGCTCAGAGCGGAGAAGTCTCCGTCAGGCCCTGCGGTGCGCCCGCGCTCAGGCGGCGAGCCGCTCGATCACGTCATCCCGGCGCGACCAGGGCGCCACCGTGATCCCGTAGGCGTCGAGCGCCTCGATCAGGTCGCCACCGATCTCACGGCCGCGGTCGTTGAGGAACGCGTACGCGTGTGCCGGCTCGGACCGCGCCTCTCTGATATCGCTGAGGGCGAAGATCCCGGATGTGACGGTGGACTTGGTCGGTCCATTGATCGCCTGCACCAGCCGATCCGGCTGGTCCTTCCACTTCGGGATCAGGAAGTCGACGGCATGGTCGTAGCCACTGCGACCGGCGAACTTGACGCGCTCGGTGAACCGGACGTCGTGCTCGGCGAGATACGCACGCACGTCCTCGTAGAAGAACGACGCGACCCGCGGCTGGGCAAGGACGAACATGTCACCGACTGCGAGCATGGCCTGCACCAGCGAATGGATCCGGCGTCCCAAGGTCTGAGGGGACGCCTCGACCATCAGCTCCCGGCCGTCGAGCTTGACGCCGAATCCGTTGAGGATCGCCTCGAAGGCGGCGCGGCGCTTGGGCGTGACCAAGTCCAACCCGCTGGTTCGAAGGTCGGCGAGGATATACCCGTCATCCGAGAGCCGGTAAGCGCCATTGTTCCTCGTCGCATAGATCTGTAGGTGGTCGTTGTGGCGATCCAGGAAGGGCGTGGTCAGCTCGCATCCCTCGTCCACCGGCTCGGCTGCCAGCCCTTCTCGCAGCCAGGCCACGTAGGCATCGATCATCTGCTGGCACTCCGGAAGTGTCATGCGAGCGGCACCTGGACCGTGGGCGTGTCCACCATGTTGCAGAAGCGACAGAAGTCGAGTAGAGCCGTCTCAGGATCGGCCGGGTCCGTGAACTGCTGCGCGTCGAGCGGAAACGCCCAACGATCGTCGTAGCTCTCCCGGTAGACGTGGAGATGGGTGCCGTCGATCCCAGTCCCGTCGGGGTTCGTGTGCGGGGCACCGCTGATATCGATCCGGGCGAGGACGATGACCTTGCGTCCGCGCGTCTGGTACTTGAGCTTGGCCACCTTCTTGACGCCCCTCCAGAGGTCGAGGAGGAAGGTCTCGTCGGCCCCGTCGTGCGTGCCGATGAGGTCGTGTGTCTCGTCCGCGCCGGGGGCGAGCCGGATCAAGCGCGGAGACACGAAGCGCTTGGCGGCCGTAAGGAGAGCGTCCGCCTCGGCCTGGCTCAGCATCGGTTTAGCGTCCTCATCGGTTCATGATCCCATCGCCTGCGGATTCGCCACCAGCGCCGACCCTCCTGGAAGCCGAGGCCGCGCGTTCGAAGGCTCCGGCGAAGCCGCGACGCGCAGCGCCCGCGACAGCTTCTCCGCGGCATCGATCTGCGGCACGTGGTGCACGTAGATCATCGTCGTCGCGATGTCCGCGTGCCCCACGTACGCCTTCACGTCCGATAGCGGGAACACTTGAACCGCCAGCGTGTCGCACGAGTGGCGCAGGTCGTGGAAGCGGATCGGCTTGATGCCCGTGCGCTCCCGCGCCGCGTAGAACCGCCGCCGCAGCGCCGAGTCCTCGAAGTGCTTGCCGAGCTCGTTGCCGAACACGAGGTCCTCGTCGCGCGTGGCCCACGTGCGCCGGCTCAGCTCGTCGAGTAGCCGGGCAACCTGGGCATCCCCTCGTCGCGCTGGACGTAGGACCGCCGGACCTGGATCAGGCGCTTGCCGAAGTCCAGGTCACGCCAGCGCAGCTCGCTGAGGCGCAGACCGGCGTAGGCAGCCGTCGCGTAGAGCGCCGCGTCGGGGGATGAGCCGGCCGTGCGAACGAGGGCCTCAACCTCCTCGGCCGACAAGACCTCGAAGTCGCCCGAGCGCCGGGCCGGCTGGCGGTCCACCCCGGCCGCCGCGTTCGCCGAGAGCGCGTAGACGCGCTTTGTCCGCTTCAGCACGCCATGGATAGGCGAGGTACTTGTTGATCGTTCGCGCCGACAGCTCCTCCTCGACGAGCCTCGACCGGAACGCGTCGACGTGGGCGCTCGTGATCGCTTCGAGTGGGGCGTCGCCGAGCGCGGGTACGAGCACCTTGTCGACAACGGTCCGGTAGTTGCGCACCGTCGACGGCCAGGCTGCCCCCTGGACCATGAGTCTCGGCCAGCCCGTACGCGAAGCTGTCAGCGGCTCGTCCGGGGAGTTGACGGCCTCGGCACGGACTAGTGGCCAGGCACGAGTCGGCCGACCGTCTGGCCCGCACCGCCGACCATGGAGCCCACCTGGCCGCCGGTATGCGCGATGGCGTCACCGGCGCCGGGGCTGACCCGGCCGACAGCTCCACCGAGGCTACCGCCCGTCCTGCTGATGGCGGATCCGAGGTGCCGAGTTGCACCGGTCACACCGCCCCTCACCACGTTCACCGGGCGCGGGAGTCCAACTCGAATGGCGGCGGCAGGAGCGCTCGGCGGCGCGGAGACGGCCGCTCCCCCTCCGGCACCCTGCCCGGAGCGCGGGGGGAGCGCGATGGGCTGGCGCCGTTCGCGCCGGTGGGTGACCGCCGCCCGGGGGCCCCGCCGCTTCCCGCGTCGGCGCGGCTACTGCGAGGCCCTGGGGCGGCTGGACCCACGGCCACGACCAAGCGACGAAGCGCCCGACCCCCGCGATGAGTGACGCGCACGGCGGCGCCGCCCTCGCCGAGGCCTCTACGCCCCGGCGAGCCATGAAAGGCCATCAGGGCGCCTCCGAGAACCAGCACGCATGCAACCGCCTGCAGCAAGCCGGTCGCTCCAAGGCCGGCGATGATCGCGCGAAGAGAACGCATACCAGTCAGTTCCTTCGGCGTCTCGCCCTGATCCTTGACCGCTGGTGTCGCTGCGGCGTGGGGCCGCGGCGTCGCCGCCGGCGATGGTTAGCGCGGGCGGTGGTTCTTGGGTCGGATCTCGTCGCGGACGGGCGGCAGAGTCGCCGAGCGGGGCGCCGAGCCGGATGCGGCCGCAGCGGCGGTGGCCGTCCTAGAGCTGGCGTTTCGTGTCGTCCAGCTGACTGCGGCGGCGGGGTAGCGCAGGAGCGCTCTCCACGATCCGGCGTCGATGCGGCCGCTCGCGCGAAGGCCGTGGGCGCGTTGGAAGCTGGCGACGGCTTGCTGTGTGCCCATTCCGTAGACGCCGTCGACGGCGGTGGAGACGTGCGCGGCACGCAGGTGCTCCTGCGCCCAGACGACGAGATCGCCACGCGCGCCGCGTCCCAGAGCCACGGGACCGGGAGCGGCGGGGACGCTCGCGGGCTGAGTCAGCGACCCTGATAGCGCGCGCCAGGCGTAGGGCAGCGCCTCCTGCCAGTCCCACCAGCTCAGCCCGGGCGCGCCGTAGGCGCTCGCGAGGACGCGGAAGCGTCGGATGTCGGCGCTGCGCGGCGAGGAGTAGAGCTGGCCGAGCGGCACGATGGTGCGCGCGTAGACGGAGTTCTCGAGGTAGGTGTGCTCATAGACCTGATCGACGCTGACGCCGATGTCCTTCCAGTACATCTGCGGCGCGTTGTACTGCGCGCCGCCTGGCCCGAGGAACACCGAGTACGGAAACGCCGGGTGGTAGTCGACGTAGGGAAAGCCGGCCAGCGCGACCGGGAAGCGCTGCCCTACCCGCTGGCGCAGGGCCTGCAGGTAGCGCTGGGCCGAGGCGTAGCGGCCCTCGTACTCCGTCTCGGCGTCGATGACCAAACACTGTGCCCCGAGGCTGACGGCGCGAGCGCCCAGGGCAGCTTCGGTCGTGGGATAGCGGCCGTAGACGTACTGCCAGCCGCACACGCGCAGGCCGCCGTGCTTGAGCGCGGCGACGAGAGCGGGAGAGAACTGCCCCCACGGCGAGGATCCGTCTGAGCTCTTGATGAAGACGGTGCGGATCCCGTTGGCTCGCGCCTTGGCCACGATCGCCTGCGCGCTGCCCCCGCTCGAGAGAGGCAGCTCCCAGATCCACATGGCCCTCCCGGCGAACGGGCTGACCGAGCGAGGGGCGCTCTGGGTGGGGCGGGGACTCGACTTCTGCGACGTCCCGGGCGACGGCGTCGCCGACGCGCCGCCCGCGCTGCCCCAGGAGGTGGCCACTCCACCCACCGTCCCCGATACCGCCATCAGCGCTGCTACGCCCAACGTCGCGGCGGCACGCCTACCCGACTCCCGCATTGCGGCTCTCCCTCTGTCTGCCTCGTTCGTGCCTACGGGGTGAGCTGTCGGGCTCGCACAGCGACCTGCTCGCTGCGCGCCAGCCGGCTCTGCGGCTGGTTCGCCCCCGCCGCCGCCGCTCGCGCAGCCTCGGCAATGGGTCCCCCGCTCCACGACGGCATGGCCATCGCGGACTCGGCGTCTCAGTTCATCGTGACCAAGAACACCCTCCGCCGCAAGGAGTCTCGGGCCGGGAGCGATGAGAAAGCTTTCAAAGCGGGCTCGGCGTGAGCGGTGTTTGGCAGGGTGACAGAGGAAGGGTGACCGAGAACATCGAAGGAGCTCTCGTGGCCGTGCGCCATCAAGAGAAGACAAGTCGACCGCCGCTAGTTGCGGGGACGCGCCGCTCGGCTCGTCGTCGACATCGAGCGCGGAGGCGCACCCGGCCCATCGTCGGCTTGGTCGTGTTGCTGGCCCTGCTGCCCGTGCTGTGGTCCTACGGCTCGGCGATGCTCAAGCCCTCGAACGCGGGCTTCGGCGTGCGGTCGGTCGAGTGGCTGCGAGACAACGGGATGGCCTGGCTCGTCAACGATGTCGAGCACGGCTACTACTCGCTCACCGCACCGGACAAGGGTGGCAAGCCGTTGCGCTCTCTGCCTGCGGTGGGAGTGGCGCCTTCCTCGGCCGCGCACACCACTCGACGCTCGCACGCTCGGCAGGACGGTACGACCTACCGTCCGCCGCCGATACCCCCCATGGTCCGTCCGGCGCTCGCGGGCGAGGGCGCCTGGCGCGCGACTACGCGCGACGGCGGCGGTGCTTCGCCCGTGCTGGTCACCACCTATCGGCCGGATGCGAGTTACCCCCAGCTCATCGCCGGGGTGGCATGGATCGACACGCATCGGTCACGCCTCGCGCTCTATCCCGGGCGCTACGAGCCGCCAAGCGGCGGGCCGCGCGGGCCGCTCGAAGTGCCGCCAAGCCAGCGCTCCAGGCTGTTGGCGACCTTCAACAGCGGCTTCAAGCACAAGGACTCCGGCGGGGGGTTCGTGGCCCAGGGACACACGTATGCCCCGCTCCTCCCCGGCGCTGCCACCGTCCTCGAGAAGCCCAACGGGCACGTCGACGTACGCGCCTGGCCGGGCGGAACGGCGGCCGCCCGGGGAGTCGTGCTCGCCCGGCAGAACCTGCCGCTCATCGTCTCGGGCGGTCGCGCCAATCCCAACCTGTCCGACGGGCCCGAGTGGGGCGCGACACTGGGGAACGCCGTACGCGTCTGGCGCTCGGGCGTCGGCGTCGACCGACACGGCAACCTGCTCTACGCGGCGGCGAGCGACCAGACGGTCTCCAGCCTCGCCGCCATCCTGCTTCGCGCCGGGGCTCGCCGGGCGATGGAGCTCGACATCAACTCCGAGTGGGTCTCGTTGATCACCTACGCGAGGGCGAACGCCGTCGACCCGTCGAACCTGCTGCCGAGCATGACGCGTGCCGCCACGCGTTACCTCACCCCGGACGACCGGGACTTCTTCGCCGTCTACCGCACGAGCCGGCCGTGAGCATCTCCGCCCCCTCCGCCCCCTCCGTCGCGCCGACACCGCCGACCGCCGGCGCGTCCGTGACGCTCGCCGCGGCGCTTCTACGCACCGCGCGGCCGCGGCAGTGGATCAAGAACGGCGCGGTGCTCGCCGCTCCCGCCGCCGCCGGAGTCCTCGGCACCGGCGCGACGGCCGGGAGGCTCGCCTGCGCGTTCGGGTGCCTCTGTGCCGTGGCGAGCGGTACCTATCTCCTCAATGACGCCGCCGACGCCGAGCGCGACCGGCGCCACCCGGTCAAGCGGTTGCGCCCCGTCGCCGCCGGTGACCTGCCGCGTGCAGTCGCGGTGCTCGCCGGTACGGGTCTGATGGCCGCCGGGCTGCTCGCCTCCTGGCTCACGATCGGCGCGGCGTTCCTCGCCACGGTGGCCGGCTACGTCCTGCTGACCGTCGCCTACACCCTCTGGCTCAAGCACGTGCCGGTCATCGAACTTGCGACCGTCGCCGCCGCCTACATCCTCCGGGCGGCCGCGGGAGGCGTGGCCGCCGGGGTTCCGCTCTCGCGCTGGTTTCTCATCGTCGTCTCCTTCGGAGCGCTGTTTCTCGTCGCCGGCAAGCGCTACAGCGAGTACGTCACGCTCGGCGACCACCGCGGTCACACGCGCGAGACGCTCGACTCCTACACCGCCTCCTATCTGCGCTTCGTGTGGAGCATGGCCGCGACGGTGAGCGTGGCTGCGTATTGCCTGTGGGCCTTCCGGGAGCCCGCCCAGAGCATGGCCGCTCCGTGGCCGACCCTCACCATCGTTCCGTTCGTGTTGGGCGTCCTGCGCTACGCGCTCATCCTCGACTCGGGCGGCGGAGCCGCTCCCGAGGAGCTCATTCTCGGCGATCGCACGCTAAAGCTCATCGTCGGCGCCTGGATCGCGCTGTTCGCCGCTGGCCTCATTCTCGGGTCTTGACCTCGCCGAGCTCAGGCCGTTCGCGTCTGCTCACCGGCTGGGGACGGACCGCTCCCAGTCGCGCGGAGGTGCACCGACCGACTACTACTGAGCAGCTCGGAGAACTACTCGCCCAGGCCGGCCCGCGCGGGCTCATCGCCCGCGGCCTGGGCCGCAGCTACGGCGACGCCGCCCAGAACGCAGGCGGCCGAGTCGCTCTGACCACGGGCCTGAGCGGGGTCACCACCATCGACGCGGAGGGCAGGCGGGCGATCGTCCATGCCAGCACGAGCATCGACCGCCTCACCACCGAGTTGCTGCCCCACGGGTTCATCCCGGCTGTCACGCCTGGCACCCGACACGTAACTGTCGGTGGCGCCATCGCCTGCGACGTCCACGGCAAGAACCACCATCTCGACGGCAGCTTCGGTGACACCGTGCGCTGGCTCGAGCTGCTCCGCCCCGACGGCGAGCAAGTCCGTGTCAGTCGGGACGAGCGCCCCGAGCTCTTCGAGGCGACGCTCGGCGGGATGGGCCTGACCGGCGTCGTCCTGGCGGCAGAGCTCGACCTTCTCCCCGTCCAGACGGCATTCCTCCACGCGACCGACACACGCCGGGCAACGCTCGACGACACGCTCGCGCTCCTCTCCCGAGAGGATGTCGGGCACCGCTACTCGATCGCCTGGCTGGACCTCGCCGCCGGCAGGGGAGCATATGGACGAGGCGTCGTCTCCACCGGCGACCACGCGGCGCTCGGCGTACTGCCTCCTGAGCACCGAACGCGTCCGCTCGAGCCCGCGCGCGCCGGACCAGCGCGCCTGGCCGCTCCACGCTGGGTACCGTCGGGACTGCTGCGCCCGGCGACCATCCGAGCGTTCAACGAAGCGTGGTTTCGCCGCAGCACCAGAGAGCCCGTAACTCGCCTCACCCCTCTGCGCTCGTTCTTCTACCCACTCGACGGCCTGCGGGGGTGGAACCGGCTCTACGGAGGCGAGGGCCTCGTGCAGCACCAGATCCTCGTCCCCGAAGGCCACGACGACGTGCTGCACGCGATCCTCGACCGCGTCCGCCGGGCCCGGGCGCCCGTCGCGCTCGCCACACTCAAGCGACTGGGACGCGGCCGCGGCCTGCTGTCCTTCCCTCGCCCCGGCTGGACGCTCGCACTCGACCTCCCCGCTCGGACGCCAGGGCTGGGCGAGCTCCTGGACTCGATCGACCTCGACGTTGCGAACGTCGCCGGCAGCGTGTATCTCGCCAAAGACGCTCGCCTGCGCCCGGACATGATGCGCGCGATGTATCCCAACCTGCCCGCGTGGCGTCGTATCCGGCGAAGCGCCGACCCCGGAGGGGTGCTGCGCTCCGACCTTGCTCGTCGATTGGAGCTCCTATGAAGAACGGCGTCGGAGACGTGCAATCGCTGCTCATACTCGGAGGCAACTCCGACATCGCGCTGGCCACCGTCCGCGCCTTCGTGGAGCGGGGAGCTCACACGGTCATCCTCGCCGGCCGAGACTCGCAGCGACTCGCGGCCGCCGCCGAGACCCTGCGCAGCTCGGGCGCCCGAACGGTCGAGACCGTTCCGTTCGACGCCGAAGACCTCGATGCCCACGAGACGATGATCGACCGAGTGTTCGACCGGCACGGCGACCTCGACGTCGTCCTCCTCGCCGCGGGGCTCCTCGGCGAACGAGGCGAGCGACAGCTCGAGGCCGCCGACTCGCTCGCGCTCGCGCGGGTCAACTATCTCGGGGCGATCTCGGTCATCCGCCCCACCGCCAGACGGCTCACCGAGCAGGGACACGGCTCCCTGGTGGTGCTCTCCTCGCTCGCCGCCGAGCGTCCGCGACGCTCGAACTTCCTCTACGGCTCCACGAAGGCCGGCCTCGACGCCTTTGCCCAAGGCCTCGGAGACTCCCTCGCCGGCACCGGAGTACACGTCATGATCGTACGCCCCGGATTCGTCAAGACCAAGATGACCGCCGGACTCGAACCCGCCCCCCTAGCCACCACGCCCGAAGCCGTGGCGCGCGCGATCGCCGAGGGTATCCGGCGCAGCACGCCCATCGTCTGGGTCCCACGCGTCCTGCGCCCGATCGGCCTCGTGCTGCGTCTGCTCCCGAGAGGGATCTTCCGCCGCCTTGACATGTGAGCACTCGAGCGAGACGCCCCTGTTGGGCCTCCCGTGAAAGGAGCGTCGGTCATGTGCTCGGCCTCGGTCACGAGAACCGGCGGTGCGCCCGCATGAACCCCTTCTTCGATCGCTCGGGCACGCCCGATCCGTGCGCGGGGCAGCCGCGGAACCGCTCGCGGTGGCCGCGACGCGTGCGCAACCCTGACCTACCCGAGGTTGGCCCATACGACGTTTGGTCCGCGGCGGAGCGGGCACCGCTCCACCATGAGCTCATCCACAGATCAGGTCCCGCATCTCCGCCTCCGAGGGGACGTCGAGATCCCGCAACTGGGGTTTGGCGTCTTTCAGGTGCCGCCGAAGGACACCGCCGATGTCGCGACCCGGGCGCTGCTCGCCGGCTACCGCCACATCGACACCGCGGCGGCATATGACAACGAGGCGGCCGTCGGTCAGGCCGTGCACGCCGCAGGGCTCGACCGCGGCGAGGTCTTCATCACCACCAAGTGCTTCAACGACGACCACGGCTACCAGCAGGCGCGCAAAGCGTTCAAGGCGAGCCTCGACCGCCTCGAGCTCGACTACCTCGATCTGTACCTCATCCACTGGCCGGTGCCGGCGCACGACAAGTACGTCGAGACCTGGAGGACGTTCATCGAGCTCCAGTCCGAGGGGCTCATACGGGCGATCGGCGTGTCGAACTTCCAGCCGGCGCACCTCGAGCGCCTGATCGAGGAGACCGGCGTGACCCCGGCGGTCAACCAGGTCGAGCTGCACCCGCGCTTCCAGCAGGTCGGTCTGCGGCGCGAGCACGAGGAGCTCGGGATCGTTACCGAGGCGTGGAGCCCGCTGGCGCAGGGACAGGTGCTCGATGATCCCGCGATCACGCAGATCGCCGAGGCTCACGGCAAGACGCCCGGGCAGGTCGTCATCCGCTGGCACCTGCAGCTCGGCAACGTCGTCATCCCGAAGTCGGTCACGCCCGAGCGCATCGAGCAGAACTTCGACGTGCTCGACTTCGCCCTCGGCGAGGAGGAGATGGCCGTCATCGAGGCGCTCGATGCGGGGGAGCGCATCGGGCCCGACCCGGACACCTTCGTCCGCCCGTGAGCGCCCGGCGATCCGCCGCGGATCCCTCGGCGCGCCGAGCTGCGTCGACGAGCCGCGGGGGCGGCGGAAGCTAGATACCTGCCGCCCGAAGGTCCCCGCGGACGCGGCTCGCGCTGCGCACCTCGGAGCCCGACGCCACGGCGATCCACTGGACCCTGCCGCCCCTCACCCCGTAGACGAAGCGGGCGGCACCGGCACGCGCCCGGCTGATGAGCACTCCGCGACCGGCGCTTACCGTGCGCCCGCGCAACGCACGTGCCGAGGCGCCGAGCCGGATACCGGCCGCGCTCGCTCCGCGGCTCGTGCTGGCGATCAGCCCGAGGCGCCCGCCCGCGCCGAAGACGGCGAGAACGCGACCGCCCCCCGCGGCGCAGTAGGCGAACGAGCGTCCCGTCCGGGAGGACGGTTGCCCCGCCCGGTAGAGCGACGCCCGGGTGCTGGCGCCCAGACGTAGCGCACGGCCGAGGCCGGCGGAGGTGAAGCGCTCGCCGGCGGGCCGGCAGCGCGTCGGCGGCACCCCGTAGGAACGCTCCCAGGTCTGCAGGTAGGCCTCGGCTCCGTCCAGCATGTCGTTGGCCAGGGGCTGGCCTCCGAGCACCCGCAGCTCCTGCAGCCAGTCGGCGTACATGCCGTAGTTGGCCACCCCGTCCGTGTTCAGGTCGAACACGCGATCTCCCCAGCGCTCGCGCCCGAACGTGACCTGGCCGGTCAGCGAGCGGAACGGGTAGGAGACGGGATGGCGGTTGGTGGGCGAGCTCTGGTCGGCCAGGCCGTTCATGTCCGAGCCGTACCCGAACCCGAACCGGTAGCGAGGGCTTCGCACCGCCTTGTCCGCCCGCCACTGCGAGACGAACGCCTCCGGGCTCGTGCCCGCGATCGGCGTGATGAACCCGCCCGTGCGGTATATCCGCGGGTACTGCTCGGGCGAGGACCAGTTGTGGGGCGAGACGACGCCCGAGTAGTGGCGCTGCTCGATCAGGTTGAGCGCCTGATCGCCGGTCTTGGCGTCCATGTGGTCGATCTCGATCAGGAAGTGCTGATCCATCATGCGCTTGAGGAGATATCCCCCCAGCGAGGTGAGTCCGCGTGCGTTGCAGTGCGGAGCGGGTCCGTAGACCGGCAGCGTCCCGCCCGGCAGCATGGAGGCGAACGGGCCGCCGGCAAGACTCGGGACCCCGCCCGTGGCCGGCGTGAGCTGCTGGGAGTCGTGCTCGGGCCCGGTGCAGGTCCTCACGTCCCAGAACTGGCCGGTCTCGAGGTGGTTGCCCCCATTGATGATCGCCCCCACGTTGCCGCCATCCATCTTGGTGCCACCGAAGGCGTTGTCGAACTTGTGCACTGGGTAAAAGGAGCTGACCCCGAGACGCCGGACCTCCGCCAGCCCCTGGTCGACCTGCTGAGGGGAGCACTCGGAGACGCCGCTGTGCTCTCCGCAGCCGAAGATGCGCGAGACCTCGATGCCCTCGACGACGGCGAGCTTGCCCTGGTTGATCACGCGGCGCGCCTGGAACGGGTTGGCGACGATCCGGAACCAGCCCTTGCCCGGGCCACCTGACTGAGCGTCGATGTAGTCCTGAAGGGCACGGAGGTCACGGGCCTGGATGTGCACGCTCGCCATGTCGTTGCACGGGTTGCGCCGCATCGTCATGACCGAGCAGAGCGCCTCGTTGTCCACGAGGTCGGTGACCATCAGACGCAGGCCACCGAGCCACGCGCGCTTCAGGCCGGTGTAGTAGCTGCCCTCGTAGCTCAGCCGCGTGGGACCGGGCCAGTCGCGGAAGGTCGGCCACCCGACCGTGTCGTGCGGATGTACGGGCTCGCCGAAGTCGAGGAAGTTCTGCACCGGCGCCGCCGAGCCCTTGGGTCCCTGGATGCTCGCGCAGTCGGGCAGGGCGAACGTCACGCCGAACGGATGCCACGGCGCCCCGCAGTGGAAGTCGCCGCCGATGAAGTCGAAGGCGGTGAGATGGGTGTGCGCGTCGATGACGCCCTGCACCGTCGCCTCCGGGCTAGCGCCTCGGAAGGGCCTGCCCGTGGCGTTCACCCCGGCCTCGGTGATCGCGGCGCAGCCACGCGTGCGCCTGAAGGTGAAGCGCGAGCTCGCCCCCGCTGCGCCGCGCCCGGCGGTCAGGATGAGGCGGCCGCCGCGAGCGACGCTCAGCGTGCGCCCCGAGGAGACCGAGGTGAGCACGAACGAGCCGCCCCGCGCGCCGGTGACCCGCCACACCGTGGAGTCGGCAGGCGTGGAAGCCGCGCTCACTCCGCCTCCGGAGTCGACTCCGACGAGCGCTCGGTCGGAGCCCAGCAGGAGATACCGGCCGAGGGCGGCGGCCTGCATCCGCAGCCGGTAGGCGCCGCGGAGCCGGCGCGCCGAGGCGGCGTAGCCGGTACCGGCTCGAGCCACCAGCCTCCCGGTCGCCGCCGATCGCAGGCCGAAGCATCCGTTCACCAGCGCGTAGGGATTTCCGCGCGCTCCGGTCCGGCGAGCCGCAGGCGACGAGCTCGCCAGGCCGAGGAGCAGCACGGCCGCGAGCCCAACCACCAGCGACGTGCGAGCACGCAACCTCAGAGCCACTGGTCCACCCTCCCGACGCACTTATGACGGAACGTACCAGTCGCGTCATCCTCCTGTCGTAGTACGAGAGACTGTCGGTCCTACGCCACTCGTCCGTTCCGCGTCAGAGGAGATTCCCGTGAAGAAGCTGCTCGAGCTGCTCGTCTGCATCATCCACCCGCTCGCGGTCGTCCTCGGCTGGATCGATCTCGCGACGCGCCGACGCGACCTCACCCTGGTCGGCAAGGGCGCCTGGGGCGCGGCCATGATCGTCCCGGCCGCCCCCTTCCTCTATGTGCTGACGGGAGGAAGGCTCTGGTGAGAGCCCTCGTCCCGATCCCGGGCCGAGTCGAGCCCTACGAACGCCAAGTGTGGGTGTACTCGCCCTGCGGCTCGTCGGGGAGGCCGGCGTCCTTCCGCAGCCGCTGGGCGATCTCGACGATCTCCTCCGGCTCGTAGCTCGGGGCGAACACGGCGCTCTGGGGAGGCAGGTCGTTCGGCGCCACGCCCGCAGGCGCCTCGTCGACGACTTCGAGGTCCTCGCCCGTCTCCGGGTGCGGGCCGTTGAACACGGCGACGAGCTCCCGGTAGTCCTCCGGGGAGAACCGGTAGAGCTTGAGGTGAAGGCCCTGCTCGATGTGGGGCTGGCACTCGGGGATCTTGTCCGTCGGAATCCGCGGAGAGGGGAAGAGCTTGGACAGGTCGGCCCCGGTCAGCTTCTCCACCGCGCGCGCGTAGGCAACCTGATGGACGCCGCCGCGCACGAGCAGGTAGCCCGTGAGCGCTCGCGCCGCCGGGTGGTCGACGCTCTCGTACACCTTGAGCTTGTTGTTGCGCGCGCCGCACTCGAGGAAGAAGTTGTGCGTCAGGTCCTGCACGAGATCCCCGGAGGAGAAGACGTTGTCGCCGGTCCACGGATTGCCGCGTGAGTCCTGGGGCAATGCGCCGAGGCCGCCGGCGATGTAGTGGTGAGGGTTGCCCACGCCCTTGAGTCCGGCGAGCGGAGTCGTGCTCACGTCGGGTGCGCCCTCGGACGGCGAGCAGCCGGTGAGCATCGTGTTGATCGCCGCGGCCACGAGCTCGATGTGGCCGAACTCTTCGGCGGCGATGTTGGCGATCAGGTCGTAGAAGGGCCGCGCGCCCTGCTTGTCGCGGAAGTTGAACGACTGGAACGTGTAGTTCATGAGCGTCGACATCTCGCCGAAGCGTCCGCCCATGAGCTCCTGGACGTCGTTGGCTCCCTTGGGGTCCGGGTCGCTCGCTCGGCGGCGGCATCTCGGTTCCCCAGCGGTCGATGCGCAGAATCATTCGAGGCTCCTTCTTCGGATGGTGTCCAAGAAGGGTCTCCCGCCGTGCCTCCCGGCAAACGACCGATGTCCTACCCGGCCTGCGAGGACGGCCTGACCAGCACCTCGTTGACGCTGACGTTCGCGGGCTGGCCGATCGCGTAGAGGACGGCGCCGGCAATGTCGTCGGCCGCGAGCGGCGTGACACCGGCGAAGCGCTTCTGCATCTGCTCGAGCACCTCCTCGCGGTTGTGCCCCGCGAGCTCCGTGGCGACGGCGCCCGGCTCGACGAGCGTGACGCGGATGCCGGCGCCCGCGGTCTCCTGCCGGAGCGACTCCGAGAACGCCCCAACGCCGAACTTCGTCAGGTTGTAGACGCCGGAGCCCGCGCGTGCGACCCGCCCGGCGACGGAGGAGACGTTGACGATGTGGCCCGAGCCCTGGGCGCGCATGAGCGGCAGCGCCGCGTGCGTGCCATAGAGGACGCCGAAGAGGTTGACGTGGATCATGCGACGCCACTCCTCGGTGGGCGCGTCCTCGATCGGGCCGAGGAGCATCACGCCGGCGTTGTTGACGAGCACGTCGAGCCGACCGAGCTCCGCGTGGGCCTGCTCGACGAAGCGTCGGGCCTGATCCTCCTCCCCCATGTCGGTCGCGACCGCGATCGCTCGTCCTCCCTCGCCGGAGATGCGCTCGGCGAGGGCCTCGATACGGTCGCTGCGCCGCGCCGCGAGCGCGACCGCCGCGCCGGCACGGGCGCACGCGAGAGCCGTGGCCTCGCCGATGCCCGACGACGCGCCGGTGATCGCGACGACCTGCTCCGATAGATCGGCGTCCATGTGCCCTCCTCAGGCGTCGATGGTGGACATGTCCGGGTAGCGGTCGCCCGCGGTCGCCCCGTGCGGCGCCGCCTCGTCGATCCGCTCCAGGTCATCGGCGCCCAGCGAGAGCTCCACCGCGCCGACGTTCTCCTCGAGGTAGGCGACCCGCTTGGTCCCCGGGATGGGGACGACGTCGTCGCCCTGGTGGAGCACCCACGCGAGGGCGAGCTGGCTGGCGCTCACGTGGTGCTCCTCGGCGATCTCGCGCACGCGGCCGACCAGCTCGAGGTTCCTCTCGAAGTTCTCGCCCTGGAAGCGGGGGTTGTGGCGCCGGAAGTCGTCCTCGGGCAGGTCCTCGGGGGAGCGGAAGCGGCCGGAGAGGAAGCCGCGCCCGAGCGGGCTGTAGGGCACGAAGCCGATGCCCAGCTCGCGCACGGTGGGCAGGATCGTCTCCTCGGGGTCGCGCGTCCACAGCGAGTACTCCGTCTGCAGCGCGCTGATCGGGTGCACGTCGTGGGCCCGGCGGATCGTGTCGGGCGAGGCCTCCGAGAGACCGAGGTAGCGCACCTTGCCCTGCTCCACCAGCTCGGCCATCGCTCCCACCGTCTCCTCGATCGGAACGGTCTTGTCGACCCGGTGCTGGTAGTAGAGGTCGATGTGGTCGACGGCCAGGCGGCGCAGCGACCCCTCGCAGGCGCTGCGCACGTAGTCCGGGGTGCCGTTGATGCCGACGAAGGAGCCGTCCTCCCGACGCTCGTTGCCGAACTTCGTCGCCAGGACAACCTGGTCGCGCCGGTCGGCGATCGCCCGGCCGACGAGCTGCTCGTTCGTGAACGGCCCGTACATGTCCGCGGTGTCCAGCAGGCTCACGCCGAGCTCGAGCGCGCGGTGGATGGTCTTCACGGCCTCGCCCTCGTCGGCCTGCCCGTAGAACTCCGACATCCCCATGCACCCGAGGCCGAGCGCGGAGACCTGCAGACCTTGTGCTCCCAACGTGCGCTGCTGCACTGGCTCAGCTCCTTCGTCGAATGACTTCCCCGAACCCTGCCCAATCGTTGCGCGGGCAAACACCCCGCGGCCAGGGCGCTACGCGAGCGAGTCGATCGTGCGCGCGAGCTCGAAGTCCTGCTCAGTGAGCCCGCCCGCGGAGTGATTCGTCATGCGAAGCCGGACCCGGTTCCAGCCGTGGAGGAGGATGTCGGGGTGGTGGTTGGCCGCCTCGGCCGCCTCGGCGACCCGGTTCACGAACGACATCGCCGCGGCGAAGTCGGCGAGCTTCCACTCGCGGACGATCTCCTCGCCCTCCCGGCGCCACTCGCCGGCGGCGAGCCGGCGCTCGATCTCCTCGTCGCTCAGGAGGCCCACGGGAGCCATCATCCCACTGGGGGCGCCTGCCCGTCCGGCTCTCGCCGGAGGGTCTCCTCGAGGCGCAGCTTCGCGGGCACTCGCCGGCTCCCGTCGAGCGCGGCGCGCACGGTGAGGAAGTCCACGACCTCGGGCACGTCGTGCACGCGCAGCATCGCCGCACCCGCCCCCACCCCGCAGGCGACGGCGGCGAGCGTCCCCGCCAGGCGCGCGCGGGGCGCCCGGCCGGTCAGCGCGCCGACGAAGTCCTTGCGCGACGCGGCGAGCAGGATGGGGCGCTCGAGCGCTCGCAGCTCGCCGAGGCGTCGGAGCACCTCCACGCTCTGAGCCGGCGTCTTGGCGAGGTCGAGCCCAGGATCGACGACGATGCGCTCGCGCTCCACGCCCGCGGCTACCGCCGCTGCGACGCGCTCCCGGAGGAACGCGACGACGTCGGCGACCACGTCCGCGTAGATCGGGAACTCCTTGCGCTTGGGCGCCGCGCGCGTGTGCGTGATCACGAGGTGGGCGCCCGCCCGCGCGCACACCTCGGCCATCGCGGGGTCGCGCAGCCCGCTGACGTCGTTGACCATCACCGCGCCGGCGGTGAGCGCCGCGCGCGCGACCGGCGCCTTCCACGTGTCGACGGAGACCGCCATGCCCGCGGCGGCGAGCCGCTCGACGACCGGAACCACCCGCCTCGCCTCCTCCTCGGCGGCCACCGCGGCCCGATGGGTGACGCCCGACTCGCCGCCGACGTCGATGATCTTCGCCCCCGCCTCGTGGAGGGCGTACCCGCGCGCGACGAGGGCTTCGAGTCCCCGGTAGCGCCCCCCGTCGGAGAACGAGTCGGGCGTGGCGTTGACGATGCCCATGACGACCGGTTGCTCGTCGGCGGGGCCGAGGGTGGGCGGTGCGCTCATGACGCTATCGTCCCCGGCCATGCCCGAGGCGCTCACGCTCTACACGTGCCACATCGACCGCGGCGGTCCGAAGCTCCACCCCTGCCGGAAGGTCCACGAGGCGCTCGAGGCCGCCGGCCATGAGTACGAGACCGTGGTGTTCGACAGGAACAAGCCGATGGGCTTCTTCACCAAGGGCAAGCGTCCCGCGCTCAAGGAGATGAGCGGTCAGGAGAAGCTCCCCGTCCTCAAGGTCGGCGAGGACCGGACCATCGCCGGCTCGGGCGAGATCAAGAAGTGGGCGCGCGAGAACGCGCCCGCCGCGTCCTAGAGGGGCGCCAACCGGTCAACCGGCGTCCTGCTCACGCGCGCGAGCGACGGCGTCGGCCGGACTCCCCGTGAACGGCTCGCCGTGACCCGGCAGCAGAGTCTGCGCGTCGAGCGCCGCCAGTGCGTCGAGCGAGGAGCGGGTGCGGCTGGGGTCGCCGTTCAGCGCGTCGGGCATCAGCCGGGGACCCGTCGCGCGGGTGAGCACGTCGAGCGTGGCGATCGCGTCGCCGGTGATGACCACCCCCCGCTCGGGAAAGTGGAGCGAAACGTGGCCCTCGGTGTGACCCGGCGTGGGGATCGCGTGCGGGTGCCCGGGAACGTCGAGCTCTTCGCCCGAGGCGAACGGCTTCACGTCGCTGACCCACTTGGGCATCATGAACCCGCGTGCGGCGGCGTGGAGCACGAAGCCGAGGGCCGATGGCCGCCACAGCGTCGGGGCGAGGCTCGGCACGAGGGTGAACGGATTGGCGCCCTTCGCCGTGCCGGCCGCCCGGTCGACTTCGTGCTGGTGGACGTGCACCGTCGCTCCCGTCGCCTTCCGGGCGGGCTCCGTGGCGCCCAGGTGGTCCGGGTGAGCGTGGGTGAGCACGATCGCCGTCACGTCGGTGACGGCGCGACCGAGTCCCTGGATCGCCGCCTCGACGCGAGGCCAACTCCGCGGCCAGCCGGCATCGACCATCGTCAGCTCGCCGCCGTCGTCGATCAGATACCAGTTGACCAGCCCGTCGACGTAGCGGTGCACGCCGGGGCCGACCTCCTGCGTCATCGCCTCTGCCATCGTGCCATCGCTCCTCGGGTCGCGGGTTCCTCGAGGATCGCCCTACCCCGTCTGGCGCACCGCGACCCGCCGGAGCGCCTCCCCGCGGAGAAACCCGGCGCGCGGGAGCTACCGCTCGACCGTTTGCGGTGGCCGGCGGCGGGTTACGGACTGAGCGCACCCCGGCGACCGAGGAGCGTCAAACCATGGCCGAAGAGTTGCAGGGCAAGAAGATCGAGCATCCAGACCGACATCCGTAACGCCTGAGGCACCTGGGTGGACGAGGACGTCGTCACTTCCCAACGAGAGGAGCGCGCATGTCGCGTGAAGCGAACGTCGCCGCTCAGGAGCACCTGGCCCAGAACATCAACGACGGCAACATCGACGTGGCGGTGGAGACCTTCGCCGAGGACGCGGTCGACCACGATCCCGCCCCCGATCAGGGGCCCGGGCGGGAGGGCTTCAAGGGCTTCTTCCAGACCCTGGCCGCGGCATTCCCCGACGCGCACATCGAACCGGCCCACCTCGTGGCCGACGATGAGCACGTCTGCATCGCCTACACGCTGACGGGCACCCACGAGGGTGACTTCAACGGCATTCCGGCGACCGGCCGGAAGATCGAGGTCCGCGGCGTGCAGATCGGGCGCTTCGAGAACGGCAAGATCGTCGAGCGCTGGGGCTCGAGCGACGAGCTCGGCATCCTCCAGCAGCTCGGCGTCAACCCCACGGGAGGCTGAGTTGGCGAGAAGCGGACGCACGCCGCTGGCCGCGACCGTCGCCGGACTGGCGGCCGGAGCCGCCGGCACCGGAGTCATGACCGCCGCCCAGACGGCGTACATGAAGGCGACCGGCGGCGAGTCCAGCTCCACGCCGGCGGAGGTCGCCAAGCGCATCATCCGCGGCGTCTTCCAGCGCGAGGTGGACGAGGCGCGCACGGAGCAGCTCAACAACGCGATGCACTGGCTCTACGGGACGAGCTGGGGCGCGGTGTACGGGATCGCCGCCGGGGGCCGTCACCCGCGCGCGCTGCGGGGCGGTCTGCTGTTCGGGCTCGGAGTCTGGGGCGCGAGCCTCGTAGAGCTGCCCGCGATGGGGCTCGCCCCGCCGCCGTGGGAGTACAGCCCCGCGAGCATCGCTCCCGACCTCGGCTTCCACCTCGTCTACGGCCTCGGAGTCGCTGCCGCCTTCAAGGTCGTGGAGCGCTGAGCAGCACTTCGACGCACAGGACCCACCCGACGTGAGCACCGAGCTCGCGCTGCTCGCCGTGCTCGTCGTCGGCGTGGGGCTGATAGTCCTCGCGCCGAAGGTCGGGGTCCCCTATCCGATCCTCGCCCTGGTCGGCGGGGTCGCGCTCGGGTTCGTTCCCGGGATGCCGACGGTGCGGATCGCTCCCGACGTCGTCCTGCTCGTGCTGCTGCCGCCGCTGCTCTACTCGGCCGCGTTCTTCGTCCCCCTCGGGGAGCTGCGGGCAAACCTCCGTCCCATCGCGGTGCTGGCGGTCGTGGTGGTCGCGCTGACCATGGCCGCGGTGGCGCTCGTCGCGCACCTCGCGCTCGGGCTCGCCTGGCCGGTGGCGTTCGTGCTCGGGGCGATCGTCTCGCCCACCGACCCGACGGCGGTCGAGGCGATCGGGCGGCGCCTGTCGGTGCCGCGCGCGCTGATCTCGGTGATCGAGGGCGAGAGCCTCGTGAACGACGGCACGGCGCTGACCCTCTACGCGTCCGCCGTCGCCGCGGTCGCGGTGGGGAAGGTCTCGGCTCCCGCGGTGGCCGGTCGCTTCGTCTTCGGCATCGTGGGCGGAATCGTGATCGGGTTGGCGGTGGGCTGGGTGATCGCCCGGATTCGCGCCGGCATGGACAGTCCGCCCGAGGAGCTGGCGCTCGCGCTGCTCGCCGCCTACGCCGCCTACCTCCCCGCGCAGTACATCGGTGCCTCGGGCGTCCTCGCCGCCGTGACCGTCGGCGCCTACCACGGCCGGCGCCAGCACGACCTCATCTCGGCGAGCACCCGCATCCAGACGTTCTCGTTCTGGGAGCTGCTCGTGTTCCTCATCAACGCCGCCCTGTTCGTCCTGATCGGCCTGCAGCTCCCCGCGATCCTCGACCGACTGCACGGCCGAGGGGCCGGCGAGCTGATCGGCGCCGCGGCGCTGATCACCGCCGTGGTCGTATTCGTGCGAGTGGCGTGGGTCGCGGCGGTCACCACCGTGCTGCGCCTGCTCGACGGCCGGCGGGCGCGAGCGCTCGCGCTTCCTCGGCGCTACGCGGTGGTGGTGGGCGCCACGGGCATGCGGGGCGCCGTGTCGCTCGCTGCCGCGCTCGCGGTGCCGCTGAACGCGGGCGGCCGGCCGTTCCCGAACCGTGACCTGCTCGTCTTCATCGCGTTCGGCGTGATCGTCGGCACCCTCGTCCCGCAGGGCCTCGGGCTGCCGCTGCTGCTGCGGCGTCTCTCCCTCGAGGGCGACCCGATGGTAGAGCGGGAGGAGGACGAGGCCCGGCTCGAGGTGGCCCGCGCCGCCGCTGAGCGCCTCGAGGAGCTGCGTGGAGAGACGTGGGTGCGCGACAGCACCGCCGAGCGCCTCGCCGCCGCCTACCGCTTCCGGGAGCGCCGCTTCGGCGCGCGCCTCGAGGACGGCGCCGGGGACGGCGCCGAGGAGCGCTCCGCCGACTACCAGCGCCTGCGCCGTGAGTTGCTCGGCGCCGAGCGCGGGGCGCTCGCCCGAATGCGCGACGACGGGCGCATCGACGGCGACGTCATGCGCCGAGTCGAGCGTGACCTCGATCTCGAGGACAATCGGCTGGAGCCCTGAGCTCCGCGCCCGGGGAGGGCTGCTCACCGACCGGCTCTCCGCGCGCGGGGAACCGCACGACGAACGTCGCTCCTCCGCCCTTGGTGGTTCGCGCTTCGACCTCGCCACCGTGGGTCGCCACGACGCCGGCGACGATGGCCAGTCCCAGTCCTGCTCCGCCGCGTCCCCGGACCCGACCCGGGTCCGCGCGCCAGAAGCGCTGGAAGAGAGAGTCGGCGTCGGAGGTGGGGAGCCCGGGCCCCCGGTCGCAGACCTCCACGCACGCCCCGTCCACGGTGGTGGTCACCGAGACCTCGATGGGCAGCATCCGCCGCGACC